>Ga0307479_10006037_pt1 | contig 11094 bp, 9 predicted proteins | sample atmos_gasesECM4C_FD_203743 | JGI IMG/M metagenome (GOLD analysis project Ga0307479, IMG submission 203743) | Hardwood forest soil microbial communities from Morgan-Monroe State Forest, Indiana, United States - atmos_gasesECM4C_515 | ecosystem: Environmental > Terrestrial > Soil > Temperate... | reverse complement strand
GCTGGGCCTGGGGCGGCAGAAGATCTTCGAGGTGCGCAAGCACTACAACGACATCACCTTCATCGACGAGTTCCTCACCGCCGACTTCGCCGTCGAGCAGAAGCTGTTCGTCTACGGATTCAACGAGAAGGCCAACCGCTGGGAGATCCTCGATCGCGAGTTCCAGAAGGTGAAGCGCAAGCTGCTCCAGCAGCTCACCAACTTCGGGCAGCCCATCATCGAGGTCATCGACGGCAACTTCGAGAACCGCGGCGAGCTGTTGCTCGCGCACCGCCACGACGGCGTCGACCTGCGCATCGACTACGCCAAGGACACCCTGGTCAATCTGCAGTCGATGTGGCGCCGGCCGGTGGGCATCGTCACCAAGGTGGACGGCAAGGGCGTGTTGATGCGCTACGACGGCCGCGACCACACCGACCGCAAGGTCGAGCTCTAGCCGCAGCGCGGCGGTCTGCGCCGGCCAGGGGGCGAGTAGCCCGCCGCGGAACGCGGCCAGCGAGCGCGCTCGGGGACGCGCGCGAGTCGGGGTAAGGCTACTCGATCAACAGCACGCGGTCCTCGACGGTGTCGACCACCAGCAAGCGCGTTCCGTCGTCGAAGGGCTGCAAGAGCGACGCGCCCGGCGGCAGCGCGATGGGCGCCTCCTCTCCCAACGCGGCGCCGGTGTCGGGATCGAAGTCCACCGTGACCAGGCGGCGGGTGGTGTCCTGGCCGCGCAGCATCCAGACGCGCCGACCTCCGGGCGCGACGTGGAACTGGGTGGTGTCGAGATCGTCGAAAGGATCGAATGGCGGCGGCTCCTGTGCCAGAGCCGGAAGGACCTGCAGCATGGGTGCAATCGTGACGCTGTTTTCGAGCACGAAGACCGAGCCGAGCGCGAAGTCCGCCGTGATGGGCGAGCCGGCGAGCGGCGCTTGCGCGAGAGGCGACAGGGTGCCCTGCAGCGCCTGCGCGAGTTGGACGATCTGCACCTGCTTGTCGCCGACCAGGGCGAGGCGGCCCTGCCCATCGGCGCGGACCACCCCACGGAAGCTCACGTCCGACGAGAGAGGAAAGATCGCCGGCTGGTAGCTTGCACTCCACGCCTTGGTCGGATCGAGCAGCGCCAGCTTCCACTCGATCGCGCCGCCGCTCGTCGTGGTGTAGAGCAAGAGCGCCGCGCTGCCGTCGGGCGCCGCCGAGAGTTGCGGATCGCCGTGGGTGGTTGCATCCGGCGGGCTCCAACGCCCCGCGTCCTCGATGTCGATGGCCTGCGGGCCGCTCACCAGCTTGCGCACCTCGAGGCCGTGCCGCAAGACGAGATACCCGTGGGGGCTGCTGGCCAACTCGTCTACCTCCGGGCCGTCCAGGCTGACCGCGTCGAGGAGCGCCGGCGCGAACGTGTCTGCCTTCAGGCGCGTGAGGGTATTGAGCGTGTGGCTAGCGATCTCCAACGTCTCGAGCGTCTGGGAGCCCTCAACGATGGTGCGCACTTGCGGCGAGCGCAGGCCGGCGCTCACGACCAGCCGGTCGAGGAGCGCGCCGCTGCTCTGGGCCAGGGTGTAGACCGCGCCGCGCCCCGGCACCAGGAACGTGTTGTCCACGGCGGCCGGCTCGCCCGCGCCCTCGATGGGCACCGAGGCGATGGGAGGCAGGGCCGGCGGACCAAGGTCGAACAAGACCGCCTTGCCCGCGGCAGCGCTGGAGACCAGGAGCCGGCTGCCATCGGCCGAGAACGCCGCGCCGCTGGCCGCCGCGGCGAAACTCCGGGTCGCGACTGCGGCCGGGGGAGGCCAGGCCCCGCTCACGTCGAGCACGTAGACGGAATCGCCGCCGGCGCAGATGGCGGCTTTCTTCCCCGGCAGCACCGCGAACGCATCCGGCCCAAGCGAGCTGGGCGAGGCGACCGCGGCGCCCAGAGGAGGATCCTGCGTCCAGTCGAGGCGGTGCAGGCCGTCGTCGTCGACGACGAGGAAGTGCGTGCCTGCGTCCCACCCGACGGAAGCGGCCTGCCCGCCGGCGGTGACGATGGGCTTGACCGTCGCGGCGGCGATGTCGACCAGCCAGAGGATCTCCTGCCCGGCGACGGCGGCGTGCGTGCCGGCCGGATCGACGGCGAGATGGACGGCGGGGCCTCCAGCGACGCCGGTGAGGCAGATGGGCGCGACCAGAGGCAGGACGAGACGGAAGAGCGCGTTGGGGCAGCCCTGCGTGCCGTGGTCGACGGTCACGGTCGTGCCGCTCCCCAAGTCCGGCGCGAAAGCCAGCGCGTCCAGAGTGCCGGCTTCGTTGTCGCCGAGGATGCCTCCCAGGGTGGTGTCGATGAAGCCGCTCCAGCCCGCGGACAGCGACACCAACCCCACCGCGCCGGGGCCTTCGCCCACCACCGAGGTGAAGGTCGGGCGCAAATCCGCGCTGGCGGTGATGACGCCGAGGCGCAGGTGGCCGAGGCCGTCGAACTTGAAGGAAGCGGCGGAGGAGGCGCGGCCCTTGGGAGCGGTGACGGTGATGGCGCCGTCGCTGGCGTCGTCGGGCACGGGCGCCGTGATCGAGGTGCCGTCGGCGGCCACGCTCACCGGCGCGGTGGGCAGGCTGGTCCCGAACCGCACTTCGGTGTCGCTGGGGCTCGTGCCGAGCTGCGTACCGGTGATGGTCACGTTCCCACCCGCGTAGGCGTGGGCCGGCGAGAAGCTGGAGATGGTGACCTGGGCCTGCGGAGCCAGGGTGAAGTCGCGGCCGCAGGCGGCGGCGAGCAAAACGAAGACGGCGCGTTTCATCCGCCGGAGTAAAGCATGACTCAACGCCAGCGGAACAACCGCAGCGCCGCCGCGAAGCTGATCGCGGCGGTGAGGGCCAGCACCAGGATTTCCGAGGCGATGCCGCGCACGCCCGCGCCGTCGATCATCACCGCGCGCATCGCGTCGTTCAGCGCCGTCAGCGGCAGCGCGCGCAGGAACGGCTGCACCGATTCGGGAAAGCGCGCGGTGGAGAAGAAGACGCCGGACGCCACGAACATCGGCATCATCACCAGATTGACCAGCCCCGCCGCGGTCTGGAGGTTCTGCGCGCGCGAGGCGACCAGGAGGCCCACGCCGGCAAAGGCGATGGCGCCCAGGAGCGAGACGGCCACCAGGAGCGGCAAGGAGCCCGCCACGCCGACCCGGAAGAGGAAGAAGCCGGAGCCGAGCAGGATGGGCAGCTCGAGGAGCAGGAAGAACGCGCGCATCATCACGAACGAGAGCAGGAATTGCGGCCGCGACATCGGCGTCGCCACCAGCCGCTTGAGCAGCTTGCCGACGCGCATCTCCACCACCACGTAGCCGATGCCCCACAGCCCGCTGGACATGATGGTCATGCCGATCAGGCCGGGGATGAGGAAGTCGATGTAGCGCGAGCCCGGCTCGGTGACCGGCGCGTCGAGCGTGTCGGGTTTGCCGCGCGGGTGGAGGGCCGCGTCGGTGAGCGCGCGGGCCAGGCGGCTCTCGGGCCGGGTGGGATCGAAGCGGTAGGTGATGGGCGTTCCGTCGAGGACGATCAGATCGACCTTGCCGGTGCGCAGCGCGAGGCGGGCCGCCGCGTCGTCGTAGAGGCGAGGCTGCACTCCCGTTGACGGCGCAAGCGCGTCGAGCAGCCGCGGCGATTCCACCGCCACCCTCACCGGCTCGGGCGGCCGGTTGCGAAAGGCGATGCCCAGCGCGATGGCCAGCACCAGCGGGAACCCGAAAGTCCAGAACACCGCGCCCGGCTCGCGGAAGAAGATGCGCAGGCGAGCGAGCGTGAGCTCGACCATGGGGTGCCGCGCGGTCGCGGGAATTTGCGTCGTCGGGGCGTTCACGGTCACTCGCGCAGATGTCTTCCGGTGAGGGTGACGAAGACGTCTTCCAGCGTCGCGTGGTGCGTGGAGAGGCGCGTCAGCCCCAGCGCCTCGACGCGGTCGAGGACGGCCGGCAGCGAGAGGTGCAGCTCGGACACGGTGAGCGCGATGCCGTCGCCGTCGGGCCGCGCGCCGTGGACGCCGGGGAGCGCCGCCAGGTCTTCGGGCCGCAGCGGTTGCTCCGTCGCCAGCTCCACCACTTGCTGACCGCCGAGCGAGGCGATCAATTCGCGCGGCGTGCCGAGCCTGATGACGCGGCCCTTGTCGACGATGGCCACCCGATCGCAGAGCCGCTCGGCCTCGTCCATGTAGTGGGTGGTGAGCAGCACCGAGCGTCCGCGCGCCTTGAAGCCCAGCACCACGTCCCACAGCTGCCGGCGCGACTGCGGGTCGAGGCCGGTGGTGGGCTCGTCGAGGAAGAGCAGCTCCGGATCGGAGACCAGCGCGCAGGCCACCGCCAGCCGCTGCTTCTGTCCGCCGGAGAGCTTGGTGGTCCAGGTCTTGCGCTTGTCGTGCAGCTCCACCATGCCCAGCACTTCGTCGATGGGCCGGCCCCGCTCGAAGAAGGAGCGGAAGAGGCGCAGCGTCTCCTCGACGGTGAGCTTGTCGGGCAGGTGCGTCTCTTGAAGCGAGATTCCCAGCTGCTGCCGCAGCGCGCGCGGGTCGCGGTCCCAGCGCATGCCGAGCACCTCCACGCTGCCGGCGGTGGGGTCGCTCAAGCCCTCGAGGATTTCCACGGTGGTGGTCTTGCCGGCGCCGTTGGGTCCCAAGAGTCCGAAGCACTCGCCGCGGCGGACCTCCAGATCGAGGCCGTCGACGGCGGTGAGCTCGCCGTACTTCTTCACCAGCTTTTCGCAGCGCAGCGCCGCGCTCTGGGTATCCATGACCTAGCGCTTGCGCGGGCGCGCCACCTCGATGCGCACCGGCTTCTCTTTCAGCGGCTTGCCGCTCGCGGCGAGGTAGGCGTCCTTGGCTTCGGGCCGGACCAGCACGTAGCTGTAGCGTGGCTTGACGTCGGCGGCGAGCGCGGTCTCGCGCGGCTGCCCGGCCAACTCCGCGAGCGCAGCCAGGAGCGCCTCGGCAGTCCAGCCGTGCTCGCCGCCCTGCTCGAGGTAGAGCTTGACGCGATCGGTGGGCGCTTCAGCGGACGGCGGCGGCGGCGCGCTGTCCATCTTCGGTCTGCGAGGCTCGTGCTTGCGCGCCTGCTTCTGTTCCTTGTGCACCTTCTCGATCTGATGACTCTCGAGCAGCTTCTCGCCGGCGGCGCGGAGCTGCGCCTTCTCCATGCGGTGGTGGGTGAAGAAGTATTTCAACGCGTAGGCGAAGAGCACCTTGCCGTCGTCGCGCTGCATCAATTCCTGCGTCAGCGGCAGGAACGCCTCGAACGCCGACCCGGCCTGCATGGCGTCGTACAGCTCGCGCACGTGCTTGCCGGTCCACAGGCCCTTGGCTTCCTCGGGCGTGGGCAGGTTCCGGACTTCGAAGTTGATGCCGTATTTCTTCTCCAGCACGCCGAGCGTGTTCAGCTCCGCGCCGGAGACCAGCGAGATGGCGGTGCCCTTCTTGCTCATGCGGCCGGTGCGCCCGACGCGGTGCAGGTACACCGCCGGGTCCTCGGGCAAGGAGTAATTGAGCACGTGACTCAGGTCGCTGATGTCGATGCCGCGCGCCGCGATGTCGGTGGCCACCATGAAGCGCACCTCCCCGCGCTTGACCTTGGCCATCACCCGCTCGCGCTCCTTCTGCGGCAAGTCGCCGTTGAGCATCTCCGCGTCGAGGCCGTTGCGGTTCAAGACGTTGGCCACCAGCTCGGTGTCGGTGCGCAGGTTGCAGAAGATGATCGCGCTCTCGGGATCTTCTCTTTCAATCAAGTATAAAAGATTGCGCGGCTTGGGGTACTGATCGACCAGGTGGTAGAGCACGTTGTGGATGTGCTCGACGGTGAAGACGTCGCCGGAGAGGAGAATCGTCTCCGGATTGCGCAGGTACTTGGTGGCCAGCTGCTCGATGTCGGGCGGCACGGTGGCGGAGAAGAGCAGCGTCTGCCGGTCGTTGGGCAGGTAGTCGAGGATCTTGGTGACCTCCTCGAAGAAGCCGGCCGAGAGCATCTCGTCGGCCTCGTCGAGCACGCAGATGCGCGCGGTGTCGAGCCTGAGATTTCCGCGGCGGATGTGATCGTAGACGCGGCCGGGCGTGCCCACGATGACCTCGGCGCCGTGGAGCAGGTCGTCGGTCTGCTGGCCCATGCCGGCGCCGCCGTAGATGGCCACGACCTTGAGGTCTTTGTGCTTGCCGAGCTCCTCGATCTCCTGCTTGACCTGGATGGCCAGCTCGCGCGTGTTGCAAAGCACGAGCGCGCTCGCCTTGCGCGCGCCGGCGGGGATGCGCTCCAGCAGCGGGATGCCGAACGCCGCCGTCTTGCCGGTGCCGGTCTTGCTGCGGCAGATCAGGTCGTGGCCGGCCATGATCGGCCCGAACACGGCCGCCTGCACCGGCGTCGGCTGGGTGTAGCCGCGATCGGCGATTCCCTTGCGCAGCTCTTCGGAGAGCGGCAGATCGGCGAAACTGCTGGTGGCGACGTAATCACTCATGGTGGCTTGAAGGCGAAAAAGTTAGCCTGTATAGCACCGCGACTTGCGAGATGCACAGATGACTCCGAAAGGCAAAGCGCGGAGAGCGAAGAAGCCGGCCAAGGCTCGCCCGCCTGCCCAGCGCGAGCGCAAGCCTGAAGAGGAGCCGCTCGAGCCCGAAGTCCTCGAGCCGGAGGCGATTCCCGACGAAGAGGCCGCCGCGCCCGCCGAGTCGGCGCTGCCGGTTCCGGTCGAGCGCGACCTGTCGCGGGCCGATGCGCTGCAGCGGTACATGGCCGAGGTGTCGCGGCATCCGCTCCTCTCCCGCGAGGAGGAGCACGACCTGGCGGTCAAGTTCCAGAAGACGCGCGACCCCGAGCTCGCCTACCGCCTGGTCACCGCCAACCTGCGACTGGTGGTGAAGATCGCCAACGAGTACCGGCGCGCGGCCTTCAACCTGCTCGATCTGATCCAGGAGGGAAACGTCGGGCTGATGCACGCGGTGCAGAAATACGACCCCTTCCGCGGCGTGAAGCTCTCCTCCTACGCGGCGTGGTGGATCCGCGCCTATATCCTGCGCTACCTGATGGACAACTGGCGCATGGTGAAGCTGGGGACCACGCAGGCGCAGCGCAAGCTGTTCTTCAATCTGCGCAAGGAGCAGGAGAAGTTGCTCTCGCAAGGATTCGAGGCGCAGCCGCGGCTCCTGGCCGAGCGGCTCGACGTCTCCGAACAGGACGTGCGCGAGATGGACCAGCGCCTCTCCAACGACGAGTTCTCCCTCGACGCGCCGCTGCCCGGGGGCGCCGAAGAGTCGCGCCAGACGCAGGGCGACCGGCTGGTACAGGAGCAGGCGCCGGCCGACGAGCAGCTCGCCGACGAGGAGCTGCGCCGCATCTTCAAGGAGAAGCTGGCGCAGTTCGGCAAGACGCTGACCGCCGAGAAGGACCAGCTCCTCTTCGAAAAACGCATCGCGCCGCCCGACGGCAAGGAGCCCATGACGCTGCAGGAGATTGGCGATCTGTGGGGCGTGACCCGCGAGCGTGCGCGGCAGCTGGAGGCGCGCCTCACCGACCGGCTACGCGAATATCTGCGCCGCGAGCTGCCCGACTTTGCCCAGCTCTCGGTGAATCCGCCGGAGGAGATTCCGTGAGGTTGAAGTGGAAGCACCCCTGGCTTCAGCCGCGCATCGGGCTGCCGGTCGCGGCGGTCGTCGTCGCGGTGCAGATCCCCTTCCTCCACTGGGCGCTGCGCGGAGCGGCAGAGGTGTCGGCGGCGGTGCCGTACGAGGACAAGTTCGATCGCGCATCGCTGGGCGACGCCTGGTGGTCCAACGGCGGCCACTGGCGCATCGTCGACGGACAGCTCTTCTCGCCGGGCGTGGGCAACAATCCGCTCTGGCTCAAGGCGCGCCTGCCGCAGGACGTGCGCATCGAGTTCGACGCGCGCAGCGAGGGCCCCGACGGCGACATCAAGTGGGAGCTGAACGGCGACGGCCGCACGCACTCCACCGGCTACGTCTTCCTCTTCGGCGCCTGGCACAACCGCGAGTCGCGCATCTGCAAGCTCGACGAGCACGCCCTCACCGTCGAGGAGGCGCGCGCGCAGCTGGCGGCGACGGCGCATCCCTACCCGCACGAGATGGACCTCTTCGACAAGCTGCGCGAGCCATTCGTCGAGTGGAGCGCGCGGCGCGATCTGGCGCGGCTGCAGGAGGGAAAGTACTACCAGGGTGATACCCCGGTGGTGGTCAAGCGCATGGACCTGCGGGTGGAGAGAAGCCGCTCCTATCACATGGTGGTGACCAAGCGGGGCGGCACGGTGCGCTGGGAGATCGACGGGCAGCCGGCGCTGGAGCTGATCGACCCCGCGCCGCTCTCGGGCTCGGGCCACGACCGCTTCGGTTTTTCCAGCTGGTCCAACGATACCTATTTCGACAATTTGCGGATCTCCGCGCTCTGAGGCGGCGCGGGCGCGTCGAGCTGGTCGAGAGCGCGGCGGTAGGCGGCCTGCTTTGCTTCGAGCTGCTTCTTGAGCGCCTCGTCCTCCATCTGCTTGGTCCGCGCGGCGAGGCGCACGCGCTTGCGGTATTCGCGCTCCAGCGCCAGCGCCAGGAGCACCAGGGCGAGAGCGCCCCAGAGGCCGAGCACCCAGTCCACGTCGTTGAGTTGCCAGAGCACGGCTCCGCGCCAGTGCGGCGCCCAAGAGATGGCGGCGCCGAGGGCGGCAAAGAGCGCGGCGAAGATGGGCGGCAGCACCACCGAGACGCGCCGGTGATTGACCATGCCGGCGAGCAATCCCAGCCCGGCGAAGGGCGGCACCGCCCCCCACTCCGGAATCCCGAGCCAGCGCGCGCCGGCGTCCGCCCCCGCGGCAAAGACGGCGGCTGCCACCAGCGCCGCGCCCCAGCGCCCGGCCACCACGCCGAAGAGCGCCGCGAGCACGCCCGCGATCACCGCCGCCACTCCCGGCAGCCAGGCGTGCAGAAGCCCCCGCAGCCCGAAGAATGCCGCCGCAAAAGCGCCTCCGCCGAGCAGCGCCGCGCTGAGCAGCCGCTGGCCGTGGCGGCCCAGGATGGTGACGGCCAGCGCGAGCGCGAGCAGCGCGTAGCCGGCCCACGCAGGCGCGCGCAGCGCGTCGTCGAGCCAGACCTGCAGCGCCTGGTGCAGCTTCACTGGCTCACTTCTCGCCGCCGCGCCGGGCGCGTCGCCGAGGTGAGCGACTCCGGCCCTCGCCTGCGGCTCGGTCCATCTAGCGGCCGTTGGTGGCCAGGTACATCAGCATCAGCCCGAAGAGGATGACGAACGCCACCGCCGCGGCGATGGGGCCGTGGTCGATGTCGGTGCTCTCCAATAAGTCGCCCGCCTCCATCCGCGCCTGCGCCGAGGAATCCTTGGCGCGCAGGATGCGCCTGGCCTCGGCGCGCGCGCGGGCGAAATCGCCCTCGGCAAACAGCTCGCGGGCCTTGGCCAGCTCGGGCGCCTGCGCGCCGTCGCCCACCCGCTTGGCGTCGGGGATGTACTCGCGCCTGGCGGTGAAGAGCGGCGGCGCGACCGGCGCTTCGTTGGCGGTGCCCGGGACGGTGGCCCGGGACGCGGTGGTGGACTGGGTGTTCTGGGCCATGGCCGCGGGAGGCTACCCGAACGTTCGCCGCGCCGGCAAGCGGAATGCCGAAGGCGGCCGCGGGTTCTTGCGTTAGGCTTCGTTCGCATGCTCTCGCGCCGACAGCTCCTCTGGGGGCCCATGCTGCTCGCGGCCGGGCGGGCGCTGGCGTTCGGCGATGCGGCGCGGCTGGTCTTCGTGCAGGTGCGCCACGCCGGCCGCTGGGACCCGCGGCCCGACGGGCTCTCGCGCCTCTCCTGGGAGATCTCCCGACGCACCAGCATCGAGACCTCGCCGGTGGTGAAGGCGCTCGGTCTCGCCGACCCGGAGCTCTTCCGCTATCCGTTCGCGGTCCTCTCCTCCGACCAGGGCTTTCCCGCGCCGGCCGACAACGAGATCGCGGAATTGCGCCGGTACCTGAGCTACGGCGGCTTCCTCTTCATCGACGACAGCAGCGCGCTGCGCGGCGGCGCGTTCGAGCAGTCGGCGCAGCAGCTGGTGGGGCGCATCGTGCCCGGCGCGCAGCTGGCCAAGGTGCCGCGCGAGCACGTGATCTACAAATCCTTCTACCTGCTCGACGGCCCCGCCGGCCGCGTCGCGGCCACTCCCGATCTCGAGGCGCTCGAGCTGGGCGGCCGCCTGGCCGTGCTCTACTCGGGCAACGACCTCGTCGGCGCCTTCGCCCGCGACTCGCTCGGCAGCTGGGAATTCGAGGTCACGCCGGGCGGCGAGTTGCAGCGCGAGAAGTCCATCCGCCTGGGCGTCAACATCGCCATGTACGCGCTGTGTCTCGACTACAAAGAAGACCAGGTGCACATCCCGTTTATTATGAAGCGTCGGAGAATCTGAGATTCCCGAGAACGCGTACAACGCCTGGCGCGTCACGTCGCTCTCCACGCTGCCCGGGTGGGTGCTGGGGCTGGCGATGGTCGGGCTGGCGGCGGCGGTGTGGCTCTCGTTCCGCGGGTTCCGCAGCGAGCCGGCGGGAGGGCGGCGCGTGGCGCTGCTCGGCTTCCGCATGCTGGCGGCGCTGCTCCTGCTCGCGCTGCTCCTCGAGCCCGGCATCGAGCTGCGCTCGGAGAGCCGGGTGCGCGCGCGCCTCGCGCTGCTCTTCGACACCAGCAAGTCGATGCGGTTTCCCGCCGCCGCCGGCGCGCAGCCGGCCACGCGCGCCGAGGAGCTGCAGCGCTGGACCGTGCAGCACAAGGCCGACCTCGCGCAGCTCGCCGCGCGGTTCCAGGTCGACGCCTACGGATTCGACAAGGAGCTGCAGCCGCTCGACGTGGCGCGGATGGGCGCCGACCCGCAAGGGCCGGCCACCGACCTGCTCGGCGCGCTGAGCGGCGCGGCCTCGGCGGGCACCGGCGGCCGGCCGCTGGCCGGACTCTTCATCGCCAGCGACGGCGCCGACAACGCCGAGCTCTCCGAGGGCTTGACCCCGGCGGCCACCGAAGCGCTGCGCAAGCTGGGCGCGCCGGTGTTCGCGCTCCCCATCGGCGCGCAGGCGGTCAAGGACCTGGCGGTTTCCAGCATCGCCGTCGACGACTTCGCCTTCGTGCGCAACCAGGT
>Ga0307479_10006035_pt1 | contig 11097 bp, 6 predicted proteins | sample atmos_gasesECM4C_FD_203743 | JGI IMG/M metagenome (GOLD analysis project Ga0307479, IMG submission 203743) | Hardwood forest soil microbial communities from Morgan-Monroe State Forest, Indiana, United States - atmos_gasesECM4C_515 | ecosystem: Environmental > Terrestrial > Soil > Temperate... | reverse complement strand
GCACTTTCCGACTTTCCATCGTCTTACTCGACAACTCATCGGTATCTACGCCGCCCACTGTCACCTCAGCTTTTTCATAGCCCTCAGTGCCTTCAGGGACGAGAACCCATTCATGCGTTCGCCGATCGAGCCTTGCCAACGCCTGATTGTCCCACGCGGCAGGTTTATGCAAGTCGACCCAACGCGTGGCAAAGCGGTGCGGTAGGAATCCCTGGAGTGCGAACCGGACGGCGGCCATATTTCTGGCGGGCGCCTCGCCAATTGCGGCCGCGATATCGCGGCCAGGCGCGAGGTCAATACGGATCGACCTGCCGGCATTCCAATAGGAGGAAATTTGTAGGATTGCCGGTCCGCTCAGCCCCCGGTGAGTGAATAACATCTTGTCCCGGAACTCGTGATGATCGGCGGAGACGGCCACTTCCGCCGAGACGCCAGCCAAATCGCAATACTGGCTTCGATCTCCGGTCCCTAGCAAGAGCGGCACAAGACCGGGTCTCGTTCTACGAATATTCAAGCCAAATTGACGCGCCAAGTCGTAACCAAAGGCCGTGGCGCCCATTTTAGGGATTGACAGTCCGCCAGTCGCAACCACTAACGCTGGTGCGTGAAACACGGCAGATTCGGCACGAACAACGAACTCCGTCGTGCGTTGGACCTCATTAACCTTGGTCTGGAGAAATATCTTCACACCGGCTGCCGCGCATTCGGCTTCGAGCATCTTCATAATGTCGTCTGCCGACCGGTCGCAGAAAAGCTGTCCTGCCGCCTTTTCGTGATAGGGAATGTGGTGCTTTTCGACCAGAGCAATGAAGTCTGCGGGTGTGTACCTTGCGAGCGCAGATTTTACGAAGTGCGGATTTGCGGATATGAAATGTTCCGGCCGGCAATAGGTATTGGTGAAATTACATCGGCCGCCGCCAGAAATGAGAATCTTTTTGCCCGGACGATCGGCATGCTCAATCACGGCGACGCGGCGTCCGCGCTTGCCAGCTTCTACCGCGCACATAAGTCCAGCAGCCCCGGCGCCAAGAATTACGGCATCAAACTTGTGATCCAAGGAAGGTTTCGTTGCGCCGCTCAGCTACGAGTGCGGGGCGCTTAAGAATAACTAACGAACACCCGATCCGCCGCTGTAAGGGGCAAGATTCCATCGCAATCACACCGTCGGCGGGGAATCTGAGAAACCGGCTCAACGCCGCGGCGGCTCATGTGACTTCTTGTATGGGTCTGACGTTTCAGCTTTGCGGCATGCTATCAGGAGCTGCCGGCGCCGGCCTGGGCGGAGTGCGTTCGTACCTAGATTTCGCAGGCGCAGGCGCCCGTTGATCCTTGTTTTTCTTTGGCTTCTTTGCTTCTCGGCCTCGCCTATCTCGGTTGCCCATGACTCTCTCCTTGGATGTTGACGTGATGATGGTCGCTAACGATACATCGGAATGATCTCATCCCGTCAGGCTATGTTCCAGGGCTTGCTTCCAGGAAAACGGCCAGTGCGAAGCCAAGGAACTATGCAGCGCGGCGAAGCGGCCCGGCTAGCGCGACCTCACTGCACGAGGCCGCGCATTGGCGGCAAGCCTCCGCACACTTCCGCATCGTTTCGCCTGGGTATTTACCGCATTCCGCCGCGCACGCTGTGCATAGCCCGGCAGACACTTCACAAATGCGGTGAGCGAAGGGTGAACTACCCGCAAGCAGGACTATGCATGTTCGGCAAACTTCGAGGCATTCTCCGCAAAGTCTGATGCATTCCCTCATTGTCTCCGGGTCCATCGTGAGGCCTTCATCGCGGCATTCTGCACACCAGCGTATACAGGGCAAACAGTTTTCGATACATCGCTCAACTACCGGATTTGAAATAGCCATGGCAACCTCCTGTGAAGTCTTGGCCCATGCCCCCACTTATCGAAGTCAGTCTAAACTCTGTAGCGAGTAAATGAAAAAGGAAAGAATCACGTAGCGGCGCGCTTACAAGAAGAACCCGAGTGACATCAAATGACCGTTAAATACTGGCGAACGATTGGTGCCGTGCGGTGGGTGCGGCACGGGGATTTACGGGCGGTGAGGACGAGGGGTAACAATTGGCGACGTCGCTCGAGATACAAAGGAGATCGTCAATGACGTCTTCTCAAGTGCTGCTTCTTGCGTTGCTTATCGGCGTTGTCTCCGGCTTGCGTTCTCTGACCGCGCCTGCCGTCGTGGCCTGGGCCGCTCACCGAAACTGGCTGAACCTCCATAACACGGCTCTCTCCTTCATGGCGTCGACCGCGGCCGTCGCTATATTCACTCTTCTGGCTCTCGTCGAACTGGTTGCAGATAAGCTTCCTTCGACTCCCAGCCGCACAAAACCTGTGGGTCTAACAGCCCGCATCGTTCTCGGAGGCTTATCCGGCGCGGGAGTTGCGGTGTCGGGTGCGCAATCCATCGTGCTGGGCGCGGTATTGGGGGCGGTTGGTGGTGTTGCTGGCGCGTTTGCGGGTTACGAAGTTCGCACGCGCCTGGTGAAGGCTCTCAAGGTTCCGGATTTAGTCGTCGCTCTTTTGGAAGACGTAGTGGCGATTGGCGGGGGCCTATTTATCGTGTCGCGGTTCTAAGCGGGGTTGAGAGGCGCCGTCCGCTTGGCAGCGAGATCGCGCAGCCAGGCGTCGATTACAGAGCGCTGCTGAGCGGCCATATTTTCAAGCTGCACGCCCATGCCGAAAATTCCCAGGCCGCTGCTGGAATGCAGGTAGACCACTTTGCCCTGTAGTTCGCACGTCCTGATGCCATCCGAGATGTGGAGATGAATTTTCGTCCCAGCCGAAATGGGTAAGAGCGTACCGATATAGCAACCTCGCGAGCTCAATTCGGCAACTTGCGTGGGAACCGACGTTCCGTCGTAGAGGGTAACTTCGGCATCCGCGAAGAACGAGAATCGTTGATCGGCGCGCTTTTCTTCCAGAGGGCCGTTAGGAATCATAATCATATTTAGCTCGTGAAGTCGTTGATTGCGCAGGCTCCAGTGCATAAGTTGCTCTCTTGCAGTCCGCTGCGCGATAGAACGAAAGCAACAAATTGCGTGGTACTTCAGCGCGGGCCGTACCATAAGTACTAGATGCTTGCTTCTCAAATTGCCCTAAGCCAAAAATTGCCAGACTTTCATGCTCGTCTCTATCTTCCGCAACAACCCATGAGTGAGCTAAAGCTCTGACCCCTAGCAAAAACAGAAAGGCCCACTGGACTGAATCCAGTGGGCCTTTCTGCAGATCGTTCCGTTCTAGATGTCGTAATACAGGTGGAATTCGTAGGGGTGGGGACGCATGCGGACGGGGTCCGCTTCGTTCTTGGTTTTGTAGTCGATCCACAAGTTGATGAGCTCGTCGGTGAAGACGCCGCCCTTGGTCAGATACTTGTGATCGTCTGCGAGAGCCTTGAGGGCCTCGTCGAGCGAACCGGGCATCGTGGGCACCTTCTTCGCCTCTTCCTTATCAAGTTCGAAGATATCCACGTCGAGCGGCTTGCCGGGATCGATCTTATTCTCGATTCCGTCGAGACCAGCCATGAGCATGGCGGCGAAAGTGAGATAAACGTTGCATGAAGGATCGGGCGGACGGAACTCAAGCCGCTTCGCCTTGGGATTCGTCGAATACATCGGAATACGCACGGCGGCGGAGCGATTGCGGCTGGAGTAGGCCAGGTTGACCGGAGCTTCGTAGCCCGGCACGAGGCGTTTGTACGAGTTGGTCGTGGGCGCGGAGAAAGCCGAAATGCTGCGGCCGTGCTTGAGCAGGCCGCCGGCATACCACAGCGCCATTTGAGAAAGGCCCGCGTATTTGTCACCGGCAAAGAGAGGCTTGTTCTTTGACCAGAGCGATTGGTGAGTGTGCATGCCGGAGCCATTGTCGCCAAACAGCGGCTTGGGCATGAAGGTGACCGACTTGCCGTATTGCTGCGCCACGCTCTTGATGATGAACTTGTACTTCATCATGTTGTCTGCGGAGGTCAGCAGGGTGTTAAAACGCAGATCGATTTCGGCCTGGCCTGCGGTGGCCACTTCGTGGTGTTGGCACTCCACGTCCATGCCGATTTCCATCATGCGCATGACCATCTCGCTGCGCAGGTCCTGGAAATGATCGATTGGCGGGGCGGGGAAGTAGCCTTCCTTGTAGCGCGGACGATAGCCCAGGTTGTGCTCGGCGCGGCCGGTGTTCCAGCGCCCTTCATCGGAATCGATGTAATAGAAACTGTGCTGCGGCTGGGAGTCAAAACGAATGCTATCGAAAATGAAGAACTCCGCTTCGGCGCCGAAGAAAGCTTGATCAGCGACGCCGCTGTCCTTCAGATGAGCTTCGGCGCGAATCGCAATCTGACGGGGATCGCGCGGATAAGGTTTGTGGGTGATGGGATCTCCGACGTTGCAGATCATCACCAGCGTGGGCGTATCGCGGAAAGGATCCATGAAAGCGGTATTCGGGTCGGGCATCAACAACATGTCCGATTCGTGAATCGATTGCCAGCCGCGAATGGAGCTGCCATCAAAACCGAATCCTTCTTTGAAGGAGCTCTCTTCTAACTCGCCGATCGGGTAGCTGACGTGCTGCCACAGGCCGGGCAGATCAGTGAAGCGGAGATCGAGCATCTTGGCGTTGTGCTTCGAGGCAAAATCTAGAACACCTTTCGGATCCATCCTTGCTCCTTAAATTAAGAATTAGAAACAGATGAGTTTGGTCACACCTCAGGTAAGGACCGGCGACAATAGCGCAGGACATGGACGGCGTCAAGAATACAAGGATCAGGCGCGCGCCTCCCCGGCGCTCGCTCTCGTCGCGTCCTTACAAATTCCTAACGTCCTGGTCCCGCGACAAAATACTGGCACACTGACCGCATGTAAAATGAAAGTTTTAGATAAGACAAATCGAGGTTTTCGATGAAGGGAAGGAAGCGCCGTTGAGGTCTACCAATCCTGTGTTACAGGCCAGTTTACACTGTTTTCGCTTCCGGAAAATCAAACGAGGGAAAGCTCGCAACTTTTGAAACGTACCGCCGCGTTCCTTCCCTCGTCTTGGATTCCTTCGTTTTGGGCGCTAATCCGCAGCAACAGATTGAGTGAAAGTAGGTTTCGGGACACCGTTGATCGTCTTCAGAAGGCGCGAAACGATCTGATAGGGATCGCCCTCTGCATTCGGGCGCCGATCTTCCAGATAGCCCTTGTACCCGTTCTTGATGAAGTTGACAGGCAACCGGACCGAAGCGCCGCGATCGGAAAGACCATAACTGAATTTGTCAATCGCTTGCGTTTCGTGCAGACCCGTCAAGCGCAAGTGGTTGTCGGGACCGTAGACGGCAATGTGATCGGGAATTGTTTTCTCGAACGCCTTCATAAGAGCTTCGAAGTATTCCTTGCCGCCGACTTCGCGCATGTATTTGGTCGAGAAGTTGGTGTGCATGCCTGACCCATTCCAATCGCCCTTAATGGGTTTGCAATACAACACAAAATCCACCTCGTATTTCTCACAGAGGCGCATCATCAAATAACGAGCGGTCCAGGTGTCGTCAGCGGCTTTGGCGGAGCCTTTGCCGAAGATCTGGAACTCCCATTGACCCTTGGCGACTTCCGCGTTGATCCCTTCATGATTGATGCCTGCAGCCAGGCACAGATCGAGGTGTTCGTCGACGATTTGGCGGGCCACGCTGCCCATATATTTGTAGCCCACACCGCAGTAGTACGGGCCTTGGGGACCCGGGTAGCCCTCGGCAGGAAAGCCCAGAGGCCTTCCGTCCTTGTAGAGGAAATACTCTTGCTCGAAACCAAGCCAGAAGTCGGGGTCGTTTTCGATCGTGGCGCGTTTATTGGATGGATGCGCGCTGCCGTCAGGGAGCATGACTTCGCTGAGAACGAGGTAACCGTCCTTGCGGCTCGCATCGGGATACAGCGCCACCGGCTTGAGCAGGCAGTCCGAGCTTTTCCCTTCGGCTTGCATGGTGGAGCTGCCGTCAAAGCCCCAGGTGGGCAGGTCGGCAAGGGTAGGCGGATGATCAAATCCCCTGATCGTAGTCTTGCCGCGCAGTTCAGGAATGGGAGTCTTTCCGTCAAGCCAGATGTATTCCAGTTTGTATTTTTTCATACGGGTTTGGGTAAGGCCCTCCTCTAGATTAAACGGATTAAATTTGCCAAAGCAAAAATCTAACTGCTATTGCGGAGAAACACCAACGCAAGGTTTCGATAGGACGGATGGAAATTTCGCGCAGTAAGCGCAACTCCAATAAGTCTTCGCTGCGGAACCAACGTCCTGGTCAGATCGACTTTGTTGACGCGCCGCCTGGGGCGGGCTCGACACCCCGGCGAACTTTGCGCTGGATTGACCATCCGAACGAGTTGTCAGTCGTAGTATTCCGAGCCAAGGTGGGTGATCAGTTCTTCGCCCATCATCCAGCGCAAGGTGTTCTTCAGTTTCATGAGCTGAATAAACAAATCGTGCTCGGGATAGAGTTGCGGCGCGCACATGGGCGATTTGAAATAGAAGCTGAGCCATTCCTGAATGCCATGCATGCCGGCGCGCTTGGCCAAATCGAGGAAGAGCACCAGATCAAGAACGATAGGTGCGGCAAGAATCGAATCGCGGCAAAGGAAATCAACCTTGATCTGCATGGGGTAGTTGAGCCAGCCGAAGATGTCGATATTGTCCCAGCCTTCTTTATTGTCGCCGCGCGGCGGGTAATAGTTGATGCGGACCTTGTGGCAGATATTCCCGTAGAGCTTGGGATAGAGCTTGGGCTGGAGAATATATTCGAGGACGCCGAGTTTCGATTCTTCCTTCGTCTTGAAGGATTCGGGATCGTCGAGAACTTCTCCATCGCGATTGCCGAGAATGTTGGTGGAAAACCAGCCGTTCAGTCCGATCATGCGTGCTTTGAAGCCCGGCGCGAGAATGGTTTTGAGCAGCGTCTGGCCGGTTTTGAAGTCTTTGCCGCAGATGGGTACGTTGTGTTCGCGCGCCAGCTGCTGCATCGCGGGAATGTCCACGGTGAGATTCGGAGCGCCATTGGCGAAGGGCACGCCGGAGGTAATCGCCGCCCAGGCGTAAAGCATCGAGGGCGCAATCGCGGGATGATTTTTCTTCATCGCCGCTTCGAACTTGGCGGCCGTCGAATGGACTTCGTGCGGCGTCAAGAAAATCTCCGTCGAGCCGCACCAGACCACCACGAGGCGTGAAGACTTCGACTGCTTCTTGAACCGCGCGATGTCGTCTTTGATCTCCATCGCGAGCTCGTATTTGTTTTTGGCCTTTTTTACGTGCGGTCCGTCCAGCCGCTTGACGTAATCGCGATCGAAAGCGGCCTTCATTGGCCGAATGGTGCCAAGAAACTTTTTGGCCTGCAGAAGATCCTCAGGCGAAAGCACGGCCGCATTGGCGGCCGCATCATAAGCGGAATCGGGAAAAAGATCCCAGCCGCCAAAGGTGAGGTCCTTGAGCCCAGCTAACGGGACAAACTCCTGGATAAGCGGCGAACGGTGTTCGGTGCGTTTGCCCAGGCGAATCGTACCGAGTTGCGTAACCGAGCCGACAGGCTGTGCGCCCTTCGAGCGAATCAAGTCGACCCCGGCCATGAACGTGGTAGACACCGCGCCCATGCCGCAAGTGAGCACGCCGAGTTTTCCTTCTGGCGGTGCAATGGTCGTGGGCCGGCGCATGTATTCGTTTTCCTCCTGGGTTCCCGAGTTTTAAATTGTGCACAAGATTCGCGCGGGAAGCCTAAGCGCGCGGCCACTCCCTAAGCGCCGCTGTGCAAGCAAAGTTCAATATCATGCGGAAAGCGGAGACGAATTGCAATGTTAGCCGCCGATTTTTATTTTGGCCCTCACCAGGAGTGATTTGCTCCATTCCAAAGCGCTATCGGTGTATAAAGCGACTGCTTTCGCTGGGTCAGTTCGCAGACTCCACGATACCAACCACATCGGATGGTGGATCTTCAATTAACATGGTTCCATTGGTCGGGCAGTTCGTACTCTTGAGCTTTTTGATTAAGGACGGCGACCCCGGCGTCAACTGGTTCGGCCCTAATCCAAAGACAGAACCAGTTGCTGGCCGAGTCCCTGAGATGGGTTATCTTGCTCCAACGCTGCCCCCTGATAGACGCTGATCGCCGCTTCAGTTTTTTCCGGCAGGCCTTCCCGAAGCCTTCTACGTCCCAAAATACAGTGGCGTTCAGGAGTGGGGAGTGGCGGCCGCTTTTTTCGAGGCGGCATTCGGCCTGGGGCGCAGCGCCGCAAGCATCTGCTCTAGCGGCAGCGCGTTCAGCACGTCTTTCTTTTCGATCCAGCCGCGGCGCGCCATCTGCACGCCGTAGCGCATCAATTCGAGATTCTTGATCGAGTGCGCGTCGGTGGAAATCACCACGCGCACGCCGCGATCTTTGGCCATGCGCAGGTAAGCGTCTTTTAAGTCGAGCCGGTCCGGCGCGGCGTTGCACTCCATTATTACTCTGCGGCGTCGCGCCGCGTCTAAGATGCGTTCCATGTCGTAAGCCATGGCATCGCGCCGCAGCAGGATGCGCCCCGTGGGATGCCCGATGATCTGCACATAAGGATTCTCGATGGCGGCAAGCATGCGTTCCGTGCTCTCGTCGCGTTCCATATTCATGAACGAATGAATCGACGCGACGACGATGTCGAGCTCGGCGAGAACTTCGTCGGCCAAATCGAGGCGGCCGTCTTTCAGAATATCGACCTCGATGCCGGCGAGAATGCGAATACCAGCGACTTTGGCCGCCCGGATTCTGCGCGCGTGCTCGCGGGTGCGCACTTCGTCCATGCCGTTGGCCACGGTCACAGCTTTGCTGTGATCCGTGATGGCCACGTACTCGTATCCCATCTTGCGCGACGCTTGTGCCATTTCCTCGATGCTGTGGCGGCCGTCGCTTTCCGTGGTGTGCATTTGCAGGTCGCCGCGCAGGTCGGATTGCTCGATCAGTTTCGGCAGGCGATGCTGCTCCGCCGCTTCGATTTCGCCGCAGTTTTCGCGCAGCTCCGGCGGAATGAAGTCGAGCTTCAACTTTGCGTAGACCTCTTCCTCCGTTGCCCCCGCGACGCGGCGTTCGTCCTTCAGCGTAGTAGCAAGCGCATATTCGTTCAGGGTGTACCCCATCTTGATGGCGCGCCCGCGCAGCGAAACGTTGTGTTCCTTGGAGCCCGTGAAATAGATCAGCGCGGCGCCATAGTTTTCGGGCCGCAGCAGCCGCACATCGACCTGCAGCCCTTTCGCCACGCGAAAGCTGACTTTGTTTTCGCCGCGAGCGAGCACCTGCTCGAGTTCGCCGTAGCCGAGGATGTGTTCCTTGATGGTTTCGAGTTCCTCTGGCTTCGTTTCCGGCGCGTAAGTCAGCAGGAGATCGAGATCGCCGATGGTCTCCTTCCATCGCCGCAGCGAACCCGCCGGCGTAATCGAGCGGATGGGTTTGCCGGGCTTGCCGTAACGCTGGATATACGCGATCAGCTTCTCGGCTTCGTGTTCCGCGGTAGGAATCACGAAGCGGCCCGAAATCTTTTTGAAGACCTCGATAGCCTTGAGGATGTTCTGTTCGGTCTTTTCGCCGAAGCCGGCCAGGTCGCGCAGCTTGCCTTCGCGGGCCAGTTGCTCGAGTTGATCAACCGTGGAGCATTTGAACTCGCGCCAGAGAATCAACGCCTTCTTCGGGCCCAGCGATTGCACCGAAAGCATTTCGAGGATGGTCAGCGGATATTTCTTAAGCAGCTTTTTCCGCAGGGCGTAGTCGCCGGTGGAGAGAATCTCGCGGATATGCTCGGCCATACGTTCGCCGATGCCGGGGAGGTCTTCGAGTTTTTCGGGATCGCGGGCGAGGACTTCGATCGATTCAGCGAGGCTGGCGATCAGTTCGGCAACTTTCTCATAACTTCGGTAGCGGCCGATGATGGCGCCGTCGATCTCCAGCAGTTGCGCGGTCTCGCGCAGAACGCGCGCAACCTCCCGATTTTCCATGGAAGCCTCCGCCTAAGGGGAATTATGCGGCAAGTGGAAGACATTTGCTCGGATGGACGCGGACGATTGGACCTATACTTTGCGTATGCTTGGCGGAAGACGCGTGACCGTTCGAATTTCGCCGCTCGCTATCGCAGCGATGATAGTGCTTCTCGCTGTTCTGACCTGGGTCCTCTACTCACAGCTTCGTTGGCTACGCTAAATCTCAGCGGTCCTAATCTCCGAGGACGTAGGCGAAGACAAGGGGCGCTACAATCGAAGCGTCAGATTCAATGACGAATCGCGGCGTTTTGCGGTCGAGCTTGCCCCAGGTGATTTTTTCGTTGGGCACGGCGCCGCTATAGGAGCCGTAGGAAGTGGTGCTGTCGGAAATCTGGCAGAAGTATCCCCAAAGACGGCACTTCTCGCGCAGGTCCTGCAGGATCAGCGGCACCACACAGATCGGGAAATCTCCGGCGATGCCTCCGCCAATCTGGAAAAAGCCGATGGACTCATCCTTGCTGGTTTGGCGGTACCAATCGATGAGCGCGGCCATCTGCTCCAGGCCCGACTTCACGACCTGAATATTGCCCACGTCTCCGCGGACCACATTGGCCACAAAAATATTGCCCAGCGTGGAGTCTTCCCAGCCCGGAGTGAAAATCGGCAGATTTCTCTGGCAAGCCGCGTACACCCACGAATCCTTCGGATCGATTTCGAAGAATTCGCGGATATTGCAGTTGCGGATGAGCTGATACATGTATTCGTAGGGGAAGTAGCGCTGGCCATCGCGTTCGGCCTGCTGCCAGTACTTCAGCACCTGGCGCTCGATGCGCCGCATGGCCTCTTCTTCGGGAATGCACGTATCGGTCACACGATTCAGGCCGCGCTCGCGTAAAGCGAGCTCTTCGTCTTCTGTCAGATTTCGGTAGTTGGGAACGCGCCGGTAATGATTGTGCGCAACAAGATTGAAAATATCTTCTTCCAGATTCGCGCCCGTGGTGCAAATGGCGTGCACTCTTTCTTGCCGGATCATCTCGGCAAGCGACAATCCCAGTTCCGCGGTGCTCATCGCGCCGGCCATGGCCAGCAGCATTTTTCCTCCCTGCTCCAAGTGGCGGCGATAGGCTTCGGCGGCATCGACAAT
>Ga0307479_10006033_pt1 | contig 11100 bp, 10 predicted proteins | sample atmos_gasesECM4C_FD_203743 | JGI IMG/M metagenome (GOLD analysis project Ga0307479, IMG submission 203743) | Hardwood forest soil microbial communities from Morgan-Monroe State Forest, Indiana, United States - atmos_gasesECM4C_515 | ecosystem: Environmental > Terrestrial > Soil > Temperate... | reverse complement strand
CTTCACTTCGATCTGCAGAAAACTCTGAAGACATTTGGACTCGTCGCCAGCCAGTCGGGCGGCCTCAGAGAAAACTTTGGCACCATGACCAAGCCTTTTCAGGCGGGGCACGCGGCGGAAAGCGGCGTTGTTTCCGCGGAGCTTGTGGCGTTGGGTTGGACTGCAGCGGAGCAGATTCTGGAGGCAGAGCGCGGGTTCTTCCATGCCTACGGCGGATCCTACGATCCACCCTCGATCATGGGCAGTCTCGGAAAGCCGTGGACGTTTCTCTCCCCGGGAATTTCCTTGAAGCCCTATCCTTCCGGTTCGCTCACCCACCCCGCAATGAGCGAACTTGCGCGCTTGATCGAAGTGAACAATATCCAAGCGGCGCAGGTGGAGAAGGTGGATATCGGCGCGAATCACAATATGGTGACGACGCTTCTCCACCATCGCCCGAAGACGGGACTCGAAGCCAAGTTCAGCATGGAATTCTGCCTGGCGATTCTGCTCCTGGAACGCAAAGCGGGCTTAAGTGAATTTCAGGACAAGGTCGCGCAGCGAGCCGACGTTCAGGAGATGATCCGCAAGGTGAACTACTATGTGGATCCGGAGGCGGAGAGCGCGGGCTACGACAAAATGAGGTCGCTGCTCAAAATCCACCTGAAAAATGGCAGCGTCATCACCGGCCGGGCTGACTTCGGAAAAGGAAGCCCCGCGAATCCCATGAGCTTTGACGAGGCGGCGGTCAAGTTCCGCGGATGCGCCGAATTCGCCGGCTGGCCCCGGGACAAGACGGAAAAAATCATCGCTTTCGTCAAATCTTTCGACGCAGCACCGGATGTGCGCGCGCTGACTCCCTTGTTGTCATCGCAGAAAGGATAGCAAGCGGAGTCCATGAAGACATTTCACATCGCAGTCATTGCGGGAGACGGAATTGGCAAAGAGGTGGTGCCCGAGGGCATCCGCGTGCTCGAAGCGGCCGGCCAGCGCTTTGGATTTCGCTTCAACTGGCACGAGTTCGATTGGAGCTGCGAAAGCTACGTCAAGACGGGCAAGATGATGCCGGATGACGGCTTGCGTCAACTGCAACCCTACGACGCTATCTTCCTCGGAGCCGTCGGTCATCCCAGCGTGCCGGATCATGTTTCGTTGTGGGGGCTGCTGATTCCCATCCGCCGCGGCTTCCGGCAGTACGCGAATTTGCGTCCTGTGCGGCTTTTCGACGGCATTGAAACTCCGCTCAAGAATTGGAAGCCTGGGCAAATCGATTTCTGCGTGGTCCGCGAAAACAACGAAGGAGAATACTCAAATATCGGCGGACGTATCTACGAAGGCACCGACGAGGAGATGGCCATCCAACAATCGGTTTTCACTCGGCGCGGAGTCGATCGCATTCTGCGATTTGCCTTCGCGCTGGCCCAAAAAAGAAAAAAACATCTGACCTCGGCCACGAAATCAAACGGGATCATCCACACCATGCCGTTCTGGGACGAACGCTTTCACCAGATGGCGATCCAATATCCGGACGTTCGTACCGACCAGTTCCACATTGATATTCTGGCGGCGCACTTCGTGCGTCACCCGGATTGGTTTGATGTTGTAGTCGGCTCGAACCTTTTTGGCGACATTCTCTCCGACCTGGGCCCGGCCGTGGTTGGGTCCATCGGCATCGCGCCCTCCGGCAACCTCAATCCTGAAAAGGAATTTCCCTCCATGTTTGAGCCCGTCCACGGTTCCGCTCCTGACATCGCGGGGAAGGGAATTGCGAATCCGATCGCGCAAATCTGGTCCGGCGCGATGATGCTGCGGCATCTCGGGGCCTCCGAGGCCGCGGATGCAATCGAGAGCGCAATCGCGGACGTCCTTGCGAAATCGCAAGTCCGCACTGCTGATATTGGCGGCAACGCGACCACCCAAGACATGGGTTCTGCGATCGCCACGCGAGTGGTCAATTGAAATCGTCTGTTGCGCCATCCGGCAGCTTCGCACGACCTGAAATCGTTCAGGTCCAACACGGCGACGGCCACGCCGCCAAATTCCTTTTTGTCGGGAAGCTTTAATCCTTCCACGCCACGCGCATCTGCTGGCCCATGAGCTTCGCAGGGTCTGCCCCCCGCTTCGGCTGAAACTTCTGTGCGCGCCCGTTGAATACTTCCGCGACGTAGAGGTTTCCAAGCTGGTCGGTCGTAATCTCGTGTACGCCCCAGAGTTCTCCCGGTAGGGGCCCCCAGGTGCCCCACGAAGACAGCAGCTTGCCGTCCAGGTCATACTCCAGGATCTTGTACGTTCCGTGCCCGTCGGACATCCACATATGCCGGTCGGCGGTTAAGAGCATATGGTAGATGGCGGCGTACGGTCCGAGATTCCACATCGTGAGAAAATTTCCGTTCTCGTCGAACACCTGAATCCGGTGGTTTTCGCGGTCCGAGACGAACACGCGCCGCGTCACCGGATCCGCCTGAATTCCGTGCACCGTGTGGAAATAGTTGGGCGGCGGCGGATTCGGCACGCCCGGCACATCCTTACGCGTGATCCAATCCCAGCTCGGCTTTCCCCAAGCCGTCACGTACTTCCCATTCTTGTCGAACTTCACCACGCGCGTGTTTTCGTATCCGTCCGTCACAAAAAATGTTCCGTCGGGCAGCCACGCGATGTCCGTCTGGCGATTGAAGCGCTTGTCATCCGCGCCGCAATCGTTGGGAGTCCCAATCGTCTGCAGCAGCTGTTTTCCATCGTTGTTGAAAATGAAAATGGCGCATCGCCCGTCATCGTCAACCCAGACTCTCTTTTCGGGATCGTAAGGGCTGATCAGAATCTTGTGCACGCGCTTGAACGTCTTGTCCCAGCGCGACCAGTCCTCGACAAGATTTCCCTGGCCATCCAGAACGAAGACCAGGTGCTTCCACCGGTAGTCGATATTTTCTCGCGCCACGAATTTGACGTGGGGCTCTCCCGGACTCGCGGTCGGCCCGATCGAAGCGTTGCGCGCCGGCAGGCCCGGCGTGGGAAGCGTCAGGAAGATCCCGCGCCCGTCTTCACCCGCACCGGGCCATTCGATATTGAGGGGATCGGCGGTGGCGACCGCCCCGCCCAAGGCGCTTCCGATGCGGCCGAGCTGCTCGACTCCGCGTATGGCCGGCAATTCACCGCGCATCGAAACAAAAATTCGATTGGGATTCTGTGCGTAGATTGCCTGTGTCGCTCCCCACGTCCAGCCCTTCTCTTCGGGAAACAGTGTGGATAGGGGTTTCGGCCAATCTTTCACGACCGCGTAAGGGCCGGTCACTTGCTCGTCGCTCTGATCCGCGGATTGCGCAGTCGTTTGCCCGCGCACCAGTGTCGGCTTTGAGAAGAGCGCGAGACTCATCAGGAAACCAACAGTGACCGCAAGAAATGCTGCCGCACGTCTGGTCATGATCTTCCCCTCAATCTTGAATTTCCTCGCGAAGTGACTTGCTAACGGCCGAGGAGGCCGAATAGGACGCGGCAGAATCGCACTCGCCCCGCCGCGTTAGTACATTTTTTTTCTGCACTGGATTAGCACTAATGGCATGCAGTGGGCGGATTTTCGGATTCAATCGCCCCAAATTTTTTCCAGTTCTGCGAGTTCCGAAGCCCGGCTGTTTTCGAGGTCCCGTTTTTTTCCATAGCGAAATGCCATCCACACGCCCAGCGTCATGATTCCAAGCGGCGGCGCCAAGAGAATGATCACTCCTTTGCTGATGGCCCTCTGCCCCTCTTTGGAGGTCGCCTTTGCCGTGCTGTAGCACATCGAGCAAGCCTGGCCGAACGTCGGCGTGTTCCACACCAACAAGGCAGCGGCGAGAATGGCAGCGCGAAATCTCATTTCACACCCAGCGACAGGATGCGCAACGCATCCGGAAAGAAAATCATCATCAGGGCCAGGCACGCAACCAGCGCGCACATCGTCAGCCATTTCATTTGCGAAATTTCATACTTCATGTGCATGAAGTAGCCGATGATCAGCGCCGCCTTTACGAGCGACAAGCCCATCAAAATCGTCAGCATCCGCACAGGCTGCAAATTTTGATAGGTCAAATAAACCTCGATCGCGGTCATCGCCAGCAGCGCGCCCCACACCCAGAAAAACTGCGCTTTGCCGTGATGCAGCTGCTGTTCCGCGACTTGCTCCGCGATGGCTTGCTGAAATGCTTCCATTGCTCCACGGCTCCTAGAGAATCTTTGCCGACATCAAGTACACCAAGGGAAAGATGAACATCCACACCAGGTCCACGAAGTGCCAGTACAATCCGGCGACTTCGACGTCCGATGAGTCGTAGACTTTGGGTTTCAGCCACAGCACGATCGAGCAAACGACAGCCGCCACAAGAAGAACATGCGCGCCGTAGTGGAAGGGGCTGTAAGACGGCGTCCCCAGCCAGGCAACCAGCCACATAATCAGCAAAATGGGAATGAATTTGCGCCGCAGCGCCACCACTCCCAGATAGACCACCCCAAGTGTCACGTGCAGCATGTGCATTCCGGTCAAACCAAAAAACGTCGCCGGAAATTGCGGCACGGTCTTCGCCACGTTCACGAATTCCCCAGCCACGGCCTGCCCCGGCAATTTTGGGAATACCGGCAAAGTTAGGCCTTCCGCAATCAACTTGCTCCACTCCCGCCCGTGAAGAATGACAAAGCCCATCCCGCATGCCATGGTTGCCAGCAACCAGAGCCGCTGCGCCTTCGCGTTGCCCTCAGCCGACGCGCGTACCGCCAGAACCATGGTCAGCGAACTCGTCAGGAGAAACGCCGTCATGATCGTGGCGTTCACAATGCTTTCGGAATGGAACGGCGTAGGCCAGTTGGGAGTAGAAATGCGGCCGTAGCTGTAGGCGTAAAGCAGAGCGCCGAAGGTCAGCGAGTCCGACATCAGAAACAGCCACATCCCGATTTTTTTGGAGTACGTTCCGAACAGCGACGGTTCGTAAACCGCTGGCATATCGTGTGGCAGCGTCACATCAGCCATGCGTCTGCTCTCCCCTTACTTAGCGTGCAAACTCCAGCAAACATAAAACATAAATCCACAAGAGCGCCATGAAATGCCAGTACCATCCGGTCACGTCAAGAACGATACGCCGCGAAGCCACCGGCTTGTGCAGCAGGGAAGCGCCTCCGGCGGCGACCAGCGCCAAAACTCCGCCCAGCAAGTGCACCCCGTGCGTCCCCGTCAACAAATAAACGAACGAACTGCTGGGACTCGTATCCAGGTAGAATCCGCGCGCCGCGAGTTGGTGCCAGGCCATCCATTGCCCTGTCAGGAAAGTGATTCCGAGCAGCACCGTCAAGCCCAGCCATTGAATTCCGGTTTCCACCTTCGGCGTATCCCCAGGAATGGCTCCGACCTGCGCAAATGCCGCCTCGCGCGCCACTTGGCGCCGTGCCAGCTCCATCGTGATGGTGCTGAGCAGCAACACCAATGTGTTGATCAGCAGCAAGTGCGGCAACGGCACCGGAAACCAATCGCGAACAAGCGTGTTCGTGCGAGGGTCGAGTGTCGGCAGCCCTTGGCGCACAACGTACGCGCTGCTGAACGATACAAACACCATCACGATAGCCGTCATAGCGACGACCATTCCTAGTCGCGCGCGCCGCAAGCGCATATCGAAGGAGAGTGGACCGGACCCGAAGTTGTCGTCGCCCCCGCCGTCCAGAGTTGGCGGCACACTGCCGTTCCCGCCCAATGCGGAATTGGGATCGTCGGTGAGAACCCGTGTGGTTAAAGTCGCCATAAATTATCTAGTGTGCCGCAATGACCGTTGGATCTGTTTGCATAACGTAATCGCGCGGCGCGCCCGGCACGCTGTACTCATACGGCCCGTTGTAAACCACGGGCGTGCGCCCGCCGAAATTGTCGTGCGGAGGCGGCGTCGCCGTCGTCCATTCGAGAGTCGTTGCTTCCCACGGATTGTCGCTCGCCTTCTTCCCGAACTTCATGCTCCAGAAAAGATTGAAAAGGAAGAGAAACTGGGCAGAGATGGTGACAAATGCCGCAAAGGTGATGAACTTATTCAGCGGAATCAGGTGCTCTAGATAGTGCAACTCCGTGAATTGGGAGTATCGGCGCGGCTGACCCGCCATGCCGGCATAGTGCATCGGCATGAAAATGCAATAAGTGCCTACGAACGTGAACCAGAAATGCCACCGCGCCAGACCCTCGCTCATCATGCGTCCGAACATTTTCGGGAACCAGTAATACGTCGCCGCGAAAATCCCGAAGATCGATGCAACGCCCATAATCAGGTGGAAATGCCCGGTAACGAAAGCCGTGTCGTGCAGTGGGATATCCAGCGTCGGCTGGGCCAGGAACGGCCCGCTGATGCCGCCCGAAACAAACAGCGAAACGAATCCGATGGCGAACAACATCGGCGACGATAAACGGATTCGCCCGCCCCACAGCGTCCCCAGCCAGTTAAACGTCTTGATGGCCGACGGCACGCCGATGGCCATGGTCATGATCGAAAACGCAAACGCAGTATATGGACTCATCCCGCTCATGAACATGTGATGGCCCCACACCATAAAGCCGAGCAGGCCGATGGACAAGATCGCGTACACCATTGCCTTGTAGCCGAAGATCGGTTTGCGCGAGAATACCGACACGAGCTGCGAGCACAGGCCCATCGCCGGCAATATCGCGATGTACACCTCGGGGTGTCCGAAGAACCAGAACAAGTGCTGCCACAAAAGCGGCGAACCGCCCTTGTGCGCGGCCAGTTGCCCGTTCACCACCACTAGTGGCACGTAAAAACTCGTTCCCGCGTTGCGGTCGAGCAGCAACAGAATTGCCGCGGACAGCAGCACGCCGAACGCCAGCAGTCCCAGAATTGCCGTGACGAACCAAGCCCAGCACGTCAGCGGCATGCGCATCATGGTCATGCCCTTCGCGCGCATATCCAGCGTGGTGGTGATGAAGTTCAGCGCACTCATCAACGCGCCAATGCAAAAGAGTCCGATACTGATCGCCCAGAGGTCCGCGCCGAGGCCTTCTCCCGGTCCCGCCGACGGCAGCGCGCTCAGCGGCGGATAGCCCGTCCAGCCGTGGAGCGGCGCTCCCCCGGGCACGAAAAACGCCGCGAGTATCACGATGTATCCCAGAAGCGTCACCCAGAACGACAGCATGTTCAAGACGGGGAAGGCCATGTCCGCCGCGCCGATTTGAATGGGCAGGAAGTAATTGCCGAAGCCGCCCTGCGGCGCTGTCGTCAGCACGAAAAACACCATGATCGTGCCGTGCATGGTCAACAAGCTGAGATACGTCTCGGGCCGGATCTCCCCCACGAGCGGCAGCGCAACTGTTGGCCAGATCAGGTGAATGCGCATCAGCAGTGAGAGGAACATGCCGACAAACACCGCCGTCAGCGCGAGAAAGTAATACTGAAGACCGATTACTTTGTGATCGAAGCTGAAGACCCACTTGCGGATAAATCCTTGGGGCGCCGCATGCGCGTGAGATTCGTGCGCAGCAAAATCCCGGGTTGCCATTATTGTTTCTCCGCCTCCCGTGCCGCCAGCCATTTTTCAAACTCTTCCGCGCTGACGACCTTCAACATGCCGTGCATCTTGTAATGACCCAGCCCGCAAAGCTCCGCGCAGGCGATTTCGTAGTCGCCGGCGACCGTCGGCGTAAAATGCATTCGAATCGCAAGGCCCGGCACGGCGTCCTGCTTGAAGCGCATCGCCGGCACAAAAAAACTGTGGATCACGTCGTGCGCCCGCAAAATCACTTCCACTTCGCGGTTCACTGGCACGTACATCGTTCCCGTCACAACGTCGTCTTTGGAAGCAGCGTCCGCCGGATCGAGCCCGATGGCCGCCTCTCCGCCCGCTGATGGATCGATCAACTCCGGCTTCGTCGCACCGAATTTTCCGTCGGGTCCCGCGTAGCGGAAGTACCACGCGAATTGCATCCCCGTGACTTCCACCTGCAAAGCCCCGGGCCCCGCGGGACGAAATCTTTCCGCCGCCCAGATCGAGCTGCTCATCAAATTCAACCCGATGAACAGGATGGCAGTAAGCACGGTCCAAACAATCTCCAGCGTATTGTTGCCGTGCGAATAGCGCGCCTTGGGAGCGGATGCTCGGTCGCGGTACTTCCACGCGAAATAGCCCAGGAACATCTGCGCCGCCACGAACACGATTCCCATCAGGATGTAGGTGACCGTGAAATGGTGATCGATTGCCGCCGCTGAAGATGACGCCCCCGCCGGCAGCCACCACGTCTTGGCGACGAAGAAATACGTGCTGGCGAAGGTGATTAGCCAGATGATCAGCAGAAGAACGAGGCCCATGGTTCGAGACCTCCCCAGTTATTTCCCGGTCTTGCCCGCGCACGCAGCCCGTTTTTTCCACTCTTACGGAATCACAAGCTGCATTCAGCGCGAGTCTATCACAGCTCATTTAGAGCGCAAGCCGGTTCTTACATGTTTTTTCGCCGCAATTCTCTGCGAAGCACTCACGGATTGCACCCGCGAAGGTTGTGGCTTACAAATTTGCAGACACGCATTGACGAATTTTTCCGTTTTGAGTAACATCCGTCCCGTTCTCGGGGGACCCGCGGAATGTTAAGGGCCTCAAGATGTTTAGGTATTGCTTTTCTTCAACTCGGCAGGCCCGCGACGCTTTCAGCCGCCGAGCCTCGGCCGTGCTCTTCGCCATTCGTTGACAAAACCATCGCGCACAACTTATTTTTTTCGGCCGCGAACCTTCTCCATCTCGATTGCGCGAAGCAATCTGCAAATTCTTGCGCGCGGCCCCAAAGCTCACCGCGGACTCACTACCCTGGGAAGAAAGGCGCGCCGCGTCGCCCTTAGCTGATTTAGAGCACTCTTTTTTTGGAGGTATGCATGGCGGGCCCGGAAACCACGTCGGACAAACCCAAACCCGATGCAGCCAAATCTGCTGCCGGCGCCGCGGATGCTACCAGTTATGTCGGCTCGCCCGCTGTGGGCACTTCGAAAGCCGTAGCCGCCACCGGCGTCGCCTCCATCGGCCCTGAAGACAGCAAAGTCAACGAGCGCCGCCGCCGACTTGTATGGAGCGCTGTCGCCGGCTTCCTCGCTGCCTGGTTCATCGCCTTCCTCCGCTTTTTCCTTCCCCGCACGCTCTTCGAACCGCCCACCGTCTTCAAGATCGGCTATCCCTCGGACTACGCCTTGGGCGTGGATACGAAGTGGCAGCAGAAGTACCGCATCTGGGTGGACCGCACGCCCGATCGCATCTTTGTTATCTTCGCGCGCTGCACGCATCTCGGCTGCACCCCAGACTGGAAATCCAGCGAAAACAAATTCAAGTGCCCGTGCCACGGCAGTGGCTACGACAACGAGGGCGTCAACTTCGAGGGACCTGCGCCGCGTCCCATGGACCGCGCTCACGTGGAGCTGGCTCCCGACGGCCAAATCATCGTCGACACTTCCCGGCTTTATCAGTGGCCCAAGGGACAACCCAGCCATTTCGGGGATCCCGGGTCGTTTTTGCAGGCGTAGGCGGGAGCACACGGTATGCCTGAAGAAAAAAACGCGAACGGCAAGAACGGCAAACCGGTCGGACTGGTGGAGCGGATTACCACAGGTGTGAAGGAAGACCTCGACTCCCTCAAAACCGACCTGCCTGCCAAAGCCAAAGAACAAGTGGAGTTGCTGAAAAATCCCACCAAGACCCAGGTCTACACCTCCATCTTCCGCCACAAGCATGACGAGACGCCGCGCAATCGCGCCCTCGGCGTTCTCTCCAACGTTTTCCTGCATCTGCATCCCGCCAAGATCAACCGTGACGCCGTTCGCTATTCCTACACCTGGGGCATGGGCGGCATCACTTTTTATTTGTTCCTCGTGCTCACCTTCACCGGCGTCCTGCTCATGTTCTACTACCACCCCAGCAAGGTGCAGGCCTTCCGCGACGTGCTCTACCTCGAACACGACGTTCCCTTCGGCAAATTGCTGCGCAACATGCACCGCTGGGCCGCGCACTTGATGGTCATTGCCGTCGAGCTCCACATGTTCCGCGTGTTTCTCACCGGCTCCTACAAAAAGCCCCGCGAGTTCAATTGGAACGTCGGCGTAATCCTGCTGGTTCTGACTTTGCTGCTTTCCTTCACCGGCTATTTGCTCCCGGATGATCAGCTCGGCTTCTGGGCCGTAACCGTCGGCACGAACATGGCGCGCGCCACGCCGCTTCTCGGGCATGAAGGACCGTTTGGTTCGATGTTAGGCATGACTCCCTACAACGATGTTCGCTTCGGCTTGCTCGGCGGCTCGATCGTGGACGCCAACGCCTTGCTCCGTTCCTACATCTGGCATTGCATCGGCATCCCCATCATCGCTCTTGTCTTCATGATGGTGCACTTCTGGCGCGTGCGAAAAGACGGCGGCATTTCCGGACCGGCGGCGGTCGTCCTTGAATCTGAGATCAAGGAGGCGCGGAAGTAACCCGCGGTAATTGAGCATGGATTGGAAACAGCTCTGGGAAATCGTTTCCGCGCCGGACAATGTGCCCATCATTGCCCTGATTCCTCTTCTTGCGTTCTACATTTATTTGGCCTGGCGACAGGCTCACGCCAACGATCTGCTCATCGCGCAGCTCGAAACCAACCCCGCCTTGGCGAAGACGCATCACCGCAAAGCCTGGCCTTTTCAGCCCGGCTGGCAGAAAGAAATCCACGTCTGGCCGTTTCTTCTGCGCGTGGAGTTTCTTGCCGCCATCATCGTCACCATCATCCTGATGGTCTGGTCCATCACCCTGAACGCCCCGCTTGAAGAGCCCGCGAATCCCAACCTGACCATGAACCCCGCGAAGGCCCCCTGGTATTTTCTCGGCCTCCAGGAAATGCTCGTCTATTTCGATCCCTGGATCGCCGGCGTGGTCATGCCCACGCTCATCATTATTGGCCTCATGGTGATTCCCTACATTGACACCAACCCGCTGGGCGCGGGCTACTACACTTGGAAGCAGCGCAAGTTTGCTATTGGAGTATTTCTTTTCGGCTTCATCATCCTGTGGGTCTCCATGATCGTCATCGGCACCTTCATCCGCGGCCCGGGCTGGCAATGGTTCTGGCCCGGTCAGACCTGGGATCACAACCGGCTCATCTATGAAGTG
>Ga0307479_10006032_pt1 | contig 11100 bp, 7 predicted proteins | sample atmos_gasesECM4C_FD_203743 | JGI IMG/M metagenome (GOLD analysis project Ga0307479, IMG submission 203743) | Hardwood forest soil microbial communities from Morgan-Monroe State Forest, Indiana, United States - atmos_gasesECM4C_515 | ecosystem: Environmental > Terrestrial > Soil > Temperate... | reverse complement strand
AACCGAATTCCCGCCCAAATTGTGGACACGTTCGAAGTGGGTGCCGCGGCCCTGCTTCTTGCCGATAAACAAAAGATTTATCGCTCCGGCCCGGTGATGCCGCTTCTCGACTTGGAAAGCCTCAAAGTGATCGTCGCTCGTGAAGAGCCGGTGATTGACGTCGCGAACAGTATCTGCTTCGTGCCAGTGCGCATGGGTGTGCGTCCCATAGGAAGCCTGGGAATTTCCGGCACAATTCTTTCGCGGCAGACGCTCGAAGCTATTGGCACGCTGATCGCAGTGGCGATGGAGCGCGCTCGCGCTGTCGAACAGCTAGGCCAGACCGAGGCCGCGCGCGAAGGAGAGCGGCTGCGGACGGCACTGCTCGATTCCGTCACGCATGCGCTTCGCACACCGCTGACGTCGATCAAAGCGTCTGTGACCAATTTGCTTTCGAACCCCGCGCTCAGCAGTGAGCAACGAAGCGAGCTGCTCACCATCATAAATGAGGAGAGCGACCGCTTGAACCGGCTGGTGGGCGAAGCCGCCGAGATGGCGCAGCTCGATGCCGGTGAGGTCGTCTTGAAACTCGAGCCGCGCCCGCTCTCGGACGTGATTAGCGCCGCCCTGGCGCAAACGAAAGGCGTGCTTGGCAATCGACGCGTCGATATGCGGTTGCCCGCGGGTTTGCCGCGCGTTCGTGTCGATCTGGCCCGCGCTCGCGAAGCGCTTGTCCATCTGCTCGAAAACGCGAACCAGTATTCGCCGGTTGATGAGCCGATTACAATTACCGCCGAACAGAATGGCGATTTTCTCATCACCAGCGTGGCGGATCGAGGCGCGGGAATCGATGATCCCGAGCAGAATTTGATTTTCGAGAAATTTTATCGCGGCCGCGACCAGCGCTACCGGGTGGAAGGTACCGGCATGGGATTGCCGATCGCCAAGGCAATCGTCGAGGCGCACGGCGGTACGATGAGCCTTACGAGCCAGCGCGGTCACGGTTCCGTTTTCTCCTTCACGCTGCCAATTGATCGAAGCCGCGCCGCGGTCGGCATATGAGCTCGCCGACGATCCTGATTGTGGATGACGAGCCACAGATCCGGCGCGTGATGCGTACGACGCTCTCATCGCACGGCTATAGCGTGATCGAGGCGAAATCAGGCGAGGAAGCGCTGGAAAAGCTTCGCACTGAGCGCGCCGATCTGATTCTTCTCGACGTCAACATGCCCGGAATCTCGGGCCTCGACACCTGCCGCGCAATTCGACGGACAGCCGATACGCCTATCATCATGCTTACTGTTCGCAATACGGAGAAAGACAAAGTTCAGGCACTCGACGCCGGCGCCGACGATTATGTCGTGAAACCGTTTGGCGCCGAGGAACTAATGGCTCGCATTCGGGCGGCCCTTCGGCGCGTTGCGACCGGCGAAACGCTGCCGGCGTTTCGATCCGACGACCTGACGATTGATTTCGCGAAGCGGAGCGTGACGGTGAAGGGGATTGCGATTCGCCTCACCCCCAAGGAATTCGAGCTGTTGCGCCAGCTTGTCTCGAATCAGGGAGTATCAATCAGCCATCGCCGATTGCTGCAAGCGGTCTGGGGCCCCGATTACGGCGAAGAGACGGAATATCTGCGCGTCTTCATCAATCAGCTGCGAAAAAAAATCGAGCCGGACCCGCGGCACCCGCGCTACATTCACACCGATCCGTGGATTGGTTACCGCTTCGAGCCGTCGAATGAAAAATCGCGGCATGGCCGGCAGGGTAAATAAATTCGCCAATCTAGCGCAGCGGGTGCGCGGCGTTCAGGTCAAGGTTGAGCTCGAGTACGTTCACGCGCGGCTCACCGAGAAATCCGAGCTGCCGCTGCTCGGTATGTTTCGCCACTAGCGCGCGCACTTCGTTTTCCTTCATCCCTCGTTCCCGCGCTACACGTGGAACTTGAAATTCCGCCGACGCGGGAGAAATGTGCGGATCGAGCCCCGAGCCGGATGCGGTTGCAAGGTCTACCGGAATGGGCGCGCCGGCAGTTTCTGCTGAAAGCGATTGTACGCTGCCGGAAACACGGTCAATCAGCGCCTTGTTCGTCGGGCCGAGATTCGATCCGCCCGAAGCCATTGGATCGTATCCAGCAGGTCCCGCAGCGGACGGCCGCGAATTAAAATATCCAGGGGAGGTAAATGGCTGGCCCAGCAGGCTTGAGCCTATAACTGTCCCGTCGGGCTGGCGAATCAGTTCGCCATTGGCCTGTCGCGGATACAGCAGCTGCGCGAGTACCGTAACCACGAGCGGATAAGCGATCCCCAATAGCACTGTCGTCGCCAAAGTCATCCAAATTGAAATCAGAAGGTTTCTCTTCATGGTGTCCTCATGCCAAACCTATGCGCGTAATAATCATGTCGATCAACTTAATTCCGAGAAATGGCGCGATGATTCCCCCGAACCCGTAAATCAGGAGATTGCGGCGCAACAGCGCCTCCGCTCCGAGCGGACGGTATCGCACGCCGCGCAACGCCAGCGGAACAAGCGCAATGATGATCAGCGCATTGAAAATCACAGCCGACAGGACTGCCGAATGTGGCGTCTTCAAGTGCATAACGTTGAGCAGCTCAAGCTGCGGAAACGCCGCCGCAAACATCGCCGGAATAATCGCGAAATATTTCGCCACGTCGTTCGCTACTGAAAAGGTGGTCAGCGATCCCCGCGTAATCAGCAGCTGCTTTCCAATCTCGACGATTTCGATCAGCTTCGTCGGGTTCGAATCCAAATCCACCATGTTGCCGGCCTCTTTCGCGGCCTGCGTGCCAGCATTCATCGCCACGCCCACATCCGCTTGAGCCAGCGCGGGAGCGTCGTTCGTTCCATCGCCCGTCATCGCGACGAGTTTTCCTTTGGCCTGTTCGCGGCGAATTAGCGCAAGTTTGTCTTCGGGCTTCGCCTGCGCCAGAAAATCATCGACGCCCGCTTCGCGCGCAATTGCGGCTGCCGTCAGTGGATTGTCGCCCGTGATCATCACGGTGCGAATTCCCATCGCGCGCAGTTGATCGAAGCGCTCGCGCATTCCCCCTTTCACGATGTCCTTCAAATAAATCGTTCCGAGCACGCGCCGGTCCTCCGCAACAAGAAGAGGTGTGCCCCCAGCGCCAGCGATCGCCTTTACGGCATCTTCCACTTCGGGCGGGACCCGATTGCCTCCGTCCGCTGCGTACCGGACGATCGCGTCGAACGCACCCTTTCGGATTTCGCGTCCGTCGAGATCGACGCCGGACATGCGAGTTGTTGCGGAAAACGGAATGAAATTCGTTGCTACCGAGGCAAGCTCGCGCCCGCGCAAACCGTATTTCTCTTTCGCCAGCACCACGATCGACCGGCCCTCCGGCGTCTCGTCCGCGAGTGAGGCGAGCTGAGCCGCATCGGCCAGCTCCGCTTCGGATACGCCCGGCGCGGTGATGAACTCCGTCGCGCGCCGATTGCCCAGGGTTATCGTTCCGGTCTTGTCGAGCAGCAGCGTATCCACGTCGCCCGCCGCTTCCACCGCGCGTCCCGACATCGCCAGAACATTTCGCTGAACCACTCGATCCATTCCTGCGATGCCGATCGCGGAAAGCAGTCCGCCAATCGTCGTCGGAATCAGGCACACAAGCAGCGAGATCAGCACGTAGATCGATTGCGGCGCGCCGGAATAAATCGCCATCGGCTGCAAGGTCACCGCCGCGAGAAGAAAAATGATCGTCAGCCCCGCGAGAAGAATATTGAGCGCGATCTCATTTGGAGTTTTTTGGCGTTCGGCGCCTTCCACCAGCTTGATCATCCGGTCGAGAAACGTTTCGCCTGGATTCGAAGTGATCTTCACCGTAATTTCGTCGGAAAGCACGCGCGTCCCGCCCGTCACCGCCGACCGGTCGCCGCCCGATTCACGGATAACGGGGGCGGATTCGCCCGTAATAGCCGATTCATCCACCGACGCGACCCCCATCACCACTTCGCCATCGCCGGGAATGAACTCTCCGGCTCTTACGACTACCACGTCTTCTGCGCGTAATTTCGATCCCGGCACATCCTCAAACGTGCCGTCGAGTTTCATTCGCCGCGCATGCGTTTCCGAACGCGCTTTGCGCAACGTTTCGGCCTGCGCCTTCCCGCGGCCTTCGGCCATCGCTTCCGCGAAATTGGCAAAAAGCACCGTGAACCACAGCCACAGCGTAATCTGCAGCGCAAATCCGAATTCGCTTGTGTGGTGTGTAAGCTCACGCAGCAAATCCACGGTCGTCACCACCGCGCCTACTTCCACGACGAACATCACCGGATTCTTCATCAGCGTGCGTGGATTCAGTTTCTTTACGGAATCCCACAACGCTCCGCTGACAATCCCGCCGGTCCACAGCGATTTTTTCGGCCTCTTCGGGCTATCGGCGCCCACGCCGGGTATCTTGATCGCTTCAGGAGTCATCGTCATTCCCGCACTCATCGCCTATCCTCCGAATACTTTCCCTGCGTGCATCAACAGGTGCTCCAGAATTGGTCCCAAGCTCAGAGCCGGGAAAAACGTCAGCGCTCCCACAATCAAAATCACGGAAACGAGAAGCGTTGCAAAGAGCGGAGTGGTCACTGGGAAAGTGCCCACAGTTTCAGGCGCGATTTTCTTCTTCGCGAGGTTGCCCGCAATCGCCAGCACCGGAAGCACCATGAAAAATCTTCCGAACAGCATGTCGAACCCAATCGTAAGGTTGTACCAGAGCGTATTCGCGCTCAGGCCCGCGAACGCCGAACCGTTGTTCGCCGCGCCCGACGTGTATGCGTATAAAATCTGCGACAGGCCATGCGGCCCCGGGTTTGTTATCCCGGCCTTTCCACTCGCCGTCACGGACCCTACCGCTGTCAACGTCAGAATAAGCAGCGAAAAAATCAGCACGGCCAGCATTGCCATCTTCACGTCGTATGCTTCGATTTTCTTTCCGAGATATTCGGGCGTCCTGCCCACCATGAGTCCCGCAATGAATACAGTCAGAATGATGAACACGACAATCCCGTAGAGACCCGCCCCTACGCCGCCAAACACGATCTCGCCGAGCATCATGTTGATCATCGGAATCATTCCGCCAAGAGGCGTAAACGAATCATGTACGCCGTTCACGGCTCCGCAGCTCGCGTCCGTCGTAATCGTTGCAAAGACCGCGGAGTCGGCGATCCCGAAACGCACTTCCTTGCCTTCCATGTTTCCGCCCGGTTGCGTCGCGCTGACGTGCTGATCCAGACCGCGCAATTCGGGATTGCCCCGAGCTTCCGCTCGATAGGCGAAAAATACTCCCGCAATGAAGAGTGCCGCCATTGCGCCCCACACCGCCCAGCCGTGCTTTTGCGAGCCAGTCATCCGTCCCAGCGTGTACGTCAGTCCTGATCCAATCGCAAAAATCAGCAGCATCTGAACGAAGTTTGTCAGAGGTGTGGGATTCTCGAATGGATGCGCGCTATTGGCGTTGAAAAACCCGCCGCCATTCGTGCCGTACATTTTGATTACTTCCTGCGACGCCACCGGTCCGAGCGTGATGGATTGCTCGGTCACATGCTGCGTCGTCGTCTTTCCATCGCTCCCCGTCACCTGCACGGTTTGGGGGTCGACCAGTTTTGCAGTCACATAAGGCTTCAGGCTCTGCACCGTCCCCTGCGAAACAAGGAAAAGAGCCACCACGACGCACGCCGGCAGCAGCACCCAGAGAATCGTCCGGGTCAAGTCGACCCAGAAGTTTCCGATTGTTTGCATCTCCTTCCGTGCGATTCCGCGAATCACCGCTACGGCCAGGGCTATTCCCGTCGCCGCCGAGAGGAAGTTGTGATACGCCAGCCCGGCCATCTGCGTGAAATAACTCATCGTCGATTCGCCGGAATAGACTTGCCAGTTCGTATTGGTGGTGAACGAAGCCGCTGTATTGAAAGCCAAATCCGGCGCCACCGCTCCGAAGTGCTGCGGGTTCCATGGAAGCCACTGCTGGACGCGCATAATCACATATAGGAGAATCATCGACACGACGCTCAGCAGCAGCATTGCGACGGCGTATTCCGTCCAGCGCATCTCGTGTTTTTCATCCACCCCTATCATGCGATACAGCAGACGTTCGACGGGTCGCAGCATCGGGTCCATAAACGTCTTTTCGCCGCTGAACACGCGCGCCATGTACACACCCAGTGGCTTCGTGATCGCCAGAAGCAAAATTAAGTACACTCCAATTTGAAACCACCCGTTCGCGGTCATATTCAAAACCTCTCCGGCCACAGCAGCGCCGCCAGCAGATACACCAGCAGCAACGCAGAAATCCCCAGAAGCAAAATGTTGCCAAGCATCCCGACGCTCCTTATTTCAGCCGTTCACAAGCCCAGGCGTATGCGATAGCCACAACAAAAAACCCGACTGTACAGACAACGAAGACTGCGTCCCGCATGGCACTCACTCCTTAGAACTTCACCATGATCGACATATCAATGAATGACTCATCCCTGCGAAGATCCGGGAAAAAGACGCTGCTAGGTCCACCGCCGCAGGCCGCTTCCGCGGGCCCTAGGCTCGTTTGCCCGGACGAACTGCCGTTACTGCACGCGAAAAATTGGGGGAAACCGTTGTTGCCACCAGGAGGAGTAATTCCGCCCCGTCCAGTCCAATACGGCACGTTCGCATGGCGATAGTCATACTCCCAGCGGAACGTGATGTACTGCTTGGGCATATAGTCGAACGTGACTGACGAGTCCCAGGCCTTGAACGGGTCGCCGGGATTCTCTGTGAAGTAGGGAGAATTCGTCGAGGCAGTTACGGCGGTTTCGCCATTGATGGGCGGCAGCAGAACTAGGTAGCGTCCTGGATTATTGATCTTTCCGCCGCCGACCGTTAAGCCGAACAGGTCCCGGTGGAACCAGAAGCGGTTGTAAAACATGATTCCCAGGAAGCTCTGCTTTGGTCCGCCCGCTTTGTTGCCATAGCAGCTCACGCCGCCTCCGTACTCGCATCCAGCATCGGCGGTCAGCGAAAATGCCATCTTGTCCAGGCGGCTGTCGGGCCGGTCGAAATACTTGATCTCGATGCTGTCGTCCGTGTGGATCCTCCTGCGGTTAGGTATGAAAAGGTCGTCCCGACCCAGTCCGTAGTTGTTGGAAATAATGTTCATCCATGGGAACGGGGTCCATTTGATCTGTCCGCCGAGGCCCGGTCTGTGATTGGCGGATGCGTACGCCTGCCATCCATTAATGAACCACGGCTCGATCTTCAGATGGGCCGTAGGGAAAATCTGTACCCGCACACCATTGAAAAACCATGGCGTGTTGGAGGAAACGTAGGACGGTTGATAGGCCCAATTATCGAAGTTGTAGTAGCTGAATAGGCCGATGTACGACAGAAAGATTCCCGCATCCACGTTGACTCCGTGCAATACATTAAAGTGATAGCCGCCATACGCTTCGGAAACATAGCGATAGGCGCTGACGAGATCCCATTGGCCGTGTCCTACGCTGGGGTCATTTCGCGGAGTGGTCGCAGAATACATTCCAAGCTGCGTCATCAGGCGCGCTCGAACGTTGTCGTAGTGAAAATCGCCCCCTACACCCAACTGCTCCAGTTGTACTTCACTTGAACGAAAGAGTTCGCTCGATCCACCGATCGAATGGTCAGTCGGGTGGTTGAAATCACTCACGTAGTTCACGTCGGCTCTGATCTCTGGCGTGAAGAACTTCGAATCCCAAAATATCTCCTTCGTGCGGGGGTTGCCGTTTAGCCAGGTCCAGTCCGCATCCGAGAAAGGTTCCGCTTTGGCAGGAGTCGCGGGTGGTGCAGTCTGTTTTGTAACCACAGCTGCTTCCTGCGACGAATAGCTCGTGGAAGAATTGTTGACGGAATCCGGTTCAGTTGCTTTTGAAGGGAAGGCCGCCGTCACTAGCCCCGGTTTTTCGGCAGATGCCTGGGCTGTTTTTTGAGCCTTCAGTTCCGCTTCGAGCTCGTCGATCCGGTGCCGCATCGCCTCCAGCTCTTTTAATATTGCAGGCGATATTTGCTGATCGGCCGGGCTGTTTTGTTGATTAGCCGCTTCGCTCGTGGTCTGCGCGAAGCATGGAAGTTGTGTAACGGCCAAAACAAGCCCGCACAAAGTGGCACGCCACCGGTTCTGCATCAGAAACCTCATCATGGACCTCGTCCCCCTCTAATTTATTTCGCTCCATCTTCTTTCAATCGATGTCGCCTTTTCTTCGTTAGCGCATTTCCTTTGCCGTTAGAACGCACCCTATCAGGAACCTTCCCACCGCGCGCGATGTGAGGTCCCTCACGAACGTTTGCGAAACGCCCGTATTCCGCTTCTGTGGTGAATTTCTCAGTACCAGTGAAGCCAGGTCACGAGTGAATTGAAGAATTCGATTCCACCAAAGAGTGCTACCAAGCCTCCCAGTGTGAGACCGACGCGAAGCATTGCCTCTTGACGCAGGATTGTTTCTGCCCTGGAATCGGACTGACTAGCTGCTTCCGAACTTAAAAAATCTGGATCCGCGGGATTCTCAGCGTCGCCCTGACGAGGCTCGGGCTTCATCTCGCACAGAGGTTCTGGCAAGTGCTTTTTGTGAGCACCTTCGCGCTTCTGCTCGCGCCGGAGCTGCACGAGCACATACACATAGAATCCGCACACGGAGAGGCAGCTGACCACGAATGTTACGGCAAGCATTTCCGCCTCCTTCGCCATCGCCGATTGCATCGCAATGCGGGAAAGGCAAACTGAGACAGAGACTAGGCTTCTGAGCATCAGGAAGGCATAAAGGTCGCATAAGGTTTTCGTAAGGATTTTGGTTGTGCGAAAACCTTGAAGGGTTCCATCGACCGTTGGGGCTAGCAGAACTGGCGCGACGCGCTTGCGCCCGTGAGCGAAGTCGAACCGGACAAATCCTCTTCGACGTGCTAGCCTGCTTCGGAGTGACCCCAGCTGCAGCGACCGCATCAAATGAGTGAGGAGATGAGGCGAAGGTTGGGCGGAATCGAGCGTCCCGATCGCGCATTTGGGGCTCTCGGCGGGCACCAGGTTAATACACGGTAGCGCGATTAGAAGTTCGCGTAAGTTATTGAAAAGATGACAGAAACAAAATTCTAATCGGCGGTAAACGGGCCCTGAGACCGAGATTCAAGAGGCGAAATTGTGACGCGCCAGCGAGTGGTGATTCTGGGCGGCGGCTTTGGCGGCCTGAGCGCCGCGCGAAAACTCAAGCACGCACCCGTCGACGTTACGCTCATCGATCGCTGCAATTATCATCTGTTTCAGCCGCTCCTGTATCAGGTCGCTACCGGGTCACTGTCGCCGGCAAATATCAGCGGACCCTTGCGCCAAGTCTTGAAGAACAACAAAAACACGATGGTGCTTTTGGGCGAAGCAATCGATATCGATCCCGCCAATCATCAGGTGATTTTGAGTGACGGCGTGATCGACTACGACACACTCATCGTTGCCACCGGCTCGAGCCATCAATATTTTGGTCACCACGAATGGGAGCAGTTCGCGCCCGGCCTTAAAACGATCGAAGACGCCACGGACATGCGCGCGCGAATTCTGCTGGCTTTCGAAGCGGCTGAACGCGAGACGAATCCCGAAAAGCTAAAAGAGTGGATGACGTTTGTGATTGTCGGCGCTGGTCCCACCGGAGCTGAGCTGGCCGGTGCGCTCGGCGAAATCGCGAACGACACTCTGAAGCACGATTTCCGGCGCATCGATCCCAGCAAAGCGCACATCATTCTGATCGAAGGTACGGACCGCGTTCTGCCGACGTATCCGCCGAAACTTTCCGAAGCCGCGCGGAAAATGCTCGAACGGCTCAAGGTTACAGTCCGAACCGGCGCAATGGTGACGGACGTCAAAGCTCACTCGGTTACGATTGAATGTGGCGGGCAGATCGAAGTGATCTCGACGCGCACAATTCTCTGGGCGGCGGGTGTGCTCGCTTCTCCGCTCGGACTGGCACTCGGCAAAAGATTGGGAGCGGAAACCGACAGAGCCGGACGCGTAATCGTCGACCCGGACATGACGATTCCCGGGCATCCTGAAGTATTCGTAATCGGCGATCTCTCCAGTTTCACTCATCAAACCGGAAAACCTCTCCCCGGCATTGCGCAACCGGCCATTCAGCAAGGCCACTACGTTGGGAAAGTGATCGAGCGGCGATTGCGCGGCGAAAAAACTCCACCGTTCCACTATCTTGACAAAGGAAATCTCGCGACGATCGGACGCGGCGCCGCGGTTGCCGATTTGAACTTCATCACTTTTGCAGGTGTGCCCGCGTGGCTCCTGTGGATTTTTATACATCTGATGTACATCGTCGAATTTAAAAACCGGCTACTGGTGTTCACGCAGTGGACGTGGCTGTATATTACGTTCGATCGCGCAGCGAGGCTGATCACGGGTAAAGATCCATTGCCGTTGGATCTGTGACGTTATGTAGGGACGTCAGTACGAGCTGGAAGCCTGCGAGCGCGGACGGCCTTCTTGAACCGGGTGTAGTCGCGCTCGGTCTGGTCCGCATATTCGACAGCGAATTTTTCAATTGCATCGTCGAACGAATCGCTCTTGCCAAGATAGCCGCCGATTTTAGCCGGATCTCCCGTTCTGGCGTGGCCCCGGGCCAGAGCCCAGCCGCAAAGCTCGATGTACTCGAAGAACTCATCTTGCGACATCGCGGATACATCGATCTTCATTTTCATGTCGCGAAGCTGGCGAAAATAGTAACAACGGTTTTCGTCGTCGCGTGTCCAGCCGAGAAAGACGTCGCTGGCCGACTGTAACATCCTTTGTCCCGTGACCACCCGCTCGCCGTAATTGCTGTATCTGCTCTTGCCCGCATAGGGTTCGAGCACGGAAGGGAACGCTTCCTTGAACTGCAGAAATAATGGATCATTGTCGCTCGCGAGGAGCAACATCACGGCGCAACGAGTCCCTACGCTCCCGACTCCGACCACCTTTCTGGCAATGTCCGCGATCTGATACCGCTGCAGCAACACTTTTCGATCCTCGGGCAGCGTATGAAGATACCGGTGGAACATGGCGGTGATGTGTTTTCCTACGCTTGAGTAGTCGCGCGGATGATAGACAAGGGGCGGACGATCAACGA
>Ga0307479_10006031_pt1 | contig 11101 bp, 8 predicted proteins | sample atmos_gasesECM4C_FD_203743 | JGI IMG/M metagenome (GOLD analysis project Ga0307479, IMG submission 203743) | Hardwood forest soil microbial communities from Morgan-Monroe State Forest, Indiana, United States - atmos_gasesECM4C_515 | ecosystem: Environmental > Terrestrial > Soil > Temperate... | reverse complement strand
AAGCCGTGCAAGGCGTACGCCGGAACAATCACCTTCCGGAGTTTCCCCGGCGTCGAAGCGATGAAGAATGTATAGTTCTTCCCTTTGATCACAGACAGGTCTCCTGGACAGACCCTTTCTTTTGGTACGATTGCGGGCACTACGCTACGCCCTGTTTCCCGAGACTGAACTGTTCCTAACCGCCTAGCAAACCAGGTGTGACCGACAAGCAGTCAACACTTTCCAAATCTGAACCGTGAGCTTTGGTTCGCGACCGTGTATATACTAATTTTGGAAGCTGTGCGCGGTCAACCCTGTATTTCGGTCTATTTGGGACAGGCTATGAATTCCTGTTCCACTGACCCGACGGACAGTGCGATAGATTCTCCAGATTTCATGGCATCGGGGATCGTTGTAAACCAAGGCTAGACTGAACGCAAGGTTGGACGCCTGAAATCGTGAAAAATCCGATGAACATTGGAGAGAGGTTGATTCTCGATCGCATATGCGAGGGCTTCAGAAGCATCCTGTCGAGTGCGGGCCGATCCGCCTTACGCCTCGCGCCGGGTGACGACGCGGCGTTATGGCGCCCACGAGCAGGATACGAAACGATTCTGACCTGCGACTGGTTCCTGGAGGGAACGCACTTCCTGGCCGACCGGCATCCGCCCGAAGTAGTTGGGTACAAGTGCCTGGCCCGTGCCGTCAGTGACATTGCCGCCATGGGCGGCCAGACGCGCTGTTTTCTCCTCAGTTTGGCTTTCCCGGATGCGCGGGCAGATCAGTGGCTACGGAAGTTCTTGAACGGCGCGCGCAAAGCCTCACGAGTACTGAGTTGCCCCATCGCAGGCGGCGATACGACTCGTCGAAACGAAATCCTTATCAATATAACGGTGGTAGGCGAAGCTCGGCGCGGCCGGGCGATTCTTCGCAGCGGAGCGCATTCCGGCGACGCCATCTTTGTAACCGGCCGCCTCGGCGAAGCACAGTATGGCTTAAGTCTTCTGCTCGAACCCTCGAAAGGCATCTCGCCCGGTGACAAGCGACTGCGAAAGCATTTCTACCCTGAGCCACGCTTAGCCACGGGTTTGTGGCTGGCAAATCATAGACTGGCCACGGCAATGATGGATTTGTCCGATGGCCTCTCGAGCGACTTGCCAAAATTCTGCGAGGCGAGCGGAGTCGGCGCACGCGTCGAGGAACAAGCGCTGCCCCGCGTGAAGATCGAGAAAAAATATTCAAAGAAGTTCGATGCGACCGAGTTGGCGCTGCACGGTGGCGACGATTACGAATTGCTCTTTACGGTAGCCAGAAAGGATGTGGAACGAATCCCGGAAAAAATTGCGCGCGTGCCAGTCACTCGAATCGGCGAGGTCACCGCAGAAAGACGCGTCCTGTTGGCGCGGAAAGACGGCGCCGCCGCTGTCCTGAAAAATAAAGGTTGGGATCCGTTTCGATAGCGGCCGCCGCGCAGCGATTCTGCCGTTCGCTGCTCTTGAGAGTAGCGGAGCTCTGATTGATCGACCGTTGGGCAGTCACATCCTATCGGTAGATTTCCCTACGGTGGCCGGCGCGAAGCACCAATACCGGCAGCTTATCGTTCTTGCATATCAACCGGTCGTCGCCCACTCGAATATTTCCAGAATTCTGCGAATTTCGAACCATGAACAGCTTCGCCGATTGTTCGCGGATTTTCTAGCCTGGCCACTCGCTGACTAGGCAGGCGGGACGACGTTCACAGCGGCAGCGGTTTTCGCCGGCGGCGGGGCTGCAGCCGGCGGTTTCGCGCGCGGAGAGCCAGGTTCGTCCTCAGTGGGTGCTGTATCCGGCGTATCCACGTGAATCACGTGATCCAGAGCCTGCTGTTCCAGAGGCACCACGTTCTGGAAATCAAGAACGGGCATACCAGCCAATCCGTTTTGCATGAATTCCAGCCACACCGGCAGGGCGGCTCGAGCACCGGTTTCTTTCTTGCCCAGCGAAATTTGTTTGTCGTCGAACCCCACCCACACTCCGGTCGTAATCTGCGGCGTGAACCCAATGAACCAGGCATCGGTGTAGTCCTGCGTGGTTCCGGTTTTCCCCGCTGCAGGTCGCTTCAGCGCCTTTGCCGCAATGCCGGTCCCGAATTGCACCACCTCTTCCAGCATGGCCGTCATCGTGTGCGCCACTTCCGGCGGAATCACCTCGTGAATTCCCGGATGCGCTTCTTCGAGCAACGCGCCATCGTAGTTGGTGACGCGGCGAATCATGTGCGGATCGATTCGAATGCCCTCATCGGGAAAAACAGTGAACGCGGAAACGTGTTCGATCAACTTCATGTCCGCCGCGCCCAACGCCAGCGGCAAATATGCCGGCAGCGGCGTGGTAATTCCAAACCTTCGCGTGGTCTCCACAACGCTGTTGATGCCAATTTTCTCGGCTAGCTTTACAGCGGGCACGTTTCGCGAACCGGCCAGCGCTCGTCGCAACGTAATGTTCCCTTCGAATTTTTCGTCGTAATTGCGCGGCGAATATGGCTGGCCACCGCTGACGGTCGTAAACGGCGCATCTAGAATCGTATCGAACGGCGTGAAGCCTTTGCCGACCGCATCCGCGTAAACGTAAATCTTGAACGAGCTGCCCACCTGCCGCACCGATTGCGTCGCGCGATTGAATTTTGAATCCTCGAAGCTGTATCCACCCACCAGCGCTTTGATTTCGCCGGTCGGATTGTCGATAGCCACCATCGCGGCCTGCGGAGCGGGCTGCTGCTCCAATTGAACGCGCGCGGTCGATTCACGCAATTCCTGTATTGAAAACTGAGCCAGGTCACCCACTTTCAGCAGCTCCGACGGTTTCTTGCGTCCGGTCCAGGCAAAATCGCCGGCCGAAATTACCGCGCGGTACGTGCCGATCTTGATCGTAGCGTATTTGTCGTCCACCGCCATCACCAGCCCCGTGACGTAGCTTCCCTTTTCAATCGCGTGACGCCAATCATCGTCTTCATAGCTATCAAGCGTGCCCAAATTATCTTTCACTATGTTCGGAAGGCCGCCGCGCCAGCCGTGGCGGCGATCATAGGCATGCAGACCGTCGCGCACTGCAAGATTCGCCGCGCGCTGCATCGCGATGTTCAGCGTGGTGTAGACGCGCAACCCGCGCTCGTGTACCGCTTCCGTGCCGTAGGTCGATTCCAGGTATTTGCGAATCTCCTCAAAGAAATAAGGCGCCAGGTCGTTGCGCGGATATTGAATATGCAAACCGAGCGGAGTCTTTATCGCCGCGGCTTCCTCGGTCGGAGTAATTTTTCCTTCTTCCTGCATGCGGCGCAGCACCAGATTGCGTCGCAGTAACGCACGCTGCGGATCGTTCAGCGGCGAATAGATCGGTCCGCGGATCATTCCGGCGAGCAGCGCAGCTTCCTGCAGCTTCAGGTCCGTGACCGGTTTGCCAAAATAAAATTGTGAGGCGGCGGCAAATCCGTAATTCCCGTGTGCCAGATACACCTGGTTCGAATACATGGTGAAAATTTGTGGCTTGGTGTAGCGGCGCTCGATTTGCAGCGCCAGCAGCATTTCCTGCATCTTGCGGCGGAAGCTGCGGTCACTGCGATCCAGAAAAAGATTTCCCGCCAACTGCATCGTAATGGTGCTGGCGCCCTCGGCTTTGCGGCCCTTCAACAAATTGCGATAGGCCGCACCCGCAATGCGTGGAAAATCGATGCCCCAGTGATCTTCGAAATGTTGGTCCTCGATCGAAGATACGGCGTTAAAGAGAATTTTCGGGCATTGCTCATAGGTCATCAGAATGCGCCGTTGCAGCGCAAAACTCGCCACCATTTGACCATCGTCGGCGTAGATTTCCGTAACTACGTTAGGACGGTAAGTTTCCAGTGCACGAATTTCCGGCAGGTCGCTGGTATAGACGAAGAGCAGTCCGCAACCGGCTCCAAGCGCGATAGAACATAGCAGCAGGAACGCGATGGCCACACGGTCGATAAGCTTCCAACCGCGGAGGCGAAGTGTGATCGGGGGCAGACTTAGCATCAACAGAAAATTCTAGCGCAACTGCAGGCACTAGTCGGGAGGCAAGCAAGCGAAAGTTTCCATGCCAAATGACGCGGTTCAACTCCCTTGAAGCATCGTCATTCCGAGCCAAGCGAGGAGTCTCTTTGCCGGTGCGGCCGGCAGGTAAGAAGCGAACGACTCAAGCCGACCGCGAGTTTTGCCGCGCCGTCCACGGATGCGGCTTAGCCGCTTCCTGAAACGCAAAAATCGTCATCAACACCGCCAGCGCCGCCAGCGCCCCGTCGCGCAAAACTGTCTTGATCGTCAACGGCTCCGGCGTCGCAAAACACCCGCAATTTATCTGCAGCCCCATCGCGTAGGAACGCACCACCGCAAAGAAAAAACCCAACATCACGATCGTAATCAGCGTCGCCCAAATACGCAGCTTCCAACCGATGAGCAGCAACAAACCGAGTCCGATCTCGATAAACGGCAGCAAGTTCGCTACGACCTTCACCGCCCATGTCGGGAGAATCTGGTAGGAATCCACCTGCAACGCGAAAAATGAAAGCGCCACCCCGATCGCTGGACGCGGGTGCAAGCCCATGGTCAGCTTCGCGTAGCCCGCGTAAATGAAAATGCCCGCGAGCAGCAGGCGGCCGATCCAGATCACCGCGCGCCGAAAGTTAAGAGGACTGGATTGCATCATGCGTGCATTTCCGACTGTTCGATATCCGTCGCGATCAGGCCAAATCTATTTCTGGGAAAGCAGCTGGTCGAGAAACTGTTTGAGGATGTCATAGCTCATCACCCCGGCGTACGGATATGTCTGGCCTTTGTAGTGAAACACCGTCGTGGGTGTCTGGTTCACGGGAACCAGCTGTCCGGCTTGCTTATCCTTATCAATCAGAGGCTCGAGCGTCTTTCCATCCACCAGTGCTTGCACTTTCTTCATCTCCGCTGGGCTTAGCGCGGCTGTAACGGTTCCCTTAACGTCACCGTTCGCTTCCCACTTTTCCTGATTCTGAAATAACGCTTGTTCCACAACCTCAAACTTGCCGATGTGCGCCGCCGCCCGCGCATAACTTGCCGCCACGCGCGAATACGCGTGCATCGGAAGGGGAAAATCGCGGTGAATCAGATAAACTTTTCCCGTGTTCACGTAGTTGTCCATCAACGGCTGATTGGTCGTCTTGAAGAGTTGCTTGCATGCCGGACACTGGAAGTCGCTGTAAACCTCCATCCTCAACGGAGCGGTCTTGGAGCCAAATGCGCAATACGCATCTACATCGGAAACGCCGGGAGCCTGCCCGGGCATGCCTGCAGAGACCGATCCGGTCAGTACTGCAAGTTCCAAGCTTGCCAACAAAACGAACAAACTCACAATAAGACGGCGGCGATTCACGCGATCCTCCTGAATAAACCTTCCCAATATGACACATTCTACTCGAAACGCCGTTTTTCCGGGCTGCCCGTGATCTTTCTTGCCGTTGTAGCGGCCGCCTTCTGAGGCGGGCACCGCAGACTCCCAGCCGACACCAGTTTGCCGTGCAGTTCAGCAAAAGAGCGGGCCGGTTCGGATTCGACTCCAAGACCGGCCCGCGGCGCCTTCTCTACGCCGCGCTGTTGGATGCCAGAAACTCGCGATAAGTTTGTTACCAGCGGCGCAACGCCGATCAACCGAATTCCTGAATTTGTCGTCTGTAAGTCCATGAATACAGGTAAAATACTTCCTTTATCAACAAGCTTGACATTAATACACTCAACCTTTATACTCAGCGCTGCATCGAACCGGAGTCCTTTGAACCGCTCTACGGTTCTGCGCCGCTTTTGCGCTCCGTCGGCAGCGAAGTTCGATTCACAGACTTTTGCTCTACAAATAGGGAGATTTCAAATGAGTAAGATTATTGGTATAGACCTGGGAACCACGAACTCGGTCGTTGCCGTCATGCAAGGCGGCGAACCGGTGGTAATTCCCAACCAGGAAGGCGCTCGCACCACTCCGTCAGTTGTGGCCATAACGAAAACGGGTGAGCGTCTCGTCGGCCAGGTAGCAAAGCGCCAGGCCGTGACGAATCCCGAAAACACGGTGTATTCGATCAAGCGTTTCATGGGCCGCCGTTTCGACGAAGTCGGCTCAGAAATGAAGCGCGTTCCTTATAAGGTGGTGAAAGGCGATCACGACGATGCCCGCGTCGAGATTTCTGGCAAGATCTATAGCCCGCCCGAAATTTCCGCGATGATTTTGACCAAACTGAAGAATGCCGCGGAGGACTTTCTCGGTGAAAAAGTCACCAAGGCGGTCATCACTGTTCCGGCGTACTTCAACGATGCGCAACGCCAGGCCACCAAGCAGGCAGGCGAAATCGCTGGAATGGAAGTCGTACGCATTATCAACGAGCCGACTGCGGCGGCTCTGGCATACGGCCTGGAAAAGAAAACCGACGAGACCATCGCCGTGTACGACCTGGGCGGCGGCACCTTCGATATTTCCGTGCTCGAAGTCGGCAGCGGCGTCGTCGAAGTGAAATCCACCAACGGTGACACTCACCTTGGCGGTGACGACGTTGACCAGCGCATCGTAGACTGGCTCATCGACGGATTCAAGAAATCCAACAATATTGATCTCAGCAAAGACCGCATGGCCCTGCAACGCCTGAAGGAAGCCGCGGAAAAGGCAAAAATCGAGCTTTCGCAAATGATGGAGACGGAAATCAACCTTCCCTTCATCACTGCGGGAGCCAGCGGCCCAATCCACTTGCAGGAAAAGTTGACTCGGACTCGTCTTGAGCAACTGATGGCCGATCTGCTGGACCGCTCGATGAAGCCAGTTCAGCTGGCTCTCGAGGACGCGAAACTGTCGCCAAGCGATATCGAAGAAGTTGTGCTGGTTGGCGGTTCGACGCGTATCCCGAAAGTCCAGCAACTGGTCCGCAATTTCTTCAACGGTAAAGAGCCCCACAAAGGCGTGAACCCCGACGAAGTTGTCGCAGTCGGTGCGGCGATTCAGGGCGCCGTGCTTGGCGGTGAAGTGAAGGACATCCTGCTGCTCGACGTGACGCCGCTTTCTCTGGGCGTTGAAACTTTGGGCGGAGTGATGACCGTGCAGATCCCGCGCAACACCACCATCCCGACGCGCAAGGTCGAAACGTATTCGACCGCTTCGGACAACCAGTCCGGCGTCGAAATCCACGTGATGCAGGGCGAACGCAAATTCGCGAAGGATAACCGGTCGCTAGGTACCTTCAAACTCGATGGTATTCCGCCAGCTCCTCGTGGCGTGCCGCAGATTGAAGTTACGTTCGACATTGACGCCAACGGCATCTTGAACGTTTCCGCCAAGGACAAGGCCACCAACAAGGAGCAGAAGATCACCATTCAATCCTCGACCGGCCTGACTAAGGAAGAAGCGGAAAAGATGCGCGTCGAAGCCGAATCGCACGCTGAAGACGATCGGCGCCGCATGGAAGAAGTCGAAGCGCGCAATCGTCTGGACGGTATCGTGTACCAGGCAGAAAAAACCATCCGCGAAAACCGCGACAAGCTTCCCGAGGCCGACGTTAAAGCGGCCGAAGAGGCGCTCGAAGAGGCCAAGAAAGCCATGAGCGACGGCGGCGAAGGCAACACCGCTCGCATCCGCTCCGCGACCGAAAACGTGGAACGCGCGCTGCATAAGATGGCGGAAACGCTTTACAAGGCCGCACAGGCTGCTCCGCAGAGTGAAGCTGCGAACGCCGCTGGCGCGGGTGCGTCCGGCGCATCGGGCTCACAGGCCCAGGGCGGGGCCGGAAAACAGCCCGGCGACGTCATCGACGCTGAATACGTCGACGTTGACGACAAAAAGCAGCCTAACTAACCGTGCGCCACAAAATGTGCACTATAGTTCCCATGCGCTATAGTGCACATTTATAATTTTATTGTTATCAGTTACAGAGAAGATGCCAACCACGACCAAAACCGATTATTACGAACTGCTGGGGGTCTCGCGCAAAGCCTCGGCCAAGGACATTCGCGCCGCTTTCCGCAAACTCGCGCGCAAATACCATCCCGATCTGAATCCCGGCGACAAGGCGGCCGAGGAAAAATTCAAACAGTTGCAGGAAGCTTACGACGTCCTCTCCGACACCAAGAAACGTCAGATGTACGATCAGTATGGCTTCTACAGCGAGAATGTTCCTACTGGCGACTACGGCCAGGGCGGAGCCGGCGGCGACAACAATGTTAATTTCGATTTCAACGGTTTCGATTTCAGCGGTGGCAGCGGCGCAAGCGGCGGTGGCTCCAGTTTTCGCGACCTCTTTAGCCAGTTTTTTGGGGGGCGCGGGGGCGTGGGCATTGAGGAAGAGGCCGAGTCCGGCAGCTCGCTCGAATACAAATTGGAAATTGATTTTTGGGATGCCGTGCGCGGTGGCGTTAAGAAATTGCAGATCACTCGCCTGGATACCTGCGAAACCTGCCACGGCACCGGCGCCATCGGCTCGCCACAAACCTGCCCGACTTGCCACGGCACCGGCACCGTTCAACAAGCCGCAGGCAAAATGCGCTTTAACGTGCCTTGCAGTCGCTGCGGGGGGACTGGAAAACTTCGCACCGCCTGCAAAGCCTGCGGCGGCGAAGGCCGCGTACGCCGCACTGAAACGATTGACGTGCGCATTCCCGCAGGCGTAGCCTCTGGGAGCCGCGTCCGCGTACCCGGCAAAGGCAACGCCGGAACCGTGGGCGCTCCCCCTGGCGATCTGTATCTACAGGTCGAAGTGCGACCGCATCCGTTCTTCGAACGCCGCGGCAACGATCTCTACACCAAAGTTCCTGTCACGGTAAGCGAAGCCACGCTGGGTGCAAAAGTCGAAGTTCCGACAATTGATGGCCGGTCACTGGTAAGAATTCCGCCTGCCACCAATAGTGGCAGCACTCTGCGCCTGCGCGAAAAAGGCGTGCCCAGCGCGCGCCAGGGCACGCGCGGCGATCAGTACGTGGAAATTCAAGTGGTCGTGCCCAAGCCGACCGACGAGCGCGTTCGCAACATCATGAAAGAATTAGAAACGGTAGCACCGGACGATCCGCGCAGGGATTTGTTCGCGAAAGCTGGAGTGTGAATGTAGAGGCATGATACATCGTGCCTTCCGGCAAACTAAAATGTCGCCCAGACGAAAAACCCGCGCCAAAGCCGGCTACATGATCAGTTCGGTAGCCGAACTTTATAAATTGCATCCGCAAACATTGCGCCTCTACGAGCGCGTCGGCTTGCTGAAGCCATCGCGCTCCGAAGGCAACACCCGCCTCTACACCGACGAAGATTTGCAACGCCTCGACGTAATACTGACGCTGACTCGCGATATGGGCGTAAACCTCGCCGGCATCGAAATCATCCTGAACATGCGGGAGAAAATGCTCGAAATGGAAAGACAAATGTCCGAATTCGCCAGCGTAGTCCAACAAGAACTCTCGCGCGTAGCCAACCATGTCTCCAACGAGAAGCCCTCCCGTCACGCCATAGTCCCGCGCACCCGCTTCATCCGGTAATCAGTTTTGCCGCTCCCCCGCTCGTAGGCCTCCCTCACTCTCTCTCCTATTCAGCGGCAAAATCGGGGAAGCGTTGTCATCTCAACGCAAAAACCTGCTAACACTCTAAGTTGACCTCGGCTGGTGAACGCGGTCCTCAGGATGACAACGCACTGACGTGTCGCTAGAAGTTCAATTCTTTCTCCGCGACTTCTAAAGTCTCTGCCCCCTCTGCGTTAAATCGTTTTCTTGCTCTTTCCGATCCCGGTGCCTCTGTGACTCTGTGGCAATCCGGAATTTTTCTTACACAGAATTCCACACAGCGCAAAGCTTGCCGTCCTGCGCGCGCGCCCGTATGCTCGTTCTACGATGCCGCTAGAAAATTGCCAATTCTGTCAGGGAACCGGCTGGAAGCTTGTCGCCCGTCCCGATGGCCCCGGAAAATTCGCGGTGGCCTGCGACTGCAGCACCGGCGAACGCGCCACTCTCGTGATGGACCGTGCGCGCATCCCCAAACGCTACGAACATTGCGATTTCGAAAGCTATAGCAGCGATGTCGGACAGACGCCTCAACACGCTAAATCCCTAAAGGAGGCCAAGCTACAAGCGACAGGTTTTGTGCAAAATTATCCCGGAGCCAGCGAAAAAGGTTTGCTCTTGATGGGCCCGTCTGGCGTAGGAAAAACGCATCTAGCCGTAGCGGCACTAAAAGAATTGCTGCGCCGCGGACACCAAGGAATTTTTTGCGATTACCGCGAACTGCTGAAAGAAATTCAGGCCAGCTACAACCCGCAAAGCGAATCGACAGAAATGAAAATCCTCGAGCCGATCCGCAACACAGAAATCCTCGTCCTCGACGATCTCGGCGCCAGCAAACCGTCCGCATGGGTGCTCGACATTATCGGTCTGGTGTTAAACGCGCGCTACAACGAGCGTCGCGTGACCATCCTCACCACAAATTATTTTGACGAATCGGCCAAGTGCGAACCCGCGCCGCGACTGCCCAACGGCCAACTCGTCAGCATCGTTAAAGAAGACTCTCTCGCCGACCGCATCGGAGCCCGGATGCGCTCCCGCCTTTATGAAATGTGCCGCACCGTTGAAGTCTTGGCCCCAGACTTCCGTCGCGAAATCCGCCAATCAACCCGAGCCCGCGCATAGTCGCATGTTGTCGGTGCTTCGAACGATTGTAAAGCGCGACGCGTGAGCGGACAGACTATGCGTCGAGTAATCGCAGTTGTCTAACTAGAAAAACCAGCGGGGTGACAAGAAAAAATGCCCGGCAAATTTTAAACCAGATGTAAGTCATCTGATAATTCGATTCAGTTCCGGCACTCTTAGAGCCCGGCAAGGCTCTCAGGATTGGAAATCTTTCGTTCCATTTAACTGACCAACCGTTCAGCGCAGCGCGCCAGCGGCTTTGCCCAGTAGAAAAGCGCTGCACCAAATAGAGCAACGTTAACGTGGAAAAGATACTCGCGCAGAACATTCACGCGGTCACCGTTGCGCTCGATTTTTTGCGCAACTGACGGCTGCATGCTAGCACGGACAACCGGGTTGGCTTCCTGAAAGGTATGCGTGAATTGGCCTCAGGCGATTGAGGAGGCACTTCGTTTCGTTGACACGCCTCC
>Ga0307479_10006029_pt1 | contig 11103 bp, 11 predicted proteins | sample atmos_gasesECM4C_FD_203743 | JGI IMG/M metagenome (GOLD analysis project Ga0307479, IMG submission 203743) | Hardwood forest soil microbial communities from Morgan-Monroe State Forest, Indiana, United States - atmos_gasesECM4C_515 | ecosystem: Environmental > Terrestrial > Soil > Temperate... | reverse complement strand
GATGGCGGGCGGCCCCATCGAGAGCCGCCCGCGCGCCAGCTCCTCGATGCGCTGCGGGCTCTTCAATTCCGCGGTCTGGACTTGCAGCGACTCGTGCTGCCGCGACAGCTCGCGCCCCTCGGCGGAGAGCCGCGAAAGCTGGTAGCCCTCCTCGGTCACGCGGGTGCGCACCCAGGCGTGCAGCAGCGCCGCCGCCGCCAGCAGCGCGCAGGAGAGCGTGGCTGCGGCAAAGGTGGCCAGCCCCCGGCGATCGAGGTTCTTGCGAATGGTGCTCGGCGAAGGCTCGGTCATGACAGTCTCTCCACCGCGCGCAGGCGCGCGCTGCGGGCGCGCGGGTTCTGGGCCAGCTCGGCCTCGCCGGCTTGCACCGGCTTCTTGGTGATCACTTTCCAACCCGCGGTGCGCCCGCAGGCGCAGACGGGAAGCTGCGGCGGGCAGATGCAGCCGGTGGCGAGCTTGGCGAAGCCCTGCTTCACCATCCGGTCCTCGAGCGAGTGGAAGCTGATGGCCGCGGCGCGCCCTCCGCGCGCGACGATGCGCGGCAGCTGCAACAGCCACTCGCCGAGCGCGCCCAGCTCGTCGTTGACCGCGATGCGCAGCGCCTGGAAGGTCTTGGTGGCGGGATGGATATGCGCAGGCCAGGCCTTGCGCGGCATCGCGCTCGCCACCAGATCCGCAAGCTGCTTCGTGTCTTCGATCTCTTGCTCTCGCCAGGCGCGGTGGATGGCGCGCGCGATCCTCCGCGCGAACCGCTCTTCACCGAGCGAATCGAGAATGCGTGCCAGCGCCTTCTCGTCCCACTCGTCGAGCCGCTCGGAAAGCGGCCGGCCGCGGGTGCGATCCATGCGCATGTCGAGCGGCCCGGCCTCGCGAAAAGAAAATCCGCGCGCCGGATCGTCGAGCTGCGGGCTGGAGACGCCCAGGTCCACCAGCGCGCCTTCCACTTCGCCGAACCCGAGCTGGTCGAGCAGCGCGCGCGCGTCGCGGAAGTTGCCGTGCGCGATGACCACGTCGCGGCCGGCGAGACGGGCTCGCGCCGCCGCCAGCGCCGCGTCGTCTTGATCGATGCCCACCACCCGCGCGCCCGCGTCGAGCAGCGCCTGCGCGTGCCCGCCGCCGCCGAGCGTGCCGTCGAGGATGACCTTCCCCGGCGCCGCCTGCAGCAGCTGCACCGCCTCGCGGCCGAGCACTGACTGGTGGACGAAGTCGCTCATCTGCGCAGCATCCGCACCTTGGCCGTCACCGCCGCGCCGGCCGCTTCTTCGGCGCTGCGGAACAAGAGCAACTCCGAGCCGCCCGAAGCCTTGAGGATGTTGGCCACGTAGGGATTGCGCACGGCGATGAGCAGATCGCCGCCGCGCGCGAGCAGCTCCTTGCGGCGCGCCACCAGCTCCGGCACGCCGTTGTAATCGAGATGGGTCACCTCGCGCAGGTCGAGCACGATGCGCCCCGCCTCGGCGGCCGCGCGCCCGATGGTGTAGTCGATGGCCCAGAGCGCTTCGCGATCGAGATCGCCGCGCACCGCGACCGTGGCCACGTTGTCCTCCCAGCGCAATCCCGCCGGCCGCGGTCCGGGCGCCGGCTTGAGCGCCAAGACTGCCGCGCCCGGCTCGCTGCGAAGTCCGTGTCCGTTGCGTGAAGACTTGTCTCGCATGGTGGATTGCTCCTCCCTACAGAAGCTCGCTCAGCCGCCGCGCCAGCTCGTCACGGTTCTTGGTCGCGCGCGCGGCCTTCTGCACCTCGGCCCACTTCGACGGCGACCAGATCTCGATGCGCTGCACGGTGCCGGCCCAGGTGATTTCCTCGCCCAGGTGCGCGACCTCGCGCAGACTGGGCGGGATGAGGATGCGGCCCAGCTTGTCCACCGGGCATTCTTGCGCCGGCGCGATGAAGGCGCGCGAGAGATCGCGGATGTGGCGGTCGAACATCGAGCGCTGCGCGATCTTCTGCGCCAGCTCCTGCCAGGGCGCGGGAGGGAACGCGACCAGGCAGTCGTCGAAGATGTCGGGCGTGACGAAGAGCATCGACGCGCCCTGCGCCGCCAGCAGCTCGCGAAATTTCGCGGGGAGGCTGGTGCGCCCCTTGGCGTCGATCGAGTGCTGGAAGACGCCGGAGAACATCGTCTGCGATCCCTCTCGTGGTGGAGCGATCCACTTCATGCCACTTCGATCCACCAGGCCCGAGACTGCGGCGAGTCCGCGGGCCTGTCAAGCAAGCTCGACCTGAACGAAGCATCAGCGGATTGCGTAGTGGATCGCGGCTGTCCGACATGCTTGCGCTGGCGTACCCGACACCGATTTCTGTAGTCGCCGGTACTACTTCACGAAGATCGATTTCGGGATCATGCAGTGCACGCCCTTGCGCACGTCGACCACTTGCGAGACGCGGCAGTCGGCGGCGATGGAGGCGAGCGAGTAGGCCTCCTCGCGCGAGAGGCCTTTCTGCGCGACGAGGAAATCCACCGTCTCGACGACGGCGTTGGTGAACGCCTTCATCAGATCCTCGTCGAAGCCGACCATGATGTAGTCGGTTTTGGTCTCGATGCGCGGCCAGCCGAGCTTCAGGTCCTTGCGCACGACGGGCTGCAGCTCGATCTCCTCGTACGAGCACTCGATGGCGGTGAGGTTGACCTCGCCGTTGCCCTGCGCGCAGTGCGAATCGCCGGTCCAGATCAGGCCGCCCTTCAAGAACACCGGAATGAAGATGGTGCTGCCCGCGGTGAGCTCGTTGATGTCCATGTTGGAGCCGTTCTTCCACGGGCGGATGGTGCTCACCGGCGCGAGCGGATCCTTGGCGCCGCCCTTGCGCGGCGAAGGATCGTCGGGATCGATGCCGACCGCCAGCGTCCCCGGAAACGGCCGCAGCGGGATCTCGATGCCGGGCTTGAACTGGATGGTCGCTCGCTTGGGATCGATGTCGAAGTACTTGACGGTGCCCTCGGGAAAATCCTTGGCCAGCGCTCCGATGGTGGGGAATTCCTTGCCGGGCAGGTTGAAGTTCGCGCCGATCTTCTTGGGCACGATCTTCAAGATGCGGATCTCGAGCACGTCGCCGGGCTCGGCGCCGTTGACGTAGACGGGCCCGGTGAGCGAGTGCGGGCCGCCGCCCGGGTTGGCCTTGCGCAGCTCGACGATCTTCTCCATCGTCACGCCCTTCTGGATCTGATCCTTGGCGTGCATCAGCGTCTCGATGGACACGGTGTCGCCCGAATCGATGGTGAGCCGCGGCGCCTCTTTCGGATCGAGCCAGCCCCACTGCACGTTCTCCGGCGTGGCCTTGAGCGTGTAGTGCTTTGCGAGAGCGCTTCCGGAAATCAGCGCGGCGAGCGCGATCAGACGGACCATGGCTCCTCCCAGCGGCGGGCGCTACGGCTGCAGGATGGCGGTCAAGATGGAGGCCGCCCCACCGCTCGAGTTGAACGAGCGGCCGATGTCGGTCAGCGGGTGCCGGGTCACGGCCCTGATCCCCAGCACGTATGATTGACCAGCCTGGAAGATCCCCGGCGGGACCCTCACGCCTGTTGACGCCATTCTCAGGAACGCGACCGGCCTGCTTTTTGTGGCGCCGTTATGGACGAAAAGCTGGACGATGTTGATCCCGAAGAGGCTCGGCGTTCCGATCGACGGCGCGGTCCAGCTGATGGTCGGCGTGAGACCGACGCCCGTAACCACCGGCACGGCGCCGCCCGACGGAACAGAAGCGTCCTGGCCGTTCACCATCGGCGCGGAGGGCGGACCGATGATCGGGACGATGTCGCCGCCCGGAAACGTCGCCAGATCTGCGATCTGCCACTGGCCGTGGCCAAGGCACTTCTCGGTGGCGCCCCCGATCGAATAGCCGCAGACCGCGTAGCTGTCCGCCACGTAGAGCCACCGGGTCCACTCCGCAGGGAACGGATCGCCGTAGGAGAGCGTCACCGGCCCGGTGTCCGCCGCGGAGACCGCCGGCGTGGACTCGATCAGATCGGGCCCCTGGACGCCGCCCACCGCAGCTTCCAGGTTCAGTGCCTGCTGCTGATGAGAGGTGGCCGGCTGCGCCGCGATCATCGCAGCGTAGAACTGCGAGAGCCGCCAGTTCAGCGTGAGGGTCGCGTCCTGCGAAACCGGAGCGAAGACTCCCGAGAGCGTGGTGGTCGCTCCATCCGCCATGGTCACGCCCGAGAGCTCGAACTTGGAGGCCAGGGCCTGGTATTCGAAGCCGCCCGCCGACTGCGTCGCAAGCTGCGTCACCGACGTGCTGTCACCGGCGCGCGCGTCCACCAACGGAACCGGCCCCGTCGAGCTGCAACCTTGGTCCATGCAGTCTTGGAAGTAATCAAGGCTGGCGCTCGCCAGCGACGTCGCGCCGGGCGAGGGGAAGTTGAGCGCGCCGGGGTCGGTGGGGCCGCCCGAGTAGCTGTCGTCGTCGAAAGGCAGGACGAAGTTGATGGGAAACACCAGGCCGGCGTTGATCGAGAAGACTTCCAGATAGTCGTGGGGCTGCCACGGCGACAGACCTGTTCCGTCGAAGACGAGAGTGGTGGGATCGGTGGAGGCGATCGCGACGGTCGGCCGGCCGAGGAGATCCGTGCCGAGATCGAGGATGGGCGCCGAGGTATCGATGATGAACGGAGGGCCGCCCCCCAAGGGGACGTTCCCCATGGAGAGGTAATACTCGGTTCCGATGGGCACCGTCGGTAGCGCATACGTGCCGTCGGCGTTCACGGTCACCGGCGCTGGGGTCAGGTTCGCATCGGCCAGCCATGCCTGCAGCTGGACGACGCCGGCGGTCAGGTCGACGGGGCTCAGCACCGCCCCGCTGTCGGTGAAATAGCGGTTCACCATCGAGCCGGTGGCGTAGGGCACGAAGGTCGCGCCGACGGCCTGATTGCCGTTGACGGCGCAGGTTCCCGTTCCGCTGCACTCCCCCGACCAGCCGGTGAACGCCGACCCGGCGGCAGCCGACGCGGCGAGCACCACCGCCGTGCCCGGAAGGAAACTGGCCGCACAGGCAGTAGGGCAATCGATGCCCGAGGGCGTGGACTTGATCGAGCCACTTCCAGTACCGGCCAACGTCACGGTCACCAGAATCGTCGTGAACGTCGCGGTCGCGCTCTTCGCGGCGGCGACACCGAGAAGGCAAGGACCCATGCCGGTGCAGTCACCCGACCAGCCAGCAAACGTCGAGTGCGCGCCGGGCGCGGCGCTGAGCAAGACGAGCGTGCCTGCCGCGAACGTCCCATTGCACGCGCCGCCGCAGTTGATTCCCGCCGGCGTGGAGACGACCGAGCCCGAGCCGTTGCCCGCCTTGCTCACGGCCACGGGGTAGCTGGCCACGACGGCAAAAGTCGCGCTCACCGAGTTCATTCGATCGGCGAGGAGCACGCACGCGCCCGTTCCGGCGCAGTCGCCCGACCAGCCGGCGAACGATGAGCCGCTGCCCGCGGCGGCGAGCAACGTCACCAGCGTCCCGGACGGAAACGCCGCGCTGCACGTCGTCGGGCAGGCGATCCCCGCGGGCGTCGAAGTGACGGAGCCGTTGCCCGCGACGGCCATGGTCAGCATGACTTGCTTCGGCTTCGAGGCACAGCCGGCGATGAGCGCCAACAGCGAGACGGCGAGCATGACGTGGCGCATGCGCCGACTATCGAGGATGGCTCGCCGCGGCGTCAATCAACTCGCTGGAGTCCGCGCAGCGGTGCGGGTCGAGCGCGGCTGCGGGGGCGCTCTCTAGGTCGGGCGTCTGGCGTCGGCGAGCCAGTGGATCAGCCGGATGACCTCGCCGGTGTCCGCGAGTTGCCAGCGCGCGTGGGTCCCCGTTCGAGGCGGCGGGCCGACGTGAATGGTGATGCCGCTGCGCCGGTTGAGGATGGCGAACGCCTCCTCGTCGGCCTCGCCCGCGCCAGCGTAGACCGGCAGCGCGCCGGGCATGCCCGCGAGCAGCCCGAGCACCGCGCGCCACAAGCTCGCGCCTTCGGGCACCGCCTCCAGGCTGTCGGCGCCGCGCCGGATCTGCAGACCCTCCGCCGCCACCAGCTTGCCGAATTCTTCCGCCGAGGCGACGCGCGTCCGCGGCTCCGCGTTGCGCAGGTGCAGGGCCAGCGCCCAGGTGCGGTCCTCGATCGACAGCCCGGGCATCTGCAGCGCCGCGATCCGCGCGCACGCCCGCCGCAACCGCTGGACTGACTGCTCGGCGGATTCCAGGTCGGGCTCGGTCACCATGCGCAGCCCGAAGGCCCGCACCTCGACGCCGTGCACGCCCACGTACGCGAGCCGGTGCAGCCGCAGCCGTCCCTGCAGCGTGGCCACGTTGCGCGCGGAGAGCACCGCGCCGCGCGTGGCGGGCGCCGCGCACAGCCGGATCAGCGCCGCGCGCGAGGCGGGATTGGTGCGCAGGTGCCCGTGCGAGGCGCGCTGCGAAAGGGCGCTGTCGAAGGAGAAGAACCCGTAGAGCGAGTCGGCCTCGGCGATGCGGTCGCGCAAGCTGTCCGCTTCTGACCAGAGTGTCCGGACCGCTCCCGCTCGCCTTGGCTCGCCGTTTCGCACCACGCCCCTCCCCGCCCCGATTCCCCGGAGGAATCTGTACACGGAGGTGCGGGCTGGGGAGCCTGCGGCAAGGCCTAATACGAAAGCGGGTAGCCGCTTGCTTCGAGGACGGCAGGGACGATCTGCTCGCGGACCTCGGCGCTGTTCACCGGCGAATACTTGTGCAGCCGCGAGAGCTGCTCCAGCTGCGCCTCGATCTCCTCGGGCGCCACCACCGCGCAGAGAGCGGTGCGGGCGCGATCGAAGGCGCGCTCGCGGCTCTCCATGCAGAAGAAGCGGCAGAGCGCGTCGCGCAGCTCGGCGCGATCGTCGTGCGCAAAGAGCGTGCGGCCGAGCATGGAGTCCATCGCGTACACCTCCATGGCGCAGTCCGCGAGCGCGGCCAGCACCTCCTGGCGCTGCTCGAGCGCGGGGCCGAGCGTGGCCGCCCACTTGGCGGCGAAGAGGAACTGGCGCTTGGCCATCTCCGCGCCGCGCCGCTCGGCCGCGAGCCTTCCCACCGGCGCGGGAAAGTGCCGCGGGTCCGACAGCTCCGCATCCAGCCGCGCGACCGCCTCCAGGAGCGGCATCTCGCCCTTCATGGCGCGCTTGAAGATCATCCCCGGAATCAAGAGCCGGTTGATCTCGTTGGTGCCCTCGAAGATGCGGTTGACGCGGTTGTCGCGGTAGGCGCGCTCGATGGGATAGTCGGTGACGAAGCCGTTGCCGCCGTGGATCTGCAGCACCTCGTCGATGATCTGGAACATCCACTCCGAGCCGGTAACCTTCATGATGCTGGCCTCGATGGCGTACTCCTCGATGGCCGCCATCACCGACGCCGGATCGGTGCGCCCGACCACCGCGTCGTCGATGGCGCCGGCCGCGCGATAGGTCATGCTCTCGTTGGCGTAGGTCTGCGCCGCGGCCCGCGCCAGCTTCTCGCGCACCAGCCCGAACTCGGCGATGGACTTTCCGAACTGCTTGCGCTGCGCGGCGTAGGTGACCCCGTGGCGCAGGGCCCACTTCATGCCGCCCACCGCGAACGCCGCCAGCTTGAGCCGGCCCACGTTCAAGATGTTGAAGGCGATCTTGTGGCCCTTGCCGATCTCGCCGAGCACGTTCTCGACCGGCACGTGCGCGTCCTCGAAGAGGAGCGGCGTGGTGGAGCTGCCGCGGATGCCGAGCTTGTGCTCCTCGCGGCCGACGGTGAAGCCGGGCGTGCCGCGCTCGATGATCAAGGCGGTGAAGTGCGCGCCGTCGATCTTGAGGAATACTACGTATACATCGGCGAACCCGCCGTTGGTGATCCACATCTTCCCGCCGTTGACGACGTAGTGCTTGCCGTCGGCGGAGAGGCGCGCCACGGTGCGGGCGCCGAGCGCGTCGGAGCCGCTCCCGGCTTCGCTGAGCGCGTACGCCGCCACGCTGCGGCCGGCGGCGATGCCCGGCAGGTACTTCGCCTTCTGCGCCGGCGTGCCGAAGAACGCGATGGGCAGGCTGCCGATGCCGGTGTGCGCGCCGAAGGTGGTGGCCCAGGCCGCGTAGATGGACTGCGACTCGGCCACCAGCATGGAGGTGACCTTGTCGAGCGAGAGGCCTCCGTACTCCTCGGCGATGTCGACGCCGAGCAGACCCAGCTCGCCGGCCTTGCCGATCAATTCGCGGAGCAGCGCATTGTCCTTGGCCTCGAGCTGGTCCGCCCTGGACACGATCTCGGCGCGCATGAACTCGTCGCCGGTGCGGAAGAACTGCCGCTGCTCGGCGGTGAACTGCTCGGGAGTCGCAAACGGCCGCACGCCCACCGGCTCAAAGAGAAAAGACCCACCGCGCGAGAGCACTTCTTCGGTGGAAGGAGCGAGTTCCTGCTCGGCCATCTCAGCCTCCAATGACGCAGCGCATCTTGACTGTAGCGGAGCATGACGCTGCGCGCAATCGAGTTGTGAACAAGGTCATCCGCGGCACGCCTTCTTCACCAGCTCGAGCAGGTGGTCGAGATCGAAGGGCTTGTGAAGCACGGCGAACACGTCGGGACCGACGTGTTCGGGCACCGGGCCGGCGCTGGAAAGAATGACGGGGATCTTCGACCACTGTGGATGCCGCTGCAGCAACTCGCGAAATTGATCGCCGCTCATCGACGGCATGAGCAGGTCGAGCAGGATCGCGTCCGGCGGTTCCGGATCCTGCGTCAGGATCGAGAGCGCCTCGGGGCCGCTCTTGGCCGCCCGGGTCTCGAAGCCCTCAGTGTGCAACAGCGATACCAGCGACTCGCGAACGTCGTCGTCATCGTCGATGATCAACACTTTGCAGGAAGAGGCCATGGGGGCGCTTGCCCCTCAGGTAGGAATTGCAGCCCGCGGGGCCAAGTCCTTGACTTTCGCAAGTGTGCGTGCCAGCGAACGGTCGCCGCTGCGACGTCCCTGAATATTTTCCGGCGCGAGCGCGCCCCGCTACCGCTGGCTGAGCTTCTTGAGGTTGGCGCGCAGATGGCCGTCGATGGCGGCGAGCGCGAGCTTCTCCTCCGCGGCGTACGCTCGCGCAGTCGAGGCGCGCATGGCGTAGGAACGCGCGATCAGCGAGAACATGCAGACGAGCACAGCGGCGACGGCGGCGAGGGTCAACTTCATGGCGGCCTCCTGTCGCGAACGCTCGCACCACCGGGCCTTCCGTCAACTTTCCTACCGTTCGTCTTGCGCAGCGCGCCTGCCTGCGGTAGCGAGAACGCGACATGGCACAGAAATCCCAGGAGCCGGTGATCGGCGACGGCAGCCTGCACGTCGGCGACCGCGTCGTCTATCCCAACCAAGGCATCTGCCGGATCACTGGCGTGACGGTGAAGCACATCGCCGGCCAGAACTGGGAAGTGGTGACGCTCCGGCGCGAGGAGGACGGCGCGACGGTGATGGTGCCCAAGGCCAAGGTGATGGGCATCGGGCTGCGCAAGGTGGCCGACGTGGGCGCCATCGACAAGGTCTTCGACGAGTTGGCCTCGCCCAACAGCGACCCGCAGCTGGACTGGAAGATCCGCCACCGCGAGAACGCCGAGCTGATGACGGGGGGCGGGCTGTTCGGCACCGTGGAGGTGCTCAAGGGACTGCACGCGCTCTCGCGCGTGCGGCCGCTGCCGCCCAAGGAGCGCGAGCTGTACGACAGCGCGCGCCACCTGCTGGTCGGCGAGATCGCGGCGGCGATGGGCATTCCGCTGCACGTGGCCGAGGACAATCTCGACTACGCGCTCTGGCCGCCGGAGGGCATGAAGCGCAAGGGCCGGGCGCTGCCGCCGGCCACGCTCGGTCCTCCCGCTCCGTCCATTCGCGTGGCGGGTGACGACGACCTCGGATTCGCCGACGAAGAGCTGGCCGAGGAGCCGGCCGCAGCTGCGGCTCCCGCGCCGAAGGACGACGAAGAGGAAGAAGAAGAGGAGGAGGCCGGGACGCCTCCGCCGCGCGCGCCGGCACACGCGGCACCAGCGCCCGCGCCGAAGAAGGCCGCGGCCTCGCATGCGCACGCGCACGCCAAGGAGCACAAGCCCGCTGCGTCGCACTCGAAGAAGGCCGCGCCCAAGCCCGCGCCCTCCAAGAAAGCCAAGAAACCGGCGGCCAAGAAAGCCGCACCGAAGAAGGCCGCCGTCAAGAAGGCGGCCCCGAAGGGCAAGAAGAAATGATCCGCATCGTGACGCTGTCGGAGTTTCCTCCCGACGTGATCGACTTCGTCTCCCGCCGCCTGCATGCCGCCTACGGCATGGGCTGCGAGCTGGAGGGCGAAGGCGAGATTCCCAAGGGCGCCTTCGACGACGAGCAGGGCGCCAACGACGCGGTCAAGGTGGTGGAGGAGAACGACGACGACGTCGCCCTCTACGCCGACGACAAGATCCTCTACTTGACCAGCGAGCCGCTGGTCGCGCCGCTGGGTCCAATGGGCCACGGCCCGGTGGACGGCTACGCGCAGTACGGCGGCGGCAAGGCCGTCGCCACCTCGCACGGGCTGAGCGAGAAGGGCTCGCTCCCGCTCGAGGCCGGTCTCGCCAAGCGGGCGGCGCACTTCATCGGCCACCTCTGGGACCTGCACCACTGCTTCGATCCGCGCTGCGCCATGCACCCGGGCTGGTCGCCGGGGTTCGCGCAGTATCCGGAGGTGGCGCTCTGCCTCTTCGACCGCGAGAAGAGCGAACGCAAGATCAAGCTGGGCAGCACATGACGCGCGGCCTGCGGTAGGTGATCCCGCGCGCCGCATTCTGGGCTTTGATCGCCATCGGCGCCGGCTCGCTGATCTTCGATCTCACGCTCGGCGTGCGCTTGCCCGACGACGCCGCCTGGGCCGAGGCGGCCGCGGCGCTGCGCGGGTCGGCCCAGCCCGGCGATGCGGTGCAGCTGTGGCCGCCGTGGGCCGAGCGCGCGCGGCTGTTCGTGGATGCCATGCCGGTGCTGGCCGAGGAGGATCTCGCCGGCGCCGACTATTTCCAGGTGCGGCGGCTGTGGGTGCTCTCGCTGCCGCGGACGCCGTTCTTCTCGCCGCCCGACGAGGCGCTCTCGCGGCGCGGCGCCACGCCGGCGACCGAGGAGCGGAGGTTCGGAGCCATCGCGCTGCGCGCCTGGGACCTGCA
>Ga0307479_10006028_pt1 | contig 11103 bp, 14 predicted proteins | sample atmos_gasesECM4C_FD_203743 | JGI IMG/M metagenome (GOLD analysis project Ga0307479, IMG submission 203743) | Hardwood forest soil microbial communities from Morgan-Monroe State Forest, Indiana, United States - atmos_gasesECM4C_515 | ecosystem: Environmental > Terrestrial > Soil > Temperate... | reverse complement strand
TCCAGCGGCACAATGAACTGGAATCGATCTGCGGAGTTGTTTCGAACGGGAGAATGCCCCCGGCGTCATACACCGCCCTACATCCCGAGGCGAGCTTAGGGGCACAGGACAAGAAACCGTATGTTTCTGGGCAGTTAATGAAATCGAAGAGGAGAAGTAGTCATTCGGCAGGACGATTCGAATTTGGCCTAGTGTTTATCCTTCCGGTCGTCACTCGCCTATGCAGCGGTCTTCGCTAATCCACCATTCTCAATGATGAAGTCCGCGATCGGCTCGACACCTTCGCCGCCCTTCAAATTCGAAAAAACAAAAGGCCGCTTCCCGCGCATTCTGAGTGTATCCGCCTTCATTACCCCAAGGTTTGCCCCTACAAAAGGAGCCAGGTCGATCTTGTTAATAACGAGAAGATCGGAGCGAGTAATCCCAGGACCGCCCTTACGAGGAATCTTTTCGCCTTCCGCAACATCGATCACGTAGATCGTCAGGTCTGCCAGTTCCGGGCTGAATGTGGCCGCGAGATTATCGCCGCCCGACTCGACGAAGCATAATTCTGCGTGTGGGAATTTCCGGTTCATCTCTTCAATTGCAGCGAGGTTCATGGAAGCATCCTCACGAATCGCCGTGTGAGGGCAGCCGCCGGTCTCGACTCCCATAATTCGCTCCGCAGGCAGTGCTTCCGCCCGTGTGAGAATGAGCTGGTCCTCTTTCGTATAAATGTCATTGGTAATCACGTAAATGTCGTACCTGTCGCGGAGGCGCTTGCAGAGCGCTTCAACGAGCGCGGTTTTGCCTGACCCAACCGGGCCGCCGATCCCGACGCGCAAAGGATGGTTTTGAGAATCTAGACTCCTCATATCAGTCATGAGCGGAACAACCTCGTGTATTGGGTTTCGTGTGAAGCGGAAGCGAGATCGACCATGAACGCAGCCGATCCCAGATCGTGAATTGTTGTGTGTTCAGCTTGCGCACTTGCGGCCAGCACTGCTTGTTCAAGCTCGGCAATGGCAAGCTGCCCGTCGGTTTGACCAAGTGGGATCAACCGAACGGCAGCGGTTACCAGATTGGCGACATAGCTCTGGAGGAAAGCTGGCAGGGCCAAGCCGTAGGGAACGCACTGCCCAGCCGCGCGTGCTCCGAGAACGACGGCCGGGGCAGGCGGAACGCTGCGTTCCGAGAGCAATTCGGAGAGACTCTCTACAAGGCGATCGGGCCACACCCGGTGCAGCATCGCGAGGCAGGCCGTAGCCTGCTGTGATGACTCAAGCGCGAATTCCGACGTTCCGCGAAACGCAGCCGCCAGCTCAGCAACTTCAAGTAACTTCTCGCAATCGTCTTCTGCCGCCGAGCGCCAGGCCTCAATGAAGAAAATCGCTTCATTTCGTCCGGAGCCATAGCGGAGATCTGCTTCCAGCCAATCAACAAGGCTCTCGCGATCGTGAAGGTGCCCCGCTTCTACAGCCCACTCGATACCATGAGAATAGCTATAGGAACCCGTAGGAAATGCGGGCGAGAGCCAGCTTTGCTGCCTCAGGAGCGCTAGCGGCGCGAGCTCACACCGTTCATCACTCATGATGATGCCCATCCTCGCGATGGGCGCGATGGTGGCCGTGCCCAGTGTAAGCGCCGCCTTCGGGCTGGAAAGGGGCCTCACCCTTTACGAGATCCGCTCCAAAACCAACGAGCATATCCTCAATCACGTGGTCGGGCCGAATAAGAAGAACATGGTCTCGAATTTCGGTCGGCAAATGCCGATTACCCAGGTGCCATGCTAGGCGCATCAGCTGGATAGGATCTTTGTGTCTGACTTCGACAATATCCTCCGCAGCCGCCTGAACCTTGAGCCATCTACCATCTTCAAGTTGCAGGCCATCTCCATCAGCCATGGCAACCGCTTGGGGAAGGTCGAGCAGGACATCTTCGCCGTGATCCCCAATCAGGCGAATGCGGCGTCGATGGCGCGCGTCAAAATCGAGAGTGAGCGATCCTGCCGCGTTTTCCGTTGGCCAATCCCCGGCGAGTCGATGAACGGAAGCGCGATGAGTGGGATCACCGTGAATGGAAGCGTTATGCGTAGTCATAGTCGTACTCAGTACATGAAATAACGTTGAGCCAGAGCTAATACTTTGGCCGGCTCGCAAGTGAGAAGGCGGCCATCGGCCCGCACTTCGTAGGTTTCGGGGTTTACTTCCATGCGAGGCGTGGCATTATTCAAGATCATCGAACGCTTTCCGATCTTGCGCGTGTTGGAGACAGGAAGGAGTTTCTTTGCGAGGCCAAGCGCCCCCGCTTTGTTGAGTAGTGCCTGGCTGACAAATGTCACAGAGCTCTCCGTCAAAGAGCGACCGAACGCACCGAACATAGGCCGGTAGTATTCGGGTTGCGGAGTAGGAATGGAGGCGTTGGGGTCCCCCATGATCGCGGCCGCGATCGTGCCGCTCTTAAGCACCATGTCAGGCTTCACCCCAAAAAAGGCTGGATCCCAAATGCAAATATCGGCAAGCTTTCCAATTTCAATAGAACCGACATATGTAGAAATACCTTGAGCTATCGCGGGATTAATCGTGTATTTCGAAACATATCGTCGGGCCCGGAAGTTGTCGTTCTCGCCCTGTTCCTCAGCCAGGTGCCCGAATTGTTTCTTCATTTTGTCGGCAGTCTGCCAGGTTCGGATAATCACCTCACCCACACGGCCCATGGCCTGACTGTCTGAAGACATGATCGATAGGGCCCCAAGATCATGCAAAATGTCTTCCGCCGCTATGGTTTCCTTCCGAATCCGGCTCTCCGCGAAGGCAAGGTCTTCAGGAACTCGCCGATCGAGGTGATGCGTGACCATCACCATATCGAGAGCCTCATCAAGCGTATTCGCAGTGTATGGTCGCGTTGGAGTCGTAGAAGCTGGAATTACGTTTGGTTCGCCGCAAACCTTGATGATGTCCGGGGCATGTCCGCCACCCGCTCCTTCAGAATGAAATGTATGAATGGTCCGGCCCTTGAAAGCGGCGATTGTATTTTCGACGAAGCCGCTTTCGTTGAGCGTGTCGGTATGAATAAGAACTTGCACGTCCATGTTATCTGCGACAGACAAGCAGGTATCAATAGCTGAGGGTGTCGCACCCCAGTCCTCATGAAGCTTCAAGCCGCATGCCCCCGCCTCGATCTGCTCAATGAGGCCCGCTGGCGAGCTTGCGTTTCCTTTGCCGAAAAAGCCCAGGTTCATAGGGAAGGCATCGGCGGCCTGGAGCATCCGCTGAATGTGCCAGGGACCTGGAGTACATGTGGTTGCGTTCGTCCCTACCGCAGGTCCTGTCCCGCCGCCCATCATTGTGGTCAGGCCTGAATAGAGAGCTTCTTCGATCTGTTGTGGGCAGATGTAATGAATGTGTGTGTCGATGCCTCCGGCCGTGACAATCTTGCCTTCGCCAGCGATCACTTCAGTTCCGGGGCCGATCACTATCGTGACATTCGGTTGGATGTCAGGATTCCCAGCTTTCCCGATGGCTGCAATGCGGCCGTCTCTGATGGCGATATCTGCCTTCACGATTCCCCAGTGATCTAGAATCAGAGCATTAGTAATTACCGTGTCGACTGCGCCCTCGCTGCGCGAACGCTGTGACTGCCCCATGCCGTCCCGAATCACCTTCCCGCCACCGAACTTCACCTCCTCGCCATAGGTCGTGTAATCCTTCTCCACCTCGATGATGATGTCCGTATCCGCAAGGCGCACTTTGTCACCGACGGTTGGGCCAAACATTTGTGCATAGGCAGCGCGGTTCATTTTGTTAGACATTTTCGATTACCTCGCTGGCCCTTGTGGCAATGCTCCCGTCACAGCCTTGTTGAAGCCATAAACCAGGCGTGCGCCTGCGTATGGGATTAGGGAAACTTCGCGCGACTGACCCGGTTCAAAGCGAATGGCAGTTCCCGCCGGAATGTCCAGGCGATACCCAAGGGCTGTTTTTCGATCGAACGCGAGGGCGACGTTGCTCTCTGCGAAATGGTAATGGCTGCCGACCTGGATTGGTCTGTCGCCAGTGTTTGCGACTTTAACAGTGATGGCCGCTCTGTCCTTGTTGAGGACAATCTCGCCAGATGCTGCAAAAATCTCGCCCGGTATCATCACCATGTCCTCTTAGCTGGAATTTATCAAACTACCTCACGACGTTTCTGGGCAAATACTGACAAAATCTTCAGTTGCACGCACCAACCTCAATGAACTCTTAAGATCGCTTTCAGAATTCGCTGCACTTTTACCTGCATTGATTTTACGTATGCTTCTAACCTCTCCTTATCAGCAGGATCGGCTTCTTCCATTTTTTCGAGGATTCTGTCAAGCTTTTGCGTAGCTGCATTAAATTCATCGATTAGGCCCATGGTACGTTTCCTCTTGTAGCTTATAAACTTGGACTCTTTCGACTCGCTCTGCGATCTTCATTCCAATCCTCTTTCTAAGATCAAGCTTTCAACGCTTCGTCCAGTTTCGCCACATCAAAACCTACGATTACTTTGTCTTCGACGACCGTGACCGGGGTAGTCATGAAGCCGAGCTTCTGCAGCTCCAAAATCGCAGAGGGGTCCTTCGTGATGTCCCGGTCAACGAATTGAATCTGTTTTTGTGAAAGATACTCCTTCACCTGGCCACAGAACATTCAACCCGGCTGACTGTATAGGGTCACTTTTTTCGCCATGAACATCCCTTCTGCTGTTCGAAGATTGACGGTTCAGGACAATCTCGCGATGCTGCGAAAATCTCGCCCGGTATCATGTCAGTCCCGCCTCAGCGAATTGGGTTGTGAATACTCACGAGTTTGGTTCCATCGGGGAAGGTTGCTTCCACTTGCATCTCGGGAATCATCTCCGCGATGCCCTCCATCACCTGCTCACGGCTCAGCACCTTGCGGCTTTCCGACATAAGCTGAGCAACCGACCTGCCATCGCGTGCCGCCTCCAGGATGAAATCAGTTATGAGCGCAACAGTCTCGGGATAGTTGAGCTTGACCCCTCTTTTAAGCCGCTCCCGGGCGACAATTGCAGCAAGCGAAATCATCAGCTTGTCTTTCTCACGCGGCGTGAGGTTCATAAACTTCTCCGTTCTGCGGCAACCTTTAACATGACCACATTTTTGGTACTCGGAAGGGTCCGGAGCCGAGCTCCGGTCCGAATTGCTCGAGAAAGCTGCGCAACGCAAGCTTCAAAGCAGAAGGCTCTTCCGCGGCAAAGCGCACGACGACAAGTCCGCTTACCAACGTTGCTGCACAATTGCATCCCAGGCAAGGAACAATCTCGCGCAAAAAATCCAGTCGTTTCTCTAGATCAGGTCCGAAATAGATCAGTGTTGCAATCGCAATGCAATTCGACAGCAAGGCTCTCGTCTTAAGGTGTGGAAAGATCTCGTCGGTGATGCGAAAGCTGTCCGCCCAGATCAGCCGGCCGTCTTTTTTCACGCGCCAGCTGTCGGTTATGCTGCCGCCGACCACGACTTCACCATGGGCGGCACGCCCCAAAACAAGCCACTCGAGGGCAAGCAACTCCGCTCCAGAGAAAAGCTCGATCTCTGTTGTCCGGTGAAGACGTGCCCAATTGAAAACGATTGTTTCCTGCGGAAGCCATGCTAGCTTGGCGGACTCCTGTGCTTTCAGCCTGGTCGCAACGCGCGCGGGTTCATACAATGCGCGATAGACCTTTTCCGCTGCCTGTGTAGTCACGGCAATCGAGGCGCCAGGGAGCGCCGTCACAGAACACTCGAGCTGGTCACCGCCCGCAATGCCTCCCGCGGTATTAATCAGTACAGCTTCTTCCACCGCACGATATCCGGTTCTTGGGAACATGATCCGAATCGGAGACCGTTCGAAAATATCTTCGATACGAGTGCCGCTCTCCGAACCACACAGCACTATGCGGCAGCAGCCGTCCGCCCGCTGCAGATCCTTGTCGGACGGATGCTTCGTACTCGACTCTGCAAGACAAAGACCCAACCGGTCGGTGACATCGGGTGGTGACATCACGTGGAGCCTCGGATTGCAGCAACCGCTCTGCCTGGGAGTGAAGGTACAATGACACATACCCGAGAATTAGCGGTGTGCAGCACCAACAGCGCTGATTTCTTGCGCATCATCCCACTCACGAATCGGGATCACCAGGTACAGCTCCGTGTGGCCCGCAAGATGGTTGACGTAAGCCTCACCATTTGATCCGTCATGGTTCAGTGTCTGCATTATTTTTTGATCCAGTCCGATGATCATGATGTGTGGCCCAACGTGGAATTCATTGCCACTTCCCATCGCAGACTTGTTTGGTACCCAGAAGCCACCGTACATATATGAAATTCCGACATTCTGCACATTGGGCGTACGGCCGGCCATACTGTCCTTCATGAACTCCAGAAAGACCTGGTCAAAGCAGCCAGGTTCATCATGGGCAGCTTCAGGACGACCCGGAAGACAGGTCCACCCACTGGTGTCAGCCCGGAGAACGCGGAACTCACCGCCGGGCGAAGACGGCCAGTCGAGCACGGTTGCATTTTGCGTGACAAACTTTGGCCCTGCCTGCATCGCGGATGCGATCTTCTCCGCGTCAGACTTCACCGGGCGCGATGCCGGCATTTGAGCGTAGGTGACAGCCGTCATTAGTATTAAGAAAGCAACGATCTTCATCGAATTCTCCTTTCTGCGGGCGTCCGCGGCTAGACTCGTCGCGGCTCCTCCAGCCGCTCTCGATGGTGCGCTCGACGTCATCCAGATCAGTCGACTTAGGCCATAGAGCGTAATCAGAATCCCGTCACTTCTATTTCTTGGATACGTTCACGCTTTCCTTTGCGCCATTCTTCAACTCGGATTCTGTCAAGTTCACATGTCCGACTGACTGAGGAATGACAACCCGACCGCTCGGAACCTTCTCGTCATCAGACCACAGGTGGAAGATTATTCCGTCAGTGGTCGAGATCAGTTCTGCGACTTTTTTGGCCTCATCCGATGACAGATCGAGAACTTGGACCCGGCCGGTCGAAATCTCCTGCGTGTGGTCGTGCCAGTTTTTGTTCCAGTCGGCAAGCGTGACAGATCCGTTACGCGTTATGGATTTCGCGATGATGTACTCAATTTGTTCTAAGCGGACACCGGGATCCGTAGATGCGTAAATGAGGCATTCGATTACCGGTTCAGGCGACAGAACCTTGCAGTAATGGTGGAACGGTCCCATCACCTTGCCATTCACCACGTGAGGTGCTACTACATGGATGGTGTGTCCGTCGGCCGGCGTCTTTGGGGCACCTGTTTGTGCAACGGCGAAGCCCACGGTGACCGAAACGAAAAACACTACCCTGAACAACATCCTAGTTATACGCATGGGTGGATAATTCCTTTCGAGTTTTGCATGCTTGTACTGCTACTTTCCCAAAGAGGGCGCCACTCGATTCTCACCGCCAGGGATGCCAAACGAGCGATAGCGCCCCGTCAAGTTGATCAGAATCCCGCCAAACCCTCCGGGCTGTTGTATGGGATCGTGACGCTTGTAACCTCCTCAAGCGAACCGTCCGGCTTAGTGGCGTAGCCCACCAGTTTCGAGGCGTTTCCGTAGATCTGGTAGAGAAAGGCGCCATCCGGCGTCAGCCAACTATCGCTTGGGCCGCTGCTAACCACTCCATCGATTGCTCGGAAAGTGCCATCTCCAGGGACCTTCGGGCTGGCGGGATCCTTCGCTATAGAGAGCACGTTGCCGTCGAGGCGGTAGCTGCTGAGGTCGCTGTAACCGAAGTTCGTCGTGAACACCCATCGGTCGTCCGGGGAGACGGCGAGCCAGCATAGTTCAGAGGGCAGGCCGGCGCTCGTGTCGACCGTTACGGGCGCGCTGACGGCGATTTTGCCGTTAGCGTCGACGTTGCCGATGGATACTCCGTTGCTAACGGCATATCCGACGACGAAGGTATCCGGCCGGTTGTGCAGGAAGGCGATGTAGAAGGGAGAAGCGCCTCTGGCGTCGTAAAACGAGGGTTCGCGGAGTGCGCCGCCTTCGCCAACGGGGAATACGACGATGCCGTCGGGGTCCGGTGCATTCGAAGCGATGACGTGCAGTGCGCCGTCTTTGTGCGGGATCCAGAGAATCAGTGAGCCGTCCGGATTTTTTCTACTGGGCAACTCGTCGAACGTGGTCCCGACAAAGAGGAATTTCCCGTCGGGCGAGAGCACGGCCATGGTGGGCAGACGATTGGGCCAGTCCATCGTGTTCACGGAGTATTTTTCCGGGCGCGGCGTAAGCTTGCCTTCGTCATCGACCGACAGCAGCCGGAGATGGTCGGGGCCGAAGTTGTGCACCACGAAGAGCGTGCGACTCGATGGGGCATAGGCCACCGATTTAGCGCCACCGTTTTGTGTGTTCCCTGTCCGCTTCACGTCCAGCAGCGCGAGACGGCCTTCCTTATCTACCGCGAAGCTGGAGACGGAATTGTCGCCGGCGTTGGTAATAAACAGAAACCGCCGGTCCGGCGTGAGGATGACACTGCCCGCACCCTCGAAGTCGTTCGGCCGTTTAGTGTGGTAGATGGGGCTCAGTTCCCCGGAACCGGCGCCACCAGTCGCGACACGTTCCACCTCGGTAAGCGTCCCGCTCGCAGACCAGCGATAATGAACAATGGCATTCCGAACCTCGTTGGTCTGCATGTATAGATTGCCGCCGCGAGCATGAGACGTACTTGATGTTTGCGCCTTGGCGCCCACCGCGGCCGAAACGAAAAACACTACGCTAAATAACGCCAAAGCTCTACGCATGATTTCGACACCCCTTTCAAGTTCTTGCTGGTCACGCCAAAAGCGGGACGTTGTACTTGTATTTCGCCGGCAGCAACCTGCTCGCCGCCGGCGAAGTAGCCTCTGATGGAATCAGAATCCTGCCAACCCCTCCGGGCTGTTGTAGGGGATGGCGACGCTGGTAACCTCCTCCAGCGAGCCATCCGGTTTCGTGGCGTACCCCACCAGCTTCGAGGCGTTCCCATAGATTTGGTAGAGAAAGGCGCCATCCGGCGAAACCCAGCTGTCGCTCGGGCCGCTGCTGACGTCTCCACAAAGCGCCCTGAAGGTGCCATCGCCCTCGACCTCGGGACACGCAGGATCCTTCGCGACTCTGATCTCGAGACCGTCGTCGATATCGAAGGTGGTGATGTCGCTGTACCCGAAAACCGTAGCGTACAAGCGTCGGTCATCGGGGGAGAGGGATAGCCAGCAAAGTTCAGCGACCGCGCCGCGCCGGTTGTCGATGGGAACAAGTTTGTCGACGCCAATTCTGCCGTCTTCGTCGATTCGGGCCAAGGCCACTCCATCGCCGACGGCATATCCGATGACGAACGTATCCGGCCGGTTATGCAGGAACTGAATGTAGAACGGAGAACCGCCTCCTCCATCCTGGAAGGAGCCTTCGCTGAGCGTGCCGTCGGCATTGACGCGGTGGACTACTATGCCGTCGGGATCCGGAAAATTCGAAGCGACGGACTTTGGTTTGCCGTCCGGACCAGGCACCCAAAGAATTGGTGAACCGTCCGCATAGGTGCCGGAGATCGCAATGGGTAGATCGAACGTGGTGCCGACAATGAGAAATTTCTCATCTGGTGTGAGCACACCCATAGTTGGAACACGGTGCGGCTTGTCTGGCGTGTTAGACGTGTACTTCTCCATGCGCGGCGTAAGCTTGCCATCACTGGAGACCGACATGATCCGGACATGATCGGGTCCGAAGGAGTGGACCACGTAGAGCATGTCCTTCGAGGGAGAATATGCCAGCGATTTGGCAGTGCCGCTCTTTCCTTCCACGGCGTTCCCAGTCGGCTTGTTGTCGATCAGCTTGAGCTTGCCCTGGTCGCCCACGGCGAAGCTGGAAACCGAATTGTCCCCGCCGTTGGTGGCAAACAGAAACTTGCGATCTGGTGAGAGGATGACGCTACCCGCGCCTTCAAAGGCGTTGGGCGCGCTCTCCTGGCCGCTGATCGGCTTGAAAGTCCCCGAACCTTTGCCGCCGGTGCCGACACGTTCCACCTCTGTGAGCGTGCCGTTGGCGGAGCGATGGTAGTGAATGATCGCGTTCTTGACTTCATTGGTTTGCATGTAGAGATGGCCGCCACGACCATTCATGCCCATCTCTCTTGACATCCCCATTTCTTTCGACATCCCCATGTCTTTTGGCATATTCATCTCCTTTTTTTTCCTTTTGAATTGAATTCGATTTGTTACGCGTTTCAGCCACGCGAACAGAAATCTCATTACCTAGTACCCTGGCTTGTCACGAAGCAACGGATAGAACTGAATCCAGGTCATGTCTGTGGCGGCGACATTGGCGATGTGGCATCCGGCACATTCGGCCACAGGCCTTTCCGCGGAGGTCTTGTCGTAGGGCAACGCATGATGCCCAAAAGTGAAGAAGCCCCAGTTATTCGTCTTTGCGAAGCGCTTGCTGTCTTTTATTGACATGTCGATGCCGTTGTACGCGCCGTTGAAGTACCCGCGTCCGGAAGGTTCCTTACGAGAGCTGTCTGGAAAAGTCGGGTTAAGAACCCGGGTCAGTTCTTTTACGATGACCGTTCCTTCTGGAAACTCGCCTGTCTTCAAATAGGCATCAACGTTTTTCTGCGCGATGTATACGTGATGATATTCGGGGAAGTTCGACCTGGTACAGCCTCCGGGCTGGTTGCAGTTGTACTTTCCATCATTGAGGCCCTCGGGAGTTAGGGGAGCGCCCACAAAAACCCACTTGCGAAAGCCCGTTGGCACCTGCACTGTGCCATCAGCATTAAATACCACGCTCGACTGTTCAGTCTGGGCCGCCGCCACCGGTTTCGCGACCACCAGGTACACGGCTGATGCGGTCAGTCCAAGTCCAACGATGACTAGCAACAGATACTTTTGCATTGCAATTCTCCTTGTGAAGAGTCTTTAGAAACGAATTTCTGTAGAGCCTTTTGCTTACTTCGATTTGAGGACCGGGTAACCTTGTACGTACACCCAGTCGGTTGACTGAGCTGGAACATGACAACCCAGGCAGTCTTTTTTGTAGTTCGTTGCAACCTGTTTATCGGGCGCGTCGGCTTTGAAGAGTGCCCATCCCCATCCATCGCCCCACAGC
>Ga0307479_10006026_pt1 | contig 11104 bp, 10 predicted proteins | sample atmos_gasesECM4C_FD_203743 | JGI IMG/M metagenome (GOLD analysis project Ga0307479, IMG submission 203743) | Hardwood forest soil microbial communities from Morgan-Monroe State Forest, Indiana, United States - atmos_gasesECM4C_515 | ecosystem: Environmental > Terrestrial > Soil > Temperate... | reverse complement strand
GCGGCTGACCTCGGCGGAAGCTAACCGGCTGCTGCGGGAGACCGAGTTATCGATTGAAAAGCGGGCCAAAGCCGTGGATCGGATGGCGGCGGTGTTGATTTTGCAGGGGTGGATGGAGGGGCGTCGATCAGAACCGAAATCGGAACCTACCACGGAGGCACGGAGACACGGAGAAGAAAATTCCTGATCATGTCCCTGTTTCCTGGCTCCCCTTGGGCTCCTCCGTGCCTCTGAGTCTCCGTGGTGGATTCTTCTTGGATTCCTTTGTTCGCTTCTCAAATCTTCAAGTAGATCTTCTTGCGGTCCATTAGCCAGATGGGGATTAGGCATACCAGCACGAAGGCAAGCGAAAACATGAGCGAGGCGAAACTGGGGCTGCCTAGCGGGGCGAAGAAGCGTTCGAAGATGTAGTCGTGACCGTTGAGTATTTCACCATTGAGTCGTGCTTTGAGGCTGCCGATCAGTTCCTCGAAGAGCCAGGCGAATACGTACAGGGTGATTGAGTTTCTTCCGAAGACTAGAAAGGGCTTGGTCCAGGCACCGCGCCAGCGTTTGATGTCGGTGGCCCAGTAGCAGAGGGCGAGGCAGACCAGGGCAAATCCGGCGGCGAACAGAACGTAGGAACTGGTCCAGAGTTTTTTGTTGATGGGGAACCAGATTCCCCAGAATTCGCCGAGAGCCAGGCCAGCGATGCCGAATGCCAGCATGCCGAGGGCCTTGCTCTGCGGGCTGCGTTTTGATCGCAGCCATTCTCCGGTGAAGACCCCCAGCAGTGCCGTGCCGATTGCCGGGAGCGTACTCAAAATTCCTTCAGGGTCGCGGGTGGTCTCGTAGAGGTGGGTGCTCCCCCAGAGCAAAAACTTGCGATCCAGATAGGCGCCCAAATTCATGTCAGGGTGAAGGAAGGGAATGTCGTGGCCCGGAACTCCGAAGCCGGGGACGGGAACGAAGCGCATGAGAATCCAATAGCCGACCAGCAACGCGGCAACTACGGCGGCGCGGGCTTTTGGCTTGACATATAAAAAAAGGACGGATGCGGCAAGATAACAGATGCCGATGCGCTGCAGGACTCCGGGAAGGCGAAGCCCGTGGCGGAAACCCGAGGCTAAAACCGCAGTGTAGTTTAGGGCGAGGCCAATCGCTACGATCGTGAGTCCGCGGCGGATGGCGTGGCGCACAAGAAGCTCGCGGGAATCGCCGCGGTTCAGCCGGGACTGGAAAGAGAAGACCATCGAAACCCCGACGATAAAAAGGAAGAAAGGGAAGATGAGGTCGGTGGGGGTCCAGCCGTTCCACTGGGCGTGTTCGAGTGGCCAGTAAGCGTGCTCGTTGCCGGGGTTGTTGACTAGGATCATGGCGGCTATGGTTGCGCCGCGGAAGAGATCTAGCGAGGTGAGGCGGTCGGGGGCGCTGACCGTTGGAGCTTGGACAGCTTGCGGCGATGTCTCTCTCGAAGCAACCGTTGACGTTGCAGGCATAGGGTCTCCTAAGCTTGCCGAGGCGGGGGAGCAACCAGTTCAGCGAACTTGCCGAGATCGATGTTGCCGCCGCTGACCACGCAGACAATCTTGCCACTACCGGCCTTGCCGGAAAGTCCGGCGGCGACGGCGCAGGCGGCCGCGCCCTCGCAGATGATGTGATTGCGGGCGGCGACGAGCGCCATGGCCCGCCGCGTTTCCTCGAGTGTTGTCACGATCGAGCCTGATAACAGTCGGCTCGCTAGAGTCCACATCGTCGGCAAGACTGTCTTGCCGCCGCAGCCGTCGACGAAGCTGGTTTTCCAGTCGGGAAACTTCTGCGCGGAACCTTTGAGAAACGATAAGTGCAGCGGGGCGGCGGTCTCGGGTTCGGCTCCGAATACTTTTACTTCCGGCTTCAGAGCGGCTGTGGCAGAGGCGATGCCGCAGCTCAGGCCGCCGCCACCGAATCCGGCCACGATTGCGGTGACGTCCGGCAGGTCTTCAAGGATTTCCAGACCGGCGGTGGCGTTGCCGGCGATGAAATTGTCGTCGTCGAAGGGATGAATAAATGCACCTTGAAAGGCGTGGTGTTTGCGTTCGATGACCGCGGTCCAGCACTCATCCATCGGGGCCTGCCGGATGCTTGCACCCAAGCGCCGGATGGCATCCAGCTTTGCGGCGGGCGCGGTATCCATGACCAGCACTTCGCAGGGGACACCGACAATTTTGGCCGCCAGGGCAACTCCCTGCGCGGCGTTGCCCGCACTTATCGTCCACACACCTTTCGCGCGCTCTTCCGGGCTTAATAAAGAGATGGCATTGTAAGCGCCGCGTATTTTGAAGGAGCCGATGGGCTGACAGGATTCGAGTTTGAGATAAATCTGGGCGGGCGCGTCATCGTAGTAGAGGCGGACGAGCGGCGTCCGGATGGCGGCCTGATAGACGCGCTGGCGGGCCGCCAGAATCGATTCCAGCGAGATGGTGCGGTCGTGGAGTTTGTCGTGAATCGAGGTTGCCATGGTTGAAAATCAGGAAGGATTGTACACCGTGCGCTGGCGGGATTGTCCCGATGGGCGCTGCCGCAAGGGGCTGAGCCTGACTGTCGAGTGCCAACTTCGCCGAACCCGCTTTCGGATGGGTTCCGTATTGCGGGCGAGCCTTCCAGAATCCATGCATTCGCTGCAACGTTCTTTGTGGGAATATAATGGCGCGCACTGATGGCTCTAATCTCTGGCACTAGACTCGGTCCGTATGAGATTGTCTCGCCGCTCGGTGCAGGTGGCATGGGCGAGGTGTACCGAGCTCGCGACACGCGGCTGGAGCGGGATGTAGCCATCAAGGTCTTGCCGGCGAATCTGTCCTCTGGTGCGTCCCTACGGCAGCGGCTGGAGCGTGAAGCCAAAGCTATCTCGAAGCTCTCTCATCCTCACATCTGCACACTGCATGACATCGGCCATCAGGGCGGGGTGGACTTCCTGGTCATGGAGCTGGTCGAGGGCGAAACGCTGGAGCACCGCCTGGCCAATGGACCTTTACGGCCGGAGCAGACAATCCACTTTGCTGTGCAAATGGCCGATGCGCTTGCCAAGGCCCACAAGCTGGGCATCGTTCACCGCGATCTGAAGCCGTCGAACATCATGCTGACCAAGACCGGCGCCAAGCTGATGGATTTTGGCTTGGCGAAGGAGTCCGCTCGGGCTCCCCTGGCTGCGGCCATGACCGAGATGACGGCGGACCAAACGAAGCTGACGGTCGAAGGAGCCATCATCGGGACGTTCCAGTACATGGCCCCCGAGCAACTTGAAGGAAAAGAGGCCGATGCACGCAGCGACATCTTCGCGCTGGGGGAAGTTATCTACGAGATGGCGACCGGGAAGCCGGCGTTTAACGGAAGGAGTCGCGCGAGTTTGATTGCGGCGATTCTAACGGTTGACCCTCCACCGATTTCAACTATGCAGCCGTTGGCACCGCCGGTATTGGAACGCATCGTAAAGAAATGCCTGGCCAAAGATCCTGATGATCGGTGGCAATGTGCCCGCGACCTTGCCAGCGAGTTGAGCTGGATCGCCGAAGGAGCTACGGCGGCGGGAGAAGCGGGGCGCGTTCCTGCCGGACGCAGAGGACTCGAGCGTGTTAGCGGTGGTGGCCGGAGCGGCCTGGTGGCAGGCCAGCCACCGGCGCGAGTTCTCGATGTATTTCAATACTCCCGTGCCATTCGCCGCAAACGATCTGGCGCTATCCCCGGATGGTCGCACTCTGACGATGGTCGCCTATTCCGCGCAGGCAAGCAACTATGTGCTGTGGACGTATGAGGTCGGGGGCCGGCGGACAACTTCGTTGGACGGGACGCAAGGGGCGTCCTACCCATTCTGGTCGCCGGACGGCAGATTCATCGGGTTCTTCGCTGACGGCAAACTCAAGAAGGTGGATGTGTCAGGAGGACAGGTCCAGGTCCTGTGCGACGCTCCTAACGGGCGTGGTGGCGCGTGGAATCGGGACGGAGTAATCGTATTCACTCCTGACTCATTCGGAGGATTGTTCCGCGTGTCGGCCGCGGGCGGCTCTCCGGTTGAAATGAGCAAGCCGGACGCGTCACGATCTGAAAGCAGCCACCGCTGGCCGGTGTTCCTGCCGGACGGCAAGCATTTTCTTTATCTGGGAACGAATTTCACGGGGCAGCTAGAAAAGAACGCAGTTTTCCTGGGTTCCCTGGATTCGCAGGAAAGCCGATTTCTCGTGAGTACCAGCGCGAACGCAGCGTACGCGGAGCCGGGCTACCTGCTCTACATGCGGGACAAAACTTTGGTGGCGCAACCGTTCGACCACCGGAGCTACGTTCTGAGCGGCGAGCCGCACACCTTGAGTGACGAAGTGCTATATACCCGGATCGTGAACCGGGCAGTTTTCAGCGTCGCTGGCGGCGAGGTTCTGGTTACCCAAACAGGGAAAGCCGGGTCCAATTCGCAGTTGACCTGGTTTGATCGCGGCGGAAAGCCGATGGGTACGGTCGGGACATCGGGGGCATACGGCAATGTACGTCTCTCGCCAGATGGGCGCCGCATCGCCGTAGACCAAACTAATCCGGACGGACGAAATGTTGACCTGTGGATCCTTGAGCCAGACCGAGCTGCGGCAACGCGGCTGACATTCGATCCATCGGGGCATCAGGCGCCTATTTGGAGTCCCGATGGCAAGCAGATAATGTTCAGTTGGAACCTCAAGCTAGGCGCCCAGATTTATCTGAAAAACGCCGATGGTTCCGGCTCCGCGGAAGAGGTAGCCGATCTGGGCGCCGGTTTGCAGACCAATACCTGGGACTGGTCGCGCGACGGCAAGTATGTCCTGGTCAGGAAGGGAAACGAGTTGTGGTACCTATCCTGGCCGGAGAGGGTAGCCAAGCCGCTGTTGCAGGCGAAGTGGACGGTGCTAAACGCGCAGTTTTCCCCCGATGGCCGATGGATTGCCTACGCCTCGAACGAGACAGGAACCATGGAGATCTACGTCTCTCCTTTCCCGAGCGTCAATGGCAAATGGCAGGTGTCGAGCGCGGGAGGACAGGAGCCGAGATGGCGCCAGGACGGCAAGGAGTTGTTCTACCTGTCACCGGAAGGAAAGATGATGGCAGTGGGGTTGAAGACGGGAACCAGCTTCAAAGCCGAGTCCCCGGTCGCGCTGTTTCAGACCCAGCGGCGACAGCCGATTTCCTCGTTTGCCGTCTTCTCCTACGATGTCAGTAGCGACGGGCGGAGATTCCTTGTCATCACGAAGGTGGACGAAGGCAAGGCCGCGCCGCCGCTATCGGTTCACTTGAACTGGGCGTCAGAGATGGAGAAATAGAACTGCACGTGGGCCCGGCGAGCTGCGTCTGGGCGTCAGTCCGTCAGCCGGCTACTGTCCGCGCATGGCACGGCGGTAGGCGGCAACATTCTTATCGTGTTCTTCAATAGTGCGGGCGAAGCGGTGGTGGCCCTGAGCATCGGCCACGAAGTAATAGTAGTCACTCTGCGCGGGATGCATGGCGGCTTCCAGCGCGCTTTTGCCGGGATTGGCGATGGGGCCGGGAGGAAGGCCGGCATGCGTGTAGGTGTTGTAGGGAGAGTTGAGGCGCATGTCGTCGTGATGCAGCGCGCCGGAGTAAGTGCCGGCGAGTAGTTCCGCATAAATAATGCTGGGATCGGCATCGAGCGCGATCCTCTTTGCAAGCCGGTTGTAGTAGACGCTAGCGACCAGCGGGCGTTCGTCGGCGACCGACGTTTCTTTTTCCACGATCGATGCCATGATTACCGTGCGCTCAAGGTCGGGTTGAACGACGATGCTCGGCGAGTTCGATGGAGGGTCCGACGCCGCGGCAGCGGAGGGAATCAGTCCAATTTGGTGTGCAACCTGGCGAAACTGCTTGACCATCGCCGCCGCTAACTCGTGCATGGTTTGCATGCGGCTGAACTGGTAGGTATCGGGGAAGAGATAGCCTTCGAGCGAAGGCGCGCCAGGGGCAAGATCGGCGATGAGCGAAGTATCCGATTGCGCTACTTTCAAGAAGTCTTGCGCGGGGCCAAGTCCGGCGACTTCAACGGCGCGGGCTATGTCGAACATGGTGAAACCTTCCGGCACCACTACGGTATGGAAATAGACATCGCCGCGGCGCAGGCGCTTTTGCACATCGATGACGTTGGCAGGCTTGTCGAAGAGATATTCCCCCGCCTTCAGCGAGCGTCGGCGGCGGATATAACGCCACAGGATGAAGGCTTCCTCGCTGCGAATGACACCGGCGGACTTGAGTTCGCCGGCGATGCGCCTCGTGGAGTATCCCGGGTGCAGCATTACGTACGTTGGCCCCGGGGGTTCAACCGGGACCAGCAGTTCCCAGGCGAACCAACCCGCGGCGGCGAGCACCGCAATAACGATGAACCATAAGATCTTGCGCACGTGGTCAGTTTAGATGATGAGAAAAGAGAGGCGTAGCTGACTTTAGTAAGATTCTGGAGGATTCTCGAGGGGGCTCTTTTGGATGCTGATGGCGAAGGTCAACAGCTTGAAACGCGGAGGACGCGGAGAACGTCCCCGGAGGGCGCGGAGGCTTCCCGGGAGGCTTGCGCCCTTCCCTTACCTTTCTCTATCAGGGGGTGATTTGCCGGGGACGGGTCTTGCACCCTTTCCGGCGCGGTATACTCAAATGATCTGGAGCTAATCTAATCTCTGCATGAGACGTATTTCGCCCTTCTGGGCTCTAACGTTGATTATCGCGCTACTGCCCATTACGGGCTGTTTGTTCCGCACGCGGCCGGTGGAGGAGACCTACTCCAAGGCTCCGCTGCGGGAGACTTCGCAGGCGGCCCTGATTGATAGCATCAACCAGCAGGCGGAAAAGATCCAGTCGTTGCAGGCGACGGTGGATATCGATACCTCCGTGGGCGGCGCAAAAAAAGGCCACGTCACCGATTACAAAGAGATTCGCGGCTATGTGCTGGCCCGCAAGCCGGCCATGCTGCACATGATCGGGTTGCTGCCCATCGTGCGCACCACGGCTTTCGACATGGTGAGCAACGGGGAAGAGTTCAAACTATGGATTCCTCCCAAGAACCGGTTCGTGATTGGGCGTAATGAAGTGCAGACGCACAATCCCGATCAGCCCATGGAGAGCATCCGGCCGCAGGATATTTACGACGCACTTCTGATCCGCCCCATCGATCCGGAACGCGAGATTGCTGTGCTGGAGAATGGGTACGAGATTCTGCATGACTCCAAGGGAAATCGTGTTCTCCAGGAAGACTACGAACTCATTGTGATCCGTAAGAAGGGGGACAACGGAGGCGTGCTGTCACGCAAGATTGTCTTCAGCCGCACCGACCTGCTGCCGCATCGCCAGTTCATTTACGATGACCTGGGAAATCTGGCGACTGATGCCCGCTATGCCAATTACAAGGAGTACGATGGCGTCACGTTTCCGGCGCGCATCGAGCTTTACCGTCCGCAAGAGGAATACGACATCAAGCTCAATATATTGAAGCTGGAGATCAACAAGCCGCTGCGGGACGATCAGTTCGCCCTGGTTCAGCCGCCGGGGGCAGAGGTGGTGCATCTAGGCAAGCCTCAGTCGATTTCAGCCGCGCCGCCGGGGAGCAGGAACCGCAGGTAGCAATTGGCAGTTAGCCATTAGCCGTTAGCCAGCCAACTGCTAATTGCCAACTGCTAATTGCTGCTTGCTACACCCACCCATGATGAACAAAATGATTGTCGGCAATCTGGTGCACCGGCCGATCCGGTCGCTGATCAGCGTTGTGGCCGTGGCTTTGGAAGTGGCGCTGATTCTGCTGATCGCCGGCTTGTCGTACGGCATCATGAACGACTCCAGGAACCGGACTGCAGGCATTGGCGCCGACGTGATTGTGCAGCCGCCGGGATCGTCGAATCTGCAGGCCATCAGTGGCGCGCCGGTGTCCATTAAAGTCGCCGATATTCTGCGCAAGCTGCCGCACATTAAAGTTGTAAGCCCGGTGGTTTGGCAACTCTCTACCGCTGGCGCGCTCGAGGTTATTTATGGAATCGATCTGCCCAGCTTCGAGGCGTTGGGCGGGCCGTTTCAATTTGTGCAGGGCGGGCCATTTCAGGCTCCGGACGATATTTTGGTGGATGACTTCATCGCCCGCCAGAAGCAAGTCAAAGTGAGCGACACGATCGAAGTTTTGAATCACAATTTTCGCGTGGCGGGGATTGTTGAGAATGGCCGGGGTGCGCGCAAGTTCCTACCTCTGGCCACAATGCAGGACTTGATCGGGGCCAAGGACAAGGCGTCGGTTTTTTACTTGAAGCTTGACGACCCTGCCAACGCGGGCGCGGTGGTGAATGAGGTGAAGAGCCAGCCTGGGATGGAGAATTATTCTGTGCAGTCGACGGAAGAATATCTCAGCATGATGACGCCCAGCCATCTGCCCGGCTTCCGGCCATTTATTGGCGTGGTGATTGGAGTCAGCGTAATCATCGGGTTTCTGGTGATTTTCCAATCCATGTACGCGGCAGTAATGGAGCGCACACGCGAGATCGGAATTCTGAAGGCGATGGGCGCGTCGAAGTTCTATATTGTGAGGGCGATCTTGCGCGAGACTGGGCTGCTGGCAGTGCTGGGGATTCTGCTTGGCATCAGCTTCAGTTTCGGGGCGAGCTGGGCGATTCGGCATCGCTTTCCGCTGGTGCAGGTTGTAGTTACCGGAGACTGGGTTCTACGGGCGATGTTGGTGGCCGTGCTGGGGGCGATCGCGGGGGCGATGTACCCGGCGTTTAAGGCGGCGGGGAAAGATCCGATTGAAGCGCTGGCGTACGAATGAGAGAGGCAGTTCTTAGCCGTTAGCCTTTAGCCAATGCGAGTTCGCGGAGGCCCGATTCTCCGTCTTTCATTCCTCTGATTCTTTCGTTTCGATTCCTGCTCGTTTCAGCAGACGCCGCAATGCCCTTTCTCCCCCCGCGCCGCGTTGTTCGCCGGCGATGTTGCCTTCGCGGTCGATCACTACGTAGATGGGATAGCTTTGGGCGTTGTACATGGCGGCCAGGTTGGTGTCTTTAGTGAGGACGATGGGAACGGAGCGCGGGTGATCGACGAGATATTTCTTCACCGTCTTATCGGGTTCGAGGACGTCGACGGCGAGCACGATCAGTCCTTTGTCGCCAAACTCTTTGGCAATATCGTCGACCAGTTCAGCTTCCGCTTCGCAATACTGGCACCATGTAGTCCAGAACTCAAAGAGGACGACCTTGCCTTTGACCGAGGCGTTGTTGAACTGGTCGCCGGCTGTGGTTTTCGCGCGGAAGCGCGGGGCGGGCTGGCCGGTTTCGTCTGCGGCGAGGGCGCAGAATGTGACCAGCGTAAGTGCGACCGGTAAGAAGCGGCAGAGCGCGGGCTGTGAAGCAGCCATGGCGCGGAATATTAACATGGAACCGGCGGACTCAGCCAGAACATTACCTTCGTTAACTCAGCGTTGACAATACCTTGCAGGCTCCGGTATCGTAAAGAGACTTTGGGAAGTGTCGCGGTTGCCCGCCTGATGGTCTGGCGTCCTCGCCGGAGAATCAACGAGCGGTCTTCTTTGTAATTTTCAATCGCGTTTCGCAATTTTTTTCATTCTGGGAGAGTTTCATGTCTACCTATTTCCCCAAAGCGGGGGAAATTGTGCGCAAGTGGTATGTCGTGGATGCGGAGGGGCAGACGCTCGGACGTCTGGCGTCGCAGGTGGCCCGTATTCTTATGGGCAAAGAGAATCCGCAGTACACGCCTTTTCTAGATACGGGCGATCACGTGATCGTGGTGAATGCCGAGAAGATTCGCACCACCGGCATGAAGTCGGAGCAGAAGAAGTATCAGCACTACACCGGGTATCCGGGCGGCCTGCGTACGGAAGATTATCGCAAGCGTTTGGCGCGCAAGCCGGAAAAAATTATTGAAGATGCGGTGAAGCGCATGTTGCCGAAGAACAAGCTCGCGGCGCACATGTTGTCGAAGCTGAATGTTTATAAGGGTGACAAGCATCCGCACCAGGCGCAGAAGCCGCAGGAATTTCAGTTGGAAGTAAGAGCGTAAGAGCATCAAGGTTCGCGAAGATTGAGATCCTTCGCTCCGCCCAAAAAAGCGGCTGCGCTCAGGATGACAACGAGATTGGGATGACAACGGGTTTAGGAGCTCGAGGCTAAATGGCGGAATTGGTTCAGTATTACGGAACGGGACGGCGGAAGCGGGCGATTGCGCGGGTGTATTTGCGTCCGGGCAGCGGCGATTTCAAGGTGAATGGACGGGCGTTCGAAGAGTATTTCGTGACTCCGGCGCAGCGCTCGGCGGCGAAGGCCCCGCTGGCCACGACCGATTCAGCGGTTTCGTTCAACATTGTCGCCAGCGTGCTCGGTGGCGGCGTACGCGGCCAGGCCGATGCGGTAAAGCTCGGCATTGCGCGCGCGCTGATGCAGTTCAATGCTGAGTTGCGCGGCAAGCTGAAGGCTGAGGGCTTGGTCACGCGTGACTCGCGCGGCAAAGAGCGCAAGAAGTACGGGCAGAAGGGCGCGAGAAAGCGCTTCCAATTCTCGAAGCGCTAGAGATTCCTCCGCCCCTCGCGTTCGCTCGGGGGTTGGAATGACAAGGTTTGGTTTTGGGTTTGACTGGCCACTGACAACTGGTCACTGGTCACTGATTTTAGGTGTTCAATTCTTCCCGAGCCTCGCGGCGCGGGGACGGGAATGGCAATCCGGAGCGGAATGTACGCAAAGGATGCAGACTGAATAAGGAGGTTCATTGGCTACTATCACCATGAAGGAGTTGCTTGAAGCGGGTGTTCACTTCGGGCATCAGACCAAGCGCTGGAATCCCAAGATGAAGGAATACATCTTCGGAGAGCGCAACGGGATCTACATCATCGATTTACAGAAGACGCTGAAGATGTTCAAAGAGGCGTCGAAATTCGTTCAGGAACTGGCGGCCGACGGCAAGATTGTGCTGTTCGTGGGCACCAAGCGCCAGGCGCAGGACGCCATCGCGGAAGAAGCCACGAAGTGCGGCGGTTTCTACATTAACCAGCGCTGGCTGGGCGGGCTGCTCACCAACTGGGTTACGGTGCAGAAGTCGGTGAAGCGGCTGAAAGAGCTCGACGAGATGGCCACCGATGGCC
>Ga0307479_10006025_pt1 | contig 11104 bp, 10 predicted proteins | sample atmos_gasesECM4C_FD_203743 | JGI IMG/M metagenome (GOLD analysis project Ga0307479, IMG submission 203743) | Hardwood forest soil microbial communities from Morgan-Monroe State Forest, Indiana, United States - atmos_gasesECM4C_515 | ecosystem: Environmental > Terrestrial > Soil > Temperate... | reverse complement strand
GTCATAATCACGGTGACGAGGTACTAGAGGACGTTGCCAAGAGAATCGAAATCAAGACGAAGCGCACGATCGAGATCGTGACTGCCGACCTCGCCGACGCGAAGGACCTATTGCGCATTGAAGCACTACTGACCGAGCGGGAGGACATCGACGTCCTGATCAACAATGCCGGCTTGGGCGCACTTGGGCCGACCTCGAAAATAACTGCGGACGCGCTGGAGAACCTGATAAGGATCAATATCCTGGCGTTGACGCGGCTGACGCATGCCGCCCTGCCGGGCTTCCTGCGGCGCAATTCCGGTACGATCATCAACATCGCCTCCATGATCGCGGTCATGCCCACACCTTCCGGCGCAGGTTATTCCGGCTCCAAAGCATATGTTTTGAATTTCACGCGCTCGCTCCAGATGGAGCTTGCTAAGACAAGCATCATTGTTCAGGCGGTACTTCCCGGTCCTGTTCGCACCGAGTTTTTTGAAGCATCCGGTCTTACTGCAGCCCCCTTCCCCAACGAACTCTTCATGTCGGCGGAGCAATTGGTCGATACCGCTCTCCAGGCATTGGACCAGGGCGAGCTTGTCTGCTTTCCGTCTTTGGAGAATGCATCGCTCTGGGCGGGCTTCGAGGATGCTCGCATTGCCTTGAGCCGTGCGCTCATGCAGTCGGGTAAGCCGGCGACAAGGTATTCAGAAAAAGCCCGCTAACAAACGGTCGGCTGTTATCGCCGTAGCGGGGCTTACACCGCTCGGATGTTCTGATCGGAGATGTGGCCGAGCCCCATTCGCTGATCAAATAGATGGCGGAGAGAACGATGTCGAAAGAAACAATAAACAGCTTCGTCGGAAAACGGGCTCTGATCACAGGGGCATCGAGCGGCCTCGGTCTTGAATTCGCAGATATCCTGGCGGCGCAGAAGGTCAATCTCGTATTGGTGGCCCGACGGCTGGAGTCTATGAATAAGCTTGCCTCCGATCTCCGTCGCAAATACGGGGTGGATGTCTTGGTCGAGGCGATCGATCTTGGCTCGCCCGGCGCGGCCAGCCGTCTGAAAATTAGCCTCGACGCCAGGTCGGTGGCGATCGATATTTTGATGAACAATGCGGGATACGGCTTGCACGGCGATTTTCTGGAAACGCCGATCGAGCGCACCGAGAACATGATCCAGCTCAACATCACAACGCTCACCGAGCTGACGTATCTCTTCGGACGCGATATGGCTAAGCGGCGATCTGGACATATCCTTCTCGTCGCCAGCCTCCTGGCCTTCCAGGCCGTTCCCAGCTACGCGGCCTATGCGGCGACCAAGGCTTATGTACTCGCCCTTGGCGAGGCACTGCATGACGAACTCCGCCCGCATGGCGTGGTCGTGACCAGCCTCTGCCCTGGGCACACTGCGACGGGTTTCGATGCGGCAGCTGGCGCAACCACCTCGGCCTTGTTGCGTCTCCTCACGATGAAGCCGCGCCCGGTCGCCGCGAGCGGTATGCGAGCGCTCTTACAAGGAAGGGCCATGGTGGTTGCGGGCTTGTCGAACAAGATGGCCGCCTTTTCAAACCGTCTGACGCCGCGATCAATGCAAAGGGCCGCGATGAGAAGAATAATGGGGGCTTAAGTCCCGCAATGGGGCTGGCTAAGCCGACCTCGACCGGGCGTCGGCGCTGACGCCGTGGCCGTTTGCAGCGCGGTGGTCCGGTGGATGCTTGCGACTTCGCGCCGATCGCTAAGCGCCCATCGCCGTTCGAAGCCAAACGTCATCCGAGCAGAACCACCAGGCGTCCATGAGTAACTCGAAAAGGTGATCTCTCCATGCGTCGCGTCGTCGTTACGGGGTTGGGACTGGTATCCCCATTGGGTTGCGGCAGTGAGCTGGCATGGTCCCGCCTGCTCGCGGCCCGTTCAGGGCTGGCTGCCCTTCCCGAATGGGCGGCTACCCTTCCCGCACGGGTCGCTGGAACCGTGCCGACAACGGCTGACGATCCGGCTGGAGGCTTCGATCCGGATCTGGTCGTTCCTCCCAAGGACCAGCGGAGGATGGATCGCTTCATCCTGTTCGCACTGGTCGCCGCGGCCGAGGCCATTGCACAAGCGGCATGGACTCCTTCCGACGCACACTCGCTCGAGCGCACGGCGACCATCATCGCGTCGGGTATCGGAGGCTTTCCGGCAATCGTCGAGGCAGTTCGCACCACCGATCAGCGCGGGATCAGGCGCCTCTCACCCTTCACCGTGCCGTCCTTTCTCGCAAATCTCGCGGCCGGCCATATTTCCATCCGCTACGGTTTCAAGGGTCCCATCGGCACGCCGGTCACCGCTTGCGCCGCGAGCGTGCAGGCGATCGGCGATGCCGCACGCCTCATTCGAACCGGCGAAGCGGACATCGCGATTTGCGGTGGCACGGAAGCCTGCATCGATCTTGTGAGCCTCGGCGGCTTCGCCGCCGCCCGGGCCCTTTCGACCGGCTTCAACGAAACGCCAGCGCTTGCGTCCCGGCCCTTCGACCGCGACCGTGACGGCTTCGTCATGGGTGAAGGTGCCGGTATCCTCGTCATCGAAGAGCTGGAACACGCACTCCGCCGCGGAGCCCGACCGATCGCCGAAATCGTCGGCTATGGCACGACTGCCGATGCCTACCACATCACGTCAGGACCAGAAGACGGAGACGGCGCGCGTCGCGCGATGGAAGGCGCCTTGAGGCAGGCCGGGCTCAACCCCGGCGATATCCAGCATCTCAACGCCCATTCCACTTCGACGCCGGTTGGCGACGTTTCCGAACTGGAAGCGATCAAATCCGTGTTCGGCCGCGACGGTAAAATTGCCGTGAGCGCCACCAAATCGGCGACTGGTCATCTGCTCGGTGCAGCCGGCGGTGTGGAAGCAATCTTCACGGTCCTTGCGTTGCGCGATCAGGTCGCGCCGCCAACCCTTAACCTCGAGAACTGCGATGCGGCGGCGGAAGGCGTCGATCTGGTTGCACTGGCCGCCAGACCAATGGCCATGGAACACGCGATATCAAACGGTTTCGGCTTTGGTGGCGTGAATGCCAGTGTGATTCTTCGACGGTGGCGTTGATACAAGCGTGGCGTTTTCGCTCGCAGCCAAGTGTCATGAAGTCGCACGGAGAAAGGCGCGCGTGTTGGCGCTGGCTCGGCAGCGTTCAAAAGCGTGCCAAATCGCACAAAATCGTAGAGTGGCGTAGAAAATCGTACAGCGGGTGAAGCGCTCCGCTTCGAAACTTTCAACCAAACTCTTGCAGCGAACTCAATGATCTAGATCAATAGCTCGTTTTTCATGTTGGACGTTTTGTTGGACGTTTCATTAGACGCTCTAAATGCGCCTCAAAGGCGGTCTGCCGCGGATTCGTATGCGAACAGGCGCTGTAGACGCGAGATGGAGAAGAGACCATGGCGGAGTGAAAGCTGACGACGGATTCAGGGATGACGCCGGTCAGCGCCGCCACGAGTGCTAATCACCATTTCTCGACCCACGGTCGGAGCACGACTTCGAACGCCCATGTCGACCGATGCTGGCGGTGCAGCTGCAGATAGGTTTCGGCGATATGGTCGGGGTCGGCCATGTTGTCGTCGACAGTGGTTCCCGCCAGCCGATGCGCGCGGGTCCCATCCTCCTGAGTCCAGCCGATCGCGGCGTCGATCGGCACATTCGCTACGTGGATACCCTGCGGCATCAGTTCTCTTGCCATACTCTGCGCGAGTCCGGACTTGGCATGACATGCCATTGCAAAGGGGCCGCTCGATGGGAAGCCCTTGAGCGCCGCGCTGGCATTCGTGAAGATGATCGTTCCCTTCGCGCCGTTGGCGTCGGGTTCGTTTCCGAGCATGAGTCGAGCGGCCTGTTGACCTACCAGAAACGCGCTGAACGCTGCGTTTCGAAGCGTTGCGAACGCCATGACGGGGTCGGCTTCGATAACGCTCTTGCGGAAAATGCCGGGAACGCGACCATCGATGTTATGCACGACAAGCCTCGGCGTCCCGATGTCTTCAACCACCTTCTCGAACAGCCGCTCCACGGCCGCCGGTTCGCTTGCATCGCAGGCGTATCGGCGCACGCCATGCATCTTCTCAAGAGTCTCAAGGACCGCTTTTTCGGGATTCCTGGCTGCGACGCCGACACGCATGCCGCTTTCCGCGAACAGCCTGGCGCAGCTTGAGCTGATGCCAGGCCCGCCCCCGACAATGAGCGCGACGTCCTGGACGGAAAGTTGGGTGGCGCGCTTGTCGGATTGAGTCATGTTGCTTGCTCGGATGTGATCTTGCGCCATCGGATACTCCTTCCGCTTGCGGCCCGCTCGGTCAGTGGCTGCTTTCTACGCCATTACCTCATCTGGACAACGACCTTCCCTTTGGCTCGACCCTGCTCGAGATACGCAAGCGCCGCCTTCGCCTGTTCGAATTGAAATACTTTGTCGATCACCGGCCGAATGCGCCCTGCCTTGAGAAGCTCACCGATCTCTGCGAGTTGACCACCGTTTGGATGCACGAATAGGAACGAATACGCGACACCGCGTTTCTTGGCGTGGCCAATTATCTTACGGCTCAGCAACTCGAACACGAGCACCATGAAAAAGTTCATCTCGCGCGCGCGCGCGAATGCGGCGTCCGGTGGCCCGACGAGCGAGACGACGGCGCTTCCGGGCTTCAATATCCGAAGGGATTTCTCGATTGCATCGCCCCTGACTGTGCCCAGCACGGCATCGTAGCCCTGCAGCGCATCCTCAAATTGCTGCTTCTTGTAGTCAATCACCTCATCAGCTCCGAGGCTCCGTACCAGATCCTCATTTCCTGTACTTGTTGTTGTCCCCACATTCGCTCCGAGGTATTTCGCGAGCTGGATCGCGAACGTGCCAATACCGCCCGCACCTGCGGGGATGAACACCTTTTGGCCGGGCTGGAGGTGTACACGCTCCTTGAGCGCTTGCCACGACGTCAATCCGACCATCGGGATCGAGGCTGCTTGCACGAAGTCCAGATTTGCCGGCTTCAGCGCGGCGGCACTCTCGGGCACGAGCGCAAATTCAGCGAGAGCGCCCGTGCCCAGGTCGAAGACGCTGGCGAAGACGGCATCGCCCGCTTTGAAGCGAGTCACGCGACTTCCGACCTCCGCCACGACACCAGCCAAATCGCTGCCCAGCGTGGCCGGTAGCTGAAGCCGTAGGATAGGCTTGAACGTTCCTTTCGGAATCATGTTGTCGATAGGATTCAAACCGGCCGCGTGGACCTGAACGAGAATTTCGTCCGGCTTGGGCACTGGTCGAGGAGTATCAACGAACGCGACCTGATCCGGCTTGCTATAACGCTTTAAGACAAGTGCTCTCATGTTTTCTTAGTCCCAGGGGGCTTGGCTGTGGCAACGACAGCTTTGGACCGCCCGCACGCCGTCAGAAAGCTCGGGCGGGACGGGCAGGCCGCGATGCCGTTGGAAAATCAAGCTGCAGGTCCTTTCGAATCCCGGCATCCACCGCGCCAGCAGGCGCAAATCTGCGAAGAAATCGCAGGCGCTTAGCGAGCTTTCCGGCCGCGTATCGGATCTTCGGGTGCGCTGCCTCGGCCGCCTTCAGTACGGTGTCGGCAACGACGCCAGGCGGTTCGGCGGCAGCCATCACTTCGTTCACCCTCTTGCTCACGCCCGCACGAGCCTCGCGATACTCATCGAGCTGGGCGTCCGGTTCCATGAAGTTCGCATCGAATGGCGTCTTGGTGTACGCAGGCTCGATGACCGAGACTCGGATGCCCCTCGTGCGGAGCTCGTGGTCGAGCGATTCCGAATAGCCTTCGACCGCGTGCTTGGTTGCGGCATAGAGCGCGCCATACGGCATTGGTAGAAAGCCAAGCACGGAGCCGATGTTGATGATGCGACCATTCCCTTGGCGTCGCATGTGAGGCACGACGGCGCGTGTCATCCGGATCAGTCCGAAAAAGTTCGTCTCGAAGATCGATCGGGCCTGATCGATCGAGCTCTCTTCCGCTCCGGCAGGGGCAACACCGAAGCCGGCGTTATTTACGAGCAGATCGATGCGGCCGTCGCGCCGCATTACTTCGTTGACGGCGGCTTCCACGGATTTATCGCTGGTTACGTCGAGGGCCAGCATCTCGAATGATCGCTTCTCTGCCCGGGCCCCCCGTCTGCTGGTGCCGTAGACCTTGTAGCCGGCTTTCGCGAGCCGCTCCGCCGTGGCTTCGCCGATGCCTGATGAGGCGCCGGTAACGAGCGCTATCTTTATCCTGGTCATGACCTTCTCCTGACGACTGGCCCTATCGTTTTATGATTACGATCGCAATTATTGATTTACATGACGATCGTAATTATAAATGTCAAGACCCTTCCGGACCGGGATTTGCCATATGCGCGTTTCAAAAGAACAAGCCGCCGAAAATCGCGAGCGTATCCTCAAGGCTGCCTCACGCCTCATGCGAGAGCGCGGCATCTCCAGTGTGGGCGTTGACGCGTTAGCCGAGGCGGCCGGGATGACTCACGGCAGCCTGTACAGCCAGTTCGGCTCCAAGGAGCGGCTCGTTGAAGAGGCAGTGGCCCACGCAATAGCTACCAAAGGGCGGGAAGTGCCCGAGGTATTTGCTCTCAGCGACTACGTTTCTGAATACCTCTCGGCGGCGCATCGCGACGGGCCGGGAAGCGGCTGCCCGTTCGCGGCCCTGTGTTGTGAGATACCGCGCCAAGGCAGAGGCGTGAGAGAGCGCTTCACGGCCGGAGTGCGGGGTATGATCGGGCTGCTAAGCGGCCGAATGGATTCCGGGCTGAAGCCACGGCAGCGCGAGGAGAAGGCGCTCGCGATCGTCGCCTCCCTGGTCGGGGCACTCGTGCTCGCCCGTGCCGTGAGCGATCCCAAGCTATCGGACGATATTCTTCGTGCGGCCAAGAACAGGTTGGACGGCTGATCGCTTGTCGCAAATCAGACCTGGAGTTTGTATACAGGTCGGCATACGTCGCTGCCATGATTGCAGCAGCGGCCCCGCCCGCGGACAGGCCTGCCACGTAGACGCGTTTCAGATCGATCGAATAGTCCCGCATAATCTGGCGGGTGAGCATGGCGTTCAAAAGAGTGCTAAATCGCGCAAAATAGTAGAGTAGCGTAGAAAATCGGAGCGGGTGAAGCGCTCCGACTCAAATTTTTCCTTCGATTTCTGTAAACGACTCCAATTACTTACGCCTTCGGCCTATTTTCGTGTTGGACGTATTGTTGGACGTTTCGTTCGACGCTCAATTTGGCTCGCCTGCCACTCAAAACTCGTTCTGCCATTATGGAAATCCGTGAAGGACTGGCGGTAACGCCTGTATCAGCAACACGGCGCTTCCTCCCAACACGCTGGCATGACCAGCTAACCGATCACCGTACGCATCGCGTCTTGGATCATGTCGACGACGACAGACGGCGCAGTGATGCTCGGGACGTGGTCAACAGGATGCGCCATTATCTTTGCTTTCATGCGTTCAGCCATGAAACGTTGCGTCTCCTGAACGATCATCCGATCCTCTTCCGCAATCAGGAACCAGCTGGGAATGTCCCTCCAGAGCGGACGCCCGGTCGGAACGGTGATCCAGTTTATGGACACCGGCCGTTGCACGGCACCGAGCACGCAGCGATCCTTGGCGGAAGCGTTCCTCGAGCAAAGGTCACACGATAGAAGCGACATTCAGCCGCCAAACGTAAATAGCTCGATGGGGTCGTTGAAGCCGCGCACTGGATATTCGCCGACGCGTTCGAGATCGAAATCGCTTTCGACCAGATCGGCGAACGCGCGGGACAGCAGCACCGATCTGCCCAATTGTTTTGTGAGGGCTTCGAGACGCGAGCCCATGTTGACTGCAGGACCGATGACCGTGAAGTCGAGCCGGGTGCGCGACCCGATATTGCCGTACATGACGTCGCCGACGTGGACGCCGATGCCGTAATTGAGCGCCGCACGACCGGTTTCTCTGTTCTCTTCATTCAGGGCAACCATGGCCTGGCGGGCCTCATTCACGGCATGCAGCAGATCTGCGCAGGCCTTTGGCTCGCTAAGCGGAAAAATGGCGAGCAGACCGTCGCCGATGAATTTCAGTATTTCCCCGCCATGTCGTTCGATCGGCTCCGCCATCGCGTCGAAATAGCCGTTCAGAAGATCAATCACGTCATCTCGCGGCCAGTTGTCGGAGATCCTTGTGAAATCACGCAGATCGCAGATCATGATGGCGGCGCGCACCGTCGTCCCGCATCCAGGCCTGGTGGCGCCGGCCAGGATGAGCTCGCCAGCATGCGAGCCGACATAGGTTTCGAGCAGCGTTCGCGCCAACCGGTTCTTGATACGGATTTCACTGACCAGCGCCAGAGCCGGCAACAGCTTTAACAGGCGGGCGATATGCGTGGCGTCGAAGCCTCCGGGTCGGTCGGTCGCAAAGGTCACCATGTGTCGCTTGCTGAGCGTGTGGTACAGCGGCCATGCCACATAGTCGGTCAGGCCTTTCTCCCGCATCTCGTCATAGATGGCGTGGTTGCGGCCGACTGCGGGATCGCGTTCGAGATTCTCGCGCACCTCGGTGGCGCCGTCCTGGAGTTCGTTGGCGGGACTGCCGATATATTCGGATCGCTCCCTGACATCGTAGTCCGCTCTCTCGATCACGACCTCATGCATCCCGTCGGCCCACACGAACCGGGCGCCAAGCCATTGCGGATGGTAGATCAGGATATGAAGCGTCGACCGCCTGACGGGAATGCCCGCTCGCTGCAGCCGGATGCACAGCTCGGCGAAAATGCTGTCGATGAAGCGCTCATCGCGGGTGTCGTTCATCAACCAGTGGACGACGTCGCCGTCGGAATGCCTGGAGACCGGGTCGATATTTGGCGGCGCGTTCATATCCTTCTCCCGAGCAGTGACCTCGATCAACGATACAGGACATGTCGTGTCCCGCTCGGCAACGTCATTGGAGTTCGCCACAATCTGCTTGCGCGCATCGAGCCTTCGGCGGGTCGCCACATGTCCGGCACAGGAGGACGTAGCGTTAGTGCCGCGTCGTCCACTTCAAATCCAATGCCTGCCTTTGGCGGTTCGGAGGGTTTCGACTTGCGACTGCGGTTCACACGAGCTTCGTCTCGACCGCGATGTTGCCGTGCGTCGCCCGGGAATACGGACACACCTCATGCGTTGCCTCGATCAGGCGCTGCGCCAAGTCGGGCGCGACGTCGGGCAGGCTGACGTTGAGGCGGACCGCGACATCGTAGCCGGCGCCGTTCGGCCCGAGGTCGACCTTAGCGTCGACCGCGTGGTCAGCCGGCAGCGCGACGTTCATCCTACGAGCCACGAGTTCCATCGCCGACTGGTAGCAAGTCGACCAGCCGGCGGCGAACAATTGCTCCGGATTGGTGCCAGCGCCAGAGGTGCTTGGCCTCGACAACTTGACGTCCAGTTTGCCGTCGTTGCTACGCGATGACCCACCCCGCCCACCGGTGGTGTGGACCTTGGCGGTGTAGATTACCTTCTCTGGTCGGTTCATGCTGTATTCCTGCTGAACAAGACTACGCAGGCAGTGGAAGCCGAGACTGTAGGGCTTGAGGTCGTGACGAATCCTACGCGTACTCGGTCGATCTCGTGACCGATTCCCATGTGTCGATCTCCCTCACCAGGGAAACCGGGATCGACCTCGGTCATACGGAGGCAGCAGAAACGCAGGCGAATTCGACGCGGGTGCCGCCAGGTTCCCGCACCATAAAATGCACCTTGGGGCCCTTGCCCGACCGTTCCGGCGCGAACTCAATTACTGTGCCGGGCCATGCCGCGACACGCGCGTGCAAGGCGTCAAGCGCGTCGCGGTCCACGACCTTAAGCGCAAGATGGTGTAAGCCAATGTTGCGACGGCGGTCGAACGGCACGCATTTCTCCGAATCTTCCACTTGCCAGAGCGTCACGATGCCATTTCCGTCGGATACGAAGGACGCCGGATAGCTCTGGTTCTCACCAACGACCTTCCAGCCAAGGCATTCGCAGAAAAAGCGCCGGGCGCCGTCGAGATTTTTCACGGCAAGTCCGACGTGGTCAACTCCGATCGTCAATGGGGCACTGTCCTGCATAGCTGGTCTCCTGCGGCGCTCGCGCGCGTGGTCAAGGACTTCTCATTCAATTTGACGAGCGCACGTAACTCTCCGGTCAGCTCGCATTGGCACGCTGCTTCGTCTTCGGCTCGGACGCGACAGGCGTGCCGGCTTCGTATGGTGCGAGGATATCGGCAATGGCGCGGTTAAGCGGCGTCGCTACGCCCACAGCGTTCCCAAGACGGACCACTCCGCCGGATAGCCACCGGATCTCCAAGGGTCTGCAGCGTTGCAGGTCATGATGCATTGATGAGGTCATGTCGTACGCCACATCATCTGCGAGCGCGAGACGCCGCTCGGCGTAATCCGTCGCGAGATCCACACCGTGGGCGTTTCCGACCGCGACGACTTCGCGCATGACGTCAAGCAGGAAGGCTCGTGTCTGCGGATTCTCGCGGATCGGGCCGATCACACTCCGCATGGCAGTCGTGGTCCCGGACAGCCCGACAAGGAACACGTACTTCTCCCAGATCTCTCGCAGAATGTTCGTCGAGAGTTCGGCGTTGATGCCTCCTTTCAAGCAGGCATCCAGAAGCGCTTCAGCGCGCGTCGACCGGCGACCATCGAACTCGCCGAAGATCAGGCGTTGCATCGGTCCCGTTTGCCGGATGACACCAGGGCGATCGAGCGTAGTCGCGACGTAGCCGACCCCACCCATGATCTGCGCCGGGCCATAAGCGGTTCGTAACGCTTCATCCTTGAGTACGCCGTTCTGGAACGAGATCAACGTCGTGCCCGGTCCGACCACCGGCTTGATCTGTTCGAGGACCGTCTCCGTGTCCCACAGCTTGACAGCCAGCAGCACAAAGTCAGCCACACCGAGATCAGCGGGATCGTCTGAGACGCGCACAGAGGCCACACGGATCACCTCGGGACCGCCCTCGACCGCCAGTCCATGCGCACGCATGGCCGCCAGATGAGAGCTGCGAGCAAGGAAGCGAACATCAGCACCGCCTTGCGCAAGGCGCGCGCCAAAGTAGCCTCCAAGACCTCCCGCACCGATCA
>Ga0307479_10006023_pt1 | contig 11106 bp, 6 predicted proteins | sample atmos_gasesECM4C_FD_203743 | JGI IMG/M metagenome (GOLD analysis project Ga0307479, IMG submission 203743) | Hardwood forest soil microbial communities from Morgan-Monroe State Forest, Indiana, United States - atmos_gasesECM4C_515 | ecosystem: Environmental > Terrestrial > Soil > Temperate... | reverse complement strand
TCGAACATTCCCGCTTTGTGCCACTTCTCGCCATACTCGCCGCCACCTCTCAGATTGGGCTGTGCGTAAAATCCGCCTTGCTCCATCCACCACACATATTCCGGATTCCACGTTGCGTCCAGGCTGATGTTGAATCCTCCATAAGCGGACATGAGCGCCCGAGCGCTGCCGTCGGTTTTCACACCCCTCTTCGACGAAATAAACATGGGCACCCGCGTGCCATCCTTGGACGTGTAGAAAACCTGTTTGACTTCGTACTGTTCCGACGCGAACGGCACCTTCGGCTTCGCAAAGATTTCCGTCTTCCCCGTCTTCACGTCGTAGTGATAAATCGTCGGCGGCATAATGAAAGACGTAAAAGTGTAAAAAGCATTCTCCGAATCGGCCCGCCCGTACATCCCAGAAGCCGAACCCAACGTCGGGTAGTGGATTTCGCCGAGCGTCTTGCCGTCCAAATCATAGATTCGCGTTTGCGTTACCACGTCGTGCAAACCGGTCACGAACAGTTTCCCGCCAACAATCGAAATTTCCGAGATCACGTCCTTGCTTTCCGGCACCACCGTCTGCCACTTCTCCGGACTCGCATCACTCGCGCGGATGCGCACCACGCGGTAGTTTTCCGCCTGGTAGTCCGTCAAGGCGTAAAAGTCGTCACCGTGATTCTCTACCTGGAAGCGATTGTCGATACCGTGAATGATTGCCCGGATGGGCGCGTCAGGAACACGCAGGTCCTTGGCGTACACGTCCACTCGCGTCGCCGGCACTCCGTGGTCTACCTCAATCACCAGATAGCGCTCGTTTTCCGTAACGCCCGCGCCGATCAGCTCCATCGCGCCGAACTTTTCCCCATTGAATTCTTTTCCGAACACCAGCTTGTCGGATTCCACCGGCGTCCCCAGCCGGTGGAAATAAATCATCGTCCCAGCCGGTTCGAACTTTCCGTAGTAAAGTCCCTGCTTATCCGGCGTCAGGCTGATCTGGCTGTACCGCGCCCGCGGCAGCACGTCCGCAAGCTCCTTCTTCGTATTCACCTCCAGTAGCCGCACAACCTGTTCGTCCGCGCCGCCTTCGCGTACTCCATAGACCAGCAGGTCGCCCCCTTTGGAAACATCGTCAATGTGCACCGATGTATTTTGGTCCGCGCTCAATTTGGCGGCGTCCACCAGCCGCACCTCGCTTCCCGTGAGCCCTTTTCTCACGTAAATCGACGCCTGATTTTCATCTGGCAGCCGCTTCGTGAAGAAATAGCTGCCCGCTCTCTCGATAGGAACGGAATAGACTTCCGTACGCACCAATTCCGTAACTCGCTTGACGATCTCCGGCCGTACTTTGACCTGCGACAAGTACTCGTCCGTGTATTTCATCTGCGACGCGATCCAAGCTCGCGTTTCCGGGCTCTGGCTGTCCTCCAGCCAACGATAAGGGTCGGTTATGCTCGCCCCGTGAATCATCTCCGTAACCGGCTTCATCTCGCTGCTCGGCGGCGCTGCTAGGTTGATCCCGCCCCCGCCACGAATTACGTGTGTATCGGCATCGCCAAACGCCACAATCAACGAAAGCGCCAACGTCGGGACTAACAGACGAGTTCGCATGGATCATCCTCCAAAAAAACCAAATCATCCCCATCGCGTCCATTAAGGCGAGGGTCTGCTCGGCCCAACATTCTAGCAGGCCCTCTCGCGGAAAAACTTGCCTCAAGCGTCTTAAGGAATGCTCTTGGTTTCCGCCGGGCGTACAATCTCACCAGGAGAATCACAATGAAGCGCTCCGCTTTGCGCATCGCTGTTTTGTTCCCAACCTTCTGCGTACTGCTCGGCGTTGCACGCACCGCTAGTTGGTCGCGGCAAGGAGCCCCGGCGCCTCATCTCGGGCAAGTGAGCTTTTCGACGAGCTGCGCCGCCGAAGCGCAGCCGTTCCTGGAGACGGGCGTCGCGCTCCTGCACTCCTTTCAATACCAGCAAGCGGATCAGACCTTCAGCGAAGCCGCAAAGAGCGATCCCAAGTGCGCCATCGCATATTGGGGCAAGGCCATGACCCACTATGAACAACTCTGGGAATTTCCGTCAGGGAAGTCGCTGAAGCGTGGCGCCGAGGACATTCAGCGCGCGCAATCCCTCGGCGCTCCAACCGAGCGCGAGCGCGGCTACGTCGCTGCTGTGTCCGCGTTTTATCTGGCCGACGCGAAGCTGACCGAGACGCAACGCGTCCAGGCTTTCTCGGAGGCGCTCGCCGCCTTACACAGGCAATCGCCCGATGATGTAAACGCCGCCGCCTTTTACGCCCTCTCGCTCCTGGCGCTTGCCGATCAGCAAGAGTCTGATCCGCAAACCAATCGCAAAGCAGCCATCGCCATTCTTCAACCCCTTTGCCAGGCCGCGCCGAACAATCCGGGCCCCGCCCACTATCTCATTCATGCCACCGACACTTCCGAATTTGCCCCGCAAGGCCTCGAAGCAGCTCGCGCCTATTCCAAAATCGCGCCCGATTCTTCCCACGCCCTGCACATGCCGTCGCACATTTTCGTGCGCTTGGGTCTGTGGCAAGAGTCCATAACGTCCAACATCGTCGCTGCCGCATCGGCTGCGAAAGCCACGCAGGAGCACCGCTCCGCCCCGCACTATCAGTTTCACGCGCTCGATTTTCTAAATTATTCCTACCTGCAAAACGGCCAGGAATCGAAAGCGCGCGAGATGGTCAACGAATTAGCGAATGTCCCCGGCGCGGACCATGAATCGATCGCCGAGCATCAAGCCTGGTTCGCCGCCCGCAATGCTTTTGAACTGCACCGTTGGAAAGAAGCCGCGGCGCTGCCCATTCCGCATGTGCCGCCGGAATCGCAGGAATCCACCTACAAGGTGCGCGCCATTGGCGCGGCCCGTTCAGGTGACCCCGTCGCCGCGCGCCAAAACCTTCAAAAATTTATCGAGCTCACCGCCGAAGAAGACCGCAAATCCAGCCACCACACAGACAAAGCGCCGGACAAGAGCGTAAGGCAGCAGGAAGTGGAGGCCTGGGTGGTCTTCGCCGAAGGCAAAGCCGACGATGCGGCGAAGACGCTGCGCTCCGCCGCGGATCGCGAAGACAAGGACGGCGTGGACTCCCTGGCCATGCCCGCTCGCGAAATGCTCGCCGACCTCCTCCTCGAACTCAAGCGCCCGGCGGAAGCCCTCGCCGAATACAAGTCCGCGCTCAAGAATTCACCGAACCGCTTCGACTCTCTCTATGGAGCCGCCCACTCCGCGCAATTGGCCGGAGACTCCGCCGCCGCAAACGCCTACTACGCAAAGTTGATGGACATCTCCGCCCCCGCGGCCGATCGCGCCGAGCTCGCCGAAGCCAAGTCGTACCTGACCCGCCCTTCTACCGGCAAATGAACCGCGTTGTCCTCGAATTTTTCAGCTAGCTCTCTTAGCAGCAGCCATCAATACACAATCGTAAAATTTCCCTCCCGGTCCGCAAACGCGCTTGGCAGTCCCCATACCGGAACCCCGGGCGTTTGCCCTAGTACGCTCGTGGCCTTTCCGCCACGATCAAAAAGCTGCCATGCCAGCGAGCCGCCTGTTGACCACCCGGTTCCCTCCGTCCAAACCAACAGCACTACGCCGCTCGCGTTCGTCGCCACCGCCGGATGCTTTCGATTGCCGCTTTCGCCGGGAGCCGCCAGACCTGAGTCGGCTCTGCCCGGCTCCCGCCCCACTTCCTCGAAGTAAACCTGACCCGCCCTCTCCCACGCGGCCACCACCGACCGTCCGCCTTCGCTGAGATACGCGGTACTCATCGGACAAGCATTCAATTCCCAAGCGTCAAGCCGCTCCGCGCGAAACGTGCTCCCCTGGTCTGTAGACACCAGCAGTGTCATGTCCCGATGCACGCTCTCCGCTGCCGCGCGATAAAGCACGTAAACCGCGCCGCCCTCGTCCGCGAACGCGCGCATCCCGCAGCACCCGCAGGCCCCAAGCGCTACTGGCGAGATCGGCATTTCGCGCCCAAAAGTCTTGCCGTCATCGGTCGACTTCGACAGGTACACGCGCCGGTGTGCTTCTCCAGGCTCCGTGCCCATCGCATGCCAAACCACATACACATCGCCGCGCGCATCCGCCGCCACCGAAATCCCTCCGTCGCCGCCTCTCGCATACTGCATCAAGTTACGCTGCGGCTCGAATGCCGTTCGCGCATCATTTAGTCGCGAAAAGAAAAGCGGCATCGTGCCTCCCGACCCGCTGGGTTTCTGTGGACCAAACCAGACCGCGTAGGCTCGCCCATTTCGTCCCAACGCAATTTGTGGTCCCCGCACCGTGCCAATGGCCATCGCGCTTCCTCGCTCGCTATTCACGCGAATGGGCCGGGAAAAATCTTGCGCCCCCGGCCGGCGCTCCACGTACTCGACGTCTCCCCCGGAAGCGTCCCCTTTGAAATAAATCATGTGCAGCACGCCGTCACGATCGAGAACGGTTTGCGGCTGAATACCTCCATGCGGCGTGCGCACCAGCGTGATCTGCGGGATCGTTCCCGCCGAAGCTTTCGCCCGAAAATGAAAGCGAGCGGCGCCGAGCCCGAGCACCGTCGCTACGAAAATCGTAACTCCCATCGTCTTCATCCGCGCATTATACTGGCAGTCGCTTTGCTTGACGCAAAGCACGTTGGTTGAAATTCAGTTTGAACGGTGAGTATTGCTCTGATAAACTATCTTCGTTCAGAAGTGCGCCTCGCCTCCGCGAGAATTCCTCACAATTCAAGTTCTTATCTTTCGGAGTACGTCCATGTGTACTCTTTTGGCTTCCGGGACGGCCGGGCTCGTGTGGGTCGTTCATTTGAGCCCATGACCACCAACGTATTCTCTCCTTGACAGCTTAGGAGTGCGCATGCTACTCTCCTGACCATCTTAGGAGGGGCTCCCGTGACCGACCAAGCGCAACTTCTTCCCGGCACTCTCGATCTGCTTATCCTGCGCGCCGTCTCTCTCGGCCCGCTCCACGGCTACGGCGTCCTTCTGCGTATCGGACAAATTTCCGGCAATGCTCTCCTGATCGAACAGGGCGCCCTCTATCCCGGTCTCTTTCGCCTCGTCCGTCAAGGATTGCTCAAGGCCAGCTGGGGCACGTCGGAGAACAATCGCCGCGCCAAGTTTTACGAACTCACCGTCGCCGGCCGCAAGCGTCTGCGCCAAGAGACCGCCAGCTGGAATCGCCTCGCCACCGCCATCGGCGCGGCGCTAGCCCCGCAATCGGAGGAAGTATGAAACTCCTCGACTCGCTTCGCTTCCGCATCGCCACCCTCTTCCGTCGTTCGCGCATGAATGCGGACATCGACGACGAGCTTCGTTCCCATATCCAGCATCGTGCCGACGATCTCGACCGCTCCGGCCTGCCTCGTGTGGAAGCGGAACGCCGCGCCCGCATCGAGTTCGGCGGTCAGGTTCGCTTCAAAGAGGAATCCCGCGAAGCCGCGGGCGGCACGTTCATTGAATCGGTCATACAGGATGTGCGCTTTGCTTTCCGCATGTTGCGCAAATCTCCTGGCTTTACCTTTGTGGCTGTTGTGACCCTGGCTGTAGCCATTGGCGCAAACGCCGTGGTTTTTGGTGTATTGGACGCTCTCATCCTGCGCCCGTTGAATGTGCCGCAGGCTCAGAGTCTCTACGGAATCGAGCGCGGCGCAGATAACGCTGTGAATCAGTCGTATCCCGACTATCTCGATCTGCGCGAGCGCAACCGCAGCTTTGAGGATCTCGCAGCTTATAACGTCACTGCCGTAGGCCTGGATACCGGGCACAATCCATCCAGCGCTTGGATCCTGGAAGTCACCGGGAATTACTTCGACGCATTAGGCATTCAACCGTATCTTGGCCGTTTCTTTCACGCCGCCGATGAGCATGGCCCGAACAGCGCCCCGTATATCGTGCTCACCTATGCGTTTTGGCACACCCATTTTCAGGATGATCGCGGCGTCGTAGGTCGTACTGTCCAGCTGAATAGGCATCCTTTCGCCATCCTGGGTGTAGCGCCGCCAGAGTTCCGCGGGACTGTGGTATTTGTCGCTGCCGATTTCTGGGTGCCGCTGGTTAACCAGGAACAAGTCGAAGGTGTAAACGTCCTGAATGCGCGCGGCAACCGTGGCATCTTGATGGTCTTGGGTCACCTCAAGGCGGGTGTCACCCCGGCGCAGGCTGTTGCCGACCTCAACTCCATTGGCTCGTATCTCGAACAGACTTACCCCAAAGACGATGGACACATGACCTTTTCCTTGACGCGCCCCGGTCTCACTGGCGACTGGTTGGGCGGTCCATTGAAAGCCTTCCTTACCGGATTGATGCTGTTGGCGGGATTAATTCTGCTGGCCGCCTGCGCCAACCTGGGCAGCCTGTTTGCCGCACGCGCCGCAGACCGTTCCCGGGAACTTGCTCTGCGCCTGGCACTTGGCTCAGGTCCGCTGAGGATTTTGCGGCAACTCTTCACCGAAGCGGTGCTCATCTCCCTGATTGGAGGCGCGGTCGGCCTATGGGGCAGCGTCTGGTTGTTGCGCGGGCTGAGCGTTTGGGAACCGCTTCCAACCGCCCCTCTCCATATCCCTGTAAACCCGGACGCAAATGTCTATGCGGTGGCTTTGCTGTTGAGTTTAGCGAGTGCATTCCTCTTTGGCGCGGTTCCGGTAAGGCAGGTGCTTCATACCGATCCATACCAGGTCATCAAGTCTGGATCGATCTCTACTGTGGGGCGGCGAATCACCATCCGAGACCTGTTGCTCGTAACGCAAATCGCCATCTGTGCGGTGCTTGTCACTTCTTCGCTGGTCGCCGTTCGCGGACTGCTGCGCTCGATACACAGCAGTTTCGGTTTTGAACCTCGGAATGCAATGCTGGTAGAGACAGATCTAAGTATGGCCGGTTACACCGGCGACGCTACCTCGGCAATGCAGAAGCGAATGATTAATGCCCTGGAAGCCATTCCCGGCGTGCAGTCTGTTGGAATGGTCGATCGCCTGCCCTTGTATTACGGCGCCAACGAGTCCCTCGTTTTTACCGACCAAACGACCGATCTGCGGCCCGGGAATGCCGCTGCGGAAACCACAATCTACAAAATATCTCCCGAATACTTCGACGCTGCCGGAACCACCTTATTGGCGGGTAGGACTTTGACGTGGCACGACGACAAAAACGCTCCGCGCGTCGCCGTGGTCAATCGGGAATTTGCCAGTAAAGTCTTCGGCTCCGCAACCAAAGCTTTGAACAAATATTACAAGGCCAAGGATGGGTCGCGCATACAAGTGGTCGGCATTGTGGAAGACGGCAAATATGCCAGCCTCGCAGAAGATCCACAGCCGGCGATGTTTCTCCCCGTCCTACAATCCCCTTCGAGTGGGGCTTCCCTGGTGGTGCGGTCGAATGGCGATCCGCAACAACTTACTGCGGCCATAAAAAGCACTGTGCAGAACCTGGACGCTGCGTTGCCCTTTACCATCCGCACCTGGAGCCAGGAACTGGAGAGCGCTCTGTTTCCTTCGCGTATGGCCACGCTGTCGCTCGGTGTGCTGGGCGTGATGGGGGCGTTGCTATCTATCACCGGTATCTTTGGCATGGCTATGTATTCGGTCAGCAAGCGGAAGAAGGAGCTGGGAATTCGTATGGCCCTCGGCGCGCAGCGCAAGGAAGTGTTACAGGCGGCGCTGGGACGCGCGTTCAAATTGCTCGCCTTTGGTTCCGCGGCAGGATTGCTCCTCGGAATTCTTGCCAGCCGGGTGCTCGCTTTCATCGTCTATCAAGCGACTCCCCGCGACCCGCTGGTATTAGCCGGCGTTGTCGTAGCCATGTCGTTGCTGGGACTCCTGGCTGCGTGGATCCCAGCGCAACGCGCGCTCTCGATCGATCCTATGATTCTCCTGCGCGAGGAGTGACTTAAAGGTCTCGCAACGGCGGCGGCAGCGCACCCGCCAACGAATAACGTCCCGCGCCCGCAAGCAGCAATGCCAGCGCAATCAACAACTGTGTCAGCGCATACTCGATTCCGCCTTTATCGGATCCGAATACCATAAGTATCTTTAGAATGAGCAGTTACGAAGGAAAGCCCTCTATCTCGTTTAGAATCAACACTTACAGAAAAACCGGGGGGAGGGACGTACATACCCACAACGCGTCACTCCTGACGCAATGCCCGGATGGGGTCCACCCGCGTGGCGCGGCGCGCCGGAATGTACGTCGCTAACATCGCCACCATCAGAATGGCCATGGGAACCACGAAGTAAAGCCGCGGCTCGCGAAGGTGCAGCCCATAAAAAATCGCCTCAAACATCTTTGGCAATGGCAGCGCCAGCACGATCCCGATGGCCGCGCCGATCGCGGTCATCTTGATGCCTTGCCACAAAACCATGCGCAGCACGTCCCGATTTCCGGCGCCCAACGCCATGCGAATCCCGATTTCGTGCATTCTCTGCCCCACGGAATATGCAATTAGCCCATAGATCCCGATAGCCGCCAGTATCAAAGCCAGAACCGCGAAGCTGCCCAGCACACCTACGAAAACGGGGTTGCCCCCCTTTTGCCGCTCGATCAGCGCCGGCATGCTCATGACCGCAGCCAGCGGAAGCTCGCTATCCACTTGTGCAACCGCCTCGCGCAGCGCCGATGCCAAGCTGCTCGGATCGGAACTTGCCCGCACCATCAGCGAGAAGGAAGAAACCGGCCGTTGCAGAAACGCCTCGTAGACTTCCGGATCATCCCGAGTTTCTTCGGAATAAGTTTTCACGTTACTAACAACTCCGACAATCTCGCTCCACACCGGCGCAGACCCGCCTACATCCAAGCGAGTCTGTTTTCCGACCGCCTCCTCATCGCGCAGATGGCGATGCACAAACTCTTGATTCACCACGACTACGCGAGGCGCGCTGGCGGTGTCTGTTTCTGTGAACGTCCGCCCGCGCAGCAGCGGAATTCCCGCTGTCTCGAAGTAATCCGCGCTAACCACGGCATCGCGAGCGCTGAGTTCCTGGCCCACCGGCAATTCAGGCTGGCCTTTGATTCGGATCGTAACGCTGCCCAGTCCACTTGCCGGCAAGTCCGAAGCGACCGCGACCGACTCCGCCCCTGGAATTCGTTGGAGACGGGGAATCACATCCCTCACGAAGTCCACCCGCGACGCGGCATCCTTATATTGCGCGTTGTCGAGCGCTACTCCGGCCGTAAGTAGACGTTCCGGCCGGAACCCAAGATTCTGATGCTCAATCAGGTAAATTCCGCGGATTAGCAGCCCGGTTCCGACCAGCAGAAACAAAGTCAGTGCGATCTCGCCGATCACCATCACCGCGCGCAGGCGGTTCTGCGAACGGCTCGCCGAGGCCGCGCGGCTTTCGTCCTTCAGGTTCGTGTTAATGTCGGTTCGCGATGCGTTCAGCGCTGGCCCAAGGCCGCTTAGCACCGCGCAGACAAACGAGACCGCGAGAGCGAACAGCACTACGTTCCAATCCAGATTCAAGGGGACCGCGCTGATGGCTTCGTTGAACGTCAGACTCGCCCGAAAAAAATCAATACCCCAATATGCGAGCAGCAGCCCGGTGCCGCCGCCCAGAAGCGCGATGAGCAGACCTTCGGTGAGCAGTTGCATGACGATACGCAGACGACCGGCTCCGAGCGCGATACGAATCGCCAGCTCCTTGCGGCGTCCCGCCCCTCGTGCCAACAACAGCCCCGCGACATTGGCGCACGCAATTATCAAAACAAATCCTACCGCGGTCATCATCACTGCTAGCCCGCTGCGAATGCTGAAATTGTAGATCAGGAAATCCGGCAGCGTGCGCACCACAACGCCCCAATCCTTTTCCGTCTCGGGAAAACTTTCCTGGGCATGGCGAGCCAGTGTTGCGAACTCCGCGCGGGCTTCTTCGAGATTCACGCCAGCCTTAAATCGTGCGAACACGCGCAACGACCGATCCTTGCGTGCGTTCGCGCTTTGATCGGCAGTGCTCAATACCAACGGAGTCCACAGTTGCGGCACAAAGCCCAGCAAGCGGAAACTCTCGGGCATCACCCCGATCACCGTGTAGTTTTCGCGGTCCAGCCGGATGGTGCGGCCGACGACCGAAACGTCGGAAGCGAACTTTTTCCCCCAGAGATCCCAGCTAAGAACGACCACATGTTCGCGCCCGGGCTGGTCTTCGCCAGCTTCAAATACGCGGCCGAACTGCGGCGTAACGCCCAGCACGCCGAAATAGTTGGGGGAAACGGCCGCTGAACGGAGCACCTCCGGCTGCCCTGCTCCTCCGGGTTGCCCCACCGCGGTAAAGCTCACTGTGCCATATTCTTTTGCAGCGGCGATATCCTCGAAAACGTGATTTCCCTCGCGCCAAGCCAGATAATTGGGAGCGGAGGCAGGAGTCGCATCGGGTTGGAAGGCCGGCGCCGGATTCGCCGAACTAATCACCGCGACGCGCTCGGGATCGCGAACCGGCGGACGCCGCAGCAGGAAAGCGCTTACCATGCTGAACATAGTGGCGTTCACAGCGATGCCCAGCGCCAGTGTGAGCACCGCCGCCGCGGTGAATCCCGGGCTCTTCAATAACTGGCGCACCGCATAGCGCAAATCCTGTAGCAGAATATCCAGCACCGGCAGTCCGCGCGTTTCGCGATGCCGCTCTCGCGCCTGTGTTCTTCCACCGAAGCGAATCAGCGCCTGCCGCCGCGCTTCCTCCGCGGACATCCCCCGCTGCAGGTTTTCCTCGATGGCCAGTTCCAAGTGCGCCGCCAACTCCGCGTCCAGATCTTCATCGAGCTTCGCGCGCCGGAAAAAAGAAGCAAAACGCTGCAACAATTGCCGCACCCACTCAGCCATTGGCGCCACCTTCTTCCTCCATTGCCAGCACCCGGCCCATCACGTCCGACAGCCTTTGCCAGTGCGCGGCATCTTCCGAGAGCTGTTTACGGCCCCTTTTTGTGATGGAATAAAATTTCGCCTTGCGGTTGTTGGAAGAGGTTCCCCACTCCGCGGAAATCCATCCACGCTGCTGCAACCTCACGAGTGACGCGTAGATCGTGCCCTGATTCAGCAGGACCTTGTCGCCGCTCACCTGCTCGATGCGTCGCGCAATGCCATAGCCATGCAGCGAACCGAGGGTGGCCAG
>Ga0307479_10006022_pt1 | contig 11106 bp, 7 predicted proteins | sample atmos_gasesECM4C_FD_203743 | JGI IMG/M metagenome (GOLD analysis project Ga0307479, IMG submission 203743) | Hardwood forest soil microbial communities from Morgan-Monroe State Forest, Indiana, United States - atmos_gasesECM4C_515 | ecosystem: Environmental > Terrestrial > Soil > Temperate... | reverse complement strand
CATCCCTATCATTTCCTGCATCGCCATGTGCGAGTGATAGAAGTAGGTGCCTTCCTGATTGAGCGTGAACTCGTAGACGAATCTTCCACCGGGTGCGATGGGGTCCTGGCTCGATCCAGGCGCTCCGTCCATGACATTGGGTATGTCGAAACCGTGCCAGTGCATCGATGTTGCTTCGGGAAGGTGGTTATCCACAATGATGCGGACACGATCACCCCTGGTAACTTGAATGGTTGGACCCGGAGCGCTCCCGTTGTAACCCCAAAGATCGACGGTTCGGCCAGGAACGATTTCCTGCTTTACCGGCTCGGCAACGAGATGGAATTCCTTTACATTCCCGTCCATGCGCCACGGCACGTTGGGGACATCCGGCGTTTCGACTAGAACGGGAGAGCCGTGGTCGTGGATAGACCCTTTCTTGCCTTTCCTATTCATTCCGGGCATGTCCCCGGCCATCTGCGTCTCTTGGGCGGACAGCACTTTCGCGGAAGCGAAAATTCCTGCTCCCGCGAGAACATTCTGCAAAAATCCTCGCCTGCTACTCATGCTTTTTCCCTTTCAAGGTCGGAAGACCGAATTCAAGAAGTGAATTAGTTGCAACAGGTCATAACTTCAGACGGGCGTACACAAATGCCGCGAACAATCGGAATGAATTCATCTCATAAATGCCCGCACGTCGCGGAAACAGCCGCGCTTACAGAGTGGAACTGTCGGAACTCAGCGCAATCATCACTTTCCGCCGGTTCCCGTTACCATTTATGAGATGAGTTCTAGTTAGAGGAAGTTTTAGATACGGAGTGGAGCCGAAACAGGATTGAAACTTCTGATCTGATTGGGAGCGTTAACAGGTAAAAATCGTTCGCCGTCACAGAGTAATCCGAGGGTGTAGGCAGGTGTGTCGGCAACATCGAACTGAGCGACTTCCCTCGGCGCATCAAGAGAGAAGGAACCTTCCCTGAGCACCTGGACTTGAACCAAGCTGGCGCAATTGGCCTTCCGGTCCAGGCCGTTCCCTGACTTGGGCGGACACTCCGCGCACTCGGCACCTTGGTGATGGGCATGGATAGGATGGCTGATGCTTGTGGGGGCTGGCTGCGACTCCATCCGGTGATGATGGACCGCGACACTTCCTACAGACGAAGCTGACATGCAATAAGCCGCGCATATCGACGCGACGCCGGAATTGGCTCCCGCCAGCGCCAGCACCAGAATCGCGATTACTAGCTTAGATCCCATCCTTATGTACGCTACGCCCCTGCTCACTTGGCGTCAACTTGCTTGACTTGCGCGTCGGCAAGGCGGCTTCAATCTCCGTAGCCGTGCGAGTCTTTGTCGACAACCACTTTGCCTGTGAAGGAGCAGTAGACGTACGAAGAATATCCCGTGGCCAGAATAATTCCGATGATCCACCAAAGCAATCCGATCTTCAAACCGTAATCGCCAGCTTTCGCCGTCGCCACCGTCAACGAATAAACCGGATTCCGCGCCGGCAAAACCATCGGGTACACGCCGAACACCACGCTCGTCAACATGCCCGTCAGGTAAGTGCAGGACGCGAGGAACGCTTTGCGTTCATCACGTCTTCGCAATTCGAAGATGACGCCCGCGATGCCAGCGACCGCAAGCAGCGGAAAAACGAATCCAACCGGCCACGTCGTGAAATTTTCTTTCACCTGCGGCTGAATGCTAAATGTGAACGCGGTCACCAATGCCGTGAGCGCCACCACGCCCCACCACGCTCGCTCCGCCAGTTTTCCCGCGCGCGCGCTGACTTCACCGCTGGTCTTCATCTGCACCCAAATCCCGCCGTGCATCATGAGCGCCAGCAAGGCCAGCACTCCCACCAGGATGGTGTACCAGTCGAGAATGCCGGTATCGTCGCCGAGGCGGAAATTGGTCCACAACGGCTCGAAGAAATAGCCGCTCGCATCCAGTGGCACGCCGCGCACGACGTTGCCGAGCGCTGCTCCGAAAAACACCGCCAGCAGCGAGCTTGCGCCGCAGAAAAGAAAATCCCACAGCGGATCCCAAACCGCGCTCTTGATGTGATTCCGGAATTCGATGGAAGCTCCGCGCAAAATCAGAAGCCACAGCACAATCATCAGCGGCAGATAAAATCCGCTGAATGCGCTGGCATACAACGCGGGAAATGCGAAATACAAGGTTCCTCCCGCCGCAATCAGCCACACTTCGTTTCCGTCCCATACCGGACCGATGCTCGCCAGAACTTGCCGCCGCTCCTGATCCGTCTTTGCCACCAAGAGATGAATCGCCCCCGCGCCCAGGTCAAAACCATCCAACAGCACGTAGATCGCGATCATGATGGCCACCAGCCAGAACCAGATCGTTCCCATCGCGCTCTCCTTACTCCGCCGCCAGCACTGCATCGTCTTCGGCGCGCGGACGATTTTCCGGTTCCGGTCCAAGTTCGATTTCACGATAAATCAGGAACAGCCACAAGATCGCCAGAATCGAGTACATACCCATGAATCCAATCAAAGTGAACCACGCATTGCCCGCCGCCACGCGCGGAGAGACGCCGCTGGCCGTGCGCATCAATCCATAGATTAGCCACGGTTGCCGGCCGAGTTCGGCCGTCATCCATCCCGCCGTGTTGGCAATGTACGGCAGCGGGACGCAGACCATCAGCATCCACAGCATCAAGCGAGAGTCATACAGTTTTCCGCGCCACAAAAGCAGCGAAGCCAAGACCATCACCGCGATGAAGATTGTCCCCAATCCGACCATCACGTGATAACTGTAATAAAGCAAAGGTATCTGGTCCGGCCATTCTGTCCTCGGAAAATCGGACAAGCCTTTGATCTCGGCCCGCCATTGCTTGTACGTCAGGAAGCTCAGCATGTTTGGAACTTCCAGTGGATTGTCGAGTTTTCTTTTTTCCACGTCCGGTTGTCCGAGAATAGCCAGCGGCGCTCCTTCTTGCGATTCGAAGAGCCCTTCCATCGCGGCCAGCGTCGGCTGCTGATTGTACGCCACCATCTTTCCTTGCATGTCGCCGGTCGGGGAGAGTTGCAGAATTGCCGCAATCACGCCGATGAGAACGCCCGCGCGCACAAAAGTGCGGCCATAGAATTCGTCGCGCTTCGTCAGCAAATAAAAAGCGCCGACCCCGGCCATGACGAAGCAGCCCGTTTGCACCGCTCCCAGCATGTTGTGCGCGTACTGCCAAAGTGCCCATTTGTTCAGCAGCAAATCCCAAAAGCTGGAGAGTTCGATGGTTCCATTAGCGCCAATCCGGTAGCCAACGGGATGCTGCATCCACGCGTCCGTCGCAACGATGAAATAGCCCGAGAGCCACGAGCCCAGAAAAACCAGGAACGCCGCCACCCAGTGTCCGACTCGTCCCAATCTTTTTTCTCCAAACAAGAACAAGCCCAGGAAGCTCGATTCGAGAAAAAAAGAAAACACGCCCTCCATCGCCAGCGTCTGCCCGATGACTCCTCCCGCCGCTTTCGAAAACGCCGCCCAGTTTGTTCCAAACTGAAATTCCATCGGGATTCCCGTCACGACCCCCATCGCAAAATTAATTCCGAAAATCCGTGCCCAGAATCGGGCTGCGCGATTGTAATGTTCATCGCCCGTGCGCAGTGCTTTCGTCTTCAAGTAAACGAGCAGCAGCGCAAGCCCCATCGTCAGTTGCGGGAAAATGTAGTGAAAGGTGATGGTAAACGCGAATTGCAGCCGGTGTACGTCCAGTGCTTGTCCCATGCAGTACCTCGTTGCGAACTATCGCGGCAATCAGCCGAAAGGCCCTTCGGATTCGGCTAAGGATACTGTGCTATCCTGACGGCGCGCCAATAAGATTTCTGCTGAAGAGCCCCTCCTTCCTTTTCGAGCTCCGAAAGCATTGTGCGTCTTTCTGGGAGGTTTTTTTTAATGGCCGGCACGCCCTCCTCTTCACTTTTATCCCGGCTCTCTTCGCATTACCGCGGACAAGTGCTCCTCGAAACGCCGTCATTGAACAAAGGAACCGCTTTCACCTACGAGGAGCGCCAGGCCCTCGGTCTTGGTGGTCTCCTCCCGCCCGTCGTGGAAACTATCGAAGAGCAGTCTGCTCGCGCTTACAAAGCCTACCTTCGCAAGCATGACGATCTTGAGCGCCACATTTACCTTCGCCAGCTCCAGGACACCAACGAGGTTCTTTTCTATCGCGTGCTTCTCGACCACATCGAAGAAATGTTGCCGATCGTTTACACGCCGGTGGTTGCGGAAGCCTGCCAGGAATTCAGCCACATCTACCGGCGTCCCCGAGGCCTGATCATTTCTTATCCGCTTCGCGATAACATCCGGCGCCTCTTGCAGAATCGCCCAAATGCGGAGGTAAGCGTCATCGTCGTCACCGACGGCGAGCGCATTCTCGGCATTGGCGATCAAGGTGTCGGCGGTCTGGGCATTCCCATAGGAAAGCTCTCTCTCTACACTCTGATCGGCGGCGTTCCTCCGGTCCAAACACTGCCGGTGATTCTTGACGTGGGAACAAACAATGAAGAGCGACTTGCCGACCCGGAATACCTGGGCTGGCGTCATGAGCGCATCACAGGCGATTCCTACTACGATTTCGTCGATCGCTTTGTCCAGGCGCTCAAGCAAGAGTTGCCCAAAACGCTCCTGCAGTGGGAAGATTTCGCGCAGGCCCATGCACGGCCCATCCTGGACCGCTACCGCGATCAACTCCTGACCTTTAACGACGATATTCAGGGCACCGCTGCGGTTGCCTGTGGAGCGATTTTTTCCGCTGTCCGCGTTTCCGACCGCCCACTTCGTGATCAACAGATCGTGATGCTGGGCGCAGGCTCCGCGGGCATTGGCGTCGCCGATTTTCTCCGCGAAGCCATGGTTGCCGACGGTTTGTCGGAGCAGGAGGCGCGCTCGCGCTTCTGGCTCATCAACCGCAATGGCGTCCTCCATTCCCAGCGCACCGACCTCTCCGAGGAGCAGCGCGTCTACGCTCAGCCCGCGGAGCGCTTGACAAATCTTCAGCGAAGTGCCGCGAACAGTCGGATTGGCCTGAGCGAGGTCATCCATCAAATTGACGCGACCATTCTCATCGGCCTCTCCACGCTTCCCGGCGCGTTCTCCGAATCCATCGTTCGCGAGATGGCCCGCAAGTGTCCGCGGCCCATCATCCTGCCGCTGTCCAATCCCACTTCCAAGTCCGAAGCCGTCCCTGAGGATCTTCTTCGCTGGACAGACGGCCGTGCCCTGGTCGCTACCGGTTCGCCGTATCCGGATGTCCAGGATCAGGGCCGTACCATCCGCATCGCCCAATGCAATAACGTCTATATCTTTCCCGCCATGGGACTCGCGATTCTCGCCACCCAGGCGCGCCGCGTCACAGACCGCATGTTTCTCGCCGCCGCCCGTGCGCTGGCGGCGCAATCTCCTGCTATAGCGGATCCGTCTGCGCCCTTGCTGCCTGCCTTGACCAGCCTGCGTCAAGCAGCTGTCGAAATAGCTTTTGCTGCCGCCGAACAGGCCCAGCGCGAAGGGCTCTCTCCCAAGACGACACGGGAAGCTTTGCACAACGCCATAACCTCCGGGCAATGGGCTCCGCAGTATCCTTCCTATCTCTGACGGGGCGCACTCCGTTCCCAAGAACTTATTCATTCCTCGGGCGTTGCTGTCACATCCGATGGTATGTTTTGTGCCACTCCTCTCCGGAGGTCATCCGCATGAAATACGACGCCATCATCATCGGTTCCGGCCAGGCCGGCAACCCGCTTGCCTATCGTTTGGCGGATCTCGGCTGGTCCGTGGCGCTCATCGAGAAAAAGTATCTCGGCGGCACCTGCATCAACGTCGGCTGCACTCCCACCAAAACGATGGTTCACCGCGCGCAAGTCGCGCACTACGCGCGAAACGCCGCGCGCTGGGGCGTCAACGCTTCGAATGTCAGCGTCGATCTACCCAAAATCGTCACGCAAAAGGATGAAGTCGTGCTCAGTTTTCGCAGCGGCCAGCAGAGGCAAGTAGACAAACGCGCCAATCTTCGGCTCCATCGCGGCCACGCCCGTTTTATTGGCCCTCATCAGCTCAAAGTTGGCGATGACCTGCTTGAAAGCGAGAAAATCTTCATCAACACCGGCGGCCGTCCGAGCGTTCCTGAGATCCCGGGCCTCGATACCGTTTCCTATCTCACCAACGAATCCGCTATGCAGCTCACCACTCTCCCTGAGCATCTTCTCATTCTCGGAGGCGGCTACATTGGCATGGAATTTGGACAAATGTTTCGCCGCTTTGGCAGCCGCGTCACCGTTCTTCACACCGGCAAACAAATTGTTTCACGCGAAGATCCGGAAACTGCCGCCGAGCTGCAGCGAGCCCTCGAAGCTGAAGGAATTCAATTCCTGCTCAACACCCGTTGCACTCGCATCGAGAATAAAGACGGGGCTGTCACGCTGCCGTTCGAATCGCCCACGGGCCCATCGAGCGTCACCGGCTCGCATCTCCTGGTTGCCACCGGTCGCCGGCCAAACACGGACGATCTTGGTCTCGACAAAGCTGGCATCGAAACCGACAAAAGCGGCTACATCAAAGTGAACGGTCGGCTGGAAACAAATGTTCCCGGCGTCTGGGCCCTCGGCGATTGCAAGGGCGGTCCGGCATTCACGCACATTTCCTACAACGATTTTCAGATTGTTTACGGCAATTTGGTGGAAGGGAAAAATCTCTCGATTGAAAACCGGCTTGTCCCGTCCTGCGTTTTCACCGATCCGCAGCTCGGTGGCGTCGGCATGACCGAAAAAGAAGCTCGCGCCAAAGGCTTCAAATTAAAAATCGGGCGATGCCCGATGACGTACGTCGCCCGCGCGATCGAGCGCGGCGAAACTGCCGGCCTTATGAAAATTGTCGTCGATGCTTCGAACGACCGCGTCCTCGGGGCGTCCATCCTCGCCTCCGAAGGCGGCGAACTCGTGCAGATTCTCAGCACCCTCATGCTGGCCAAACAGCCCTATACGCTCCTGAAGGGCGCCATCTACATCCACCCCACGCTCGCCGAAGGCTTTTTCGCTCTGATGGAAGATGTCAAGCCCTCCGATTGACGGGCAATTTATGGTTACGGTAGATGGATTCGAACTCAAGTGAAGTCCCGACGCCTCGCATCTTTCTACCCTCGAAGCTTCAATCTCTGGAATGGTGGGGCTGGCGAGAGTCGAACTCGCGACAAACGGTTTAGGAAACCGTTGCTCTATCCATCTGAGCTACAGCCCCACATCTGCATTGTAATACCGCTCCATTGTAATACTTCCCGGCCATTTCCGTTCCGCCTGTCTTTTTCCAAGCGACGGCTCGGTCGCTCGCGGCTTGGTCGCCGGATTCGCTTACGGTACGGGATTCGGATTCGGCGCCGGAGCGATCTTTGTAATGCGCAGACTCCGGAAGATCGTCGGCCAGTATTCGCGAAGCGCGTTGCCGGCAGTATTTAGTCCGATCCGGATTCCATAACGTTGGAAAGTCCGACCCGCGGTTTGTTCTTTCACCGGCAAGTAACTGTTCGCCAGGCCTTCGGCCAGGAGCGGCGCAATCATTCCTGCCCAATTGGCCGCGTTTTTTCCTTCATCGGTGCGCGACACCACGATGCGACTGAGCGCGTAACCGATGCGGTGCCCCGGGCCGCCGTGCAGCGTCACGAAATACCGCGGGTCGCGATGCAACATCGAAGAAATCAAAAACGTTCCAAAGAAATTGCTCGACGCCGCCGTGGCCATCGAAGAACCGAAACGTTTTCCGTAACCGCCCATTCCCTGGCCGTACCCATCGAGGGAATTTCGCGCCTGACTGACCCCCGCCCCGGCAGCCGAACGGAGAAACCGCGAAGGCGCGACACTCTCGCCCGCAAAAAGTTCGAACTTCTGCTTGACGCTGAGCGGGCCGGGGCTGGTGGCAATTTCGGGAAAGAAAATAGATCGCCGTTCGAGGACTTCGATGGTTGTATTGATGGGATTTTGGCGTTGCCGAGGCGCGTTCGCTTGCTTTGGTGTTGGGGCATCGGGAAGATCCGGCTTCGGCTCCTGCTGCGCCGCCGCCGGTGCGGCGACGCTCATCAGAAGTACAACCAGTCGTAAAGCCAATAAGCAAGGCCGCATTCATCGATCCTAACATGAAGCCAATCTTCACTTTGCGGCCTCTCGGGGCCTCGAAATAATTTGCGGCTGGCGCTTCCCGTTTGGAGTGCGCAGCCGCGGTGCATCTCAGTCGTTCATTTTACTCATTTGGGGAGCGCGCGATTCGGAATCCATAGTCCGCGTATTGGAACTCCGGCGGAATGCTGGAGCGCGCGGCAGTGCGCGTCACCTTAATATGATGACGCCAGGAGCCGCCTCGCGAAGCCTTGCGCGTGCCGCTGTGCGGCCCCTGCGGATTTCGTTCCGGCGAGCGCGAGTAGTAGCCGTCGTCGTACCAGTCGGAGCACCATTCATGAACGTTGTCACCCACGTTGAATAGCCCATAAGCGTTTGCCGCGTAGAGCCCCACCGGCTCCGGTCCCAGCCTCCATCGCCTCGCGTAATCGCGAACCATCTCCGGAGACGCATTTCCCCACGGATACAAAAAACCTTCCGCGCCGCCGCGCGCCGCGCGTTCCCATTCGGCCTCGCTCGGCAAACGATAGCGTTTGCCGGTTGCGCCGCTAAGCCACTCGCAGTAGGTTGCGGCCTCATGCCAGGACACGGCCACAACGGGCATCTGCGGATCACTGAAGTTCGCATCATTCCAATGGGGCGGGGGAGTCCCGCCAATCGCCGCAAGGAAGCGCGCGTACTCCTTGTTCGTCACCTGATAAGCCGCCAGTTCATACGCATCCGCCCAGACGCGGTGCACCGGCTTCTCATCATCGCGCCCGGTCGCACAGCCCATTTCAAACCAACCCTCGGGGATGCGGACCACGAGGGGTTCGATGGGTTCGGCCCATTGTTTCGGCGAGGTTGCCATTGCGAAGACACGATACGCTGGCACTTCACCCCGAAGCAACTGGAAGGGGCAGTCTTGCTTTTTTTTGAGATGGGTACTCGTAGTGGTGATCTTTTGCATTGTAAGGGCGCGATGTATCGTGCCCCTACTGACAGCTGACGAAGCGCCGGAATTCGGCGGACGTTGCGGCGTCGCGCCGACTGTCCGGTGGACAACTGAAAAGTGTGTCAGCTAATTACCTGAGGAAGATACCATGGGAGTACAAAGAGAGAGTCGGGACACGGACGCAATGTATTGCGCCCCTACAAGGGAAAGAGAAGGGAAGAGAGCAGGGGAGAAGAGCACCGGGGAAAAAGAAGAGTAGAGCAGGGATTGGAGCGAGGTGGTTCCTGGTCGCGGGACCTGCTTGTTAAGCAACGATTGGGCACACCGGTACGGGTGGGGCGTTGACTCCAAAGCACCTAGCTTCCAAAATGCCAAGACGGGATACTTCGCACGAAAGACCCCGGAAAACGGTATGGCACAGGAACCCAGCGTCGTGGAACAAGCAATCGTACGAGCGCTTCGCGACAATCTTGAGAGCCTCAAGCGCACGTCGGATGAGCTGCATCATGCAGTGAACGATGTGGTGTCCGCATGCGCGAGCAACAAGCCTACCAATGCGCTGCCGGCACTCCTGCGCGCGCAGACTTCTGCGGCTTCGCTTGCCGCTACCCTGGAAGTGCTTTCGAGATTTGTGGCCGTTTCCATGCAGACCGGCCCGCGTTCGCCGATTGAAGCGCAACTGACGGACTTGGTCGGGAGAGTTGCTCCTGAAGCGCCTGCGGCGCCGCAGCGACCGGCACCATCGCAGCCAGTTCCGAAGGCGGCGCAAAGTGCGCCAGGGCGTCCCGCACCTTCACCGCGGCCTGCGCCTGTGATTGAAGAGCCCGCAGCCGAACTCGAGCTGGAACCGCTCGAATTGATTGAGCCGGCGACTGGAGTTGCCGGTGCCGAAGCCGATTTCGGCGAGGAATTTGACGTCAACCGGCTTTCTCCGGAAGAACAGGAATTGCACCGGCGCGCAAATCGCGTGGCAAAAGTTTCGATGCAGGACATTAAGATGCTCCGACCGGAGCAGGTGCGCCTCGGCCGCCAAAACAGAGATCTCTGCATCCGATTGAAAGACGACATTGAAAAAGCTCATCGAGAATACGACCGCCGCTTTAAACCAATCATGGACCACCCAGTGGACTACTTTTATCGCTGGTTGGTGGAAATACTTGCCGAAGGGGACCCGCACGTCCTGGGCGATTACCCGTACGCCACGCCCGCCCGCCATCACTAATCGAACGCAGGCCTCGCACTTTTCTAGCGATTCGCCAAAGGCCGTATTATTCTGTCTGTCTATGTCACGGACTTTCGTCGCATGGATGTTGATTTTCGGATTGTCGTTTGGCGGCGCGTTGGACGCCGTTGCGCAATCGACGAAGCACAAGCGCAAATCGAAAAAGCCCAAGTCGCCAACATGCCAGACCGGGTGCAAGCCAGAAACTTCGACGCCTCAAGTTGCGGCTGACTCGCCGGAAGACGAGGCGGCGCAGAAAGAACTCTCTGAAGTTGCCCGGGCACTCCACAACGGCACGCCCGGCGCGTACGAAAAGCTTTCGGCCTTTGCGGCCAAGAACAACTCGAACGTCTGGGGGGCGCGCGCCGCGCTTGCGCTTGGCTACGACGATTATATGAAGAATCGATCGGGGCAGGCTGTGGGCTTGTTTGTCAAGGCGCAGAACGACACCTTGCTTCGCGAATATGCGCTGTACTGGACGGCGCAGGCGCAGCGCGCCTTGGGACGTTACGCGGACGCGTACAAAGCTATGCAAGCGATTTTGCACGATTACCCGAATACCGCCATGCGCGAGACGCTGCTGGAGGCCTTTGCGCCAACGGCGGTGCTACTAGGTCACGCGCAGGAAGCCATCGATACGCTCGAGGCGTATCCCGGCACGGGCACCAAGTCCACACTTCTTTATGAACGCGGTCATGCTTATCAGGCCGCGCACCAGCTTGCTCGCGCTGCCAAGGACTATCAGACGGTCTTCTACAAATACCCACTAGCCGATGAGGCTAAACCTGCCGGTTCCGCATTGTCGCAAGTGATGCACGCGCTCGGAAAAGAATACGTTTATCCCGGCG
>Ga0307479_10006021_pt1 | contig 11107 bp, 8 predicted proteins | sample atmos_gasesECM4C_FD_203743 | JGI IMG/M metagenome (GOLD analysis project Ga0307479, IMG submission 203743) | Hardwood forest soil microbial communities from Morgan-Monroe State Forest, Indiana, United States - atmos_gasesECM4C_515 | ecosystem: Environmental > Terrestrial > Soil > Temperate... | reverse complement strand
GCACTCTCGCGCTATTCCATCCAGGCGGTGCCCTCGATCCACATCATCGTGAAGAATGGCAACGTCAGTCTCGAGGGTGTTGTGGACAACGAAACCGACAAAAACCTGGCAAATCTGCGAGCAAGCGGGGTTCCCAACGTATTCTCAGTGAAGAACAACTTGGTCGTTGCCAGCTAAGCAAACAAAACCGTGCGGATGGCGGGGCCGCTTTTACGCGGCTCCTGCCGTCCCCGTTCTTTGCAATTGACGCGAAATTCGCCGGGCCGCGTCCTTCAATGCCTCGATGATCCGGGGCGTATTCGCTTCGTCCACCTGGGTGAGCGTCCCGCTGGCTCCGAGCGCCGCCGTCACATTGCCCATGGCGTCGAAGATCGGTGCGCCCAGACACCGCGCGCCGAGACTATTTTCTTCGTCGTCGACCGCATACCCGGCCTGCTTCACATGCTCCAAATCCGCCAGCAGTTTCGTCAGGGTCGTGATGGTTTTCGGCGTTCTCTTTTTCATACCCAGCTGTTTCACCAGCAGCTCGATTTCATTCTTAGGGAGCCATGCGAGCAGGCATTTCCCCACGCTCGTCGAATGCAGAAACATGCGCCTGCCGATCCAGGTGTTGACTTTGAAAAATCCCGGCGCTTCCACTTTTTCGACGTACACTGCTTCGCCTTGGTCCAGCACGGCAAGATGCGAGGTCAGGTGAATCTTCTCCACCAGCGACCTCATGAACGGCGCGGCCACGTCCGCTATATCCAGCTTGGCTTGAGCATCGCTCCCCAAACTCATGATTTTCAACCCCAGCTTGTACCGGCCTGACTCCGCTTCACGGCGCAAGTAACCGCGCTTCTCCAGTGTCCTTAAGATGTAGCTCGCCGAGCTCTTTGGTATCCCCAGCTTTTTGCTGATCTCGGCGTTCGTCAGTCCGTCGCGCCGCTCGGCCGATGCTTCCAGGATATTCAGCGCGCGCTCCACCGCGGTCGCCGGGTTCGCTTCTGAAACGGGCATGGGCCATCTCCTATAAGTTTCCGCTATGTCCACAGTATAGAATGCATGTTCAGGACATTGAACACCTTCTTGCAATCCTCCCAGGGCAGGAAGGTGGATGGCTGAACAGGCGTTCCATAGGCTGAACGACTAGCAAGGAAAGAACTCGCCGATGGTAAGCAAATTTCTCCACACCTTGTCCGAGTTTTCCCGTAGAATCCTTGCGCTCTTTGGCCGGTCCTCCTATCCCCATGAGCGGATGGAACTTACTAATCCCTGGTTCCCGGGCGTTGGCCTTCGAATTGCCTTTACGTTTGCAGGCCGACTTCCGAGCGAACCTGTAACGGAAAGGCTGACTAACGTCATGGCGACTGCAACCACCAAACCGAATCCGGAACGCGCTCCCTTGCTATTCTCGAATCGCATCGTTCCGATCAACACCGCTCCGCCGGATTTCGATCCCGATCGCGATCTCCCCCAGGGATTCCTGGAGTTTCTCGCCCCGCTCCATGCGGCATTGACGCTGCGCCAGCGCGCCTTGAATGCTCGCCGCGATTTCGCCTTGGCCGAGGCCCATGCTGGCAAGGTCCCTGACTATCTGCCCCCTTCCGTCGCCACAACGAATTCCTGGCGCATCGAGCTGCCTGCGTGGTGCGCCGATCAGCGTAATCAGATGACCGGGCCCGCGGACGATGCCGACCTGGTGGTCAAAATGCTCAACTCCGGCGCGCCGGGAGTGATGCTGGATCTGGAAGACTCCACCGCGAATTCGTGGGAATACAACTCGCGCGGGATCAAAAATATTCTCGAAGCGCTCGCTGGGCGCCTCACCTATTTTGATCGCAAGCGTAACAAGACGGTCGGCATCAATCCAAGCACCACAGTGATCTTTACGCGCCCGCGCGGGCTGCATTTGCACCAGGCCGGTGTTTTCCCCGGGGAACTGCTTCCAGCTTCGCTCTTTGACGTCGCGATGGTCGCCGATCAAGTCGATTTCAGCTCCCTCAAGCACCCGCTCTGCATCTACATTCCGAAATCCGAGTCGGCCGATGAAGCGCTCTGGTGGCGCGATCTTTTCCAGATGATTGCGCGCCTCAAGGGCTTGCCCGCCAATTCCATCAAGTGCATGGCGCTCGTCGAGTCGCACCCTCTTGCCTTCCAGGTGGAAGAGTTTGCTTGGAACCTGCGCGACCATATCGTTGGGCTGGATCTCGGCCGCTGGGACTACATGGCGAGCTTGATCCATTTCAATCTCGAAAATCCGGCGTGGGTCCTTCCCGACCGCAACACCATTCCGCACGACGTGGCTTTTTTCCAAAATTTGCGCACCCTCTTGCCCGACATCTGCCACAAGCATGGCATGCTTGCAATTGGCGGGATGACCGCTCTCTTTCCGAGCCGCGAAGACGCCGAGCTGAACGCCCGCGCGCTCAAAGTTCTCGCCGAAGACAAAAAGAACGAGTCGCTCTGCTTGATGGATGGCGCGTGGACCGGGCATCCCGACCAGAATGAAATCGCGGTTTCACAATTTCCGGTGCCCAATCAACTGCGCGCGCGCCCTGAGAAAGCCAATGCCCGACCTGATTTGCGCCCGCTTCCCACCGGTGTCGGCAAGCGGACTCTCGCAGGGACGCGCGCCGCGATTCGCACCGTCATTCGCTACCGCAACGGCGTCTTGAACGGGAAAGGTGCGAGCCTGCTCGACGGCTACATGGAAGACCTGGCCACCGATCGCATCTATCGATTGATGATCTCCCAGCGCATGCGGCACACCGCTCAAGTAGAAATTCTCGATGACAACGGGACGCCCGTTCGTCATACGCCGGAACTCATCCAGCAGCTCTTCGATGAAGAACTCGACCGGCTGTTGCGCGAATCGGCCGTCGGCAATGACCCCAAGGCCGCTGAAACGCTCCGGAAAGCGCGAGCGATGAGTGAGGAGATGATTCGGCGCGAGGAGTTCGATCCAGCGTAGGCAAGGTTTCTGCAGGGGCGGGGCTTGCCTGCCCGATTCGCTGAAAAATTTCCAAGTTTTCTTGTGCACTCGCAGAACAAGTCAAGGAGAAAAGATGTCATCCAACGGAAACAACGGGGCCAGCGGTAACGGCAACAGGCTTCACACACTCAATCACTGGACCACCGATTCCCGCTGGTCAGGCATCACGCGCCCATACTCTTACTCAGACGTGCTCCGGCTGCGTGGCTCCATCCAGATCGAATACACCCTGGCTCGTCTGGGTGCCGAGCGGTTGTGGAATCTGATGCACACCGATGCGTATGTTCCAGCACTGGGCGCCATCACCGGCAATCAAGCCATTGAAATGGTGCAGGCCGGACTGAAAGCGATCTACGGCAGCGGGTGGCAGGTCGCCGCCGATGGCAACACGGCCGGCGACGTTTATCCGGACCAGAGCCTTTATCCTTGCGACTCCGCGCCAAATCTGGTGAAGCGCATCAATCGCGCATTACTTCGCGCCGATCAGATTGAATCCGCGGAAGGCAAAAAGTCCGGCATGTATTGGTTTGCGCCGATCGTCGCCGATGCCGAAGCCGGTTTCGGCGGCTCGCTCAACGCCTACGAGCTGATGAAAGCGATGATCGAAGCGGGCGCCGCCGGCGTCCACTTCGAAGACCAGCTCTCTTCGGCCAAAAAATGCGGCCACCTCGGCGGCAAAGTCGTCGTTCCCACGCGCGAATTTGTCGAAAAGCTCGTCGCCGCGCGCCTCGCTGCAGACGTCTGCGGCGTCCCCACGATTCTCATCGCGCGCACGGATGCCAACTCAGCGGGACTGCTGCTGTCTGATGCGGATCCCCGCGATCGCGAATTTATCTATGGCGAACGCACCCCAGAAGGCTTCTATCAATTTCGCGGCGGCATCGAAGCTGCCATTGGCCGCGGGATCGCTTACGCGCCATACGTTGACATGCTTTGGTGCGAAACCTCCACTCCCGATCTCGCCGAAGCAAGGGAATTCGCTGACGCCATTCACGCCAAATTCCCGGGCAAGCTACTGGCCTACAACTGCTCGCCTTCCTTCAATTGGAAGAAAAAACTCGACGATGTCACCATCGCCAATTTCCAGCAGGAACTCGGGAAGATGGGCTACAAGTTTCAGTTCGTCACGCTGGCCGGCTTCCACGCGCTTAACATGTCCATGTTCAACTTGGCGCGCGGCTATTCACAAGCCGGAATGACCGCCTATTCCAAGCTTCAGCAGGAAGAATTCGCTGCGCAGGAACTTGGCTACCGCGCCGTCACGCACCAGCGCTTCGCCGGCACCGGCTACTTCGACGAAATCGCCCAGCTGGTTTCGGGCGGCAATTCTTCCACCACCGCTCTGGCCGGCTCAACCGAAACCGAACAGTTTCACGCCAGCATGCCGCTAGCACCGTCGAACGGTCACGCGGCAGAAGCGGACGCCTAATCAACGGTTCTTGAGTCATAAGCCAAGTACACTAGGCGGTTCCCAATCAGACGCTGGGCCAGGATTGCCCGTCGGCATAAGACGCGCGCGTGGGAAGCGAAGGCACAAAGCCGGTCGTGCTCGATCCCTTCATGACGGCGTTAAACGCTTCTTGGAACGCTTCCATCTCCGGCTGCGTGCCCACGGTAATGCGCACATGCGTTGGCCAAACAGGCCACGGCCGGCCGATATACACATTGCGCGCCGCCATCGCGTCGATCACTTCCTTCGCGGGCCGCTTGGCATCCACCATGAAGCAGTTCGATTGTGATGGGGTGTAGGAATAGCCAAGCCGGTCGAACCAATCAAATGTCTTTTGCCGGATCGCGGCATTCGACTGTTTGCGCTCCGAAACGAGATGCTCATGCTTTAGGCTTGCAGTTCCGGCGGCCACCGCCGTAATCGGCATCGCGCTCCAGCCGCCGTAGATCTCCATTTTCTCCAGCAAATCGGGACGCCCAATCGCCACGCCACAGCGGATACCCGCCATTCCGTAGATCTTCGAAAACGTGCGCAATACGATCACGTCCTGACCGGCCTTCACCAGGTCGATGGCGGAAACGCCATCCGAAAAATGGATGTAAGCCTCGTCGACCAGCACCACCGAATCCTTCGGTTTCGCCGCCAGGAGTTGCTCGATGTCCGAGTGCGGCGTCAGCGTTCCTGTCGGATTGTTCGGGGTACAAACGTAGAAGAGCCCGGCGTCCGGCGCCGCCGCAACCATGGCCTTGACGTCGTGCCCGTACGTTTTCGTCAGCGGAGTTTTGGCAATCCGTGCTCCCGAGAATTTCGCCGCGCGCATTCCAGCTTCGTAGCCGGGATCCGCAGTCACGTAGCTCCTCGCCGGCGAAGTGAACGCCAGCACCGAAAAATGCAGCGGCTCGCTCGAGCCGGGAAAGACTCGGACGTATTCGGGCTTCAAGCCCTCCATCTCTGTAAACGTCTTGACGAATTCTTCCTTCAGCCAGTAGGAGTACCGGCCTCCCTGAGGCGCCATGTCCACGATGGCCTTCCGCGCGGCGTCGCACGGTCCCAGAGGATTTTCGTTCGCATCGATCACCACCGCACCCGGATGATAGGTCTTGCGATCTTCCGCCGCCAAGGAAGGCTCCGTGGCGATGCGAAATGCCATTGCAGCAGTCGCCGCCGCCGACAACTGGAGAAACGCTCTCCGCGAGCCTTTCAGAAGCAATCCGTTGTCACTCATGCGATCCTCCTTGATGCCAACCGATACCAGCGGCCGGAATGTTTTGTCGTCCTCTTGTGGTAACACGAATGCCCGCGCCAATCAACAACGATTGCGTCCTTCATGAATTCACTCATGATTTGGCGGCGCAGAACGGATAGATTCCTAACTACAGTGATTTAGACTGATATTTCGATATTGAGCATTCCACTTTTGAAGGACCAAATGCCGCAAACCGCTAGAGAAATGACTGAGGCTCGATCGGTCGCTCGGCGAATCGATGATTTGGATTGGACGACCCTCGGCCAATCGCTCAACGATCGTGGCTTTGCCATATCCGCCCCCATCCTCTCTCCATGCGAATGTGCCTCGCTCGTCGCGCTGTATGGCGATGCACACCGTTTTCGCAGCCACGTGATCATGGAGCGCTACCGCTTCGGTGTCGGGGATTACAAATATTTCGCCCATCCACTCCCTGAATTGGTAGCGGAGTTACGAAGCGCTGTCTATCCACATCTTGCGGAGGTCGCGAATTATTGGGCTGAACTGCTCGACGAAAAAGGGCGGCCGTATCCTTTGGACCACGAAGCTTTTTTGAAGACTTGCCACAAAGCCGGGCAGACCAAGCCCACGCCTCTCATGCTGCATTACGAAGCGGGCGGCTACAACTGCCTCCACCAGGATCTCTATGGCGAGGTCAGTTTTCCCATGCAGATGGTATTCCTACTCGGTCAGCGCGGCCGCGATTGGGGAGGAGGAGAATTCATCTTGGTCGAGCAGCAGCCGCGCGCGCAATCCAAAGCCGAGGTCGTCCAGGCCAATCAAGGCCAGGCGATTATCTTCACCACTCGCTACAGGCCGGTGAAAGGCACGCGCGGCTATTATCGTGTCAACCTCCGGCACGGTGTCAGCCGCGTGCACTCCGGCACCCGTTTCACACTTGGCGTCATCTTTCATGATGCCAAATAGGCTGCAAGGTCCGTCCGCCCCAGCACACAATGGCCGTCCGGATTCGCAAAGGCCTTCCCGCGAACGGACACCGCGCCCTGTCAATCGGTCATGGTATCTCCGCTAAGTCTTTGCCCCTCCGTCGTTTCCACGAATCAGAAAATGGTCCTCCGTCTGCATCTTTCGATTGCGTACCAGGAGGTCTGCCGATGGGAGCCCTATCTCAAAACCTGCGCTACGCGCTGCGGATTCTCAGCAAGGGTCCGGGGTTCACCTTGATCGTGGTTCTCACCCTGGCTCTTGGCATCGGCGCGAACACCGCCATTTTCTCGGTTGTCTACGCCGCTCTCCTGCGCCCCCTTCCTTACCGTGACGCTGCCCAACTCTACAGTTTGGGTGAATCTCGAAGTCAATTCGACATCAGCGCCGTAGGCGCGCAAGCCTCTTACCCTGATTATCTGGATTGGAAACGCCGCGCCAAAACCATCCAATCCTTCGCCGGTTTCAGCGGCGACGCCTTCACCCTCTCTGGAAACGGAGAACCCAAAAACACCTTTGCAGCGCAAGTCACGCCCAGCTTTTTCTCCACCCTCGGCGTGAAGCCTGTTCTTGGGCGCGATTTCGTTGACGGTGAGGATCAGTCCGACGGACCTCACGTGACCATCCTTAGTGACTCGTTCTGGCGGAGTGAGTTCGGAGGCGATCCGAACGCGGTGGGCCGCGTCATTCGCCTGGACGGCAAGCCCGCCATGATTATCGGGGTCCTCCCGCGCGACTTCGAATTCGCTCCCGCTAACTCCGCACCGCTCTGGGTTCCGGTACACCAAACGGGCGATCCCATCACGCGGCGGAGCCTCCGCTGGTTCACGGTCTTTGGCCGCCTCGCTCCCGGCGTCTCTGCTGATCAAGTTCGTGCGGAAATGCAGGGCATCAATGCCCAGCTCTCCAGCGAATATCCCAAGGAGAACGGCTCCATCTTTTTTGTCATGAAGAGTCTGCCGGAGAGAATCGTTGGAAAGGTTCGGCCTCTTCTCCTGATCCTTCTTGGTGCGGTGGGATTTGTCCTTCTCATCACCTGCGCCAACGTAGCGAATCTCCTGATGACGCGCTCCATCGGCCGCCGCAAGGAGTTTGCGGTGCGTTCCGCCCTCGGTGCGAGCACCGGTAATTTGCTCTCCCAACTGCTGACGGAGAGCCTCTTGCTCTCCGCTTTCGGGGCTATGGTTGGACTTTTCGTCGCGCAATGGGGTGTCAACGCGCTCGTCGCGGCCATTCCCGATTCCCAGCTCTTGTCGATGCCCTATCTGCGCCACGCGGGCATCAATCTCTCCGTACTCGCCTTTCTGTGCGGCGTCACGTTGCTCACGGGAATTCTTTTTGGTTTGGCTCCAGGTTTGGACGCGGCCCGTTCCTCGCTTAACGAAATCTTGAAGGACGAATCCCGCGGCGGCACCAGCACTGGGCACGCTCGGCTGCGCAATGCCCTGGTTGTCGCCGAGATTTCCATCTCTCTCGTCCTCCTGGTGGGGGCCGGATTGATGCTCCAAAGTCTTCGAGCCCTGCTCCATCGCGATCCCGGTTTTGATTCCAGAAACATCCTCACGTTTTCCGTGAACCTGCCCGATGCCTCCTATCCCAGCGAGAAGACCTATCCCTACAACAGTCCCAGCGCCCTCCGGTTTGATCATGAGTTCTCCGACAAGCTTCGCCGCTTGCCTGGCATCGTTGACGTCGCGGAAACCAGCGGGATTCCGGAGAACGGCGGCAGCGGTTCCATCCGCTTCCTTGTCGAAGGCCGCCCCAAGGCCATCGGCCAGGAAGATGAATGCAACATCCTCGGCGTCAATTCTGGTTATTTCTCCACCCTGAGGATTCCACTTGTGACAGGCCGCGTCTTCACCGTGCATGATTCTCTGGATGCGCCGCCTGTCGCGGTGGTGAATCGTGCTTTTGTGAAGGCCTATTTCCCCAACGAAGACCCTCTCGGCAAGCGCATCCGCTTTACTTTTAGTGACAAACAGCCCTTTCAACAAATCATCGGCATTGTCGGTGACACGGCCGAGGTTGATCTCGCGGAAGTCCCGCCGGCGATCATTTATGTTCCGAACGATCAGGGCCCTGCCACGTATCCCAGTTACCTGGTTCGAACCGCGGGCGAGCCCGTTGCATTTGTCGGAGCCGTCCGAACCGCCTTGCAGGAAATCGATCCGCAGCTTCCCCTCATCCAGCCACAAGCGCTCGAACAAGTTGCCAACGAATCTCCATCGGTATTCCTGCGCCGGTATCCGTCTTACCTGATCGGCAGCTTTGCAGCCCTGGCGCTGATTCTCGCGATGGTAGGACTATACGGCCTCATTTCGTATATGGTGCTTCAACGCACGAGGGAAATCGGCATCCGCGTCGCCATGGGCGCGCAAGGCCATGACATTTTGAAGATGGTTCTTCGTCAGGGCATCCGCGCGGCCGTCACAGGCGTGGCCATCGGCGTCCTCGCGGGCCTCGCGCTCACCCGATTCATGAGCAGCCTGCTCTATGGCGTCACACCAGGCGATGGTCTTACCTTCGCGGTGGTCGCCCTTTTGTTGCTGCTTGTCGCCATCGCCGCGTGCACCGTCCCTGCGCGCCGCGCCATGCGCGTCGATCCTATCGTCGCCCTGCGTTACGAATAGGCTTCAGCGCGCACCGCTTCCAGCAAACTCGTCGAGGGAAATTTCTTTTGGGAATGGCTCTGGGATTGGCGGGGGAAGGGAACTACTCGTGCCCCCCGCCAAGTTCGCGGACGATCGAGCCCACAAACGACCTGGCGTCTCCAAAAAGCATGAGCGTCTTGTCCTGGTAGTAGAGCGGGTTGTCGATCCCCGCGAACCCCGCGCCCATGCTGCGCTTGATGACCATCACCGTGCGCGCCTTGTCTACGTCCAGAATCGGCATCCCAAAAATCGGGCTGCTATGATCCGTGCGCGCCGCCGGATTCGTGACATCGTTCGCACCGATCACTAGCGCAACATCCGTCTGCGGAAAATCGCCGTTGATTTCGTCCATATCCAGCAGCTTGTCGTACGGAATGTCGGCCTCCGCCAGCAAAACGTTCATATGCCCGGGCATTCTTCCGGCCACCGGATGAATGCCGAACTTTACGTCCACCCCGCGTTTGGTCAGCGCATCATATAGTTCGCGCACTTTATGCTGTGCTTGCGCTACCGCCATGCCGTATCCTGGGACGATCACCACCTTGTTTGCCGCCGCGAGAATCCCCGCTGCTTCTTCCGGTGTGGCGCTGCGGACTGGTCGTGCTTGTTGCGCGCCAGCCACCGACGTCTGTTGCTGGCCGAAAGCTCCGAATAACACATTCGAAAACGAGCGGTTCATCGCTTTCGACATGTTCACGGAAAGAATGAACCCCGAAGCTCCGTCCAGCGCCCCCGCGATAATCAGCAGCTTGCTGTCCAGCACAAATCCCATCGCTGCCGCGGAAAGCCCGGCGTACGAATTCAAGAGCGAAATGACCGTCGGCATGTCCGCGCCGCCGATGGGAACAATCATCATCACGCCGAACAACAGCGGAATTCCCACGATCAGCGGAAACAACTGCGTCTTTTCCGGGTGCGCCACCAGCACACCCGCCACGACAATCGCCACGCCAAGCAGCCCCAGGTTGACATTGTTCTGGCCCTTATATGTGATCGGCCGCTGCGGCAATACTTCCTGCAATTTTCCGGCGGCCATCAAGCTCCCGGTAAACGTCAGTGAGCCAAGGATCACTTCCATGGAAAGCACGCCCATCAGGAATGGCGGCACGGCCGGCGCCCTCAGATAAAATTCTGCCGTCCCCACCAACGTTACGCACAGCGCGCCAAACGCGTGGCTCAGCGCTGTCCGCTGCGGAACCGCCGTCATCGCCACGTTTCCCAGTGGCACGCCGATGATCGTTCCCAGCACCAAAGCGATCGCAATCCATTTGTATTCCACGATCCCGTGGTGCAACAAAGTCCCGGCAATCGCCAGCAACATGCCCAATTCACCGGCGAAGACGCCTCGCCGCGCCGTCTTTGGGGAGCTAAGCCATTTGAGCGACAATATGAAAAGTGCGGTGGCAATCAGGTAAGTAACTTCAATGATGTTCTCTGTGCTGGGCAGATGGGTCATGGTCTCTTTGGACCGCTCGCTTTGAACATTCTCAGCATTCGATCCGTGATCAGGAATCCGCCCACGATATTGCTCGTAGCCGCCACGATGGCGATTGTTCCCAGAATCTTCGCCAGCGTGGCGCCGTGTGCATGATACTCACCCGCAAGAATGATGGCGCCCACGACCGCGATGGCGTCGAGCGCGTTCGTCAAGGACATCAGCGGCGTGTGCAGCAACGGAGAAACCCGCCGGATCACTTCAAATCCGATGAACCCTGCCAGCATGAAAACGTACAGGCTGGTAAGCAAATCCAGCTTCATGATTTCGCCGCCTCCTTCGCAACTCCAGCCAGCGCTGGAAGTCCAAAAAATTCCCGCACCCGCGCATTGACCACTTCGCCGCC
>Ga0307479_10006020_pt1 | contig 11108 bp, 11 predicted proteins | sample atmos_gasesECM4C_FD_203743 | JGI IMG/M metagenome (GOLD analysis project Ga0307479, IMG submission 203743) | Hardwood forest soil microbial communities from Morgan-Monroe State Forest, Indiana, United States - atmos_gasesECM4C_515 | ecosystem: Environmental > Terrestrial > Soil > Temperate... | reverse complement strand
AACGATTCATGGCTGCTTCCTTGCTGCGCTGATCGGGTGGTTAGGGGAGGGCGCAAAGACCGTACGAAGAGGGGGAAAACAAACTCTCATGCTGCAACGTCAGTGTCCAGACTCAATTTCGTACTGTCCTAAAAAGTACAGTCCCCTCGCTAGACTCAAAACTGGCACAGCCATTTTCGCCTGTCCTTTCTGTACGCCGCTGCCCGCGCAGCCCGCTTCTTTTTTGGAGTGCGGCGGTCTTGTTTATCCCGAGCCTCGAAGGGCCACCGCTTTTACCGACGCCAAAGCAACACCCAAGAAATCTGCGGACCAAAACGTAAGCGGCGAGCTAATGTAGGGGCCGGCTTCAGCCCGGCCCGCCCCGCACGGGGCGAGCTCCCCGGCCCCCGCGGCAGGTACCACGACCCCAGTGCCATTGCACCCGCCCAAAGGGGGTGTAATATGAGCATCAGGGCGGAAACACAACCGCCCTCCCCGGTGTCTAAAACTATAGAGCTCGACACCGGGTTGAATACGCAGCAGACAGCAACAAATGCCGAACCCGGGTTTAGGTATAGAATTCAGCCGCGATGGCTCGCCCTCGGAGCTGACTCGCAAGCCCTTGCAGGCTTCGCGCGTGCCGGATTGGGCCGAGCCGGAAAGGCCGTCCGTGTCCGATTGGGCCGGTGCCCTCTCTTGGGGCCGCGATGAATCGGAGCTTGTGACCGAGCTACAAGCCGGTTCCGAGACCGCATTCGACTGGCTGGTCACCCATTACCACGGCCCGGTCTACAACTTGATCTTGAGCATGCTCGGAGACACCTCGGACGCCGCGGACGGCACGCAGGAGGTTTTCCTGAAAGCGTTTCGCGGAATCAGAGGGTTTCGCCAGGGCAGCTCGCTGAAAACGTGGCTCTACCGCATCGCCCTTCGCGAAGCGCTGAATCATAAGCGCTGGTTCAAGCGCCACCTGCAAAAAAATATTTCGATCGACGCCGAAGCCGAAGAAGGACGTAGCGCCATTGAAATCGAGGATTTGGGCGCCACGCCTTTTGATCAGCTGGCCGCCCACGAAATTCAGCAGACCGTGCAGCACGCCCTTCAGGAAATTCCGGAAGTGTTTCGCGGCGCGGTAATCCTCCGCGACCTGGAAGGTTTGAGCTACGAGGAAATCGCCGAAGTCCTCGACTGCAGCGTCGGCACAGTAAAGTCCCGCATTCTACGCGGGCGCCGCGCGCTGAAGGAACTTTTGGAACCGCTGCTCGGCCAGCGCGAAACAACTCCGCGCGCGGAAACGTCCCAGGAACATCGGGCCGGCCGCGCCACTTGCGCAGGTTCCGGGATCATGCGGCAGCAAACGGCAACTGGGGAACTCCCATGAAGTGCACCACGGTACGCAACAAGCTGGCTGGCTATCTGGACGACGCGGTAACTGGCGCCGCTCTTGTAAGAGAGCGCGTTCACATCCGCGAGCACCTGGAAGCGTGCGATTCTTGCCGCGAGGAATTGCAGCGTTATCGCAAACTTTCGATGCTACTGTCCCGCGTGCCCAGAAATTTGCCGCCCGCCGATTTGGCCGTGCGCATTCGCGTCGCCGCCGCGCAGTCTGTTCCCACCCAGGATCTCCCCGGCCGCTGGCAAAGAATCCGCGACCGCGCCGAGCTTCTGCTCGACAATGTTTTCCGCCCGCTTACGCTTCCGGCCACCGGCGGGTTTTTCTCTGCCATTCTTGTTTTCGTCATCGTCCTGCAACTCATCGTCCCGGGAATCACCGTGCGCGCCGTGCCCAATGACGTGCCGCTGAATATCCTTCGCCCCGCGGGGTTAATCACCCTTTCTGATTACCCATCTTCCTGGGCTCCCGAGCAGCACGATCTCGAGCTTTCTCTTCCGCACGGCTTGCTCATTGACGTCACGGTAGACCAGCACGGCCAAATGGTCGGCTATCAAATTCTTTCCGGACCCAGGAGCGTTGACCTCCGCCATCAGCTCGATCAGATGCTCCTGTTCTCCCGCTTCCGTCCCATGATGAGTTTCGGCCGCCCCACCTCCGGCGGCCACGTAATCCTGAGCTTCAGCGCCGTCCGCGTCCGCGGCTAAGCTCGGCGCAAGATGAATGCTCCCTCCCGCACGACGCGGGTTACTAAGCGAGTAGCCCAGCCTCCAAAATTGAAAAAATCACTGGCTCACTCAACATTGACATTTCTGCTGTTCGTCTTCCCCTGCTCTTTGTGCGCCCAGAGGCCCTCCGCCGAGGAGCAGTTTTTATTCGACTCCGCGAACCGCGAGCGCCTAGCGCACCAATTGCCGCCTTTAAAATGGAACAGCGCGCTGGCCGAAGCCGCGCGCCAGCACGCCCTGTTGATGTCCAAACAAGATAACCTCTCTCACCAACTTCCGGGCGAGCCTCCCCTGAGTCAGCGCGCCGCTCACGCCGGTGCGCGCTTCTCCGAAATCGGTGAGAACATTGCAGTCGGCCCCCGGGTTCAATCAATTCATACGGGGTGGATGCATTCTCCCGGTCACCGCGCCAATATTTTGGACGCCCACTTCACGGCGCTGGGTGTCGCAGTCATCAAAGATAACGGCCAACTATATGCCGTGGAAGACTTTTCCACGGCGATCGCGAATATGAATATCGAGGCGCAAGAGGAAAAAGTCACCGCGCTGCTCGCAGCCAGGGGGCTCGTAGTCAGCACTGAGAGGGAGAAAGCTCGCAAGCTGTGCTCTGACGAGCTTGCCCCTGCCGGGCACCGGTCGATGCTCATCCTGAGCTATGAGGTGTCGGACATCAGCGAATTGCCTGAAGCGTTGGAGCGACAAATTCATGACGGTAAGTATCGAGAGGCGGCCGTCGGCGCGTGCCAGCCAAAGGAGAGCGCCACAGGGATTGCACGGTTCCGGATTACGGTGCTACTGTTCGGAGCCCAGGGGAAGAATTGAAAATAATCGTTGAATCCGCGAAGCAGGCCAAATACACTATCCGCCATGATTCGCACCGCTTACTCGTATTGGTTTCGATTTTGGGTTCCACCTAAATAGGGGGCGAGGGGCGAATTTGTAAGCAAAGCGGTAAAGAAGAAATTCCAACCCACTCGCAGGCGAGTGGGTTTTTTGTTTTGCGCCGCAAAAAAAGAGGATAGCCACGTGAGGTTAGGGGTCGCAGCTTTAGTCCGACACAAAGCTAGGTTAGGGGTTTAGCGCCTGAGGAAACGTCTTACGGCTTCTTGTGCAAACTCTTGGCAAACGTTTCCAGAGCGAATTGTTTCCGCGGAAGTCCGGGCCAAAACTTGGGAGGAACAACGACCATGATCATCTCGATGAAGCTGCACGCCACACGCCAGGAGATCGATGAAGTCCGCAAGCAAGTCGAGCACTTCGGATACAAAGTGCATTCCATCGAGGGAGAGGAGCGCGTCGTGATCGGAGTCGTCGGAGTGGGCGATGTGACTGCGTGCCTGGAATCCGTGGAAGCCATGCCGCAGGTGGAAAAAGTGGTGCGCATTTCCGCGCCGTACAAATTCGTGAGCAAGGAATTTCGCGCCGGGCGCACGCAGATTCGCGTCAACGGTCTGCAAATCGGCGGCGGCGAATTTATTGTGATGGCGGGGCCGTGTTCGGTGGAATCGGAAAAACAAATCATGCAAGCCGCGGAAGGCGTCGCCAAAGCGGGGGCGAAAATGCTGCGCGGCGGCGCGTTCAAGCCGCGCACGTCTCCCTACGATTTTCAAGGCATGGAAGTGGAAGGCCTGAAGCTTTTGCAGAAAGCGAAAAAAGCCACTGGGCTCGCCATCATTACGGAAGTGATGAGCGATCGCGACGTCGATTTGATCGCCGAATATGCTGATGTGATGCAAGTCGGCGCGCGCAACATGCAAAATTTCGTCTTGCTGAAAGCGCTGGGAAAATGCGGACGTCCAGTTTTGCTGAAACGCGGAATGAGCAGCACGATGAAGGAATTGCTGATGTCCGCCGAGTACGTGGTCGCGCACGGAAATCCCGACGTGATTTTGTGCGAGCGCGGAATCCGCACCTTTGAAACGCACACGCGCAATACCTGCGACATTGCCGCTATTCCGGCACTGAACGAACTGACGCACCTGCCGATCATTCTGGATCCCAGCCACGCCACCGGAAAACGCAGTCTGGTGCCCGCGGTAGCCCGCGCCGGCGTAGCCATCGGTGCCGACGGCCTAATCGTGGAAGTTCATCCCGCCCCAGAAAAAGCCATCAGCGACGGCGCCCAATCCCTGGATCTCGTTCAGTTCGAGAAAATGATGCTCGATCTGCGCCCCTATATCGAGCTGTGGGAAGTATCGCGTAAGAATGAAGCCCTCGCCGCCGCCAATTGAAAGTTGGTCACTATCTTCCAGCCTGGCAGTTGCTCTAGCGACGATGCCCTTCCACGCGACGATGGCCTAGACGTGCCTCCTCGCGCTCATGTGCTCGACCGCTCGGCTACGCGTTCCGGGGCACTAAATTACAGGGAGGGACGAGGAGCAACCGACTTGCCCATTTTGGACGTGAAAACAAAGAGGCTGCCCTGACCTTTTTTTGGACTGCGTGCAACACTCTGCACATTAAGAGAAAATATTCAGCAGTCCTCCGAAAACAAAACACTCAAAAGGCTTCTATGTTATTGATTCCATTTGGACAACCGTACTTCATTTTGGCATCGCAAATGCACCGTGCTTTTTCTTTCAGCGGTCTACAGGGGGTTGAGTCGGGCTCAGTGCAAGCGATCTTAATGGAGATATAAATTACGGTACCAGCGGCCTAAGTGGCAGGGTTATTGCTTAGATTCAAGCGGGGATTTCTGTCCACGACCAGTAGCACCGAAGTCCAGCGTTCATAGCTGTAGGAGAAGACACAAATCATGAGAGCCAACAGATATGCACTCGTAGTGAGTTTAGCTCTGCTTAGTCTGACAGTTCCAAGCCCCACTCGGGCAGCCGCGGTGGACTATTTTCTGCGAATCGATGGCATATCGGGTGAGTCCAGCGACGGGAAGCATTGGGAGGGGACTCTCCATCTTAGTTTCGGTAGTGACGGTGGCGTAATTCTCGCAGACCTAAACCTTAATGGGTCGGATGCCTCAGGCCCATACTCAATCATCAGTTCACAGGGCCCCGACACCGCCGTGTCACCATCGCTATACACTGTGACTTTGTCAGACGGCCACTCCGACTCTCTATTCTTAGCATTCCCAACGCTGAATTTATCCGGATACACTGGACCGCTGTGCGGCCAACAAACCGGAGATTGCCACGTGACCGCTATAAACGGGACTGTAGGCTTCCAGCTTGTAAGTGAGCTTTTCATCAATGGAGCTACAACGCCCACCGGAGTTGTCGTCAGTGGGAACGCCACGCCCGAGCCGGCTTCGCTGCTCCTGCTCGGCAGCGGCCTGATCGGCCTAATAGGCCTCCGTCGCAAGCGGGTGGCTTCCTCTCATCAGCTCGTCGCCGTTCGCTGCTCCTAATAGCCGTTCGGCCCCGAAATTCGACCATTCGCTGACTTTTGCTTTACTTCTCAAGAACACCCGCGCTACCCTTCCCCATGGTCGCCCCCGGCCCGGCACAAATCTCGAAGCTCCGTCCCCGTCCACTCGACGTAAACACACGAACCAAGCTACCTCCCCCGTTGTCTGCCTCACGTGGCGTCAATATCTCTCCCGTTCTCAGCAGCTTCCTCATACTTCCCGTTGCCACGGGGGTGTACCCTTCCAACGTTCATTTTCAAGACCTCTTAGCCCTTCGGTCAATCCGCTCAGAGACGCAAGTTCCGTCGTGTCATACTCTTGTGGACTCTTTGTCGTTCTCAAAAGAGTCAAACCCTTTGCAATCAAGCAAATCCAAACTCTTTGTGCAAAATACCCGGGGGGCCAGATTCCGCTTCGTCATCGTTAACAGCACGGGGTGGGAGTACGTCTTGAGAACTGGGGCTGGTGCGGAGTAGGAGTGAATGCGCCTTGGGTACGCGGGTTGAGTTCGGGTTGGGGATGGGACCAGCGATGGTTACTGCCGGGCGTGCTCCCGACGAGGGCGAAGTGGGCTTGTTGGTCGCGGCGGCGCGGGAGGGTGACCGGGGGGCGTTTGGAGCTTTGTATCAGCGCTATGCGCGGATGGTGCATGGGATTTTGCTGGGGCGGGTGCCGGTTGGGGATGTGGAGGACTTGGTGCAGGATGTGTTTGTGCGGGCCATGCGGCAGGTGCATACGCTGCGGGATGTGAATTGCTTTGGAGGATGGCTGGCTACCGTGGCGCGGAATCGCGCGAATGATTATCACCGGAGGTCGGTGGAATTGGTGGAGTTTACGGAAGAGGCGCCGAATCAGGCGCCGGAGAAGCGAAGAAGCAGCGAGGCAGGGGATGACGGCGCCGCGATCTTGGGCGTGATACGCGGGTTGCCGGAGGCGTACCGGGAGACGCTGATTTTGCGGTTGGTGGAGGGGATGACCGGGCCGGAGATTGCGGAGCGCACGGGGCTTACGGCGGGGTCGGTGCGGGTAAATTTGCATCGGGGGATGCAGATGCTGCGGGAGAAGCTGGGAACAAAGCCATGAGTAAAGAGAGCGAATTGCTGAAAGACGATTATTTGTGGGACGGGTCGGGCGAGCCGGACGCTGCGGTTGTGAAGCTGGAGCAGGCGCTGGGGAAGTTTCGGCACGCGGGGCGGGCGCCGGAATTGCCCGACAGCTTCGTGGCGTCGCACAAGTCGAAGGGAGTTTTGGGAGGCGCGCTGCTTTGGTTTCAGTTTGCCGCTGTGGCTGCGAGCACGTTGATCGTGTTCTCGGTTTGGAGCGGGCTGCGACTGCCCAGTGAAATGACGGCTAGCGGAGTTGGTTGGGGAGTGGAGCAGGTGGCGGGAGCGCCGCGCGTGGGAACGAAGTCCATTGGGCAGCCCGGTGAAAAAGGCACGCTGCGGCTTGGGCAAACGCTGGAGACGGATCGTGAGTCGCGAGCGAGCATCACGGTTTCTGACGTCGGACAGGTGGACATTGATCCGCAGACGCGGCTGCGCTTGGCGGAGTCTCGGACTTCGCGCACTCGGCTGGAGCTGGAACGGGGAACGATTCACGCGATGATTTGGGCGCCACCGGGGGAGTTCATGGTGGATACGCCTTCGGCGCTGGCGGTGGATTTGGGCTGCGCGTACACGCTGCAGGTGGACGATTCCGGCGCGGGACTCTTGCGCACGACGATGGGGTGGGTCGGCTTCCGGCTGAATGGGCGCGATGCGTTTATCCCCGCGGGCGCGGTGGGGGAGACGCGCAAGGGAATCGGGCCAGGCACGCCGTATTTCGAGGACGCGCCGGCGGAGTTTCGCGCGGCGCTTCGGCAATTTGATTTTGCGAAGCTGAGCGAGGAGGAGCGGAGTGCGCAGCTTACGATTGTGCTGGCGAACGCTAGGAAGAATGATGCACTCACGCTGTGGCACCTGCTGAGCCGCGCGAGCGTCGCAGACCGCGGGCGCGTGTTTGACGCGCTGAACGCGTCGGTGCCGGCGCCCAAGGGCGTTACGAGGGAAGGAATTGAAGGCGGCGAGCACGCGATGCTGGATGCGTGGTGGAATGAGCTGGGTTACGACGATATTGCTGTGTGGCGGAAGTGGGAGAAGGCGGAGTTCTACCAGCGTTAACAGTTGTTTCCTCGCAGCGTCTTTAGTTTTGCAAGACGTTCGCTAAGAGGAGACGACATGAAACTAAGAAAAATATCTTCGGTGAAATATTTTGCAGTGCTTACGGCGGCCTTGCTGTTCCTTGCAGGAACGGCGATCGCGGGGCCTCCGCTGATTTGCCACGCTGTTGATATTGGTACGGCGCAGTCCCTGCCGTGGACAAGCACGGGATGGAACCTGAGCGGACAAGAGACTTACGACGTGAGCCATTTGGTGCCGGACACGCTGGCGCTCCTTGCCCCGAGCACGCCGGTGCTGGTGCGCATGGAAACGCTGCGGCGCGCGACGCTATACGCGCAGCAACGAACGGCGGTCGCGAAGGAGCTGTTGTTCCGGCTGGAGGCGCGGACGCGTGAGAATCCGAAGGATGCGCTGGCGGCGTTTGATTTCGGATATCTCGTGGAGTGCTACAGACAGGCGAGCTGGCTGCATCAGCACACGGATTGGCTGAAGGCGTCCGGAGATAGTGCGGGCGCGAATCTTGTGATGAAGATCGACGGATATGAGTCTGTGCGTAAAGCGATAGCGCTGCGAGGAAGCGATCCACAGATGGAGTTTGCCGCGGCGCTGATGACTGCGGATGGCGCGCGCAGCGAACACGACCGGCATTTGCAGAACGCGATGGCGGGAGCGAAGGCGGACGCAATGCTGGCGCGCAACCTGGCGAGCCGCTTTCCCAAAAACGCAGCGTAGTGCTACTTTACCGGAACGAGGGTCGCGTGGATTCGGCTGGGCACCCTGCGGGTGAGGGTTGCTGACTGAGCTGCGCGACCCAGCATTCTGCTTTCTGCTTGTTATCCGGGTCCACAGGAGCTCGCAAATAGTTGCGAAGCTCGGCGATTGTCTGATCGGTTTGGCCGGCCCTGAAATGAATCAGGGCGAGAACCAAGCTGGCATCCGGGAATACGCTTTCACTCTTGCGAAGCATTTCAATGGCTTCCGGCGTGACGTGGCCCTGGCCAATCAGAGCGCGGCCCAGAATATAGTGTGAGGCCACGAGCTGAGAATCGGTATCCAACGACTGGCGCGCTTCGGCCTCCGCCTCCTGATATCGATTCAACAGCAAAAGCGTGAGGGAAAGATCCTGATGCGCCTGGGCGCTGCGAGGGTCGAGGGAGACGGCCGCTTCGTGCTCGGTTAGAGCTTTCTGATATTCGCCGAGTTGGATGAAACGTAGTCCGAGCGCGATGTGAGCCTGGATGAAATCGGGAAAGATTTGCAGAGCTTTCTGGAGATGCTCGACGGACGTGGGGACGTCGCCGGAATGAAAGGCTTTTTGGTAGCGCTCGAACTCCTTGAGGGCTTTGGAAGGGATGCGGAGCTGGCTGACGGGGACAGGGTTGACGGCGGGCCGCGCCGCCGGGGTCGCGGAATTCGGTTCGGGGCGCGAGCGAATGACTGCGAAAGGATCGTTGGGATCGAGGGAGGCAAGTTCATCGTTGACCGTGCCAGCAGGCGAACCGGAACGGTGGCTTCCTTGCGCGTGTAGGTTCGAAGTGAGGAAAAACGCGAGGAGAAGAACAATCGTTGATTTCATGTGGCTACCCCAACGGTAAGCATGAATTGGGCTGGCTCACCGCTCGTTCTGGAAGCGAGAGAATTTCAGGAGTGGGGAACTATTTTTTCGGAGCTGCCACTCCGTGCGCTTCAAGGGGAGAGACGGAGAAAGTTGCGGATTTGTTTGGGAAGTTGCGAGTAATTGTCTGTAAATTGCGGCTACATTCGTTGTTTAACATAAAAAAGTTCTTAAGGTTGGCGGTGATAAATGTTGTCCGGCGTGCGGGTAAATGCAGTGCTGGTGGTATTGGAGCCAGGGCCAGGGTCAGGGGTCGTGAAACGGGGCAAGCTTAGCCGGAACGTTTTTGGCCGTCATTCTTGGCGGTTTCGAGCCAACGCCCGAGGACGGCGAGGGGCTGGGGTGCGACTTCGAGGAAGGAGAGACCACAGCCGAGGTTCGGCTGGACGTAAATGATTTTGGCTTTGGCGTGGAAGAAATCCTCGCCGGCGAAAATTTTTACGAGCACGAGAGTTTCTTGCGGGAAGGGATTCATCATGTCGAGGTAGCAGCCATGAAGGCTTAGCTCGCTGACGCGGGTGGCGATGCGCACGTCGGTTTTCTGCTCAATGAGTTCGGCGCTGGCGATGAAGGTGTAGCGTGGCGTGCGGCGCTGTTCTCGTTTCAAGAAGATCGGCCTCTGAAATCATATTCCCATGAAGTTGCGCGCGGTTTGTCGAGGAGTTGCGGAAGGGTTATTACTCGAAAGGAACGTGGTGGCTAGGGTTTTCGTCAACTCATTTCGCACGCCGGAAGTTGTCTTCGTCGCAGCACTTCCAGAAGTGAAAAAACAGCGAGAGCGAAAGCGAAACCCACGTGTAACCCCGACACGTGGGGCACCCAAATTCGACTTCCCGACTTACGAACTGGCGCGAATATCCCCGATTGTCCAAGAATGGTCGGAGATGACAAGATCCCCAAGACTGCGGCCATTATGTCGATCGCGCCGTTGGAGGAGGGGGGATTCGGAACCTCAGCGAGTGCGCTTTCCAGTATTCGTCAGAGACGACCTCAGTTTGGTCCCTGAAAAGAGACCAATACAAGGACTGTCCAAATATCAAAGCTCCCCAAAGGAAAAATTCAATCATTGTGGTGCTTCGCTCCCTCGGTCCCAACGCTTAGTTACTTCCGAACTTCCTGACCCGGACGGCCCACCCTGCCCTTTCGCTACGGTCTCCTGAACCGTGTTGCAGTGGAGAGTCGATTTTTAACCCCCTGCAGGCATCTCCCGCCACCGTAGAACTTGCTTCTTACGATTTAGGATGGAAGGACACCTGTACCTGTAACTCAACCGAAACCGGTTGGCCGTTCAGAGAAGTCGGCTCGTACTTCCACTGCAACACGGCCCGCAAGGCCGCAGCGACGAGCAGGGGATGGCCACTCACGGCGCGTGCTTGGACCACATTCCCTCGCTCGTCGATGACCGCGTCGATCACCACGGTGCCGGAGATGTGCGTTTGGCGGGCCAGCGGCGGATACTCTGGATCGATGGAATAGGTCTGACGCGGGGGCTTGAGCAAGGAACCAGCGCGCACGACTCGCTTTGTTGGTTGCGGCTGCGAAATAGGGGGCGGAGTTGCTGTCCCCGTGCTGCCGAATGCTCCGCCGAGTGCGCCGCCAGGTTGTCCCCCAGCCACGCCGCCTGGCAGGCCGCCCACAACGCCTCCCAGGTCCGGCACGGCGGCTGCGCTATCCAGAGAGACCGTCTTTGGAATCGAGGCCGGGGCCCTTAATTTTCCTTGCGTATAGGTAAGCTTCGGCCGCGTCGGTGATACGTGCGGAGCCACGGGCCGCGCTGCCGCTGCTGGAGGCGGGGGCGGCGCAACAGGAGGGGCCACCAAGGGAGTGTCCTCGTACTTGCTTAGTTGGATCGTCCCCGTGGTGTACAGCGGCA
>Ga0307479_10006019_pt1 | contig 11109 bp, 9 predicted proteins | sample atmos_gasesECM4C_FD_203743 | JGI IMG/M metagenome (GOLD analysis project Ga0307479, IMG submission 203743) | Hardwood forest soil microbial communities from Morgan-Monroe State Forest, Indiana, United States - atmos_gasesECM4C_515 | ecosystem: Environmental > Terrestrial > Soil > Temperate... | reverse complement strand
GCGTTCTGTATAACCGCGCCTCATGCGACGTGAACGGCAAGCCCTGGGATCCCTCGCGGCGCCAGGTGTGGTGGGATGAAGCTAAACAATCGTGGGTGGGCAACGACGTACCGGATTTCAAGGCGGACTCGGCTCCCAAAGATCACATGGGACCGTTCATCATGAATCCCGAGGGCGTTGGGCGCTTGTTTGTGCCTCTGGGCGCAATGGCGGATGGGCCTTTCCCCGAGCACTATGAGCCCATCGAAAGCCCGATCGCCAACCCGCTGCATCCCAACCAGTCCAATAATCCCGTCGTGAAGCGATATAAGACGGACATGGACAAGTACGCGAATTCCGCGCAGGAATACAACATCGTCTGCACCACCTATCGCCTCACGGAGCACTATCACTACTGGACCAAGAACAATCCCATGAACGTCCAGCTCGTGCCGGAGCCGTTTGTGGAGATTCCAGTTGAACTCGCCGACCGGATGGGCATCCGGGGAGGCGAACGGGTCAAGGTCAGCAGCATCCGCAACCACTACATTGCCAAAGCCATGGTGACCCGCCGCATTCGTCCCATGAAGATTGACGGCAAGGAAACATTCCAGATTGGCATCCCGATTCACTGGGGCTTCCGTGGCATCGCGGAAGACGAAGGGAAAACGGCCAAGACACTGGCCAATCAATTGACGCCTACCGTAATTGATCCCAACGCATTCACGCCGGAGTTTAAGGGCTTCCTGGTGAAGCTCGAAAAGGCCTGACGAGGGCAGACAGATGAGCGATCGAAGAACACTGCAGATCAAGCAGATGTCGGCCCACCCGGGAACCATCGCAGGAGGGGACCCGGGACATGAGGTGCAGCGCGACTACGACGTCTGCAAACTGGTGGATACGACGACCTGCATCGGCTGCAAGGCATGCGAGGTCGCCTGCGTCGAATGGAACGACATGCCATTCGCCAACACCACTTTCGATAACACCTACCAGACCATGCCGGAAACGCGCTGGAATTTCTGGAACCTGATCAAGTTTAACGAGCACCAGAACAGCGATGGGACGATTCAGTGGCTGATGCGCAAAGATCAGTGCATGCACTGCGCCGATCCCGGCTGCCTGCGCGCGTGTCCTGCCGACGGAGCCATCGTGCAGTACACCAACGGCATCGTAGATTTTCAGCAGGAGAACTGCATTGGTTGCGAATTCTGCGTGTCGGGCTGTCCATTCCATATTCCGAAATTCAACAGCGTGACAAAGAAGGTTTACAAGTGCACGCTGTGTTCCGATCGTGTCGGTCAGGGATTAGAGCCGGCTTGCATCAAGGCGTGTCCAACCGGATGCCTGAAGTTTGGCTCAAAAGACGACATGAAGTTTATTGCGGAGGAGCGTTCCAAACAACTCCGGGAAAACTTTGGCTTCGCCAATGCCGGGATTTACGATCCCCAATCGATTGGTGGCACGCACGTGATTTATGTGCTGCATGACGCCACTGATCCCGAGCGCTACGGCGGCCTGCCCAGGAATCCGACCATCCCCTGGAGCTATACCGTTTGGAAATGGCTGGCCAAGCCGGTCCTGGGCACGTTCGCTTTGTTTGGTCTGTTGGGAGTTTGCCTGCACTACGTGATGGTGGGCCCGCGGCGGCCGCAACCAGATCCGGATGAGGAGGGTGTCCATGGGAACCGCGGTTGAGCGCTTCGACGATAAAGCGCGGCAAGCTTTCGAATCCGTCGGCCGCACCGAGGTGTTTCCCGGAGAACTGCTGCGCCATCGGGTGTACACACGTTTCCTGCATTGGATGGTGGCGCTCTTCTTCTTTCTGGCGTTGTTCTCGGGTTTCGGAATCTACCTGCCATGGTTGTTCCGATGGTTTACCCCGATCTTCGGAGGCGGCGCGCTCAGCCGCGTGATGCATCCGTGGTTCGGCTTGGCGTTCGTTGCGTTTTTCGCGCTTCAGACGCTGAATTGGCTGACTCCCATGAGGTGGACTCCAGCGGACTCGCGCTGGATGCGCAACATCAAAAGTGTCGTGACCGGATCGGAGAAGCTCGAACCACCCGATACGGGCTTTTTCAACGCCGGTCAAAAAGCTCAGTTCTGGGAAATCGTGCTCGGCTGCATTGTGTACCTGATCTCAGGAATCATTCTCTGGATTGGGGCCGACACTTTTGGTCGCATCGCCGTAGCCGTCAGCTACGTGCTGCATGACATCTCGGCACTGATCATGCTCGGTGGAATTTTCATTCACATCTATCTGAGCACCATCGGGGAGCCGGGCACTTTGCAGTCCATGACACGCGGTGCCGTGAGCGAAGCTTGGGCTTGGACCTTCCACCCCGCCTGGTACAAGGAAGTCACGGGTCGCGATCCACGGCAGGCTCATGACGAAGCCCTGAACCGCATGCGTTCGGCCAGGAAGAATCCTTAAAGCTCTCCAACTTGGCCGTGCGCTAACCGCTCATTTCGCGGGTGACCGTTCCAACTCTGCTCGCGGCCAGTTGCCCAGATTGGCTCCTGCCTCGTACGTGCTCTGCAGGAATTCCATCAACCGCTTTTCCGGCTCGGCCGATTGGCGAATGTCGTCGTACATCAACAGGAATTCGCCCAGCGGAGAATAGAAAGCTTTCTCCGGCCGGACCGGGGCAGCCTTGAATCCAGGCGGTTCGGGAGCGGCATAGGCATAAAATGCAGCACCTTTCACATCGCCTCCGCCCGGCCAGAATCCAGCGCTGATTACTTCATGGGAATAGGCTTCGCGGGTTATCGGGTCCGCGTCCTTGCGTTCGGGACCGCGGCGTCCTGAGAAGCGTGTCGAGGCCAGATCGAAGCTGCCCCAGAAGAAATGAATCGGGCTGTGTTTGCCGAGGAAGCGACTGCGGAACTCTTTGAAGACTGGCTCCACGAGCGTGAGAATTCTCCAGAATCGCTGGGCATATTCAGGGTCATAGGACGCGTGCTGCGTATCGCGATCAAATCGGACGGGGTTGGGAACTTCCGCGGGCATCGGCCAGATGTGCACGTCAATGTCGAGGGAGCGTAGAGCCGACATGAATTCCGCATAGAAAGCGGCGACTGACTGTGGCCGCAGGGGAAGAACTCGCTGCTCGCCGTCGCAGGTAAAGATCGTCAGCTTGTGCTCAAGAAAGTTGAATTGAATTTCAAACACACCCTGCTTGTACGGAATAGCAGACGTGGTGAGCCCCACTGCGTTCACGTACAACGGTACTTCCCACCAGTGATTGATTCGCGGACTCAGCGCCAGCCGGACTTTGCCGACAATCTGCGTCCACATGTGTAGAGTGGCATACGTGTCCTTCCACGCCTCCAGTGGCAGCTCTGGCCAAGTGCTCTCCGGCATGAATTCCCCCCCGCGAAGCCTTTGTCCTATCGTATTCCCCCAGCGAAAATTGCGCTTTGGTGCATGAGAACTGGACCCGGCGGTCCGAAAGATAGGCCCAAACTGACACCATTGTTGCAAAATATCTCGCCAAGGGTATTCTCTTTACCGCATCTTTTTGCGATGATACCCGGCACTCAATTTCGGCGCGGAGATAGTCTCATGCGTACCGTTCTTGGCTGTGCGGTGTTGCTGTGCGAATTCATGCTGCTTTCGCTGGCACTAGCCCAGCAACCTTCAGCTCCCGAGTCTGAAAGCGCCATCTGCGCCTTTGAAGACGGCAAGCAACTGACGGCTCACTACACTCCAATTCCTGCCGGTCATAGCGAGGGCCCGCCCATTGGCAAGGTGCTGATGCCTGGCGGATCGGCGATGACATTCTTTACCGAGACCGACCTCGGTTTCGGCGAAACTCACATTCCGACTGGCGGGTACACCATGTATGTCATACCGGGCAAAAAGGAATGGACTCTGATTGTTAGCAGGAACACGGCCGTCGATGCCAAGTACGATGAGAAACAGGATCTGGGTCGCGCTGCCATGGCAACCGGCCAGCTGAGTTCCCCCGCCGATCGCTTGTCGGTTTATTTCGGACACACCGGCCCCAAGAAATGCGAGATCAACATTGATTTCGGAAAAACGCGCGGCTGGGTAGAGTTCAGAGAGAAATAGCCTTCTGCGACGAGTGTGGTGTTCCTTAAAGTCGCGACATAATTAAATTATCAAAGTGTCATCCTGAGCGCAGCGAAGGACCTCTGTACTTTCTTGCCAGATCCAGCCCATGCCCATGCGCCACCGCAGTGCGGCTCGAATTTTGTCGCGAACTTCGGGGACCCACATTCTCCTGATCTCGCAGACCACGCTTCGAAAATCGCTCCTGAGTTCGATTCCAGAGATCGCCCTCGCTCATCCATAAAATCAGTCGGAATCAGTAGCGCGATGCCCAGTCTGTTGCAGTTGTTTCACGCTTCGGCGTTCGCGGCCTATGATGAAATTACAACGCCCGCGCAAGAGGAAATCTCGTTGTGAAAATACCTTTGTTCCAGGTCGACGCCTTTACGGAGAAGATTTTTTCAGGCAATCCGGCAGCGGTCTGCCCATTGAGTCACTGGCTGGAGGAGAAGCAGATGCTGGCCATCGCAGCGGAGAACAATCTCTCCGAGACCGCTTTCTGCGTGCTGGATCATCCAGACCAGAATGGAGCATACGGTCTGCGTTGGTTTTCGCCGAAGGCCGAAGTTCAGCTCTGCGGTCATGCCACCTTGGCGACCGCATTCGTCATTTTCCATCTCCTCCGCCCCGGCACAACCTCAGTTTGCTTTCAAACCTGCAGTGGGCCACTGGAAGTTAGGAAAGAGGCGGACTCCCTGGCCATGGATTTTCCATCGCTTCCGTTGAAGCCGTGCGAAGCGGTTCCCAAGGCTTTGCTGGACGGACTGCACACCTTCCCGCGCGTGGTATTGGAAAGCGGAGCCACTGCGGCGGAGCGAAATTACTTCGCCATGTACGAATCGGAGAAGGACGTGCGCGACGCTGTTCCCGACCTCGCTCTCCTCGAAACGCTTCATCCGGCTGGAGTGTGTATCAGCGCGCCGGGCGAGCAGGCCGATTTCGTATCTCGCTATTTCGCCCCCAGCTATGGAATTCCCGAGGATCCCGTCACCGGTGCCACCCATTGTTCGTTGGGTCCCTACTGGTCGGATCGCTTAGGGAAAAGCGTTCTACGTGCCCGACAGATCTCGAGCCGGGGCGGGGAAATGCTAGTCGAGCCTCGCGGGTCTCGCGTGACGCTCAAAGGGAAGGCTATTCTGTATCTGGTCGGCGAAATCTCGGTTTAATTCGCGAGTCGTTCGCTTCGCCGCCGATCTAGTCAGAAATGTTGTAGCCGGAGAGAAATCTTCCTTGACGAATCCGTGTCGCGTTGTTGTATCAATCTAAACCCCTGAAAATCAGCGACATGCGAGCCGTGCTCCGCGCCATCCCAGAGCTCGCAAGAGATGGCCTTCCGAGCCGAGAAAAGCGGCAAAACCCTGAGCCTTTTGTCGTACAAGGGCATCTTAACGGGGATGCGTGATGTGTGGCGCCGTCGCGCCGGAGGCTATTGGAAATGCGTGTAGCACAGCAGGAAGTTGCTGTCCGACATGAGCTCCTGGACCATTTGGCGGACGCTCGTACCAACACAGACCGGCTTTTTGATCTGGTCAAGCCCGAGTTTCTATATGACCGGCCCATCGCCGAAAGAAACCGCATTATTTTCTATATCGGTCATTTGGAAGCGTTTGACTGGAATCTTCTGCGCGAGCGTGCCATCGGCGCAGAAGCGTTTCATCCCGAATTCGATCGCTTGTTCGCGTTCGGCATCGACCCGGTCGGGGGCGGTTTGCCCACTGATTTGCCAAAGGATTGGCCGCCAGTTCCTGACGTGCGGGAATATGTGGCACGCGTTCGGCAGGCTCTGGATGAGGGTCTCGAAGCTCGAATGTTGAGCGAAACGCCGGGACACGAGTTTCCGTTGACTCTGCTCCTGCAAGTGGCGATTGAGCATCGGCTCATGCACGCGGAAACGCTGGCGTACATGCTGCACCAATTGCCTCTCGACCGCAAAAATCCTCCTCAGCTGAAACCGGAGCTGGTTCTTGGCCCCGGCATCCCAACCACTATCGAAATTCCAGCCGGACGGGCGACGTTGGGCCTGCGACGTGACGACTCGGCAAGCTTCGGTTGGGACAACGAATACGAGGCGCACACTCTCGAGGTGCCGGCCTTTGCCATTGATCAATACCCCGTCAGCAATCAGCAGTATCTGGAATTTGTGACCGCGGGCGGATATGAGAATCCCGAATTCTGGTCGCGTGAGAGTTGGGATTGGAAGACGAAGAACAACATCTCCCATCCTGGCTTCTGGCGCAATCATGCGGGCGTTTGGTACTTCGCCGGGATGTTCGAGGAGGTTCCGCTTCCGATGGATTGGCCGGTATACGTCAGCCATGCGGAAGCCAGCGCCTACGCACACTGGACAGGGAAGTCGCTGCCTACGGAGGCGCAGTGGCATCGTGCCGCTTACGGTACACCGGACGGGCAGGAGCAGCCCTATCCTTGGGGAACGGAACCCCCGAGCCAGACCCGCGGCAACTTCGATTTTCAACATTGGGATCCGACTCCGGTGGCCGCCTTTCCCGAAGGTCAAAGCGCTTTTGGAGTCATGGACCTGTTAGGCAATGGCTGGGAGTGGACCTCCACCCTCTTCAGCCCATTTCCAGGATTTGAACCTTTTCCGTTCTATCGCGGATACTCCGCGGATTTCTTCGATAACAAGCATTTCGTCATGAAGGGCGGCTCTGCTCGTACCGCCGCCAGCATGTTGCGCCGCTCGTTCCGTAACTGGTTTCAACCTCATTACCCACATGTTTACGCGGGTTTTCGCTGCGTGAGCCACTGAACTGGCTCGAAAGGGCCCAGGAGCGAGCATGCTGACACAGGTCGTTACTGCCCAACCGTCTCTGGAATTTGCTGCCGACGTTCGGGCGGGACTGACCAAGCCGCAGAAGGAACTGCTTTCGAAATATCTTTACGACGACGTGGGATCGGCACTGTTCGAAGTCATCAGCGTGCTGCCGGAATATGGCCTGACACGCGCCGACGAGCGGGTTCTAAATCGCAACGCGTATGACATCGTGGAGCGTCTGCCTTTGCCGCTGATGGTCGCGGAACTCGGCAGCGGCAGCGGCAAGAAAACTCGCTGGCTGTTGAAGGCGCTCGCTCGGCGTCAACACACCGCCTACCATCCCATCGAAATCTCGCCCACTGCGCTGGCCATGTGCAAGCGCGAACTCGGCGATATCGATTCGATCAGCATCGTCGGCTTCGAGCGCGAGTATCTGGACGGCTTGGCGGAGGTGGCGGCTCGCCGCAAGAACAATCAGCATCTGCTGGTACTTTTCCTCGGGAGCACGATCGGAAACTTCGATCGCCCCGCCGGCATTGATTTCCTGAAACGTATCCGTGCCAGCTTATGCCCGGGCGACTCGCTTCTGTTGGGGACAGACCTCCTGAAGCCCATCCCGCAACTGCTCGAGGCTTACGACGACGCTCTCGGTGTCACCGCCGCATTCAACCGCAACCTCCTCGTCCGCATCAATCGCGAACTGGACGGCGACTTTGTGCTCGAGCAGTTTCAACACCTGGCGAAGTTTAATCCCCGGGCTCGAAGCGTCGAGATGCATCTGTTGTCGACCAGGGATCAGACGGTCACGATTCCGGCAGCCGGTTTTTCCGTGCGCTTCCGCGCCGGCGAAACCATCTGGACCGAAAGCAGCCACAAGTATTCGCGCGAGGAAATTTTCCAGATGGCCCGAGACACCGGCTTTCGTTGCGAAGCGCAGTGGGTCGACGCGGAATGGCCCTTTGCCGAAAGCTTGTTGGTTGCTGAGTAAAGCGACATTCTCTGCGGCAGTTCTCCGCATCCTCTGCGGTTTAAGATTTTGCCGTTCTCGGTGTTGCTATTGCAGAAGCAGTTCCTGCGAAATATTCTCGGCCGCCAGCGGGAGCCGGACCCGAAAGATGGATCCCGCGCCCAACGTGCTCTCAACGGTAATCCTGCCGTGATGTTGCTGCACGATCCATTGCGCGATGGAAAGCCCTAATCCTGCCCCGCCCATTTCGCGGCTGCGCGCCTTATCAACCCGGTAAAAGCGCTCGAAGATCCGGCCCTGCTCTCCCTCGGCGATGCCCATCCCGTTGTCGCGCACGCTGATCAGCGCGGTCCCTTCCCTTTCTTCTGCCGATAAACTCACCGTTCCCCCGGGAGCGGGCGTGTACTTGAAGGCATTGTCGAGCAGGATGTCGAGCACCCGGCGCAGCGCAGCGGCATCTCCCAAAACCCGCAACTCCGCATCCATGATTCGTTCACTAAACTGAAGCCCGCGCACGTTGGCCACCTGCCGCCAGCCCGAGGCTACTTCTTTCAGTGCGCCGCGAAGGTCGATGGGCTGGATGTTCAGCGTCTGGCGGCCGGAATCAGCGCGCGCCAGGGCCAGCAATTCTTCAATCAGCGATGTAGTTCGCTCGGCTTCCAGCAGGATGTGCCGCAGCGCCTCGCGGTATTCTTGTTCGCCGCGAGAACGCCGCAAGGCTACTTCAGCTTCGGTGCGAATCAGGGAAATCGGCGTGCGCAACTCGTGCGACGCATCCGCCGTGAATTCCGTGACGCGGTTGAATGCCACCTCGATGCGTGCCAGCATTTCGTTCAACGTATCCGAGAGCCGCTGCAATTCATCGCCGGTGTGGAACTGCTCGAGACGGCTACTAAGCGTATGGCCAGTAATAGTCCGGGCGGTGCGAGTGAGAGTATCGACTGGGGACAGCGCTCTCCGGCTGAGCCAGTATCCGACTGCTCCCGCCGCCAGCAGCATCAGTGGAGCGAACATCAGCAAGTATCTCTGGAAGCGCTCCAGCGTTTCCACCTCTTCATGAGTCGACGTGCCGGCTTGCACCGTGAAAGCGCGGCCACGCACATCGATTCGCGCGCTCACAAAACGAAATGGCTTTTTCCCAACACGAACATCCTGGTGCAGAGTCTTGCGCAACAGGCTTGGGGATACCGGCGGCAATCCGGCTTCGGCTAGAGCAGGCGAGCGATAGATCCAATTCCCATCGGCGTCGACAATTTGCAGGTAGTCGCCTCCAGTTTCCGCGCTGTATTCATCGGTGACTATGTTGTGCAACTCGGCCCAACTCTGTCCTGAGGGCTGCCCTTCCAGAAAACGCCTGACATCCTCCACCTGTCCCGCCAGTGTAGAGTCCGCAATATCGTGAAGATTTTCGCGCAGAATGAACCACATCCCGACTCCGAAAATCAGCTGCGCCAACGCAAAGATGCCGAGATACCACAACGTCAGCCGAAGGCCGATCGAGAGCCGGCTCACGCCTGGGCCTCCGATCGAATCATGTACCCAACCCCGCGAACCGTATGAATGAGCTTGGGCTGGTCTTCGGCATCGATTTTTGTCCGCAACAGCCGAACGAATGCGTCGAGCGTATTCTCCTCGATGTCGCGGTCGAACCCCCAAACCGCCTCGATCAATGAGCGCCGAGGCACCACTTTGCCTGCGCGGTACATGAGCCGCTCCAGCAGGTTGTACTCGGTGCGGGTGAGCAGGATGTCCCTGCCTCCACGGGAAACTTCGCGGGTCGCCGGATCGAGCACGAGATTGCCCACTTGCAACTTGGTCGCCTGTGGCACGGGAGCCCTTCGTTTTACAGCACGGAGACGCGCCAGCAACTCCTCGAATGCGAAAGGCTTGGTGAGGTAATCGTCCGCGCCCGAATCCAGGCCCCGTACCAGGTCCGGCACCGAGTCTTTGGCGGTCAGCATCAATACCGGAGTCGCGACCTTCTCTTTCCGCAGTTGATGGGCCAGGTCATAGCCGTTGAGGTTCGGCAACATGATGTCCAGGATGATGGCGTCAAATTCATAATTGCGGGCAAGATCCAGGCCTTCCTTGCCGTCGCCTGCGCACACCACAGTGTGACCTTCTTCGGCCAGCCCTTTGCGCAGGAGTTCTACCATGCGCGTCTCGTCTTCCACGACCAGTAACTTCAAGCGCACCCCGAGCTCATTCGCTCTTTTACATTCCGTCCCTGAAGAGCAGATGAAACCGCTATGCCCGTCAACACCTGCATATTAACCCGAGTTTGGTTCCGGTCGGCGATTGTCTATTCCCGGGGCTGACGGGCAACGCCTGGTTGGAGGAGGCCGTCTAACGACGGATGACGGGCAAGGCATTATGAAAAGGCGTGTTGCCCCATCCCGTCAGCCCCGTCCGGGCAGGGATGGAATAGAATATCTCGATCCTGTTTTCAATCGAAAAATAGACTCACGCCCGGTACCCGGCGATTTGGGAGTACCCGGTGCAAAGGAGCCCAAACTGTCAATGAGAGCCCGCCTCGCGATCCTCACCTTTGCCAGCCTGATGGTGCTGGTCGCCTGCAGTGGAAGTACTCATCAATTTGCCTACATAACGACTCCCTTCAACAACGGGATATCGGCTTATCGCCTTGACACGAATACCGGCAGCTTTAGCCAGGTTTTGGGGTCGCCCTACCAGACGGGAATCTCTCCGACGGCGGTCGTGATTCACCCTTCCGGAAAATTTGCCTATGTGTCCAACGCGGGGGAAAACACGATTTCGCTTTACAAAATTGGCAGCACCGGCGCTTTGACCGAGGTCACTCCGCGCACAAACACCGATATGCAGCCTGCTGCGCTCATGATGGATCCAGGAGGGGCATTTCTCTTCTCCGCCAATAGCTTTTCGAACACCATCACGGTGTACTCGATCACGGCGAATTCCGGAGTCCTGAAGCTGATCAGCACTCCTTCCTACCCGACTTCCGGTTTCACGCCCGTTCGAGGGACGATTGCTCCGTCGGGCAAGTTTCTCTATGTGGCGAACTCCAATAGCGCCTCGATCTCGGGATTTGCGGTGGACAGCTCGGGCAAACTGACGGCTGTGCCGAACTCGCCCATTGCGGTTGGAAACGGGCCAAACTGGATTGCCATCGATAACGCAGGAAAGTTTCTGTATGTAGCCAACTTGCAGGACGGAACGTTTTCCGGATTCACCATCGACTCCGGAACAGGTGCGCTCACTCCGATCAGTGGATCCCCCTTCGGAGTCGCCAACACCGGCACCACTATCGTTCCCGTCAGTTCGGTCGTTGTCGAC
>Ga0307479_10006018_pt1 | contig 11109 bp, 19 predicted proteins | sample atmos_gasesECM4C_FD_203743 | JGI IMG/M metagenome (GOLD analysis project Ga0307479, IMG submission 203743) | Hardwood forest soil microbial communities from Morgan-Monroe State Forest, Indiana, United States - atmos_gasesECM4C_515 | ecosystem: Environmental > Terrestrial > Soil > Temperate... | reverse complement strand
GCAAAGCTGCAAGCGCTGGAATTATTCTCCTTTTACTTGCGACGTGGATTTCGGGACCACGACCAACGAAGGTCGTACCGGGACCCAACCTCAGCAAGGAAGAGCCGGCGGTCGGGCTTCGGACCGATACCCTTAAGATGCAGGAGACTCTGCGTGATAAGGGACATTACCGAGGGAAGATCGATGGGGTGTTCGGCCTTCGAACACGGGCGAGCATCCGCGCATTTCAGAAGGCCGAGGGTCAGCCAACCACGGGTCAGCTAGACATCCAGACGGCCAGCAAACTCGGAGTCACACCAGAGGGTCGCGGAAAAACTGGCTACGAGACTACACAAGACAAGCCTTCAGCAGGCATTCGATCGGTTAGAAGATTGCGTCGAACAAGCAAGATCCCACCTAAGGCAGTCAGCAGCCGGGGAGACCGCGAAAAGGCACTTCAAGCGGAGAACGAAACAAACGATCGGTAGTTGCTTGTGAGCATTTTTGCTCAGACCTCTCGAAGCCTGATTTGCTAAGGTCGAAATCGTCGGGGTGCGCGCCCAGCTATCTCTGCGGATTTGCGTGCGAGTGTAACCACACAGCACGAAGCAGAAACTGACGCACTGGTAACAGAAAGGAGGCTGTTCAATGAGAAAAGTAATCTTCGTACTTGCAATGTTGGGTCTCGGCACGCTGTGCTGGGCAGGGTCGGCACGGGAAGACGCCACCGACCGATTGGATAAGGCTACCACAGTGTTACACGAGATTATGGGGATGCCTGACAAGCACGCAAAGTGCGGGGCCGTCATACCGCGCATGGTCAAGGGTGGCTTTGTCTTCGGCGCCAAGGGAGGCAAAGGCGTAGCAACGTGCCGCACGGCGACTGGCTGGAGTGCGCCCGCGTTCATGACGATCTCGGGTGGAAGCTGAGGACTCCAGATTGGTATAGAAGCTGTCGACGTGGTGCTAATCATTCAGAATGACAAAGGGATGCAAAAGCTGCTCCCGAGCAATCGCGGTCCAACATTTGGTTATCTCATACGCTTGCGCGAAACAGTTCTCATGCCAACGTGATCAAACTCAGCTCGCGTGTGTGAAAGGGAGATTGCCATGCTTTGGACAATTTTTGTTGTTCTTTTGATCTTATGGCTTTGGGTTTTGGCCTGCATGTCGGCGGAGGCCTAATTCACCTGCTGCTGGTGGTGGCTTTGGTGGTCCCGGTCATCAACCTGCTGAGCGGACGACGTACTGTTGGTTGATTCTCGAGTAGCGTCGGCCCAGGCGCCCAAGGAAGTCCGGCGTAGCCTGGCGCCCGCCGCACCGCATCGAACCCTCACAGCACCTTGTCTAAAAAGGAGACTGACAGGTCAAAAACTTGGGAGCACTACAGTCACGCCGCTCGTCATCATGAAAAAGCGACCTACCATTACAAAGAGGCAGCGAAATACGACCGTCTAACCGTCGTTTCCGGGTGTGCCCGGGCCTACGTGCCAGCTTGTGCTAGTCGTGTGCAACCTGCCCGCGTGGCGGTCGTTATCCAGGGGGCCGAGAAGAACAGACCGTCTCACCTTGGCGGGGGAGATACATGCCAACTGGTGCTCTTCCAACTTGGCGCGCTCCTTCTCCACATTCTTGAAGGCTGCGAACTCCGTACTGACCCGAAAATACGCAGCGGAACGGGCCTCGATGTACTCGTTATACCTAAATTCAACAACTCGTTCCAGCTCCTTGCAGATTAAGCAATCCATGGCTAAACCTCCGGCCTTTTAGCAGGCCAAACAAGTGGCCGTGGACATTGTCCCTCTACTCTCGTCTGAGGATCTCTCGCTCGGCGCGGAGCCAATCTTGTTCGTCCTGGCCCGGTTTGCGACCGCGGCCTTCATACAGCTCATAGGCGCGTTCCCTTATCTTGGCTGTTTCTTGTGATGGAACCGTATCTGGCATCATCGCCGCCGGACCAAGAGGGCTTTGCGGGACGACAACGACGTCTGGTTTCGGTTGTTTGTGAACCTTGGGAACACTCATTTGGACACACCTCTAGTTGCTACGACTAAGAAGGAGAGTACCTCAGATGAACTGACTTAGCTCAGAGGACCTGAAAAGATGAGAGGAACTGCTCACTCGTTACTTAAGAGTACGCTGAATGCTCACTCATGTCCAATCGGGATCATTATCGAGCCGGGCTGGAGACAACTTCCTTCAGGATCTGGTTGTGGGTTATACCCTCTCGGATTTTAGACGAGAACCTCGGCGTATGGCCCTTTACCATTTGCTTGATGCCAGGCTCAAACTCGTGGAAGAGGTTGATGCCCGCGTCGTTGCCAATCGTCGAACCAAAATCGTTGAACGGCGCCGAAGCGGAGCGCGCCCAATAAGGACGGCGAGCGCTATGGATAGCAACCAAACTCAGTACCCCGAGGAAATATGAAGCGTTCAGCCTCTTCTTTCCTGAGTCCTCACGCGTCACAAAAATATGCGAAGCTGCGTACATGGCTCGGCCCATGAACCCCTTGCTGGTCGAAGGGTGATAAAGCAGGCTCCTCTTGACTAACGGCGGACACAGGTACTTAACAACAAAGTTGCTGGCGTCCTTTTGAGTAAATAGCAATTCATCGATAGGGATCAAGCTGGGCTGCAGCGCAGGAGTGAGGTGTCTCAGCTCTGCTGCACGCCTCACGTCCGAGGTGATGCCAGCCGAGCGCATTGTGACAGGCGAGCGCGCTATATAGGCAAATGTTTGAAGCTTCTCTGCTTGTCTTGCAGGCTGTACCGTGGACGGAGCATCAGGAAGTGATCTCCAGGTGCGCATCTCCTGGCTCTGCACTGCGGGTGATTTTGATCCATCTCCCTGAAGCAAACCTCCTGAAGGACGTTCGCTCTGGCTCAGCGCTCCGCAGGCGACTAGCAGTACAGAGGAAATGACCGATAGTGGTGCGATTCGCTTCACGATAGCGCGTTCCGGCAAGGCGGCAAGCGACTTCCCGGCTCCTCGGCGATTCAGCTGGAGGCACACTTTGACGTTAGCACTCTACAGGACTCTCGTCTGAGCAGGATTGCTCACCTGCAGGCAGAGACAACTCGCGCAGACCGATGCACAACTTGCGGGTCCAACGGTATGCATCTGCACCCATGCCAGGTCCGTATCGAGAGCTGCGATCAACGTGGCAAACTTCAAATCAAAGTTATCGTTGTCACCAAAATCTATCCTTTGAAATCTGCCCAGAGCTTCAGGGATCGCTTCGTCTGCGACCGGCCGATAGAAGATCGGAACCATCCGCTTGTTGTTGGCCACGGCATGGTCGATCTCTTTCCCTCAAATGGCCGAAGCCACCGATTTCGGACTGATGATGAATACGAAATTGTCCGCAGCTTCGATGTTGGTGAAGACCTCTCGCAACATCTCATTCCACCCGGTTCGGTAATCTCCTCGAATTTGCGGGGATGGGCTATTGCCGCATTGTTCAGGAGGATGTCGATGTATCCGAGTTCCGCTTCAATCTGCGCCGCGATCATGCGCTCTACGTCAGCTGAGACTGAAACGTCGGCTTGAACCGCGATTGCATTTCGCCCGATCGTCCTGATTTCGCCACAGACGGTTCTTGCTGCGTCCGCCCCTTTCGCGGGTAGTTCACAGCAATGTCTACACCGGCCCTAGCCAATGCCACGGCGATTCCGGCACCGATTCCGCGACTGCCGCCAGTCACAAAAACAACTCGATTTCTCAGGTCTCTCATCGGGTCATTGTATGCGCGGATGGCATCGGCCCCAGAAACCACGTTTCTTTATTACCAGGGACAATAAGTGAAATGGGGATGTTTGGCCAACTACAGCCCAGCCCGTAACAAAATGGTCAAGTAATCAGAAGCGGCCGGGCACGAGAGAATTCGGTGCGATGAGCATGTGTGTCACCCGAACCTTCTGGCATCACTTTCGCGTGTGTTCAGACACGGTCTTTCGCATTGCTGGAATCAACTCGGTGCTGGCATTGCTCTTCACGACGTATCCGCTCGCACCAGACGCCATCGCCTCCCCCGCAAATGGGACAGAGTCGAACTGGCTCACGACGAGGATCAGCGTCAAAGGGAATTCATGCTTGATACAGCGAGCAGCGTCGAAGCGGTTCATCACTGGCATCGATAAGTCCAGTAACACGACATCCGGCCGGTGCTCACGCACCTTAAGGACAGCATCGGCTCCGTCCGAAGCTTCGCAGATCACATCAATGTCAGCTGCGCTTGAAGGATTTGGCAGATGACGCGGCGAACGATCTCGCTGTCGTCCACCACAAGCACGCGAAGGATGGGCGCGGGCGCCTGCATCCGCCTCCTAACAGCACTTCTCCCAGGTGTCGGGAGCAGCATTGGCTGCAGGCGGCAGGAAAAGAATTCGATTCATGCTACCCCACCTTGTGACGGCAGAATATACAGGGTCTACAGGGTGCGGCGAGTTTGGTCGGTACGCCTAACTCTGGCCCAACCGTCGAAACCAGATGCGTCAAAACAAGCTTGCGCCGTCTGTTCGCCCCAGTCGGGCATTTTGAGTACTTCTATCGAGATTTTTCGCCAACTGTCCGAGTCCCTGTGCAAGATTGACCATCTTTCTTTTTCAGATTGCGGTATCGGTAACGTTGAAGGCAGGGAACGAGCAACAGACCAATGTCCACCATAAACGAAGTGAGGGCAGCAGAGGAGAAGATGAAAACTATTCTGGACGGCCTGAAGACGTTCAAAGCAGAGGACCCAAACTACCTTGATACTGAATTAAAGAGCGCGAGCGACGAGTACGCAAGAGCTGTTCGTGAATTGAAATGGACGCAGCCGGATCCGCCTCGGCGTTCTCACTTTTAACGGTATGACTGGATCGGAAGTTCTTTTCGCGGTGAGCACTTCTGCTCAGATTCCAATCCGAAGCAACGGTAAATTGGATCTTTCATTTCCCCGGAGGTGTCCGTGTCCTACGAAAGTTGGCGTCCACAATGTGCCATCTGTAAAGAATCTGTAACTCTAGAAGAAAGCAAGACCGATGAACGCGGGCAGGCGGTCCACGAAAATTGTTACGTCGAATTGAGAAATCTGCGCACATCGTCCGAACGGACGTGGTACCCGAGGAGCGATCGTATGTCCGCTGAGGCGACTTAGCGTGTTTGTTTTTTCGGCTCTGAGCGAGAAACTGTAACACCTGCTGATGGAATGAGCGTTTTGATTCTTGGGGATTCTGGATACACTCCTCAGGATGAGAGAGGCGGACTGGAGCAAAGTGCTGAGTTGGCCGGGGTATCGGGTCTACCGGCACGAAATCGATGAGCCGGCCAAGAGGTTGAAGCTGTGGGTTCGGCGCAAGCGAGGAAACCGGAAACTGATTTGCTCGGGGTGTGGCGGAAGCTAGCCGAAGCTTATGACAGCTACGAGCGCGAGGTGCGAGATCTACCGTTTTTCGAGTTTCGGACAACGGTGGTGGTGGAGTTGTATCGGGTGCGTTGTCCAGACTGGGGGTGAAGACGGAGAAAGCGCCGCAGTTACCGAGCAAGGCGCCGTTCAGCAAGCGCTTCGAAGAGGCGGTGGTATGTCGGGATGGCTTTTTCGTTCGGGGACGCAAGCACTCTGTCAAGATCGGGGGCACCGCCACCGACTGCACGCACCGCTGCATTTGCGGCGGAGCCAATTTCAGTTTCGTTAGCGGGGATCTTCAGGCCGTCAGTTGAAGCTGTGGAAAGGGCGGCCGCGAAGATTGCGGAGCTGCTTCGAGGGCTTCGAGCCATGAACGGATGGCCACGCGAAGTGGCGCAACCACAACGCCGGCAAATACCTCTGGATACTTGTCCAGACGACGCCAGGCAGATCTCAGCAAGGAAATGGTTCCCGCGCAGTTACCGCGCTGAAAGTGATAGAACGCAGCGGCGACCTGGATCAGCCCCTGCAGGAAAGTTTTTTCCGGCTCTTGCGCTGCCAGCCACACTGATTCCCAGTGTTCGTGTGCTTCAAAGAACGCGCCGGAATGAAAGCAGTGCAGACCTTCGAATAGGTCTCCCTGAGTCCAATCGAGTTGCGTATGCGGAAGCATGAAGTGGGCCAGCCAGAGTAATGATAGTGGTTGGCAAAAAACGGAGGCTCGGTTTTGGTAGGCGGCGTGACGATTTCATTATCGCCGGTACACTTATTGACCCTGGTCCGGAGGACCTCCCACTTTGCGAAATCGCCTTTGGGCGTTGAGAAAGTACAGAGCCGCGTCGTGACCGCGCTTGCGCCTGCCGAATGCAACAGGTCTACCCTGCGCATTCGTTTCATCTAAGCCTGATTTACCTTCGTTTCATCATCCAGGCGATCAACGCTCCTGCGGTGAAGGCTACCGCAAGCGTCGTCGCAACAATTAGTACAGGATGTCGCTGGATGCGCTGAGTTGTGTCATCCAAGAATTCTTCGGCAGCATCGCCGCCATGCTTTGCGGCGCGCTTCACTACTCCCAATCCGTCCTCGATTGCCTCGGCGACCGCACTGGTTGCACGAGACACCTGGTGAGGTGATTCGGCAATGTGTCCAGCCGCTCTTTCCGCTACGGTTTGTGACATAGCACCCCCTTTTGGATCTTGCGAGACGGTGTCGCTGTGTCCGTTGATTTCCCAACGATATTTTAGCTACCTCGGAGACACGGCCTGCTATTTGAAGCCTATCTGTCCACCCTTCGATAGGTCTGTTCCATATTGCTCAGGCTGGAGCTCTAAACTGGGTCTTATATTGCTCTTGTGGAGGGGGACTTTCGGCTGGCTTGGGAGCGACAAACGGGACACCAACAGAGATGCGATTGCGAGACTCGCCCCAGGCCTTTGATCACAAAGTACTCGCCTCCTGATGAACGATTGCGACTCTTCGTCAAGATCATTCGGATGGGTTAGAGATCCGTCGTTCGCGCGTCGCATCCCGGGTTGCGCCGGTCAGCGCAACCCCTAATGGCGCTTCGGTGTTGCGGCCGTAGAAGCCTGAACTGGTTGGTCTGAGCTTGTTTTAGATTCGATACCCGCTTGCGTCTGCTTGTTAGGCGGAGTTTCGGTTCCGGCGGGATAGATGAATATCTGCACCGTACCCCAGGCCGCATCCGAGCTCCCGTCCGTCTGCTTGCCCACTCCCAGAGTTTTAAGCTGGCTATCGTCAAATCCGAAGTTATCTACCAGATACTCACGTACAACCATGGCCCGGGCTTCCGTCAGCACTAAGTCTTTCTGGGCGTCGCCCTCCGTGCCCGCGGATACCACCACCACCGCAAACCCGAACTGGTTATTAGCCAGGAACTCGCCGCCTGCGTTCAGAGATTTCTCGTTCTTTAGCTTTGCTGAATCCTTGTTATCGAAAAGCTGCTTCGCTGAATACGAAAACTCCTTTGTCGGAGTGCCTTGCGGCAGCCGTTCGATCTCATTCTTGGTCAGCTCGGCGGAATCTTCATATCCGCGGCTCTTGAAATACCCGCGCAACAAGAAATTGTGCTTCATAGCTTCCATATTCTCTTGGAAGTCGCCTACCCCGGCTTGCGCTTGGGCCACCGTGTCACGCAAGGAGCGTGTCGTCTGTTCAAGGTTGCTATAGAGTTGTTTGTCGTTAACCAGAGCCCCTACCGTTCCTCGTCCCCTGTCGATCTTGGCGCTGATCGAGTCTAGATTCGCCGTCGCCCGAGTGGCGTTCTGTATAGCTTGTTGGCTGCTATCCAGAATGCCGCTTGCCTTTTGGAGAAGATCTGCAAGTTCGAGTGGCGGCTGGCTAGTGATGATATCGCCATCTCGCACATCGCCTGATCCAGCCGATCCAAACGAGATCGCCAGAAACTGGTTGCCCAACAAACCCTCGGTTTCGATTGTGGCCACAGAGTCTTGTTTGATAATCTCGTGTGTCGATTTGCCGAGATCCATAACTACGGTGACCCTCTCGCCCGGTTTGTGGGGCAACACGATGTAGCGCACAGTTCCGCTGTGAACCCCACCCACCCGCACATCACCGCCGGCATCCAAGCCCGCCACATTGACGAACTGCACCTTCAATTGGTACGTAGAGCTGAAGAGATATTGTTTGCTCCCAATGATGAAGATACCAACCACCAGAATTGCGAGTGTGGTAATGATGAAAGCTCCCAACCGCGCCGCTCTCGACATGTTTCCTCCTACGGATGCCTTAGAAACTCCCTGACGAATTCGATGTCACTTTTTTGAAGTTCTTCAAAGCTTCCCTCGATCGCCACATTCCCCTCATTGAGCAGGGCCAGACGGTTCGCAATCGTCTTCACACTGTGCAGATCGTGAGTCACTACGATCGATGCCATGTGATGTTCTTCTTGAAGCTTCAGAACCAAATCATCGACCTCCGCCGCGCTGATAGGGTCAAGACCAGCGGTGGGCTCGTCGAGCAGCAGAATCTCGGGCTCCAAAGCCAGTGCACGTGCCAGCCCGACCCGTTTCTGCATGCCACCGGAGATGTCTGAAGGCATCTTCTCAAGGTGACCTCCCATGCCCACCTCCGCCAGCAATTCCTTGACCCGGTTACCCTGCTCAGACCTCGACATCTCCTTCTTATGGTGCTGTAGCGGAAAAGCGACGTTCTGTTCGACCGTGAGCGAATCGTAAAGCGCGGCGTGCTGGAACAGAAAACCCATTTTCTTTCTGATTTCGCCGAGCCGATCCAGAGCCAGACCGGCGATGTCTTGACCATAGATGCGAACCGATCCCGAGTCTGGTTTCTCCAGTCCAATTACGAGTCTCAGCAATACGCTCTTGCCCGTGCCACTACGACCCAACACAGCCAGCGTCTCGCCGCGCCTCACGGTCAGGCTAATGCCGTTCAAAACCCTTTGACTTCCAAAGGACTTGTGCAAATCTTCGACCACGACGACTGGCACACTGCCGTCTTGCTCGGCTGGGCGTGACTCCATCGCAACTTGATCGATTGTGTGCATACCTGTTTTGCCAGTTTCTAGTCGCGCTTAGGGGAAGAATAGAATGATGAGTTTCACTAGCACGACGTCGGCGAGAATCACGAACAGCGACGACAGGACTACTGAGCTTGTGGCCGCACGGCCTACCCCCCGCGGCACCTCCCTGTGTACGGATTCCCTGAAAACACGCGATCAACCCGATGATCAGGCCAAAGACAGCGGTCTTGAACGTGGGCGGCAGAAAATCGTTGAAACTGGCACCTTTGAAACCGCTGCTGATGAACTGGTGTAGCGAGAGCGGCCCAACCATGGCCTGAGCAACCCAACCCATGAACAAGCCGCACGCATCTCCCGCGAGGGTCGGCAGCGGCAGCATCAGAATGCAAGCCAGGATGCGAGTCGCCGCCAGCAGCCTGTAGGGGTGTACTGCAGATGCCTCGATGGCATCGATCTGCTCGGTCACTTTCATCGACGCTAACTCCGCGCCAATGCCAGCGCCCGCCCGACCGCTCACTACCAGGCCAGTGATGATCGGGCCGGTCTCGTGGATGACAGAGAACGCGATCGCGGCGGGAAGCAGCGATTTCGCACCAAATCGAGTCAGACTGTAACGGGCTTCCAGAGAGAGTACAACGCCAGTTGCAGCGCCGGCTAAAGCGACCAGAGGTACGGATTTCGATCCGAGCTCGTCGAGTTGGAGGAACAATTCGCGGAATTCATACGGCGTCACGGCAGCTCGCACGACTTGCCAAGAAAAGATGCCGAGATCGCCGAACCACTCGAGAAACTCGGTGATGAAACCCTTGGAAGATTTCGCTGAGCGGTACATGGCGACTCGCCCCGGAAGCGGAGGGTGCGTTCTCGCGACCGCTTTGAGTCCGACATCGATCACGGATTTGTACCCGGACTCGGTGCACACTTAGTCTGCTCGTTCGTTATCATAGTGCGCCCTTTTTGAAAGCCAGCCGTTAGCACATTCAGGTCGCCAGCAAGTCTTCTAGTTAAGCGTTTTTGTTAATGAGGGCCCTCGGCAATGCACCCTGCACTACGAGGTTGATTGGCCGGTCAAGCTTGGTCGCTTCAGAAACCGATCTGCCAGACCCACGAGAATTGCTATCGGAAGCCGCAGAATGCGGATCTCCGGATTGTCCCCGCTGGTCGCGTGGACTGCTACACAATCACCTTCATCAAAAGGATCTGAAACAATCGCAAAGCGCTCACCATACAGTTTTATGTGCATAGATGCGGTGAAACCAAGATCCTTAATCTTCAAGCAGCTATCGTGAGCTTTCTTCACTGTGTTCCACCGTTCGTTACCCGTTGGTCACATCGTCAGTTTTGCCAGCCGGAGAGTCGTCGTCTATTCCCCGACAGCCTTTTCAGCACGGCCGATCCATTTTTGAACTTTGCCGGCTTTCTTCTCTGCTTTCCCGGAGACTTCCAGATCGGTGTCGTTCGTCGCCTTTCCGACCTTCTCTTTGATCTTTCCTCTTACTTCGTGAAGGTTGCCCTCGGTCCGGTCTTGCGTACTTGGTTTCATCATTTGTTCCTCTCCTCAGTTCAACCGCTATGCGACTTCTTTTCTTTCAACAGCTGTTGGTACCTGGACCAGTTCCTCAAACAGAGAGCGATAATGAATCATCGCTGTCCTGAGATCCTCGGTGGTTGCTGCGTCTTTCCCAACACGCAGCGCAATGGCGTGCGCCGACCGGTAGTTCTCCACCACACGAGGATGGTCGACGGAAATATCGGCGGCACGTTGATCGAAGTCGGATACGGGATAGCCACGAGCTTTCATCGCAGACGACACCAGGTCGTCGGCTTCTGCGACTGCGCCCTTTGGGGAATCGACAAAACGAGCCTGTACGGCTTCCCAACGTTTCGAAAATCTTTCATGTTCGGTCGGATCAAGATCACGAATGTTCAGCTTTTCAACTCTCTTCTCGCGATCCGCTAATTTCGCCTCTGCTTTTCTTTGTGACCCGTGCGTCAGCACCGCCCGGTCATACTCAGGGCCGAATTTCGTCCGCATGTCTACAGTCGTACTCCTGCGTTTTCGCACGAACAACCAGGCAACCAACGCGAGGATTACTATCACGGCGGCGACGAGCGCAATCAACCTCGGATCCAGCAGATTCAAGTTCATGGATACCTCCACAAAGCCAGACATTGTTCACGAGATTCGCCTTCCAGTCAGAACCTTGTGAATGGCCAGTATCG
>Ga0307479_10006015_pt1 | contig 11114 bp, 8 predicted proteins | sample atmos_gasesECM4C_FD_203743 | JGI IMG/M metagenome (GOLD analysis project Ga0307479, IMG submission 203743) | Hardwood forest soil microbial communities from Morgan-Monroe State Forest, Indiana, United States - atmos_gasesECM4C_515 | ecosystem: Environmental > Terrestrial > Soil > Temperate... | reverse complement strand
AGGTTTCATTGGCGAACACGCCTGATGGAATGTCCCCATACACTTCGTCAGTGGAAACATGCACAAACCGGGACAGAGAGATTTTACGTGCCACTTCGAGCAGAATGAAAGTGCCCGTGACGTTGGTCTGAATTACTGGAGCTGGCTCGTAGATACTTCTGTCCACATGGGACTCTGCGGCGAAATGAATAACAGCATCACAACCACGCATTGCTGTTTCTACGACGACTGCATCACAGATGTCGCCCTTCACAAATTCATAATTGGGATTGTCCGCGACTGATTCAAGATTTGCGAGATTTCCCGCGTAAGTGAGCTTGTCAAAGTTGACGACCGAGAAATCCTTTTTGGTCTCGAGGACATATCGAATAAAGTTGGAGCCGATAAATCCGGCGCCGCCTGTGACAACAATCTTCATCGGGCTGTCTCCTGAATCATGACCGCTGCCGTTCCCTTGCGTCTGTCAACTTGTTCGCTTCCGTCTTTGCCACCACGTAGTTTGGGGGCAGAAGAGACTCAAACATGCCAGCGTCGGTTCACCACCCGTTTTCTCCGTCTATCGCGCCGATACTGCGGCCAGCCTCAGTTCCTCCGCGAGCAGCGCTCTCTCGCGCACCATCTTCGCCGCTCGCCAGAGCGATTCGAACGTTCCCGCGTCCGTCCACCCGCCGCTAATCATGTCGTAATTTAGCTGCCCTTCGTAAAGGTACGAATTATTCACGTCTGTGATTTCAAACTCACCCCGCCCTGAAGGCTTCAGCGTCCGCACCCGCTCGAACACCGTTCCGTCGTAGAAATACACGCCTATCACCGCATAGGACGACCCTGGAACTTTGGGCTTTTCCTCAATCCGCACGATTCGTTTGCCCTCGAACACCGGCACTCCGAAGCGCTCCGGGTCCCGCACTTCCTTCAGCAGGATCCGCGCGCCTTCGTTCTGCTGGTCGAATTTCTCCTTCGCCTCGTGCACGCTGTTCTCCAGGATGTTGTCTCCCAGGATCACGCATATTTTTTCTCCCGCCGCAAACGGTTCCGCCAGCCGCAGCGCGTCCGCAATCCCTCCTTCGCCTTCCTGATAGGCAAAGCTCAGTTGCTTCAGGCCGAAGTCTTTCCCGTTGCGCAGCAGCCGCAGAAAGTCTCCCGCGTTGTTACCCCCGGTCACAATCAGGATGTCCTGAATTCCGGCCTGGACCAGGGTCTGTAGCGGGTAATAGATCATGGGTTTGTCGTAGATTGGGAGAAGATGTTTATTAGTCACGCGCGTGAGTGGACTGAGTCGGCTCCCCGTTCCCCCCGCAAGCACAACACCCTTCATTTCGACCTCCTGAATTAATCGTCTACGATTTGATCAAATACAGCTGTGTCCCGGACCCAATTCTGTCCGCGCTTCGACAATTCCGGAATGCAATAGATTAGCCAACCTTGAAATTCCAGCTCATTGAATAACGCGGATAATGATTTTGGGTCACGGTGGCGATGGAACAACCTAATCGTGGCCAGCTACAGCCTGGAAACGTTGCTTTGCCAAAGAGTCATCACAAGTCTGACTTGAGTTGCCGGATTGAAGGGAATACTCGGGTACAATTTCCTTCATTTTGGCGCGGACCGGCGCCGCGCCATCGACGCACATTGATGCCCGAAGCTCCTCAAGCTGACGACACAATTCCGGCCAGTCTCTTAGCGGCCCTTTTGTCCTCTTAATCTTTTTACACGATGTTGGAATGACTTCTTCGTGCTCGTAAAAGAGTTCCTCGCTGAGTTTTTCTCCCTCTCGCAAACCCGTGAACCGGATCTCTACATCGCGTTCAGATTTGCAAGAAAGCCGGATCAGGGTGCGCGCCAAGTCTACAATCTTTATCTGCTCACCCATGTCCAAGACAAGAATGTCGCCGTGCTTTCCAATTACGAATGCTTGCAAGACCAACGCCACAGCTTCGCGCGTTGTCATGAAGAAGCGTTTGATTTCCGGGTGGGTGACCGTCAACGGCTGATGGTTATGAAGCTGTTGAGTCAGTACGGGGACCACGCTCCCATTCGACCCCAGCACATTTCCAAACCTTACCGACACACAACGCATCCCATTTCGTGGTCTTGATGACAGGATCAATTCACACGCTCGTTTAGTTGCACCCATTATGTTCGACGGATTGACAGCTTTGTCGGAGGAAATCAAGACAAAATTCTTGCAGCCTGCGTCATCAGCAAGTCCCACTAAGGACAAGAGGCCAAGGACGTTGTTTTTAACCGCCTCATGGACGTTGGATTCCATCAGGGGCACATGCTTGTACGCGGCGGCATGAAAAATGATCCCCGGTCTGAATTCCGACAGGAGACTGCGAACGCGCTCATCATCAGTCACGTCGGCAACGCGAAAGTCCACTTGAGTTCCGTTCTTGTGCATGTCCAGTCCTAAACGAAGTAAGAACAGTCCCGTTTCACTTTGATCCAAACACATAAGTCGAGCAGGGCTGCAATCCAGGATCTGACGACACAGTTCGGACCCGATTGAGCCGGCAGCTCCGGTCACGATAACGGTCTGGGCTGCGATCTGATTGCGGACGGCCTCAAGATCGATCTGGACAGTCTCTCTCCCCAGCAGATCTTCAAGACGCACTTCGCGAAATTGATTAATGCTAGCTTCACCACGAATTATGTCGCTCAGTGCAGGCACGGTCTTAAAGGGTAAATTCGCCTTTTGGCAGGCATCCGTAATCCGCCGCATCTGCTTGCCGGAAGCGGAGGGAATAGCAATTAGTACTTCGTCAGCAGGATTATCCTTAACGAGAGTTTCTAGTTCCTCGATAGTGCCCAGCACTGGCACTCCCAGAATGTAGACACCTATTTTGGATCGATCATCATCCACGCAACCGACTGCCAGATAGCCGCTATTGCGCCGGGTGAGTTCCCGGATGACCATCTGAGCAGCAAACCCCGCTCCAACGACCATTACTCGTTGCGAACGAGAGGAGTCGCGCCGAACAGACTCTACTAGAACGCGTGAACCAAGCCGCGCACCCGCGAGAAAGCACGCCGTAAGAACCGCTTCCAAGAAGTAAAGGGAGCGCGGGAAGGCAACCGCGCCGAAAAGATAGCGGTCTACCGCAAAAAAGGCGACAGATCCAACCGCAACGGCTTTCAGGATGTTTATTGCATCGCTCACACTTGCGAAGTGCCACCAGCCATGATTAAGATTAAATAAGCGTAAAGTGATCAGACGGATGACAACAAGCAGCAGACCAGACGATAGCAAGACACGCCGATATGGTAGCGAGAAATCGAAGCGCAACAACCATCCCAGGACCAAGGAGGTGAATACGAGCATCGTTTGGAAAATATAGATAACCACAGGCCGCCTATTGAACAGAAGTTGCGGCAATCGGAGTAAGTATTCGCGCATGGATTTAGGTGAATCTCCTCTGTTTTATACTTCGAAAAAGGATGATCCTTCCTGTTTAGTGGACGAAGCCCCGTTCAGCGTCGGCAACGGTCCGCTGATGTCGCGATAGCGTCAATGTGCACAAGACCAAATGGAACCAGTTGAACAGTGGTTGGACGCGGGGAGTCTTGGGGATGGCGGAACGCCACTCGTGAGTCATTCCATCCACAATGATGCTATCAGTGCGTTACTCCGTCTCCGCGTATCACCCTTAGGAAGGTTAGGCAAAGGATTTTTAGATCGAAAAGAAGCGTCCTCTTTTGTAAGTATTCGCTGTCATACTGTACCTTAGCTGGAATGGGAAGATCGTCTCGACCGTTCACTTGAGCCCAGCCCGTAAGCCCTGGAATAAGTTCATGCACTCCACGCTCGGTCCTTAGAGCGACTAGGTCGTTTTGGTTATGGAGCGCGGGGCGTGGACCAACGAAACTAAGGTCGCCCTTGAGAACGCTATAAATCTGAGGCAACTCGTCCAAGCTCGTCTTCCGCAAGAACGGGCCAATACTAGTAAGGTAGGCACCGGAATTGCTGAGCAGATGGGTGGCTACCTCTGGGGTGTCCGTCCGCATGCTGCGGAACTTGGGCATTCGGAAGATTTTATTGTCGCGTCCCACGCGGTCAGACCAGTAGAGCACCGGGCCCCTGGAGGTGAGCTTTACTGCAAGGGCAATCAGGAGCATGGGTAGAGCAAGCAGCGGCGACACGACGAGTACCAGGGCAAGGTCGAAAAAGCGCTTCACCACATCTCCAATCCTGCCCCTGCCTTGAGCCTGCGCTGGCTTATCCAACTCGCGGCCTCTCGAGCATGAAATGTCCGTACATCAGGCGATATTCAGAGCGCCGCACGATTCGATTACGTCTTTTCGTGGCATGATCAACGAGTTCTGTAGCCCGAGGAGGACCCATGCCGGAATCCGGTCGGTCAATGGGGAACGGTATGGGGTGGGCAGTTGCTCGCCCTCATCGCCAGGTACCAATTTGCTGTCTCCTGGAGTCCCTGCGACATAGAACAGGGCGGTGCCCATTCGAGCTCGCGACGGATTTCTGAACTGTCGATCGCTAGCGACTCCAGCAAACGGCCCACTTGCGCGGACTTGCCACTCAGCCTCCCCAACAGGCGCAACAATGTGGGCGGAACGGCAAGCAACCTCGTCGGGCGTCCAAAGGCTTCCGCCAAATGCCCGACCAACTCTGCTGTAGAGACATCCTCGCCATCACTCACGAGAAAGGTCCGCCCTGATGCCCTAGGATGCGTGAGACAGAGGGAGATGGCATCCGCAAGGTTACCCAAGTAAAGTAGGCTGCGGCGGTTTCGCACACGCGCAAAAGGCATGGGAATCCCCTTGCGTACTAGGTCCATCAACTGTAGAAAGTTTGCCCCCACTTCCTTGCCATATACCAAGGGGGGCCTCAGCACGACGACTTCCAGCCCAGTCTCGGCTGCCACGCTACGCAAGACCTGCTCAGCTTCCCACTTAGAAATGGCGTAGGCATCCTCAGGGCGGGGAGGGTCTGCCTCGGTGAAGGGTGCCCCCGTTGTCTGTTCACCGTTGACTTTAACAGAACTCACATAAACCAGCCTTCGCACTCCACAGCCGGCTGCCGTACGCGCCAGACGCTGCGTTCCTGCCGTGTTTACTCGACGGAAAGCCGCCAACGGATCTGGTGCCGATTCCTTCATGACGTGCACGCGCGCTGCCAGATGCACAATCCCGTCAATACTGGCCATAGTGGAAGACCAGTCGGTGTCGCGACCAATGGAGGGAACCTGGACTCTTTCCACGCCAGCTGGAATTCTGTTATGCGAATCCGGCGAACGATGCGAACCGCGAACGTCGAAGCCGAGCGATAGCAACTCCCTGCACACGGCCACGCCGATGAACCCACTAGCCCCCGTAACAAGGATCCGCCCTCTCATTGGATGATCAGAACTGACCGAGTCAATTTGCTTTCAACGGCTTTTCTTAACGACAGTTTGCCAACTCAGCTTGCATTGCGCGGGACTGTGCATAGCGGTATGCAAAATGGAGTTAAATGCTTCACGCCGGAGAAACGCTAACGCGTCACCTTCCCGACATCATCCGCAGGCTGCCTTCTCGAACACGACACTTTCAATCCCAGTCACTCGTTGCAGTACGGCAATGTAGTCCCTGGCTGTTTGCTCACGCGAAAGGTACCTCACAACATAGTTGCGGCCGTTTCTGCCAAGGCGCTTCCTGAGTTCGCCATCGCTATAAAGTTGCTCGATTGCTCCTGCCAGCGACGCCGAATCCTCGGGGGGAACGAAAACTCCACAATCAGCCTCTTTCACCAATTCGCGGGCTTGACCTTCTACCCCCAGAATCACGGGCCGACCGCACGCCATGAACTCGAGCATCTTCGATGGAATTACTGTCTTAAAGACTTCCGATTTCTTCAGTAGAACCATGCACGCCGACGAAGCGCGTATCAGGGCGGGGACTTTGCCGCGGGGCTGCTGTCCAATGATGAGCAGGTTTTTCAGGCCCATCGCCACCTTCAATTTCTGCACGGTGGATTTATCCGCGCCCTCTCCCACTAGGAGGAACAGAACCTCCGGCCGGGTTTCTTGGAGCCGGGCAGCAGCGTACGCAACCGTACTTAGTCCGTGAGCATTGCCTAGGACTCCAATAAAAGACACGACGAATCTGCCGCCTAGCTGAAACTCCTCAACAACAGAGTCTGTTTCTCCGCTTGGAGTGAATACATCGGGGTCAACTCCATTCATAACAATTGAAATCTTTTCTGGAGCGACATTGTAGTGCTCGATGAGATATTTCTTGAACGCAGGCGTAACCACTACTATATGGCGAGAATAACGATGGAGCAAATCAGAGATCTTGCTGAGAATCGCTCGGACTTTCAGGTTCACGCGTGAGTTGGGGTCCAACGTCAGGGATTCCGGCCACAAGTCGCGTACTTCGAATACCAAAGGGACTCCTTTCAGCGTGGCGATCCACAACCCGGCCAGGCACTCCAGTAGCTGTGGCGAGGTTGCGATCACGACGTCCGGAGAGTCGAGGAAACTGCCCCTTAGAGCTGCAGAGACGGTAAACGAGGTGTAATTCAGAATCCTCTCCCAGATTTTGCGATTGGGCAGCGCAGCCAGCCAAGTTCGCTCTACTCGAACCCCATCGATGTCTTCTCGCATAATCAAGTGGCGGAGTTTCGCACGGTATTCCTGAGGAACCACTCCGCTCGGATAATGTGGGAATCCCGTAAGCACTGTGACATCGTGGCCTGCTTTTACCCAGAGACGGCTTAGCTCGGAAACACGCGCTGCCGGCGCTCCCATTTCTGGAGGAAAATATTGTGAGAGATATAAGATTCTCATTGATTGGGGGCTCAAACGAAATTGAGGTCAATAGTAGAAAAGCTTGAATAGCGTTTTCGAGGCAAGCGCACGCGTCCTGTTCCACGAACTGTCGCGATAGGATTCCCATTAGTCAGCAAAATGTCCACTATGCGCACCGCAAGAGCGGCGGTCTGAAGCGGATAGTATTGAGAAACGTACAGTATTCTCATCGAGCTGTTTCCGGCATGTGGTTTACATATTCACGGTGCAGCTCGGGTGTCCCATGCTGCCCAACAGGTGGAATCTTGATCAGGAGCCTTCGGTCGCGCCAGGAGAAGTTTAGATGAGCGTTGATGTCAATCTTAGTTTCCGGTAGAGGGTCAAACAGAAACACTGTGCAATACCTAAAAGGGGCCAAGGCGATAGCGTCACATACCATCGCAAGCGTTGGCTGCAGGGCCCCGTAAGTGGGCGATACCCAGCCCCGCAAATGCGTGAAAGGGCTGGCGTGGCTCAAAGATGTGGCCGGCCAAACCGTATGACCGCCGCGCACGAGATACGGTTGATCCCCGCCGCTGGCAACACACAGCACGCGGATCTTTTCCTGAAGCATTTCTAACTGGAGCGTGAAGGGCTCGGATTGGACTACGTTCCAGGCGGCACTCGCCAACAACCAATGCAGGCTGAAATCATGTTGACCGTGGCCTATAAGATCATCCACCACTGCCCAGCCTCTGCCCGCAAGTTCAATCACCGTGCGCCGATGTATCACGCCCGTTCGCGCATAGCCGTCGTGTTCAGCCCGCAAAATGTGGGCGCCATGCTCGAGGAGATGACCGTGGGACCATTTACGCCAGAGAAACCGGCCTGCCCGCTCCATTTGATCGGTTGATCCCACTGTGACCGTATTATGCACAGCCGTGCAGGCCAACCCGTTGTTCCACGGCTCTTCCCCGTTATAAAGATACGTTCCTGCGTCACGAGCCAAATTTATGCCCTTTCGCCACAGTTCCAGATGCAATTGATCAGCGTGAAATGGCCGCCGGGAGCCATCTTCGCATCGCAACATGGCCCAGGAATCTTGATCTCGGATGAGGTAGTACCCAGGAAAGGAATTACTTTGGCCGAGATCTCTTTCGTGTTTAGCAGCGTGCTCAGAGCTATGGCCGAACAACCAAATCGCGGGTTCATCCCATGGGCCGGATGGCAATTCTGATTCTGAGCCACAAAGACTCGCGAGCAACTGAATTGTTGGGCGGAAATCGTGGTACGCAAGACTATCAAGCGGAAGAGGAAGACTCCCGTCGTTAGCGCCACAGTTGGGCACGCGCCCATTCTCCGGGTCCATGACTGAAAATAAGAATTTGTGGGCCGCGGATAACCGGGCCATCACCTGTGATGAAAGCGCAAGTCCATCAAGACGCAACACGGCCGCGGCAAGGGCAACCATTTGCAGCGACATTCGTTGGTAGTTCAGTGACTGCTGGGCATAGGTACCGTCAAGCAGAAACTGGTCAAGAGCTGCTTTCTCAAGATGTTTGAGCCCTGCCTTTTTCCAAACCGGGGAACCTATGAATTCGGGAAAGGTCAAAGATGCGACAAGCAACCCAACCGCTTCGGAAATTGCGTGATTGGAACGTTGCGAGAGGGCATAAGCCCCGGTTTGTTCAATGCGCCACGCGTGCGCAGCAATCAGAGACATGAGAGTAGTCGCGCGATGCTCAGTTGTGCATTTGGCGTTACGAAATGCCGACCATCCCAGGCTCCAGGCGACGATCCGCAACGCTGACTCCTGCCCGCAAATCCACAACGGACCAGTTGCCGGAGGATTGGACTCGGCCCAGCTTTCCACAACCCGCCAGAAGGCTTGCGGATAGCGGTCGTCTTTCGTCAGGCAATAGGCTCTGATCAGATCGTAGACAAACAAAAAGCGAGAAGGCTCAAGAATGAACTTGAGATCGCCGTAGGACGGGCCGTGAAAACCCATTTTCGTCCATATCGCTGACGGTTCAACCCGAGCGCCTGTCACAGGGGAAGAATGCCAATCCGGCGGAAGCTCTGCATTCACCCAGCTCTTGCCAAAAAACTGGAACTCGCCCTTCAGCACTCTTTCAGCACGGGAGACGATCACATGAATTCCGTCTTCCCCTAGCACTTTGGTGAGTACCGGCATAATCATTGCAAGCCGGTCCTGGGAAAACAAAGTGGCATGACTTTCCGTCGCGAGGGACGGCCAGGGACGGCGATACTCTGGCGACAAGATTCGTGCCGGCGACCAGGAGTCCCACCCTTCCCTCTTACGCATGCGCCGTTCAAGCAAACCGCTGCGACGCTCAGCTTCATAACGAAGCCGCAGGGCAACAGATTGAATGCCAACCTCGCGGACCGTGGTGATCATAGAGCTAAAACCCACTCTGCTTCCCCAGGCGAGCGGCCGCGACGTCGGCCAGGCTTTGATGCATTACAAAGTATTGTTTATCACTTCCCGTAGCCACTTGGGGCGTGGGTGAAATCAATCCCTTATCCAGTTTAACCGCTGCTTCCACAAGCATATTGACGCCTTCGGCCACCAGCTTGTCGCGAAGTCTGGAAATCGGTCGTGGAATATCCCTCAGCTCCCTGCGCAGGAGAACGGGCCCAGTATCGATGCCGGCATCCAACAAATGAATCGTTATACCAAAGGCTGTCCCCGTTAAGATCGACCACTCGGGCGCGCTCATGCCCCGAACCTCCGGCAATAGTGCAATATGTGAGTTCAATACTCCAAGGGGCGTGGCCTCGATCAGCGGCTTCCGGACGATGCCTCCGCCGGCATAGATCAGCAACTCCGCCCCCCACTCCTTAGATTTTGCGAGCGTGGCCGGTGCATTGATGTCCCGGGTGACGAAGATCCCAAACCCGTAAGCTCTGGAGACAGCCGTGACATTTCTGAAGAGTCTTCCATCGTGGCCGAGGAGCGGTCGTAGAAACTCATTGCGGACGGCAGTCTCAGGCGGCCGTTTGGCCCACTGATTGGTTACGTATCGGCCGACGGCGGCAGGGCCCCATTGCATCACTTTGCGCAAACCTGTTTGCCAGTGAAGTCGAGGAAGTGAAATCACACCGACGGGCGTCTGCCCCGCCTTAACAAGCTGGACACATAGCGCAGTTGCGGTTTCGTTCCAGGGGCTAGAAGAGAGTATCGCAATCCTCATCGGCGTTCTATTTCTTGTAGGGCCTTAATCTCGCCCATCAGAGCGTCCGCGGTAAATTTGTTTCCCCAGCTGATGAAGCGAAAGGGTTGATACCGCCCCTGGATTGGAAACGAGCCTGCCACCCCGCCCCGCACACTCCGTCCGCCGGTTTTTCGGATGTGGGACTTGAGGAATTCATTGATTTTAAGGGCCGCGTTCAGGTATCGGAGGTCCCCGGTATGCTCAAATATCCGCAACCAGACAATCGAGATTTGCGCCATGCCGGTCAAGCATGCAAATCGGCCTTTGGCCTTCCAGTGATCGGCGAATTCGCCGGGAAGACTCTTTTTCAGCTCGAACATTCGTAGTAACTTCCACGCTGCCGTGCGAGCGGATTCAAACGCCGGCTCGTTCTGTGCCAACAGCGCCGTTTCCACAATGCCCTGAATTACATAAGCCACGAAGTGCAGATAAGGCGGATGGCCTTGGAGATTAATTTGGTCGTACCAGCCATCGGGTCGCTGGCAACTCATTGTGAATTGCAAATTACGGTTCGCGGCGTCCTGAAATCGGCGGTCGCCCAGTGCTTTGCTCAGTTTTGCTAACGACAACGCCACCATCGTGTAGTAACTGTGGGCTCTCCCCTGGTAAGTTGCACCCTCCCATCGCCCGTCGCTCTTTTGCTCATCGGCAAGCCAGCACCCGGCGCGAAACGCGGAGTGCTTGATCTTCTCATCTCGGGTCTCAACTGCCGCCCGGACCAGACCTTGAAGAATCTGGCCGGTGTTGAACACAGAGGGGCCGCCATCATCGCTAGCCAACCCGCCGGGGAAGGAACCATCCGGAGCCTGCAAATGGAGAAGCCACGCGGTTGCATCCTCCGCCATCCTGGCATAGCTGCAGTCACCTGAAAGCTGTGCATAATCGTAGAGAGTCGGAATAATATACCCAGTAGTTTCAGGGTATGAAGCGGAGAACCCGGAGAAGAGACTGTAATAGGCGGCGATGCCCCCATCCCGCATATGCGCGCCTTTCAGCCAATGCATGACCGCAGCCAGCGTTTCTTCAGTGCGGTGGTGAGGCCGGGTGTAAGCGTACAAATGCGGCCGTTCGAGCATGCTTCGCATCTTGTCGCCGGCTAGCATGCGCGTCAGCGCGAGCCCGCGCGCCGGATGGACCAGCAAAGAGGAAA
>Ga0307479_10006012_pt1 | contig 11119 bp, 20 predicted proteins | sample atmos_gasesECM4C_FD_203743 | JGI IMG/M metagenome (GOLD analysis project Ga0307479, IMG submission 203743) | Hardwood forest soil microbial communities from Morgan-Monroe State Forest, Indiana, United States - atmos_gasesECM4C_515 | ecosystem: Environmental > Terrestrial > Soil > Temperate... | reverse complement strand
CAAGGCTTCTGCGAGCACGACGTGCCGGGCTCGTGCGGCATCTGCGGGGAGCACCGGGGTAACCGGGTGCCCCTGTTCGCGGGTGACATCCTGGTGATTGACGAGGCGTCGCAAGTGGACACGCGGGACTGGGCCGAGCTCGTCAAGTACGCAGCGCGATCCGGCGCGCGGGTGATCGGTTCCGGTGACACTCAGCAGCTCCCCGCGGTGGGCGCGGGCGGCATATTCCGGCTGCTTGCTGCCGAGTACGGGACGTGGAAGCTCCACGAGCCGCGGCGGTTCAATGCCGCCTGGGAGCGTGAGGCGTCGATCCGGCTGAGGGACGGCGACCCGGCCGTGATGGGCGTCTACGACGAGCACGGCCGGGTGAAGCACGGTCCGGAGAACTACGTCCATATGAAGGCCCTGGACGCGTGGCAGGTCGCTACCCGGCAGGGTGATGACGTGGTGTTGCTGGCGGCCAGCAACGCGGAAGCGGCAGTGCTGTCACGCCTCGCTCAGGAACGGCTGGCGGAGGACGGGAAACTGAAGGGCCGCCGCGAAGTGCAGCTCCGGGACGGCAACCGTGCTGGTTACGGTGACCTGGTGCGGGCCCGGCTCAACACCCGCATCGACGCGGACGGGCAGACGCTCGCGAACCGCGACACGATCCGCATTGAGTCGTTCCAGGGCAGCGGGCGGGCACGGGCGGCGGTTGTCGTCCGCCGCGTGAGCCTCGCCGAGTGGTCGAAGCCGTTCCTGGTGCCCGTCGCCTACCTGGAAGAGAACGCGGAGCTGGCCTATGCGGGCAACATCCACGTCAGCCAGGGCCGGACCGTGCACCAGGCGCTGACGGTGGTCCGGCAGGGCATGCAGCGCGGTCAGATGCTGGTAGGGATGACGCGCGGCCGGGCGGACAACACCATTTTCGTGGTGACGGGCCCGGCCGATCCTGGTATCCCGTCCCGCGCTGACCGTGACGCGGCTCGCGCGGTGATGGTCGAGCGGATCCGGCAGGCACCGGCCGCTGAGCAGGCCCGGCTCGTCCATGAGGCCGCGGCGGCGGAGGCGGCCACGATGGTGCCGCGGCTAGAGCAGCTGCCATGGGAGGCGGTGGTAGCCGGGGTGATGGCGAACTCGGACGTGTCGGAGGCGGCGCTGACGGAGATGAAGGAAGCGGCTGACTTCCCTGTTCATTCCGCTCACCTGCTGGAAATCGGCGAACTGGCATGGTGGAAGTACCACGCGCCGGAGATTGACCAGATGATCCGCGACCGGATACCGGCCGCCGCCTACGAACGGTACGTGACGGATCCGCAGCGGGAAGCGCTGCTCAACGACCTGCGGACGCGGGAGATGCGCGGTCAGCCGATCGCGGAGAACCTGGACAGGATCACCAGGCAGGGCTACGAGGGCTTGCGGTCGATCGCTGCCGGGCTTCACGGGCGCCTGGGAAAAGTGGAGGCTCCGGCCCGGGATCCGATGACGATCCCGTGGTCGGAGCGGACACCTGACGGGGCGCGGCCGGTTGAGGTCGAGCGCAACGAGATGATGGACGCGCGGATGGCCGGCCTGGGAGTCCAGGCAGCCGAGCGGCCGGAACCGTGGGCGCTGGAAGCATGGGGAGTCCCTCCGGCTGAGCCGGGCCCGTCCCGCGATGACTGGCAGCACCGCGCTGGCATCGTCGCGAACTACCGGGAGATGGCAGGTATCACCCGGCCCGGGCAGGCGCTCGGGCCGCCTCCGGTGGCCCGGCCTGAGCTGGCCGAGGCGTTCCACGCATCGGTGACGGCGCTCGCGCTGGCCGATGAGCAGGCCCTGCTGAAGGCGATGGGCCGCGGGGAGCTGGACGCGCGGGTGACCGGGTATGAGCGGGTACAGGCGGCGGCTCCGCCCGACTTGCGTCCGCAGCTAGACGACAATGCGCAGGCCATCGCGTTCGCAGCCGAGCGTGCGGTGAGCGAGGCGGTCCCGGTGCTCCAGGCGCAGCGCGACGAGATGGCCGTCCGGCAGGCTGTCCGTGAAGAGTGGGAGGAAGCTATGGCCCCGCAGCGTATCGCGGCGGAGGAAGCTCACGCGGAACTGCGGGTGCGCGGGCTTGAGGCCCCGGCGCCGGAGGCCGGCACACCGGACGAGCCGCTGACCGCTGAGCAGCGAGAAGACGTCACGGCGTGGTGGGGCCAGTACACCGCGGAGCTTCACCGGGAGATGGCAGCCGAGACCGCGGACCTGGCGCTGAAGTACCCGGCCACCGACGCGGAGTTCGAGCTGGCCGCCGCCCGTCAGCTAGCGGATATCGACGCTGGCAACGAGCGGATCCGCAGCGCGGTGGACGAGCTGAACGAGGGACGCGAGGCGGCACGCACGGAGCTGCGGGACGAGCCGGTTCAGCGCCTTGACCTTGAGCGCGAGCTAGCCCCGGCATGGGAGCCAGGTAGCTCGGATGCCGGGGCTAGGGACGATATGGCTATCGAGGCTGAGAGCGTGTGACCGTACAGCCCGACACGTCGCAGGTGACGGCCCGCTGGAGGCGGGCTAGCACACCCGGGTACCACCGGTCGTGCCACGCTAGGGCGGCGGCCAGGTCCCGCCGGCTCGCCGCGCAGTCGTAGATGCGGCGCCACTCGCACCACAGGGTTGCCAGCTCCATCACAGCTTCCGCGTGGTTCGGCCAGCAGGCGGGAAGCCAGTAGCCGGGGTACTGCACCCGCAGGTAGCCGCTTACCCAGTCCTGGAGCGCGGTCATCTGGGCCTGGTGCTCGTAGTCGCTGAGATCGAGCCAGAACGGCGCGGGCGGGCCGCTGACCTTATCTCCGTTGATGGCGTCTTCGAGCGCGTCCTGCAGCTGCTTGACGCGCGTCAGGACAACCAGGTACTTACCGGGCCCTTCCTCTTCGAGCCGGACCATACGAGCCCGGAGCGCGGCGGTCTCCTGTATGAGCCGGGCTAGCGTGTCGTGCTCGGTCACGGTTCCAGTTCCTGGTCTACTTCGCCCGTCCAGTCCAGCGCGGCCTCCGCCTCGCCGGTAACGTCGAAGCCGCTGAAAAACGCGTCAAGGATCCCGGGCGGAAGACGATCGTGTTCGGTCATGGTTCGAGTTCCGGCTCGCGCTCGAAGCCGGAGGCGTTCGCGGCCAGCCAGTCAGCAGCATCGATGAGGGTTCCGTCCGCTAGCCCTCGGTCGATCGCGGCGGATAGCTCGGCGTCAGTCGGGTTAAGCGGATCGACTGCGTATGTGCGCGGTAGGGCATCGGCGGGCTCGTGTCCTTGCTCGATGCTCTCGGGGGTCGGCCCCAGGTCCGGCTCAAGTTCGGGATGGGCGACGAGATCGACGTACGGCAGGTCGGGGGTCATGGCTCCATCCCTTGTTCCTGCTCCAGATCGGCACGCATTAGCTCGTGCTCTGCGTTCTGACCGAGGTCGTCCCGCCCGAATCCCTTGTCGTGATCCCATGTATCGTAGATCTCGGGCAAGAAATCCCTGTTGGTAATACGGTCGGCCGCCATTCCGGGATCCGCCTGGCCGATGTCCTCATATGGGATGCTCCGGCCGTCCCATGCGCGCTGCGCGAGTTCGTTTTCGGGGGTCACGGTTCCATCTCCGGTTCCTGTTCGATGCTCTCCGGCGTCTGGCTGAGGTCGTCCGCCATTCCGTGATCGGGCATAGCGAGCTCGGAGAGCGTGCCGTGCTCGTTATCGGCCATCGCGTCCGCGATGTCTCTCCCCCATGACGCGAAGTCAGGCCGCAGCTCAGAGGCGGCCATAGCCCGGCCCACCTCGAAGAGGCCGGGCTCAGACACGCTCATAGCTCGATCTCCGGTTCGTGTATCTCCCGGTCCCATGTAGCTTCAGGATCATCGGTGACGCCGAGGTCGTAGGGCGTTGGCTCCCAGCGGCCGAGATCGCTGGCTAGCGCGTGATCGTGGCGGGGCGGCTCTGTGCCTAGCTCGGTGTCCTGCTGCCGGGCCGCGTCCGCCGCGGCCGCTACTGACTCTGGCTCAGCTAGGTAGGCGTCCAGGGCCTGGAGGGGGTCCATGCCGCTCACAGCTCCATCTCGATCTCGGCGGCGTCCATATCGGCGGACATCGCGTCGGCGGTAATGGCGGCCTGTTCGGCGGTGTTATCAAGGCTGGCGCCGACATAGGCCATGTCGTACCCTTCGCCTTCCGCGAGGCTGAACTCCGACTCGAACCATTTCTGAGACGGGTATTCGTCTGCGATGGCGGCGAGGTCGTTGGCGTGCGCCTGCGCGGCGTCTATTTCGATGCTCATGGTCTGGTGTTTCCTTTCCTAGTGCTTTTTCGTGCTGCTGTTTCGGTTCGCGGTGCTGGCGGTGTGCCAGGTCGGCCGGGGCCGTTCCGGGTGCCCGGACGGGCCCGCGGGCGCCAGGTCCCGGTGTACCTGCGGGGGGCTGACGGGCTCGGCGTAGATGTCTTCGTCAGCTGGCCTGAACGGCTCGGCGGCCTGGATGACGGCATGTTCCTCGATGGCTTGCACTGGCGGTCCGGCGCGGCGGTCCGCCTTGGCTGCCTCCTTCCATGCTTTGCGGATGCGTACCGCGTGCGCGCCGGGCCGGTTTGTCCGGATGATGAGTGCCCACCAGTCGGGCATGGCCCGGACGAGGGCGGCCGGGACTTTCGGCTCGTCACGGTCATCGATCGTGATGGATCCGAACGCGCGGGACGCCCTGTCGAGTACGTCTGGGTCAGCGCTTCCGCCGAATAGGACTTTGACCCCGCAGGCGTTCCAGATCGCGTCGGCACCGTATTTGCCGTAGCGTTCCTCCAGCTGGCCCATTGAGTGCGCGACGCAGTCGAACATGATGCCCTTACCAGCGGAATCGGACAGCATGGACGGCAGGTCGACAGGGCACGTGATGGCAATTTCGTCCAGGCTGGCCAATAGCGGCGGCTCAAGCCTGTTATGCGGGCTAGCCATGCCGATCTGGCCGGCCTGAAATGCGCAGTACGACACCACGGCGCGGACGAACGGTGTCAGGGCGGACCGCCCGTCACCGGCTGAAATGATGTTGAGCGTGCCGTTTTCCCGCAGGAACTTGTCGACGTTGAACGTGCTACCGCGGCGGTCAGCGGCGGCCAGCTCAGGGATGACGGTCCATTTCAGGGAATGGAAAATTACGTCGCGGTAACCGGCGGCGGTCCGGTCGGACTCCATGAGGCGCACGACCATCCCGGTCAGGTTCACGTTCCCGTGCTTCCGGAGCACTTCCAGGGCTTCCTGATGACCTTGACGGGCGTTCCACCGGAACACGTCGTGCATGGTGTAGCCGCCGATGGAGGCGGCCAGCAGGAGACCCGATAGCGACATGGTGCCCGCGTCTTCGAACCACGCCGTGTTCCCGCCTGCGCCTTCGGTCGCGCCGGTCAGCCAGTCGGCCATGCGGTAGGCGGCTTGCTCGCTGGTGCACGTGCCGAGCAGGTCGATCGTGAAGGTCGACGGTTCGTTGTCGACGCCTAGCGGGTTGAGCAGGTACACCGGGCCGAGGCGCCGGCGCTTGCCGAGCGCCAGGTTATGAAGGTCCGGCCGCGAGGTCGACGTAATGACGGGTCCGGGGTGGTCCATGACGTGCGTCGCCAGGGACGCGGTCTTCCCGGTCCGCGGCGGAGCGAAGCGGATGATGTGGTCTTCCATCCGGCTGTATGACTTGCGGAACCACGCGCCGCGGCCGAGGCGGACGGCGTAATTCACCGCAGGCTGCCGGAAGCGCTGCCAGCGCGTGAGGCTCGGCCGGACCCGGCCGCCATGTGACATGACTGCGGCGTACCTGCCCCAGCGCCAGAACAGTTCCCAGAACCCGCACCAGCCAGGTCCGGCCGTGTGAAACAGGCGGATCCGCCACGTCATGGCCTTGACGCGGTCCTTGCCGAGTGCCTTGCTGCCGACGCGGCGGCGGTAGACGAACCACGTCACGGCTGCCAGGGCGGCGAGGCTAGCCAGCGCGGTCATTTGCCCTGCCTCCAGGTCTCATGGGCCTTCAGCGCTTCGTTTACGACGGCACGGGCGGTCCCTTCGCTGTAGCCGATAGCCCGGGCGATCTCACCCGCGACCTGCGGGGCCTTCGCCCGGTTCCAGGCGTCCGGGTGAGCGACGTACAGCCGTTCGCAGGCGGCTCGCTTCGTCTCGCCTTCCAGAACCCGCAGAGTTGTCACGGCGGGCGGGAGCGCCAGACGCTGAGCCTCCGGCAGCGGGGTCGCGTTGAGCACGACCCTGCGCAGGCCTGCCGACGTCGACGGCGGCGCCAGGACGAGGCGCAGCAGGTACAGCATCACCAGACCGAGAGCCTTAAGTGCGGCGGCCGCGGCGCGGCCGAGCACCGCCCACACTGAGCGTTCAGTGTCATCGAGGACGTGTCTGCGCACTACGGCGATGACCCGGTCGACCACGACTGCCAGCAACACGGGCGGCGCCACATACGCCACGACGCTGCGCGGAGAGGTGACGTTCGCCGCGGCGTAGTTCATGCCAGCCGAGCCGAGCGCGCACGCCACGATCAGCGCCCGCTCGATCCGCGCTGACTGGCCCGCCATCGCCAGCCCGAGCCCCAGCAAGCTGAAAACCGTCATCGCGGCATCCAGCGCTAGCGCCTCGATCGCGGCTGCCGGAGCCACGTGCTTGACCTCGAAGACGTAGCGGTACTGCGCGGACAGCGAGACCGCAAACAGGCCCGCGGCCAGCAGGCCAAGCAGCACGGTCGCTGACGAGATCAGCGCCGAGCCGGGAGCGCGTTCGGCGCCTGCGATGCGGCGGACATTCGTGATGAACCGCTCACCTTGGGCACGTCCGACCTCGAAGAGGCCGGACCCGCGTGGGACATTAGAGGTACTCATTCAGGGCCTCCGAGGCGCTGGAAGAGATGGCCCCGGCCTGCAGCTGCACCGTAGGAAGTTCACTGCGGGCCGGGGTGATGACAGTCAGGGACCGGAGCGCTTCGAGCGCGGTCCGGTAGCGGTCGACGAGAGCGAACCGGCGGGCATGTTCGTGGCAGAGCTGACTAGCAGCGCAGCATGCCCACCAGATGCCGCTCCCGCCATGCCGGAGAGCCTCCAGTGCTTCCTTCTCGCGGTAGGCGATGGCGTCGCCTAGCGCCTGACGGATGATCTCCGTATCGAGCTGCGGCACAGCGGGCGCGGTCATAGTTCGATCTCCGGGGATGGCTCTGCGCGATCGAGTTCGGGATGAAGCCACGCGTGGAGCGCTGCAAGAGACGCGTCGTAATCCGCTGACGCTTCCAGGCCAGACCTGAAAACGGCCAGGGACTCATTGACCTCCGCGAGGGACTCCGGGGTCGCTTTCATGGCCTCGTTCGCCGCGGCGGCCCGTTCGTAGGCATCGTTCGCCAGATCGATGAACGCGATGTGCGCGGAGTCGGGCCGGTAAGCGGTCATGCTGAGCTCCAGATGATGAGACACGGGAACGTACGGGTGATCCTGACCGCGAGCACAGCCAGCACCGCGAGCATGAGCACCGCCGCCAGGGCGGCGATGGCAGGTCCGGGCATTACGAGGTTTCCGGCGGCCGAGGTGATCCGCACGCGCGTATCAGCGGTCAGGACCATCACGGCCAGGGCGATGACGGCCAGGACACGGGCGATCACGATGCGCCGCCCGCCCGCGCCTGGCGGCGGTAGTTCTGCGCGTTCAGCTCAGCTACCCGGCAGGCAGGGCACGGCTTGCCGCCCTTGCGGCGCTCGCGCCTAGCGCGGGCTTCGGTGCCGTGCGGGCGCAGGTCCGACCGCTCACCGGGCGCACGGTTCAGGTTCGGGACACGGCCTTTTGCTTCGGTCGGGACGCTCACGATGCACCTGCCTCAGCCGGTAGTACCGCCGCGCTGTAGTCCACGCTGTGAAGCAGGCTGAGGCCTGTCCTGGTGATCCATAGGCGCACACCTTCAGGCGCAGGATGCGACTCGATCAGCCCGGCCGCCTGGGCTCGGCACAGTGCCTGGTCAGCACCGCCGCGCTGGGCGGCCAGGTACGCAAGAACCCACGTGCGCAAGACACCGGGCCTTCCTTCGACGTACAGCAGGATTTCCTCGATCGCCCTGCCTAGATACATGCGCGGGACCTCAGCAGCGACACTCACAACGACCCCCCGATGATCTCGATGCCCTCGGCCCGGACCATCACCACGCAGTGCGCGCAGGTGACATAAGGCAGGAACAGGGCATCTTCCGGCGCGGTGTACGTGCCAACTAGCCCGCAGACGGCTTCTCCGGCAATGCGGATCACGCCGCACAGCGGCCCCTTCGCGCCGATCCGCATATCCTGATCCAGGACCGCGTGGACGCCTTTGCGGCGGCCCATGGTGCGGCCGACCGGGTACAGGTTGACGTCTTCGCCAGGGTGCGCGGTGACGGCGGTCTTCACGCGACCTCAGCCCCGATCATGGCCATATGCTCAAGCCAGCGGCTGTAGGCTTCGCCGGACTCCCACCTGGTGCGCACCTCTAGCGGCGAGCAGCCGGTAGCGCGGGGAGCGCCCATTCCGCGCAAGCAGTTGCACGACACCGCGATGTCGTGGCCGGAGAGCGTCAGCACGATCTGGTGCGGCAGCGACGGATCCTCGACCACGAAGCGCGGCGTCATGCGGCGCTCCTGCCTGCCGCTGCGTCTTCCGCGGCCGCCATCAGTACTAGCCGGTTCGGCTAGCCGCTGCTCCAGGACGGTCACGATGCACCGCCAGTGCGGAGGCTGAACCAGTGACAGGGTCCTTCGCAGCCGCATTCGTCGGCGAGTTCGCGGACGATGGCGAGGCCGTAGCCGAGGCCGTGGCTGTAGCTGATGATGCCGCCCTGGTCGATTACGTCGACCCGGATCGAACCGTCACCGAGCCGGACCTTGACGGCCACCTGGCCGCCAGCGCAGCGGGACCGGCTGTACTTGATCGAGTTCGTGACCAGCTCGGTGGTCAGCAACGCGACGTCATCGGCTGCAGGCGATCCGGGCACGAACGACTTGACCCACGCCCGGGCCTTGCTTACCGATTCGGCACTGCCCGCGAAAGTACGGGTGCCGGCCCGGCCGCCCGGACCCGAAATTGCAGTCTCCGGGCTAGGCTGCGCGATAGTGACGTCAGGCATCGGCGGCCTCGTCCCCGGTCTCTGTGCCTTCGGCGGCGAGCCGGTCGTGCGCATCAGCGGCCTCCGCGCATGCGGCGGCAACGGCGCGGGCATCCTGCGCGCTGTCAAAGAACAAGGTGGCCCCGCTGAGGCGGACGGTCGCGTGGACGCTCCCGTCCTCAGCGCGCCACACATAGCCGAGGTGCGGCCTTGAGAGATCGCTGTCACAGCTGATGTAGCTCATGACCGGCCTCCCGCTGAGGCCGTCCACCGGGCCGCGTACTCCTTCAGCGACACCCGCGTTCCTGAGTTCAGGTCGGCCAGCATCTCGATGACGAACCTTGCCGGGATCCGCACCATCCGCTGACGGCCACCCTGCCGCAGTACGACAGAGGGCAGCTCGCCGTCATCGACCATCCGGTCGACCGTCTGCCGCGAGACGCCGATCAGCCGCGCCACCTGGAGCGGGGACAGCAACGGTGGCAGATCCGGCCGCGCGACGGCCCTGGCACCAGGTACCGCAGGTGGCTGCCGCGGCACAAGCGCCGCGACCATAGCCCGCACCGCCGCCTCCAGCACAGCAGGCGGCAAGGCCGTCTCCAGCGCCGGGGCAGGCAGGTTAATCTCGTCCTGCACGAGGACTCCTCTCGTGTCCAGGTCCCGGTGGTTCGCGGTTTAGCGGCCAGTAACCACCGGGACCGTCCTGATTGCTCTTGAACGCCTTAGAAGCTAACGAAGCTTCCTTAGCTTCTGTACGTACAATACATCGCAACTGGCTGCTGTCAAAGCCCTCAGGGCAGAGTTGTAAGCTTCTGTACGTACGGAACCGCTACAGGAGGAGGTGTGGGTACCGTCAGCGAACAAGCACTGTGGGAAGACGTCGCAACGGGATTGCGCAGCGCGATCACCGCCGGTGAGTACAGACCGGGCGATACGTTGCCAACTGAATCCGAACTAGCAAGCAAATACGGTGTTAGTCGAGATACTGTTCGGCGCGCCCTCGGCAAGCTCACGCAGCAGGGGCTCCTAACCCCTGGCCGTGGGAGGCTCGGCCGCCAGGTGCGTACGAGCCAGCCTCTTACCTTCTATGCGGTGCGTTCGGAATCACAGGAGCGTGTATCAGAGAGGCGTGCGTCCGGGGTCGATGCGTGGGTGGCAGATGCAGCCGAGCAAGGCCGCAGCGCTGCGCAGCAAATCACTGTCTCGATCGAGGAGGCGGCACCAGAAGTTGCTTCGCGCCTTGAGATTCTTGAGGGAGAACTCGTCGTTGTCCGGCGCAGACTTCGCACCATTGATGGCGCGGCGCATAACCTCAACGACACCTACTATCCGCGTGACATCGCGGAAGGGACCGCCATCATGCACCCCGCAGACGTCACTCAAGGCACGATCGCCCTGATGAGAGACATGGGCTACGCACAGGTGCGGTATCGCGATGATCTGGAGACGCGTATGCCAGCTCCTGACGAAGCTGACAGACTCCAGATTCCTCCGGGCGTCCCAGTACTTGTCCAGTATCGCACTGGCTACACTAGCGAGCGGCCAGTCAAGCTAACCGTGACTGTGTGGCCAGGTGACCGGACCAACCTCGTATACGAGTTCCCGGCATGATCATCCGCCGGGCCATCCCAGATGACACTCCCACTGTCCACGCGATCCTCCACCATGCCGCGAAGTGGCTCCATGAACGCGGATATGACCAGTGGCCGGACAATTCTCCGTCGCTCGGTTATGAACGGCTGCTCGCACAGATCGGCCGCGGTGAGACGTATCTCATCAGTGACGGCACCGATCCAGTCGGGACCATTGCGCTCACTTCCAAAGGTGACTCCGACTTTTGGACGCCGACTGAACTCGCTGAGCCCGCGATATACGTCAGCAAAGCTGCCGTCGTGCGCAGCTGGGCCGGGAACGGACTTGGTGCCTTGGTCCTGCGATGGGTCATCGACTATGCCGCCAGGCAAGGCGCGGTGTGGACTCGCCTCGATGCTTGGCGCACCAACCAAGAGCTTCACACTTACTATCGTTCGCAAGGCTGGACCGATCTCCGCACGGTCCAGCTACG
>Ga0307479_10006011_pt1 | contig 11119 bp, 9 predicted proteins | sample atmos_gasesECM4C_FD_203743 | JGI IMG/M metagenome (GOLD analysis project Ga0307479, IMG submission 203743) | Hardwood forest soil microbial communities from Morgan-Monroe State Forest, Indiana, United States - atmos_gasesECM4C_515 | ecosystem: Environmental > Terrestrial > Soil > Temperate... | reverse complement strand
TCGGCGGACGCGCGGATGATCTGCTCCTTGCTGCGGAAGTACCGGTAGACCGCGCTCGACGACATTCCTGTGGCCGCGATGATGTCGTCCATCGAGGTGGCGTGGAAGCCGTCACGCGAGAAGCACCTCCAGGCACTGGTGAGGATGTGCTGACGGCGCTGAGCGCGGGTCGCGTCGCTGAGTCGTGGCATACCGGACAGCTTAAACAAAAACGATCGTTTGCGCTATCTTCGGAATCTGTGTACAGTCACCACTAAACAGAAACGAACGTTGTCGTTTAGTGATCGGAACCCTGATCACCGACGCACTGACAAGGAAAGGGTCAACCCCGTGAACAACAAGCAGGAGCTTCCGCGATCGACCGACGTTCTGATCGTCGGAGCCGGGCCCACCGGTATGACGCTGGCGACCAGTCTCAAGCAACTCGGGGTGGACTGCGTCGTCATCGACCAGCTACCAGAGGCGCCGGACGACACCCGGGCGGGCTTCGTACAGCCGCGCACCCTCGAATACCTGCATCGGATCCGTGTGGCCGCTCCGATGATCGACGACGGGCTACAGGGCCGCGGAGCCGCGTTCGCCGACGTTGACCGCGACCTCATTCGACTGTCGTATGGCACCGTCGACAGCCCCTACCCGTTTCTGCTGATGATTCCTCAATGGCAGACCCAGCGCCGCCTGGACGAACGATTCCGCGAGCTTGGTGGCGCGGTCCTGCGTGGAGTCCGCCTGTTGGATCTCGTGGCGGAATTTCCCGGAAGCGCTGCCACCGTGGTGGATTCGAACGGCGCGCTGCGGGTCATTAATGCCCGCTTCGTTGCGGGCTGCGACGGCCTGCACTCACGCGTGCGCAACCAACTGCGCATCGCGTTCCCCGGCAGCTCACCGGAGCAGATGTTCGCGGTGGCCGACGTCAGGTTTGACAGTTGGCCGTGCGATCGGGTTGAGACCGCGTTCTCGCTCTCCCCGCACGGGATGCTGATTTCGTCGCCACTGCCAGGGAACATCGTGCGGGTAGTGGCCTCGGTGGCGCCCGGAACGCCGGCCCCCACCCAGCAGGACGTCGACGATCTGATCCAGACCCGCGGCGCCGGCTGGATGCGCAAGGGCGAGGTCACACGGCTGCTCTCGAGTTCGACGTGGCGTGTCCACGAGCGCGTGGCTTCCCAGTTCCGCCATGGCAACACCTTCTTATTAGGCGACGCCGCCCATACGCACAGCCCGGCCGGCGGACAGGGAATGAACACCGGAATTCAAGACGCGGGCAACCTGGCGTGGAAACTGCATCACGTGCTGTCGCTGGGCGCGTCCGAGTCGTTGCTTGACTCCTATGAAGCCGAGCGCCTTCCCAACGCGCAAAAGCTCATCGAGTTCACCCATCAGATCGTCACGGTGGCCACGATGAGCGGGCACAGGGAGCGCCGGCTGCGCAACGACATTCTCGCGGCGGCCAGCAATTTGCCCGGTGTAATCGAGGCTCTGTCCCTTCGCTTCTCCCAAATCGCGATCGGCTATGGGGAGAGCAACGAACCCTTTGCGCCGGGGACACGGGTCAATCCCGACACCAACAACGCCGACGACCTCGTATGGTCGCTGCTCACGCCCGATGCGACGCCGCCGGATCTGCCCTCCGGGTTCAAAGTGACTGTGTCCAAAGATGTCTCACGGCCTGTCGCGGTGCGACCCGACGGCATCGTGGCCAGCGCAGAACTCGTCCACGAGTTGTTCGGCTGCAATCTGGCCCCGGTGGCCGTGTAGGGAAGCACTCCGGACGGGCGCTACTCAAAGCCCCAACCGCAATGAGGTCGAAAGGAATACTGCGATGGCTATACATGTCAACCGGTTCGTGGTCGGAGCCGACGCTCAAAACCGCTCAGCGGTCGTGCAGCACGGACTAACCAATGTGCAATCCCGCGAGGGGTTCTATTGGAGCGCCACGCTGTGGGCGACCGCGGAATGCCCCGTCGACAACACGATCGCCGCCGATCGATCGCAGACACCGGGACTAGGCGCAAGTCTCCAACCCTTGCCAAACGGATTGCTATGCCGCGCATTGGAAATTCCCCCGGGCGCGGGATTTCCCATGCACCACACCGACACCCTGGACTGCCTCACCTGCGTGCGCGGCGAGATCTACCTCGTCACCGACACCGATGAGGTGCGCATGCAGCCCGGTGACACGGTGATCATCCGCGGCGTCAATCACGCATGGAGCAACCGGTCGAGCGAGCCATGCCTGCTCGTCGGCACCAATACCGACGCAACCCCACTCGGCAACAGCTGACGAAATGTCGGCCGTTCTATCACGTGAACCATCTGGAGCTAGAGATGTCCAATACCCAACTTGGCGCCCCGGTTATTGTGGCCGGGGCCGGACCCACCGGCTTGACCCTGGCCACCGAACTGCGCCGCGGCGGGATCGATGTGCTGCTACTCGAACAGCGTTCCCATCGGGCCCAGAACGGATCTCGTGCCGCCGGGATGCAGCCCCGCACCATCGAAATGCTCGACCAGCGGGGCGTCGTCGATCGTTTCCTTGCGGCCGGCCCCCCGGCGCACCTGGGCAACTTCGCGGGGATCGTGCTCGACTACTCAACGCTGTCCAGCCGATTTCCTTACGCGCTCAACATCTTGCAGGCCGAGACCGAGCAGGTCCTCGAGGACATGGCCACCGAGTTGGGCGTCGCGGTGCAGTGGTCCACCACTGTGACGGGCTTCCGTCAGGACGCCACCGGTGTAGACGTTATCGTCGACACACCGCACGGGTCGGCGACGCTGCGCGGCAGCTATTTGGTGGCATGCGACGGCGGGCGCAGCACGATCCGCAAACTCACCGAGGTCGGGTTTCCCGGCACCGACGCCACGATGGCGTGCCTGATCGGCGACGTCGAACTGGACGATCCGCCCGAGCGGCCACTCTTCTTGGACCGGCGGGAACGGGGCACCATCACCGCGATCCAGTTCCGTCCCGGGTGGTACCGAGTGGTCACGAGCGAACCACAGCGCGCCGCAGGGCCGCATGATCCAGTCACTCTCGAGGAGCTGCGGAGATCGTTAATTCGAGTTGCCGGAACGGATTTCGGTATGCACAGCCCGCGGTGGCTGTCGCATTTCGACGACGCCGTCCGACAGGCTGAGCGCTATCGGATCGGGCGGGTGCTACTGGCCGGCGATGCCGCACACATCCACCTTCCGGCCGGCGGGCAGGGCATGAACATGGGTATGCAGGACGCGTTCAATCTGGGCTGGAAGCTCGCCGCCGTCGTGCGCGGCGAGGCCACGGACGCATTGCTGGACACCTATCACGAGGAGCGACATGCCGCCGATGCCGACACTCTCAAGTTGGTACGCGCGCAGGCAGCTCTGTTCGGGCTGAGTGACCAAATCACAGAGCTGTACAACGTCTTCACCGATCTCATCGGCTTCAGCGCGGTGAACACCTATCTGAGCGCCAGGTTGTCGGGGCTTGACCTCCGCTACCCCGGGTGCCGGGATCACCCACTGCTGGGTCGGCGCGTCCCCGACGTGGCGATCAACACAAGCGGCGGGACGACCTCGATCTACCAGCTCCTGCATCGGGCTACGCCCATACTGCTGACCTTTTCGGACTCCGCCGCTCTGGCTGAAGCCACGACCGCATGGGCGGGACGAATCACCACCGTCAGCGCCACCAACGACGGCGAGCCGTGGACACTACCCGACGCCACCAGCATCCCCGCGCCCACAGCGCTTCTCATCCGACCCGACGGCTACGTCGCCTGGATCGCCGGCGGCACCCCTGATCTTGCGGACTTAAGCGATACGCTTACCGCCTGGTGCGGAGCGCCTAGTCGCCGCGGTGATAGGGACACAGTTGTTCTATGAACATCAAGCAACGCTTCGATATCAATAGCTCGTAAGTTATTGGCCGGTTGACCTGCCGGTTGCTACACGACCGACCGTCTCGTCTCGTAAGCGCACCGGCATGTCTAGTCCTTGGGTGTCCGACGGCGGATCTGCCCCTTCGACCGTCGCACCCGCCTGACCGGATCTCGGGCTGTCCCGCTGGCGATCTCGTCGCGCAGCTGCGCAATGTTGGAGATCTCCGCGTACAAGCCACGGATTGCGTAGTCGAGGACGGCGAAGGAGAAACGCTGGTCCGGATCGTCGATGATGCCAAGCTCACGGGAACGCTGCCGCGACCACAGCGCCTCGTCCAGCCGGGCTCGCGTCGCCTCGAGATGCCGCTCCAACGTGTCGATTACGTGTTCGGGGTCCTCGCCGCGGGCAAGCCAGGTCTTGAGGATCACGGGGTGCTTGATGACGACCTGATCCTGGCCCGGAAAGTGTTGGACCCACCTGCGCAGCGCATCGCGACCCGCATCTGTCGTCTCGTACAACGTGATGGCACGCTTGCCGGATTGAGCGCCCGTCTCGCTGACCATGCCCCGCGCCAGCAACCGGTTCAGTTCGCGCCGCACGTGACTGACTGACGGTGACCAATAGAAGTGACCGACCGACAACTCGGCGCGCATCTTGATCTCGCCGGCGGTGAGTCGCTCGTCGTTGGCCGCCAGCACGCCGAGGACGAGGTAGGCGGTTACCGGCAAGCCGTTGCTGGTGCGCGCGGGGCTCACGGCGGCCTATTTCTGGCCGGTGAAGTATGGGAGAGTCACGTCTGGTCCGACGGCATGAAATTGCACTTGCACGCGCAGGCCGATGGTCAGATCATCTGGCGCCACACCCACGACGTTGGTCAGCATCTGGTAGCCCTCGTCCAGCGTGATGATCGCCGGCGCATAGGGCGGTTCGAACTCCGCCGTTACCGGGCGATGGACCACCGTCCAGCTGTAGATCTCACCGACACCGCCGCTCTGCGTCCACCGCAATTCCGCGGAAAGGCATTGGCGGCAGTGCTCGGTCGGCGGGAAGTTCGACCGGCCGCAGGCCTCACAACGTTGATAGCGCAGCTCCCCTGATTGACATCCCTGCCAGAACGGGACGCTGACCTGATTACTCGCGTGCGGCACGGGTCCGGTCTGAGGTCGCAGTTCGGCAGTCATCGCGGTTCGTCTCCCAGGATCAGCACCGTGGTGAAGAGGGCTCCCGCTCCCCCGTTGCTGCACAACGCAATATGCGCGTCAGGCACCTGAAGGTTGCCCGCCTGCCCGCGCAGCTGTTGAACGGCTCGAATGGCCCGCTGCATCATTTGCGGGTTAGAGCCCGCATGGCTGAAGGACATGGTTCCTCCGTCGGTGGTGATGGGATGACTGCCGTCAATGGCGATGTGGCCGTCCGCGACGAATGGTCCCCCTTCGCCGTCGTCGCAGAATCCGAATGCCTCTAGCTGACGGATGATTTCGAACGAGAACGGGTCATAGAGTTCCAGCACATCCACGTTGTCGCGGCGAAGTCCCGCGTGGCTGAACGCACGCTCTGCCGCGCGCCTGCCGACCACACCGTTGACGTGATCGCCGCGCCGGCCAACCAGATCCCACGCGGGTGGGTGTTGGTACGACGGACCGTGGAAATCCCCGCCGCTGCCCAACACGTAGATCGGTCGGGTCGCGACGTCCACTTTGGCGATGTTCGCCACGACCAGCGCACACCCGCCTTCGGAAGTGGTGGCGCAATCGAGAAGATGAAACGGATCAGCGATCGGCCGTGACGCGGTGATGTCATCCGCGGTGAACGGACCGCGTTGGTAATAAACGGCTTCGGGGTTTTGTGATCCGTTGTTGCGAATGGCCGCCGCCACGATGGACAGTTGTTCGCGCGTTGTGCCATAGACATGCATGTGACGTCGAGCGATGAGCGCGAACTCGGCCGCGGTGAACATCCCCCATGGCGCTACGAATTCGTTCTCGGGCCTGGTCCATGGCGCCGTAACCTCGTGATCGCGGTATTCACCCGCTTGAGCGGCGACGAGCACCACCACGTCGGCCATGCCGTGGTCGATTGCGGTGGCCGCCTCGGTGATCATGGCGACCCCGAAGCCCAGTCCTTGCCAGGCCGGGCCGATGCGCAGGTCGTAAATCAGCGCCGTGGACAGTGGGCCGGCACTGATTCCGTCGACATCGTCGAGGCTCAGCCCTGCGTCGTCGAGCGCGCCTTGGATGGCCTTGAGCGCCAGGCCGCGTGAGGTCTCACCCTCCAGGCGGCGTCCCTGCCGGGTGTTGTACACCCCGACGATGGCTGCAGCGCGCCTCGTCGCGCTCACCCTTGCTCCGTTCTCATTGGGGCCCCTTAGTTTTCGTCTGCAACCACGCCGAGGTAGGTTCCCAGGACGTCGTATTGCCGCCCGTCGCGCGCGATGGCGCCGATTTTCGTGGTCCGTGCCGCGACATCCGCCGTGCCGGCTTCGGCGATGTCGATTCGCACGTCGACCGGCCGGGCGGTTTGCGGGTCGGTGATGTCCACGACCATCGCCACCGCGCGTTCGCGTTCGTTCCACTCGACACCGGTGATCCGATGTCGCGCAGTCAGCTCCATCACCACGGAGTCCTGGCGCAGCAGGAAGCGCACCGGTGCGCACAGCTCGCCGGCGCGCGGCGGCACGCACAGCGTGACTGCCATCTCACAAACCCGCCGGCCGTACGCTGGTGCTCCCCGACTCCTGCAGATCTGCCAGCTCCTGTTCGCTGTGCCCCAGCACGCCGATCAGGACCTCGTCGGTGTGCTGCCCATACAACGGCGGCACGCGGCGAATCCAGCGCCGTGGCGTTCCTACGAATTCGAAGGGCATCCCGGTGCACAGGAACGAACCGGCAGCCGGGTGGTCGACCGTTTCCCAGAATCCCCGAGCGAGCAGTTGTGGATCGCTCAGCAGTGCTGCGGGTGCGGTGACGGCTGCCGCGGCCACGCCGCGGGCACGCAGCGCGCTGACTGCCTCTGGCAGGGAGCGCCGATCGGTCCAGTCCGAGATCAGCTTGTCGATTTCGTCGTCCTGCGCTCGCCACCCCGCCTCATCCCGCCCAAGTTGGTTCTGTCCAATGAGTTTCGCCAGAGATACGCGGGCGGCGTCGTCTGTCGCGGCGAGCGCGACCCACTCGTCGTCACCCTTACAGCGGTATACGCCTTGGGGACATGCGCCAGAACCACGATTTCCATTTCGGCGCAGCTCGATTCCGTTGCGCGAGTACTCCACCACCATTTCGGCGGCTACGTTCAGCGCCGACTCCACCATGGTCGACTCGACATGCATCCCGGTCCCGTCCCGGTCACGGATCACCAGCGCCGCAATGGCAGCAAAGGCGGCGTGCAGCCCCGCGATCGGATCGCACACGCCACGCGGAATCACCGGTGGGCCGTCGGCATGTCCTGTCATCCACGCCATGCCCGTCGCCTGCTCCATGGTCTGCGCGAAGCCGACGCGGTCGCGCCAGGGGCCGTCGAGGCCAAACGCCGGCATCCGGACCATGACCGCGCGGGGATTGGCGGCGCTCACCGCATCCCATTCCAGACCGAAGTTTTCCATCACTCGGGGCGAGAAGTTCTCGATGACGAGATCACTTGCGGCAATGAGCTCTAGAGCAATGGCCCGTCCCGCGTCGGTGCTGAGCTCGACACTGATGCCACGCTTGTTGTTGTTGCTGCACAAGAACACCGGACCCCATTCCCACCACTGGTCCGACGTGGGTGGGCGGCCGGCGGACAACCGCATGCCGTCGGGTCGGCGAACGCCTTCGAGTTTGATCACATCGGCACCCAGGCTGCCGAGGAATTGGGTAGCGACCGGGCCCGCCCAGAAGGCGGTGAAGTCGGTTACCCGTATGTCGGACAACGGAAGTCCGTCGGCACCGGCAGAGAGGGGCCGCTCGGTCCGGGGCGGCCAGTGAACGCGCCCGTTGTCAGCGCCCAGGACGGGAGGTCGGCCCGGTCGCCTGGTCGTCATCGCGTCGCTGCGGTACGGCACCCGCGGCTGCAGCACCCCAAGCTCCGACTCAATGAAAACGCCCCGCTCCACGAAGTGGTCCACCTTGGCCAATGCGCCGGGGGTTGCGATGGGGGCCACCGGAATTCGGAACGCCACCGCGAGATCAATGATCTCCTGTGTGGTGCGGGTTTGAGTCCATTGAGTGACCATGCCCAGGAACTCGTCGCGGCGCTCGATGCGCCCGGCCATTGATGCCAAGTCGGCGTCGTCGATCAGATCGGCTCGATCGATCATCGCCAGAAAATCCTGGAACTGCTGTGCGGTGATGGTGCAAAAACCCACCATGCCGTCGGCCGTGGTAACGATCGACGGTAGCTCCAGACTGCGTTGGTGTAGAAGCGAATCCGCACCCAGCACGCTGGCCGACATGGCGGGCAGACCGCCCATCGCGATGACCATCGCCTCGTAGGTCGAGACGTCGATGGTCTGCCCCCGGCCGCCCCGGGCGGTGTGCCTGGCCGTGGCGGCGGCGACCGCCGCGGCGAATGAACCCGCCAGCCACTCACCGAGGCGGCCGCCCGCCTGCACGGGTTCGTCGCCCGGCCAGCCTCGGCTGGCAATCGAGCCGCACAGCGCTTGCAGGATGAACTCGTTGGCGACCACGTGGTCGTCGACGTAGGGACCCGTCAATCCGAATGGCGTCACGGCGACGACTACCGCCGACGGGCCGGTGTGAGCCGTGATGTCGTCGAGTGTCCAACCGCCGGTCAAGTCGGTGAGCACGATATCGGCGCCGGCCAGTAGCGCCGCGATCTCAGCCCCGCCGTGATGGACCACCGACTTCTTGCCCGCCGCCAGGTAGTCGAACAACGCTCCGGGTGGGCCTCCGGCCGACCAGCCACGCAACGAATCGCCTTGCGGAGACTCAATCTTCACGACGTCGGCGCCCGCGTCGGTGAACATCTTGGCGCAGTACGACACCGCTATTCCGTTGGACGATTCCAGCACACGCCAGTCGGCGAACGGCGGCTGGGCTGTCCCGCTCACTTGCCCAGCGTCGTGCCGCGGCCCGCGATACCGGTCACCTCGGCCGTCGCCGGTGCCTCTCCCTGTGCCTGCAGGGCGAACTGCGTCATTCGAGTCCACGTGTCGAGGTCACGCTGGCTGGCTTTATGGCCGACATGTGTGACCACATCCACGTCGGTGGCCCGTGCCCGGAGATAGCCGGCCCGCGCGTGGTCCTGGGGGATGTACCGGAACGGATCGAAAGAGTATGCGGCCATGGCGTTTTCGTGGGTGATCTTGTTGATGACCGGGTCGTCGAGGTGACCCATCGTCTCCATGACATCCTCGGGCGCAAACGGCCAATTGCTGTCGGAGTGTGGAAAGTCGGATTCCCAGCACAACATGTCCTCGTTGAACCAGTCCATGTTCTTCACACCGACTTTGTCGCTGATGAAGCAGGTATAGAAATGCCGCTTGAACACATCGATGGGTCCGCGATACCCCGGCGGGAACTTCGCCAGTGTCCAACCCGAGTGACGGTTGTAGACATGCTCAGCGCGCCAAAGAAAGTACGGTATCCAGCCGACATCGCCCTCGGTGAGCGAGAACTTGATTTCTGGAAAGTCGGCGTAGAACTGGGCCCAGATCAGTTCGGTGAAGGTGAACATGCTCATCATCGACGAGGCCGTCATCATCACGCTGGGCGGAGCGTCCGTCGACACCATCGGAGAACGCGATGCGGAGCCGACGTGGGTGCACAGCACCGTGTTGTTCTCGCACACGGCATTGAACAGTGGATACCAATACTTGGTGTGAATGCTGGGCATCTCCAATGCCTCTGGGTTCTCCGAGAACGTCACCGCGTGACAACCCTTGTCCGCGAGCCGCTTGACTTCCTTGGCCGCTTCGGCCACGTCGAACAGCGGCAGGATGCCGCAAGGAACGAACCGGCCCGGGTAGGCCGCGCACCACTCGTCGACGTGCCAGTCGTTGTAGGCCTTGATCATCACCAGGTTGACGTCGTGGTCGGGGCCCTGGTTGAGAACCTGGCCCGAAAAGCCGGTGAAGTTCGGGAAGTTCAGGCCCGCGAGCTGGCCGCCGGCGTTCATGTCCCGGACCCGCTCGTCGACGTTGAAGCACCCGGGACGCATCTCGTCGTAGCTCGTGGCGTCGACGTTGTACATCTCGCGGGGTTTGCCTGCGACGGCGTTGAGGCCCATGTTGCGTCCGCGAATCTCGCCGTAGTACCACTGCTGGACGCCATCGGGCTCGATGACCACCCGGGGGGCGCAGTCCTTGTACTTCACGGGGACGTGCGCATCGAACATGTCCGCTGGCTCGGCGATGTGATCATCCACGCTGATCAGGATCAGATCGTCTTTGTTCATGCCGCACTCCTAGCGTGACAATATAGTGACTAGTAGATAATGATTTGAGTCACAGTGTCAACGGCGGCAACCGTTCCAGCGTGCGCCCGCCCGCACTACGCGAGTCCACCAGGGTAGCCCGCTTCTGTAGCGATAAAGGCCTTGCTGGCAACAGTAAAACTGTGAGTTCCTTTGAGCAGCGGGATAGGGAGGTCCATAATGGACGTCCGCGCCCGCCAACCGTGCGGCCTTTGAGCATGACGGACTATTAGTCCATGGTCGGGCCGGGCGACCGTCCGTGCCGCAAGCACCTGACCCCCTCGCGGGATTGCAGGATCGCGCGCCGTCGCTGTGATCGCGTGCCACCATGAGGCATGCCTGGGCCCCGAAAGGTGATGCATTGAGCACCAACAAAGCTGTGCGGCCCACCACCGCCGATGTGGCGCGATTGGCCAGCGTGTCGACCGCGACGGTCAGTTACGTACTGAACAACGCCGAGGGCCGTAAAATCTCCGCGCCAACCCGGGAGGCGGTCTACCGGGCCGCGGAACTATTGGGTTATCGACCCAACCTTGCCGCGCGCAACCTCGCCCGCGGCAAGAGCGGCGTTGTTCTGTACGTGGTGCCGCACGTGGCGGTCGGCGACATGCCGATGCAGGCCGGCAGTCGGATGACCACGCAACTGGCGCGCGTGGGTTTGCTTCAGCTACAGATCTTTGAGGCCGAAGACGATCACCATGTCGTCGAGGCCATCGAGAACCTCGATCCGGCGGCAGTCACGAGCCTGTTCCCGCTCAGCGAGGCGGCCGCGCACGCGGTGAAGACGGCGGGCGTCCCACACATCGACATCGGGACACTGCCCGCCCTCGGAGACCCACACCTATCCGTCGGC
>Ga0307479_10006009_pt1 | contig 11120 bp, 6 predicted proteins | sample atmos_gasesECM4C_FD_203743 | JGI IMG/M metagenome (GOLD analysis project Ga0307479, IMG submission 203743) | Hardwood forest soil microbial communities from Morgan-Monroe State Forest, Indiana, United States - atmos_gasesECM4C_515 | ecosystem: Environmental > Terrestrial > Soil > Temperate... | reverse complement strand
GTACGGCCGATTTGGGTGATGTGACGGCGCACCGTCACAGCGCGCCTATTAGACCTGGTTTTCTTTGCGACATTGACAATTATACATGGCGCCGGTATGATTGTCAAATAAGTAACTCAGAAACGGGTCTCCGAAGGCGGTTTGCGGTAGGTTTACCTTCCCGGTGCTTGCCGGCTCAGGAACAGCGAAAAACAGCGATGGAACAGCCAGGTACCTGGCTGTTCCATCGTTCGCCGGTACCACGGCGGGTCAGGCTTTCCGCGGAATGCGACGCGTCGCTGGCTGTTAATTTGCGAAAAAAACAGCGAGAAACAGCCAGCCATCCGATTTTCGACACCGCCTATCGGGCACAACGTTCCTCGGACAACCCTGCGCTTTCGCGGGAATGACGTCAAAAGCAGAACGTGGCTGACCGACGGCCGGGCGCGCTCGGTTGGCGGCTGCGCCGTTGCGGCCCATATGGACGCCGTGAGACCGATCGGGAGAACGGCGATGACTGTGCCGACAGCGGCGGCGGAACCGGCTTCGGCAGAGCGGCAAGCGGCGCTCGGCACGCTGCCTGAATGGGATTTGTCCGACCTCTACCCCGGCCGAGACAGCGACGCGCTGGCGCGCGACCTGACCGCACTCGCGGGGGAAGCAGAAGCGTTCCGAGAACGACGCGAGGGGCGGCTCAATACGCTCTCCGGGGCCGAACTTGGCGCCGCGGTCGAAGCCTATGAGCGGCTGCAGGAGAAGATCGGCCGGATCATGAGCTATGCCTCGCTCGAGCACGCCGGGAATCTCAGCGATCCGGAAATCGGCCGGTTCTACCAGACGATGCAGGAGCGGACGAACGCGGTCTCGACGGCGCTGCTGTTCTTTACACTCGAAATCAACCGCCTCGAAGAAACCGACCTCGATGCGAAGCTGGGCGATCCTTCGCTCGCGCGTTATCGGCCGTGGCTGCGCGACACCCGCGCGTTCCGCCCGCACCAGCTCAGCGACGAAATTGAAAAACTGCTGCACGAGAAATATGTCGCCGGCCGAGCCGCCTGGACGCGGCTTTTCGACGAGACGATCGCCGACCTGAGGTTCCCGTTCCGGGGTAAGGAATTGACCGAGCCGGAAGCGCTCGACCTGCTGTCCGACAAGGACCCGGAGACCCGCCGTAAGGCGGCGCAGACGATCGGCGAGGTGCTGGGCAAGAACACGCGCACTTTCGCGCTGATTACCAACATGCTCGCCAAAGACAAAGAAATCGAGGACCGCTGGCGCCGCTTCCTGCGTCCGATCTCCTCACGCAATCTAGCGAATTTTGTCGAGGACGAGGTCGTCGACGCGCTGATCGCGGCGGTCCGCGATAGCTACCCTCGCCTGTCGCACCGATATTACAGGCTGAAGGCGCGCTGGTTCGGGGTCGAGGAATTGCCGTTCTGGGACCGCAACGCGCCTCTGCCCGAAAAGGAAGACCGGACGATCTCCTGGTCTGAGGCCGAGGAAACCGTACTGTCGGCGTACGGTGATTTCTCGCCCGAGATGGCCGCGGTCGGCGGACAGTTTTTTGCGGGGCGCTGGATCGATGCGCCGGTGAAGGCGGGCAAGGCGTCGGGGGCTTTTGCCCATCCGACGGTGCCGAGCGCGCATCCTTATCTGCTGTTGAACTATCAGGGCAAGACCCGCGATGTGATGACATTGGCGCATGAGCTGGGCCACGGCGTGCATCAGCTGCTCGCCAACCGCCAGGGTTATCTGATGGCCGACACGCCGTTGACCCTGGCCGAGACCGCCTCGGTCTTTGGCGAGATGCTGACGTTTCGGGCATTGCTCGCCCGCGAAACCGACCCGCGCAGGCGCAAGATAATGCTCGCCGGCAAAGTCGAGGACATGCTGAACACGGTGGTGCGCCAGATCGCCTTTGTCACTTTCGAGCAGCGAGTGCACGACGAGCGGCGCGAGGCCGAGCTGACCCCGGACCGGCTCGCCGAGATCTGGCTCGCGGTGCAGCGCGAGAGCCTCGGTCCGGCATTGCGGCTCGATGGCGTCTACCGCCATTACTGGACCTACATTCCGCATTTCATCCACACGCCGTTTTATGTCTACGCCTATGCCTTCGGCGATTGCTTGGTGAACTCGCTATACGCGGTCTACGAGGACGCGCACCAAGGCTTCGCCGAGCGCTATCTCGAAATGTTGCGCGCGGGCGGCACGATGCGGCATCGCGATCTGCTCGCGCCGTTCGGTCTCGACGCCGCCGACCCGTCCTTCTGGTCAAAGGGTCTATCGATAATCGCCGGCTTCATCGACGAACTCGAAACGCTGAGCTGACCGGGCGGCATGCAGCATCATGCGGTGATGCGCGTCTATTCGCCGCATTTCGCATGGGTGAGCCGGTTTTGGGGTGCTACACTCTCTTTCGAGTAAACGGTGGGTGGTGACCTGAACCGAGAAAGGGGTAGCGATGGCGTATGATCTGTTGGTCAAGAACGGCCGGATCGTCGACGGCTCCGGAATGCCGGCGTTTCGCGGCGATGTCGGTATCAAGAACGGCAAGATCGCCGAGATCGGAAAATTGAGCGGCCCGGCCAAGCGCACGATCGACGCCGCCGGTCAGGTGGTTGCGCCGGGCTTTGTCGACAATCATTGCCACTACGACGCGCAGGTCACGTGGGACCCGCTGTGCTCGTTCTCGCCCGACCACGGGTGCACGACGGTCGTTTTCGGGAACTGCTCGCTCGCATTGGCTCCAGTTCGGCCGGGCGCCGCGAAACGCGTCGCCGAGTTCCTGTCTTACGTCGAAGCGATCCCGATGGACGTGCTCAACACGGTCGAGGTCGATTGGGAAACGATCCCGCAATACATGGACCGGCTCGACCAAAACCTGGGGGTCAATGTCGGCAATCTGATCGGCCACTCGACGGTGCGCTACTACGTGATGGGCGACGAGAGCCAGAAGCGCGCCGCGACCGATGACGAAATCAAGAACATGCAGGACGTCGTGCGCGACGGCATCAAGGGCGGCGCGCTCGGCTTGTCGGTGTCGCGCAACAAGGGCCATTACGACCCGCAGGGCGTCCACATTCCGGCGTTGTGGGCCGACGAGAAGGAGATCTTCGCGCTCGGCGACGTATTGCGCGAGATGGGCACCGGCATCATCCAATCGGGGGGCGGCCGTGCGGCCGAGCTGAATGATGGCTTGATGGCCCGCTTGTCGGAAGCGACCGGCCGCACCGTCATCTATAACAATCTCGGCCAGACCGTGCGCGAGCCGGATGCGTGGAAAAAGCACATGGCGCGGGTCGAAGAGACCTCGAAGGCTGGGATCCGGGCTTATCCGCTGTGCAGCCCGAACCGCGTCACGCAAAGCTTTACGATGCGCAACTGCCAGGTGTTCCGCGGCTCGCCGACCTGGCATCCGATCTTGTTGTCTTCCGACGACGAAAAGCTGCGCGCCTATGCCGATCCGGCGATCCGGCAGAAACTGCACGAGGAAGTTGTCGAGCACACGGTGAACGTGCCGGCGGCCGGGTATTCGCGCGAGTGGTACAACTACATGTGGGTCGAGACCCCGGTCCTAGAAAAGAACCGGGGGCTCAAGGGCAAGACGATCGGCCAGATCGCCAAAGAGCAGAACAAGCGCGTCATCGACGCCTTCCTCGACCTCGTCGTCGAAGAGAACCTCGACACCGGCTTCATGCAGTCGGAAAACAATGTCGACGACGAAGCGATGGCGAAGATCCTGACCTATCCGAACGCCATCGTCGGCCTTTCGGACGGCGGCGCGCATGTCCAGTTCCATGGCGGCTACGGCTACAGCACGCGCCTCCTCAGCGAGTGGGTGCGCGAGAAGCAGGTACTGACCCTCGAACACGCCGTACGGCGGTTGACCTTCGATTCAGCCTCGGCGTTGGGGCTCTATGACCGCGGCCTGATACGGCCCGGCATGGCAGCCGACATCGTGATCTTCGACCCCGACACGGTGCGGCCGTTGCCCGAGAGCGTCGTCCATGACTTCCCGGCAGGCGGCTGGCGCATGAAGGAGCCGGCGGCCGGCATCATGGCGACGATCGTCAACGGCGAAGTGCTCATGGAGGACGGCAAGCACACGGGGGCGCTCCCCGGCCGCGTGCTGCGCAACACCTACTATCAATCACACGCTTAGCGTCACTTCGTCGGCCGACAAGACCGCCCGCAACACTCACTGCGGGCGGTCGCTTTTTTTGGCGCTTAACTGGCAAGCTGGACGACATTGTCCTCTTGCAGCCGGCACATACGGTCGAAAAATCCGCGGCGCCGGCGTAGCTCTGCCGGAGGGCCATCCTCGATTATGCGACCCTGTTGCAGCACGATGACGCGGTCGAACCCCGACACCGTCGATAGGCGATGAGCGATTGCCAGCACCGTGCGGCCGCGCATCAACACTTCGAGCGCCCGCTGAATTTCGATTTCCGAGGCGCTGTCGAGCGCCGAGGTCGCCTCGTCGAGCACCACGATCGGGGCATCCTTGAGGAGGGCTCGAGCAATTCCGAGACGTTGCCGCTGACCGCCCGAGAGCTTCATGCCGCGTTCGCCCACAATTGTGTCGTAACCGTCCGGCAGCGCCCGAATGAAGTCGTCGCACCGCGCCGCTCTCGCCGCCGCCAACACTTCCTCGTCTGTCGCCTCGGGTCTGGCATAGCGGATGTTTTCCAGCGCCGAACGATGAAACAGCAGGATGTCTTGCGGCACGACAGCAATAGCGGCGCGCAGGCTGTCTTGGGTCATCGCGCGAATGTCCTGATCGTCGATCAGAACCCGGCCACCGTCGACGTCGGCCAGCCGCTGCACCAGGCCGATCAAAGTAGACTTGCCGGCCCCCGAGGGCCCGACAAGACCGACGCGTTGCCCCGGCTCAATACGCAGGTTGAAGCCGTCAAAGACCTGGTGTCCGGCGGGGTAAGAGAAGTCGACGTTGTCGAAATCGATGCTGCCCCCGAGATGGATCAGCGACCGCGCTCCCGGCTCGTCGACCACCCTATGATTCTCGCCGATCACCTGGATTGAGTCGGCAATGCGGGCGATGAATTGCGTTGCATTGACCAGGGCGAAGGCGAGGTCACGCGAACCGTGCAGGATGCGAAACGCCATCGCCAGGGTCAGGATTACGTCGCCGGGACTGACCCTGCCCTCGCTCCACAGATGTAACGTCCAGGCGAGCATGCCGCCGGCCATCAGCCAGAGGGCGAGATCGTGCAGCACGCGCAGGCGCTCGACATACATCAGACTGTCTCGGTGGGTGTCTTGCTCGATCCTCAGAAGCCGCTCGAAGCGGCCGCGCTCCCGATTGCGCGCCGAGAAGGCCTTGACCACCCATATGTTGGACAGCACGTCGACCAGTTCGCCACCGACCTCGGCGGCACGATCGGCGTGAAAGCGATGCCGCGGCATGCCGCGCCGGCTGAGCCGGAAGAGAGTACCCGCGGCCACCAAGACGAAGCCAAACAAGGCCGCGACCAAGTGCCACTCAACGGTGGCCAGCATCGCCAGGGCGACGCAGAAGTCGGCGCAGACCGGGGCAATGTTGAACAGCACGGCCGAATACGCCTGCTGCAGCGAATCCCCGGTCGAAGAAATGCGGTTGGCAAGCGCGCCGCCCATGCGATCGGAGAAATACCGGCTGCTATGGCCAATGAGATGATTGAATAGGTCGAGCTTGGCCTCGGCCTTGTCGATGAGAATAGCGCGGTAACCGAGCCAACTCCCGAACCGCCACAGCGCACTTTCGCTGGCCAGCAGGCCAGCAAACAAGGCCAGCGCCCACCACACCCTAACGATTTGCTGTGGCCCGGCGGCCATCGCGTCGACAATCAGTTTGAGGCCGAATTGCGCGACGCAGGCAAACGAAGCCGCTCCCACGACGGACACCAGGGCAGCGGCATGCAGCAAAGGGCGCCGCCTTATGTAATGCCACAGAAATGCTAGCGGCTGGTCGGGAAATTCCGCGGCGCCGGGTGCGCTTGCTCGACCAGCATTCGGGGTCCCCGCGAGATCTACCAGCCTCAGCGGAGCGGCCGAAAAGCTCCCCTTGCGATGCCACGTGGACGCAATCGCTTGCATCGCTCTAACGAATATCATCGGCTGCTATCCTCAGTTTCTTGAGAAAACGCCCTCTTCCGGCGGCATCGCTCTCCCCACTATCGTTTTGTGCGCATTGAATTTCGAGCTTGAACGCAGGTGTCTTATCGCCGGTTGCGGTGATCATTGGCGCAGCGATCCCTGAACGCCGGTAGGTGGTGAACTATTCCCAGGCGGATGCCTGTTTCCTGCAAGTCAGCTAGCTTCAGAGCGCGCCCCGGAGGTGGAATAGCAACGACCACTCAGCTAAGCTGTAGGTATTGGCCAATAATCTAGTCCTGCGACACAGCGCCGCGCATCGGCAACTTATTTCCGGCCCGAGTGTCAAACCTATCTACTGTGTGTTGCTGTTCCAGGTTGTTGGACGAATGGAGCGTCGATGCGGATTGCTCAAATTGCGCCGCTGATGGAGGCGGTTCCCCCTAAGCTTTACGGCGGCACAGAGCGGATTGTCGCCTATTTGACGGATGAGCTCGTGGCAATGGGCCATGAGGTAAGCCTGTTCGCAAGTGGCGATAGCGTCACGACTGCGCACCTGGAAGTCGCGTATCCTCAAGCGCTCCGGCTCGACCCGACGATCCGCGATCACGTCGCTCCACTTATCGCGATGCTCGAGAGGGTCGCGCAACGTGCACGCGAATTCGACGTAATCCACCTGCATTGCGACTACTTGGCGTATCCGGTTTTGGCGCGAAGCGGCGTGCCGTTTCTCGCCACGCTGCACGGACGTTTGGATCTGCCCGAACTGAAGCTGGTCTATGCGGCGTTTGCCGACCTGCCCGTGGTATCGATTTCCGACTCTCAGCGCGAGCCGCTGCCGGAGGCGCGGTATGTCGCTACGGTTTATCACGGATTGCCGGAGCAGCTGTTGTTCCCTGGGGACGGGGCCGGTGGGTATTTGGCGTTTCTCGGCCGCATATCGCCGGAAAAGGCGCCGGATCGCGCCATCCGCATCGCGGCTCGGGCGGGGATGAAGCTCAAGATCGCGGCCAAGATCGACCAGGTCGACCGGGAATATTTTGCCGCCGAGATCGAGCCGCTGCTTGCACAACCGCATGTCGAGTTTGTCGGCGAGATAGCCGAGCACGAGAAATCCGAATTTCTGGGCAACGCGGCCGGCCTGCTATTCCCGATCGCGTGGCAAGAGCCGTTCGGCTTAGCAATGATCGAGGCTATGGCTTGTGGGACGCCGGTGATCGCGCTACGTAACGGGTCGGTGCCGGAAGTAGTCGACGATGGGGTCACTGGCTTCATTGTTGATGACGAAGGGACTGCCGCGAGAGCTGCCGAGGAGCTTCATCTGCTGGACCGGGCACTCGTCCGTACGGTATTCGAGCGGCGGTTCACTTCACGGCGGATGGCGGAAGACTACACTAGGATCTATCGGAAGCTCATCTCCGCTCAAGCATAACGGCCGTTCAAATCCCAGGTTGTTGAGCGCAATGCCGCCGATCCGCACTCTTTTCTCCAGCAGTCTGCGACTATCCCTTCTCGGTGCCGGCACGGTCATAGCAGGTGCATTATTTTTGGGCTTGGCGGCGGCGCAAGCGCCGTCCGGTGCTCCGACCGATAAGGCGACGGGGGACGCCGCGTTGAACGGCGCTAGTCTCGACTATTTCCCGCGAGACCACCTCTTCCGGATACTGGGGAAAGAGGTGCTGAGCGCGAAGGGGGAGGATATGGGGCGTATCGTCGACGTGCTGTTCGACGAGGAAGGAGAGGCGCGCGCCGCGGTGATCGATTTCGGCGGATTCCTTGGGGTGGGAACCCGAAAAATCGCGATCAGCTGGAGCGCGCTGCGCTTTGACCTCGGCGAAAAGAAGAACGTGATCGCTCTCGATCTCGGTCGCGAGCAATTGAAGGCCGCACCGGAATACAAATACACGGAATCGGACAAGCCAATCCCGGTGGTAGCACAGCCGCAGCCGCCCCCGCACGAACCCGCGCCCGATCCCAGTCGGTGACGCAATTCAGGGATGATGACGCGATCGCCGTTGCGGATCGGGTCGTGGGCGCGACCCGCTGCGGAGTCGGTGACCCGCAGTCTGGGCGGGCTCGATTGGTTGAACTTCTTTGTCGCGAACTTTCAAACCGGATTTGGACCGTTCATTTCGGTCTATCTAACCGGCGTGGGCTGGACCCAGGGCGCGATCGGTGTGGCGCTGAGCGCCGGTACTGTCGCAGGGATGGTCAGTCAGGTCCCTGGCGGAATGTTGGTCGATGCCGTACGCAGCAAGCGAGCGGCAGCCGCCGCGGCGATTATGGCGATCATGGCGAGCGCACTCTCGATCGCCCTGTGGCCTGCCCTGTTGCCGATCGCCTTGGCGGAAATAATCCACGCTTTTGCCAGTTCGGTCCTCGGCCCAGCGATCGCGGCACTGAGTCTCGCGCTGGTCGGCCACGGCGCCTTTGGCGAAAGGCTCGGCCGCAACGCGCGCTATCTGGCCCTCGGCAACGCGTTCGCCGCCGCACTCATGGGTACTTTCGGCTACTATGTTGGAGAGCGTGCCGTCTTTTTGCTGACTGCGGCACTCGGCATCCCTGCATTGGCCGCGATCGAGATGATCAGAAGCGCGGATCTTTCTTCGGCGAAGATCCGCCCGAGAACCGCCGCGAAGTCAGAGCCCGAAAGTACCGGCTGGTCATGGCAATTTCTTAGAGACCGTAGGCTGCTCGCCTATGCTGCATGCGCAAGCCTGTTCCAACTTGCCAATGCGGCGATGCTGCCGATTGCTGCCGGGATGGTGACAAAACGAGCCGGCAGCGAGGCGTCATTGGTGATCGCAGCTTGCATTGTCGCGCCGCAGGCGGTCACAGCCGTCATTTCCCCCTGGGTAGGGCGAGTCGCCGAGGGTTGGGGCCGCCGGCCGATCCTGCTCCTCGGCTTTGTCGCGTTGCCGATCCGCGGCGTGCTGTTTGCCGGTATCGCCGACCCCTATCTGATGGTCCTGATTCAACTGCTCGACGGATTGAGCGCGGCAGCCCTTGGCGTCCTGACCCCGCTGATCGTCGCCGACATCACGCGCGATACCGGCGGCTACACGACCGCTCTCGGGGTGGTCGGGTTAGCGATCGGCGGCGGCGCGACCTTGAGCACCACGGCAGCTGGGTTAGTTGCCGACCATCTGGGCAGCGAGGCGGCGTTCCTCGGCCTCGCCGCCGTCGGGCTTTGCGCGACTCTCCTTGTCGGAACCTTGATGCCGGAGACGCGCCCCCCGGGAAATCACTCCGCGGCCAACAATGGAGCCAGCGAGTTGCCAGGTTTTTCCAGCTCTGCCGGAGGCCCCTGATCGACCAAGCGGCCGTGCTCCATTACGAGCACTCGGTCAAACGCCGAGGCGAGGCGGGGGCGGTGAAGACTCCACACCAGGCTGCGAGCGGCGAACTCCGCCTTCAACCGTTCGAGGAGCGCCGTCTCCGTCGCCCCGTCGAGGACCGCCGTGGCATCGTTGAGCGCCATCAGATCGGGGCGCTTGAGGACCGCAGTGGCGATAGCCAGCTTCTGCCGCTGCACCTCCGACAGTCGAGAACCACCAGTGCCGACCGGGTAGTCGAGCCCAACCTCGATCAGTGTGCGACGCAAGCCGAGTTCGTCGAGCACTTCCGTGATCGCGGCGTGGACACGCTCGCGACCGCCCGATTCACCACGCACAATCGTGCCGAACAGGACGTTCTCCTGTACCGAGGCCGCTGCGTTGTAACGCTCGGGGTCGAAGAACTCGACAGAACCCCGCAGCTCTTCAGGCAGCCCAGCGGCGAAAGCTCGCCGCGCTTCCAAAATCCGGCCTTGCATCTGTTCGTCGATTAGATCGAGCGGGTCGCGGGCGGCAACCAGTTTGAACGCCAGCGACAGGAGGCGCTCTCGCGGGGGCTGCAGTAGGTTCTCGACTCCGGCTGTCTCCATACGCTTGAGAATGCCCTCAAACACCGGCAGATCGTCGGCGCTGATGAATGAGAACTCCTCGAACAGCATGTGTTCGGGGTGCAAACCGGTGAACAACTCGATCATCATCCGAGCAACCCCGGCACCGACCTCGAGGAGGTCGTGAGTGAGCCCGACTTCGTCGAGCACCTTTTGAACGTAGGCGTTTCGGGCGAGCCCGTCGCCTTCAAAGGCCGGTCCGATGGGTGTGCCGAAAAGCAAATTGACGGACACAGGGGAATTGGCGTTGTAGCGCTCCGGGTCGAAACGCTCGACGAGATGAACAAGACCGCCAGCGTCGAGACGCTGGGCAAGCACGCGGCGCGCTTCGAGAACGCGCTGCGCCGCATCCGGCTGGCGATCCGGAGCGAGCCGGCCACGCAAGCCGAAGAGGTGGACGTCTTCTTCGAGGTCGACGAGGCGCAGGACCTCGACCATGCGCATCTCCAGCTCGGCTACATCGGCCACTCCTGCCTGCTGGTAATCGATCCAGTCGGCAGCGATATCGTAGTCGATGTTCCCCGACTTCCGCGCTTCCTCGATCTCACGGGCGCGCGCCCGTTCGCCGGCCGAGCCCTCATCCGGCACTCGGTTCGGCCGGTGACGCAAACCGAGCAACAGATTGTCCCTCACGCTTGCGGAAAAGAGATAGGTGATCGGGCCGACATAACCGATTCGCCCACCGGAAACCGCGAGGGGTACACTGTTGATATCGGTGTCGCCGACCATGACTCGACCGCTCGTTGGTGTGAGAAGCCGGGCAAAGAGCTGCGGAACGATATTTCTACCGCTGTTGCTCTGACCGACGATCGCTACATCCGTACCGAGCGAAAAGTCGAAATTGACCCCTTCGAGCAACGGAATGCCGTCATCGTCCACCAAACCGACATTGGCCGCGGTGACCTCGCCATGCAACGGCTCGACCTTTTCCGGCGCTTCGAGAAGCAAGCGCTTGTCGAGCATATCCGGAACCTGGAACTGTTCGACGACCTGCTCGTATTTGATCGCCACGTCTTGTTGGTTCTGATAGAAGTCGAGCAGCTCCTTCCACGGCGATGACAGGTCTTTATAAGCAGCGAGCACCGCGACCAGCGCCCCGAACGAG
>Ga0307479_10006008_pt1 | contig 11120 bp, 10 predicted proteins | sample atmos_gasesECM4C_FD_203743 | JGI IMG/M metagenome (GOLD analysis project Ga0307479, IMG submission 203743) | Hardwood forest soil microbial communities from Morgan-Monroe State Forest, Indiana, United States - atmos_gasesECM4C_515 | ecosystem: Environmental > Terrestrial > Soil > Temperate... | reverse complement strand
AGTCCCCTTGTCGATTACCTTCAGGCGGACCGGCGACTCGGCGGCAGCCATTCGGGCGGCAATGACCGATATTAGCCGCGTCACGTCGCCGTCAATCGAACCGGTGGCAACGGTAAGCGTAACCGGATGCGTGGCATAACGATAACCAAAGAGACCAGCGGCGCAGGCAATGGACGCAAGGCTGAGCACGACGCTTACGCGCAACCAGCGCGGCAGCCGTCCAGTTGCAAACACCGCAAAAATCGCCGCGATCGCAGCGACGATCGCAATCCTCTGGGCCTGCTCCGATTCCATTATCGCGGTCCGAAGTTGTTCCTCGCCTACGCCCGCTTCCCGACTGGACTAATTCTGCAGAGTTCTCCTTGCGGGTGCTCTATGCGAAGAACTCCACCACGCCCGTTTCAAGGTTGTACATCGCACCGGTGATCTTGATCGCACCCTTCGCTTCCAGTTCGGCGAGAATCGGGCTGTCCTTCCGGATACCCGCAACAGTCAGCTCGACGTTCTTTCGCGCGACAGCATCCACGAAGCCATAGTTCTTTGCCGAGCGCTCGCCCGAGTAGGTCGTCGCCTCGATTGCAGGTTTGATCTTGGCCAGCAATCCCGTCAGATTGCCCAACTCCGCATTGTCAATTGCGCCCTTGATGGCGCCGCATGCGGTGTGGCCCATGACGAGCACGACCTTGGCCCCTGCCAATTTGCACGCGAACTCCATGCTGCCAAGGATGTCCGCGTTTCTGACGTTGCCCGCGACCCGGCAATTGAAGATGTCGCCGATTCCGAGATCCATGATGACCTCCGCCGGCGCGCGGGAGTCGATACAGCTCAGCAGCGTTGCCGCTGGATATTGTCCCTTGGCGCTGGCTTTCTGTTCGCGAAGGTAATTACGCTCCTTCCTTTCGCCGGAGCGAAAGCGGCTGTTGCCTTTCTTCATGGCCTGAATGATTTGCTCTGGCGTCAACTTGTCGCGGAGCTCCTTGGTAAGCGCATCTGCGCGCGCCGAATCCGCAAATAGCAAGCCGCCGCCACCAATTCCGACCACAGTTGCCGCGCTCACCATCTTGAGAAAATGACGGCGGCCCAAGCAATTGCAGTCCAGAGATTGTTGAGACCGCAAACTCATGTGTAATCCTCCCTTCAATGCTGCTTTTTTAGTCGAAGTGGGCGGGCAATGCCCGTCGCGATGGATCAGCATACGGCGCCAACGTTAGCGCAAGCGCACGGCCACGCCACTCATGGCTACCGAGAATTCCACTCCTACTCGCGGCCCGGCGAGTTCGAGAACCACGCCCTTGGCGTTTCGGAGTCGGACTCCACCGCCTCCAGCAGCCACTGCTGCCCCCGCCCCGATCGCGCTGTACGTCCCCTCGATGTCTTCCGGAGTTCGCATGTGATAGGCATGTCCTCTCAACTTGGCCGTCGACAAACCGATGGTCGCACCGAAGCTCATGCCGCTGATAACCAGCGGATAGCTGTGGCCGTGGAAAATGAGCGCGCCGCGGCCGCCACCGACGCCGACGATAAAGCCTCCCTTGCTCACAAGGGCGCTGACGAGACCGGTATCCGCCCGCGACGGCGTCGACGTGATTCCAATCACCAACAGCGCCAGCACGGCTATCCGCGTTGTCGTCGGCACCAGTCGGTTTGCCAAAGCCTGCATTTGCCCCTCCATAAGTCGCGATCAGCCGCTGAACGTCTCACTGGCGCTGTCCGTCGATCGCTGTCCTGTCGTTGCAAGCAGAATAGAAATGCGCGGAAGTCTTCAGTCCTCTAGGCCAAGCGCCTATCAAGAACCGACCCGTGCAAGAGCACCAGACAGGGGAGAGGATCGGGACTCCGATAGATCGCAGAGCATTCGGATTCTCCCTGGGGCGATCACCGGCCCCCGTTCGCGAACTGCGAAGCTCGGCTCAGAACACCTATGTAGGCCGCAAGGCCCGCGGACGGAGGTCTGAGCTTCCTCACTTCCGCACGAAGATAGTTGATTAGCATCGAGCGCGCCCGTCAAGGTGGCGCCGCGAGTATCGGACTTTGCCAGGTGTGGTTAGCCGGACTTATTCCTAACCGGATAGGTAAGTGCTTCTTCCGCATTGAAGCGATGCGCGACCTATCGGACGAAGCGTCGAAAAAATGGTAGCCATTCTGCATCCGCGTTGCGGTTGATGAGCGAAACCGATGGACCGGGATGTCGTGCTGATCGATCTCGCCCTCCAAGGCGGCGGCTCCCACGGAGCCTTCACATGGGGCGTTTTGGATCGCCTTCTCGAGGAGCCATGGCTCCGCATTGCGGGAATTTCCGGAACGTCCGCCGGCGCGATGAATGCTGCAGTACTTGCGGACGGATGGATGAAGGGAGGAGCCGAGAACACGCGCAAGGCTCTTCATGCTTACTGGCAGCGCATCTCGCGCGCAGCGGCGTTCAGCCCGCTGCAGCGTCCCTCTTCGACCGAATTGCAGGTCGCTGGACGCTCGACGGCTCGCCGGCATATGTAGCAATGGACATCATGTCGAGGCTGCTTTCGCCCTATGATCTTAATCCGCTCTCTCTCAATCCGTTGCGGGATGCGCTCGCAGACAGTATCGATTTTGAGGCTCTTTCCCGCTCGTCCATCAAGCTGTTCATCACTGCGACCAAGGTGCGGACCGGTCGCGGGCGTATCTTCCGCAACGGTGAGATCACCGCTGATGTGCTGCTCGCGTCGGCCTGCCTTCCGATGATGTTCAGAGCCGTCGAGATCGACGGCGAGGCCTATCGGGACGGCGGCTACGCCGGCAATCCGACGATCACGCCGCTGGTTCGCGAAAGCGAGGCTCACGACACGATCCTGGTGCAGATCAACCCGACCGAGCGGGCGAACACGCCACGCTCCGCCGCGGAGATCATCGATCGGCTCAACGAGATTTCCTTCAATTCTCCGCTCGCGAGGAGCTCCGCATGATCGCGCTCCTGCGCCAGGCCGCCGATCCAGGAACGGGAGAAGGGGCGCGCTGGGCACAAATGCGCACGCGTCTAATCAAGAGCGATATGTTGACCCAACTGGGCGCCTCCTCGAAATTCAATGCGGAGTGGGAGTTTGTGTCGTTGCTGCGGGACGAGGGTCGTCGCGCCGCAAGCGAGTTCCTCGATACGAACGCGGATCATCTTGGCGAGCGCTCAACGGCTGATCTCGACATGCTGCTTCAGGAATGCTGAACACGGTTGGGATTTGCATTCGTCCGATTTGGTCGCATCAATGTATCGATGGAATGGCTTGGTCCACATGTCTGAAGCGTGTTTCGTTTTTTTCATTCCGCGCCGGTCCCTCCGCAGCACACTATCCGAAACTCGCTCTCCTCACTCGGTCGCGGCTCCCGACCTCGTTGGACGCGAAACGCGGCAGAAGCCGAGCGACCAGTTGCCCGACGGGCGACTCACCTGCGCAATTGCTGGCGCAGATGTGCGATTGGCCTGCCCGTTTCCGCCAATCAATGCGCGATTGCCGCCGAAAACGATCTGCGCCAAAAAACTAATTTTGCGAGCCGCCTCAAACGGATCAGCCTGCCCAGTCCTGTTGCGAGAAATATTTCGCTTTCGTTTTTTTTTCCGAAATTGATGTCTCTTGATGCCGTCCCGCCTCACATGAGGGGCGCTTCGCGGTCGTCACGGACGTTGAGGCGGGATGCGGTGGGCGTGTCGATGTTGCAGCGTGGTTGTCACGCCGACGAACAGCATCAATGCGCACGGTCAAATCGCGTGGTCCTGATACCCCGACGCTGGTATCAAATTGGTGACGATGCTTACGCATCTGTAACTTTCGGCGCACATGCGCTGCGCCCCCGCTGACATCGAAATCGCTCTCGTCGCGGCGGGCGAGATCAAGACGGTGGGAGCCTAGGGGTGGTCGCGGGAAGCAGCTGGCGTTCCACGACTTTTCGCGAGGGCTTTCGATGCCGCCCGGGACTGACGCGCCACGCGGAACCCGGAACCGTAATTCACGTTGGTGACGTGCCGGCCCTGCAAACAGGGCGTATCAGATGGACTTTTTCGAGCGTGGCTTTGTCGCCCTCACCGTCGTGGGATCATTAAGCGTGATTGCTATCGTGATCTGGATGTTGATGCATTGAGTCACGATACTGCCAAAAAGAATGACCGTCGCAACCGGGTGGAGCGACGGCCCAAGTTTAGGGAGGAAACCCGCCAGGGCGGGCCCTTAGAAGAATGCACATTCTGCGCCAGCTAACGCCGTGGGATTCGCTTTTCCACAGCTCCGTGCACAACAACAATTAGAAGCTGAACCGACCAGCGGGCCTTTCAAAACTCGGCTCAAAGCGCGAGAGCGAGGGAGTCCGCAAACCTGCCTGAATTGTCGCACAACCTGACGGCCGAAAAGCAACACAGCCCGAGCGGAGTATGTTCGCTCGGCAGCATTGGCATTTCCTCGGCCGGCGTACTTTTAATGCCGACCACCCAAAAATGCCGGAGCTTTATGATGTTCGAATTGGGCCGTATCCCAGTAATTCTACGGCCAACCAGGCCTTGAACGATTTGGCTGTGTGACGTTCAGTGACGGTGCTGGCTGCCAGCCCCACCGGCGCGCGAAGCCCGGGTTCTCAGTCGCCGCCTGAGCCGAGGCTTTTCCGTTCAGGCTGGATTGTTTTCAGATCCGGCTCGCACTCGGCAGCCCGCGGCCTGAAGGCACACCGGCGGGTTGCTAGACTCGGCAAAGCGCATGAAGACTGGCAAGTCGTTTTTCCAGCGCGGCGATGGTGGCCCTCAGATTATCCCGGCGCGCCGTCAGCGTTGGAGCGAGGATGGGGTGCGAGGCTTCAAGCCCCCCGCGCGCCCCTCCTCCGCGGCAATGTCCTGGTCGAGAAGTTGGGCGCGTCGATCGAGATTGCTAATCAATGCTGCGATCCAGGACACATCCCTTTGTGCGACGGCATTCGCACGCTCAGGATGGTGCTGATGTCTCATTGTGGCACTCCGAATGCTCCGATTTGGGCCGGCTCGAGGCCCTTTGTCTCGACACCCGCAAAAGCCGCGCCAAGACAGTGCGGTGGCTCACCGGGCGGCGATCGAGATTGACCAGAGCCACTATTTACTATCGAGAAGGTGCCCAACAGCGAACGATGAAGCTACTGATCAACACCTGGTCGCGAGGCTTGACGGAGGCGAAGGCAATGCGTCCACCTGAAGAGGCTGCTGCGGTGGAGTTCGTGTTCAAGTATGGGCTGAGCTTCAGTTTCAAGAGCGCACTGGCATTGCCGTAGCTGAACTTGATGATAGGTCACCCTTATCAGTGGGCTTCCCGCCGAGACGCACACGTCGGCCATCTGGCTTTTCGTGAGGGCCATCTCATCATTTGAGGAAAACGCAGTTTCCAGACCCTTCGACTTCAATACGTCGATTGAAACGGAGACAGCGGCGAGATCGATTTCATCGTTGGGGTGGAAGAACCAGTCAGCGATCGGGATATCGAAGTCCTGCGATTTCGCACCGGCCTCTGTCGCATCAACCCGGATGCCGATCGTTTTTCTCTCATTTTGAGGGTTGCAATTTGATGACGCGTCCCGCAGTGACGAGGAAACCGCTTTCCAGGTTGCGCTATTGGTCGAACGCCATGGCGCCGCGCCCTGCTCTTCCACCGCTGCCGCGATGGTCGAGGAGATTTCCGACAATCTTTCGACGATGGCGCTGATCTCCTTGATCGCACCCACCGACTCCTGCGTCGCCGACCGGATGCCGGCGATCGCGCCCAAGCAGGAAACACCCCTAGGATCGTGGATCGAAGAGATCCGAGACCGGTCCGATGGATCGGCTCAAGCCGGTATTTCTACGGAGGAACTGGTCTCGGTACGGGAAGTTAATCGTTCCCGGGAAAGATCACCTGCCGTATGAGCACCGATCGCGACTATCGTGCTGAAGCAAGAGCGGCCATGCAGATGGCCGTGGCAACGGCCTGCGCGCCCGACCGATTGAATTGGGTACGCCTCGCTCTGGCTTGGCATGACCTCGCTCGTGCTCATGAGCAAAATCCAGGTGAGACCTTCAAGCAAGGCACCGGCTCGCCACTAAGTTCGATGCAAGACCGCGCTCCACGCGGAGAGCTGGGCGGCCTTAGCCTCGTATGATCTGGCAAGACAAAGCAGCATCGCAACAGTTTCGGGACTCGTCGTTGACTGCGCTATCCGGCGACAGCGCTCCGCCTGCTCCAGAAGTCTGCTCTTCTCGTCAATCATTCTTCGTTGAAAGTTGACGTGGGTCCGGACCTCGCAATCCCGGAAAGCCGCGATCGTTCGCTCGATCGCAGCTCCAGGCCTTCATCAGCGAAAAGCTCGACCAACTTCTCAAAGAAAAAGGGCCGTAGCGCGACGTTCTAATCAAAACGTTGCGCACCTTCTTCGCATCGAACTGCTCGCAACAAGCAACTGCGAAAGAACTTCGGGCGCACCAGAAGACCATTGCTTATCGGTTGGAGAAAGTCGACCGGATTGCCTTCGCTGCCGCCGCAATTCTTGCGCGACGGAACCGCGCGCACGTTAAACGTGTCAGATTCTTTGCCGGAAAATAAACATACAATGACCTTCCCAACTTTACCATCCTGCCACAAATTTCGATAAGCTGAAAGGCAACCTAAAGGTGAAGACCGCAGTCGATAAGTCGGAGCGGCGGAGCAGCGCGAAAGGCGAGGGCATCGCGCATGTCGGTAGGAAGCGGGAATCGCCGGATCGTGCCGGATCGGCTGGCTTTTGGCGCGTGTAGGTTTTTTGCATGCGAGCCACCGCTCGTCTGGCCATGGGCCGAACCGCACCACCTATCCGGACAGCGCTTTCGCAGCCTCCGAATCGAACAAGACAACTTCCGCAATCGGCAATCGACGGCCACCGTTAAGCGCGTTGGCTTATCGGGCCGGGGCACGCGGGCGCATCGGATGGCGGACACCCGCGCAAGAACAGTGGAAGGACCGTGCTCTCGTTCCATAGATCGGTCGACAGGAGGTAGTAATGAGTTCCCCAGACCGGGACGATGCGGATAAGCGCATACATGCGGCGTCTTGGGTGAGTGACGCTGAGTACCAGGACGAAACGCGCCACCCTCAGGCGGAAGTGTTGAAGGCCGCGCAGCGCCTGAGGCGCAAATCCGGCGAGCACCCGTCGCAGACGGGCACGGCGCCTCCGCTGCGAGCCGTTGGATTCCGCCGCGATGACCGGGAAGGCGCGGAGGAGAAGCATCGGAGAGTTTGGGCCGCGCTTGAGCCCGAGCTGATGTCGCCTCCCCCAGAGGATAGACTCTTTGGCCTGCGCGGCAGGGTATTCCTAGCCGGGTCCTTCGCAGTTGCTGCCGCCGTTGCTCTCTTTGTGGCGAATGTCGTTCAGATCCCGTCGATCGGCGGAGGCATCTCCAGAGAGGACGAGGTCGGAAGATGGCAAGCAAATGCCTTCGGAAACCTGAGCAAGGTCGCGGCGTCGTACGCGAAGATGCAGGCTACCGACGAACCGTCGGTGCCACCCGGAAAGCTGCTTGCAGCCGCTCCGAGCAGCGAAATTCTTCAGCCAAAGTCCTCTGCGCTGCGGCCCCGGGCGCCCGCAGCTTTCGAGCCCGCGCGGCCCGAGATCGCGACACCGACGGCCGCCGCGCCGCCAGCGCCAGCCGCATCCCCGGAGCCGCGGCCATCGTCGTCGCTTTCGCGCGATGAGGTCACCGCTCTCCTCAAGCGCGGTCGGGATCTGATCGCCGCGGGCGACATTGCTAGCGCGCGTCTGATTCTCACCCGTGTTGCGGAAGCCGGCGTGGCGGAGGCCTCTCTGGTGATGGCGGGCACCTACGATGCGGTGGTGCTTGCCAATATCAGAGTTGTCGGCGCGCGGCCCGATACCGCAAAGGCCCGCGCTTGGTACGAGAGGGCGGCCGAACAAGGATCATGGGAGGCCAAGCAGCGCCTCCCGACCCTTCGCTAACTCTGCGCATCGAAACGATTTAAGTAACAATGCACATGGGAGGTAGACAATGCGAAGTGCCGTCGACATCCATTGGCACGCGTTGGAGAACGTGCCGTCCGCGGGCCATGAACGCCGCCGGCTGCGCGTTTCGGCGCTGTGGCATGCAGCAAGGGGTGCATTCGGCCTCGTGTTTATGACGAATGCCCTTGCACTGGGCACAGTCGGCGTACGCGCCGCCGACAATGAAATCCGGATCGGCAACACCATCGACTACACCGGTCCAGTTCGCGCTGCTGGTGTGGTCGGCAAAGTGATCTCCGCCTATTTCGATAAGGTCAACGCCGAGGGCGGCGTCAATGGTCGCAGGATAAAGTTCATATCGTACGACGATACGTACAACCCAGCAAAAACCGTGGAACTGACCCATAAGTTGGTCGAGGAGGATCGGGTCCTCTTCATGTTTGCCAGCGTCGGCACGGCAACAAACGAAGCTGTTCAATCCTATTTAAACGCAAACAAAATTCCACAACTGTTTTCCATTTCAGGCTCGTCGATGCTGGACCAACCGGGCAAGTTCCCGTGGAGCATGGCCTACACGCCCAGCTATGAGACCGAAGCGCACATCTACGCGCAATATCTTCTGGAGAACCAGCCGGGCGGCAAGATTGCCATCCTTTATCAGGACGACGCATTCGGCAAGGACTACGTGAAGGGCCTGAAGGATGGGCTGGGCGGCAAGATTCCGATCGTGGCCGAGGTTCCGTTCAAGGTCACGGACCCCACCATCGAGCCGCTGATCGCCAAGCTCAAGGCCTCGGGCGCCGACATATTATTCGACGCGACGACCCCGAAATTCACCGGCATGGCGATCAAACGAACCGCGGAACTCGGTTGGAAACCGCTACATATTGTTTCCTCGGCATCAAAAATGATTTCAGCCGTGGTACCGTCGGCGGGCCTGCACGATGCGGAAGGACTGCTTTCGGCGAGTTTCGCGCTAGAGGGTGATGATCCGTTGGTCGCCAACGATCCAGTCTACCGTGACTGGGCCTCGTTTGTGGATCGATATATTCCAAGCGCAAGCAAGGCAAACAGCCTGGTTGTTACGAGTTATGTGCTTGCCAAGATGATGGTTGAGGTCCTGACACGATGCGGCGATGATCTGTCCCGCGAAAACGTCATGCGGCAGGCCAGCTCGCTCAAGGGGCTGCCGCTTCCAATGCTGGTCCCCGGGATATTTATCAATACCAGCGCGACAGACCACGCACCGATCGAACAGATGCGGATGATCCGGTTTTCGGGCGAACGGTGGGAGCAATTCGGGCCGGTGCGCAGCGGCATCGACCCGGGCTCGGTCAGCGACTCGTTCAAGACCATCTTCCGCTACGGCCCTGCCAAGAAGGACCTTGCCAATCAGCTCAATGCCAACACCGTGACCCTGATGACGGGCTCGTTCGGCAGCACTTACTCTCAGATGGGTGCCGATCTTGCCTCGGTCCTAGACCATGGTTCCGACTTCCGCGTGCTGCCGGTTCTCGGCCGCGGATCGGTCCAAGCGGTGGCGGACATCCTGCTTCTGAAGGGGGTCGACGCCGGCATCGTCCGCAAGGACACGCTGGCCTATCTGGAACGCAAGGACTTCGCCAACAACATTCGCAATCAGTTCGTCTACGTCACCAAGATGTTCAACGAGGAAATGCATGTCCTCGCGCCGCAGACGATCCACGGCATAAGGGACCTCGACGGCAAGACGGTCGCGATCGACCTGCCGGACGCCAGCACCTTCGTGACCGCGATCAACGTGTTCGAGCATCTCGGGATCAAGCCGCATCTGCTTTATATCGAACCGCGGCTCGCGCTCGAGCAGCTGCGTCGAGGCGATATCGACGCGATCATTGCCGTGGAGGGTAAGCCCCTGCAATGGCTCGGCCAGGTCAACGACCCCAGCCTGCATCTCGTTCCGGTCGAGTACGACACGTCGTTGCGCGATGAGTACTTGCCGGCACAGCTTTCGTCGGAGGACTATCCCAACCTGATATCGAGCTCCGCTCCCGTTGGCACCATCGCGGCCGAGGCGGTTCTGGCGTCCTACAACTGGCAACCGGGCACCGATCGCTATCGCCGCCTGGCCCTGTTGGTCGACTCGCTGTTCAGTCACATCGCACAGTTGCAGCAGCCGCCATATCATCCGAAGTGGCAGGAGCTTGCCCCGATGGCGCCGGTTGCTGGCTGGACCCGCTTCAGCGCGGCGCAGGAGTGGGTCGACCACAACGCTCCCGTTGCATCGGCCGCGACGCCGGAAGCATTGGGCGTGCATGCCAGCAACCTAAGCCCGGACGATCAGGCGCTGTATCGCGAATTCATCGAATGGAAGGCCAATCACGCCAAGCAGCCGCGCCGCTGACGCGGTGTAGCCGCTTTCCGGCGCAAAATACGGTCTGGTTGGGCTTGGGGTAGAATCGCGCGGTATGCGGAAAACTACAAGGCTGGAGAGAAACAGAATTGACGTTGGTTGCTTTCGCTAATTCATTCTTGTGGATGATTCGAGGGCACACCCTGCGAGCGCGCCAAAAGCTGGTCGCCAATTTACCAATCACCGGCGAAATACTCCGTGGTTCGCTGCTGGAGCGCACGGTTCGACATAGCAAGGATTGCCGAAATGCGCACGTGGCGAAGGGCACCGGGTCTTGAAACGATTTGCGCCGGAACAACTGGAGAGATTGCGCGCGATGGCGGTGCGATTTGTCTCGCCGGCCTTGCCCGGCGACACAATGCGGATTGAGATGTTTGGTGAAAACGACAGGTAGCGCTTCCGGGCTTTGCGGTCGAGCGGCAAACGCTGGCACTCGATCGCGGCAACCGCTGGCTGAAGCGCAATTGATGCCGGCAATTGGGTATCAGTCGCCCGGCAAGACCTCGTCATTTCGCCGAGGCGGACGTCGGGCTCTCGTCGAGTAGCTTCCACGACGTCCCTTCGAACTTTGCCATGCGCAGCGACTGATACGGCGCATAATCCTCGAGCGTGGTGTTGAGCTGGATCCCCGGCAGCATCACCTTGAAGTGCTGGCCCCTCATACTGGTCGCCTGCTTGAGGAGATTCTCGCGCGTGAGATCGTCGCCGCATTGCTTGATCGCATAAGCGATACCCTGCGCGATGATATAGCCGGAGAGCGCGACGAAATCGCCGGGACTGTCGTTCG
>Ga0307479_10006007_pt1 | contig 11123 bp, 8 predicted proteins | sample atmos_gasesECM4C_FD_203743 | JGI IMG/M metagenome (GOLD analysis project Ga0307479, IMG submission 203743) | Hardwood forest soil microbial communities from Morgan-Monroe State Forest, Indiana, United States - atmos_gasesECM4C_515 | ecosystem: Environmental > Terrestrial > Soil > Temperate... | reverse complement strand
CGCCGCGTGACTTCGTCGCGCGGCTTCTGGCGGAACGACTCCGGCAGCAGCTCGCGCGAGGTGCACTCGCTGATCGCCACCAGCGTCTGCAACTCCACTTCCAGGGGATAGCTGGGCGGCACGAAATCGGCGAAGGTCTCGCGCAGGTCCTCCGCCGTCACCTTCTCGCGCTTGTCGTTGACTGCGCGCAATTTGCTCCGCACCAGCGCGGCCTCGATATCGGCGCCCGACATCTTCGGCAAGTCAGGAGGCAAGAGCGCCGCGATGTCGCCGTCGAATCCCACCTTGGCCTTGCGGGCCATGGTCTTGATCAGCTCGATGCGCTCCTCGAGAGACTCCGGATAGAAGAGCGCCAGGTGCTCCTCGGCGCGGCCCTGCCGCTTCAAGTCCACCGGCAGCAGATCCGGCCGGCAGGTCAAGAGGAACCACACTATCTTTCCGCGGTAATCGGTATTGCCCATGAACGAAGCAATTTGCGAGAACACGCGCGCGCTGGTGCCGCTGTCGCCCGAAGCATTGCGATTGCCGAGGAACGCGTCGGCCTCGTCGATGATCACCGCCACCGGCCACATCGCCTTGAGCAAATTGAAGATGCGCTCGAGATTCCCCTCGGTCACTCCCTGCCACTGCGAGCGGAAGTTCAAGAACTTCACGCAGGGGATTCCGATCTCGCCGGCAAAGCAGGTGGCCAGGAACGTCTTTCCGGTGCCGATGGGTCCGGCGATCAAGAAACCCATCGGGACCACGTCGCGCTTTCCAGTCTGGATGGCCCGCGCCGCCTGCCGCAGCGATTGCTTGGCCTTGGCGTGCCCCGCGACCATCTCGATGGAGTGCACCGGCTCGATGAATTCGAGCAGTCCCAGACACTCGGCCTGGATGATCTCCTTTTTTTTCTCTTTCAGCTTCTCAATGGTGAGTTTGGGTCCGGCAATCGCCTCGCTCAACACCCGGTCGAGCGCGACGCGCGACATGCCCGCCGTCATCTGCGCCAGCGCCTCGGCATTGACTTCCGAGATCTCGGCGCGCTTCTTTCCCGAGCAGGAAATCTTCCACTCCACGTAATCGAATCGCTCCTTCTCACCCGGCAAAGGTAATTCAATCGTGGCGCAATAAGGATTGCGGCCGATGCGCGGATTGAGCTCGGCCATGTTCTCGGCGATGAGGCAAATGGAGAAATCGGCGGTGAGGAATTGCGGGTCCTGCGCCCATTTCACCAAAGTCACCAATGAGTATCTATCTTCGCCGGGCATATATCCAAGGTCTCCGGCCGGCGCGACGGTCTCGGCGAAATCGATGATCACCGCCACGCTCTTGCCGTCGGCAATGCGCACGCGCGAGAACGATTCCAATAAAGGAAATGCCCGCGCCGGATCCTTGGGCAATGCCTGGGCATAGTCAGTGCCGAACAAAGTGTCATAGCCGGCGACCGCGGCCATGAAGTCCTTCTGCATCTCCGGCGTGGCCAGGCGGATGCCCGACGACCGGTCGTAGAACAACACCAGGTCGCGCGAGCCGAACAGCTCGTCGGAGAGGAAGCTGCGGAGCGGGACGAACTTCTTGCCGTCGTCGGCCGGCTGCAGGTCGCGCACCGCTCCGTGCAGGATGAAGGTGGAGATGGTCTTGGTGTAGTAGCGCTCGGCCAGCGTCCGCGCCCAGGGCGGAAACGAGGCGAGCGGGTCCTGCGAAGAGGATCGAGACTTTCGCGGCATGAGGGGCCTTTCTTAACGCCTGCCGCGCTTCTTCGCAGCGGGCGAGAGATCGACGATCTCGCTGTGCGTCTCGCCGACGCGGATGTCGACCGACAGCTCCTTGGAGCGGCCGGGCGCCACCAGCGTCACGTGATGATTGCCGTTCTTGAGCGGCCAGGCCAACAGCGGGGTGGTCTGCCCCAGGTCGACGCCGTCGATGAGCACCTGCGCCGAGGGCCGCGACCCCAGGTTGAGGAAGCCGAGCGTGGCGCTGGCCGCCGCCTCGTCGGGCAGGCCCTCGGGGGCCGGCATTCCGCTCGTCTCCAGATGATGGCCCGGGCACGCGCCCGGCTGCGGTTGCAGCGTGGCCGCGATCTGACGGCGGCCGGCGCGCGCGGGCAGCGCAATCTGCCAGGCGCGGTAGCACTTCTTCTCTACCGTGACCGCGTGGTCGGTCTTGGAATCGATGGAGCCCACGAACGCCGGCGTCACGCCCTTGCGCACGCCGTCGAGGTAGACCTGCGCGCCGGCCGGCGAGGAGAGCACGGCGATCTCGTTCATCGAGGGCGCGAGCTGGATGCTGACGTTCTTCTGCTCGCCGGGCTTCAACGTCAGCGGCACCGTCTGCTCGGTGTAGCCGTCGCGGCGCGCGGTGAGGACGTGCTCGCTGCCGGCGGTGATCTTCTGCGCGCTCCACTGTGCGTCGGAAGCGTCCTTGACCAGCGCTCCGTCGAGCAACAGCTGCGAGTCGGCGGGGTCCACCGTCACCGCCAGGGAGCCGTCGCCAGTTCCTTCGACGGCCGCCGGCTGCGACCGCGGCCGCGGTGTCGAGAGCACCGCCCAGGCGGCGATGCCCAGCGCCGCCAGCACGATGGCGTACTGCGCGCGCCGGATCCAGCGCGCCCGCGGCGTGACGTTGGAGCTGGTGATCTCGCCGGCGGGCAGCGGGTCCTCGCCGAGCAGCATCGGCTTGCTCCGCTGCATGCGCCCCTGGAAGGGATCGTTGGGCGCGCGCTTGAGCTGCGTCTTCTGGTCCTCGAGGGCGAGAGGCTTCACCGGCGGCTTCTCGGCGGCGGGCGGCTCGAGCGCGGGCTTCTCCAGGGTCACCGGCGCGGGCGGCGACGGCGGCCCGGCCGGCTTTTCCAGCTGCGGCGGCGGCGGACGCAGGCGCGGCTTCGAGGAGCGCGACCCGAGACCATTGCGGCGCCGCGGCGGCTCCGGTTGCGACGGCGTCTTGGCGCCCGGCTCCTGCGTCCCCTCCAAGAGCGTGGACGGGAGCGGCGGCGGGGTGCTGCGCGGCTTGGGCGGCGGCCGGTCCGGCTTGTCCACCGGCGTGCGCGTCGGCTCCTCCTCTACTGCGCGCCCTCGCGCTCCGCCCGTCGCCGGCAAAGCCGGCTCCTCCCGCGCGTCGGCGAGCGCCTCCGGCGCCGGCGGCCCCTCGGGAGTGGGCGTGTTCTCGCCGCTGCCCAGGCCCTTGGCGTGCCGCTCGCGCTCGATGAAGTCGCGCTCGGCCTTGGCCAGCTCGTCCATGCTCATGGGCCGCGTCGGCCCGTCGCTCTGTTCGATGAACCCTCGCGCCTCTGGAGCCGGCGGCTTGGTGCTCGGAGCGGCCGGCAGCGGCCCCAGCTGCGGGAGCGGCGGCAGCTTGGAGCGGACGATGATCTCGGCCCGCTCTTCTATCTTTGGCGAGGTCGGCGCCTCATGCGGCGTCCCCACCAGCTGCGTGCGCTCGGGGTCGTGCTCGGAAGGGCGCGCGGTCGGCAATCCCTCGGTGAGCGAGGAGGGCAAGGGCGGCGGCGGCGCGCTCCGCCGCGGCCTCTCGGCAGGCTCGTCCGCCCGCGGCTCGGTCCGGTCCTTGTCGGCGTGCGCGGCGTCGCGGCCCTTGCGCGTTTCGCCGTCGGGGCTCGGGCGCGTCTCTTCGTCGGCGCGCTTGCGCGGCGGCTCCGAAATGCGCGGCGGCGGCCGCCGCACCGGCCGCGAAATCTCCTCGCGCTCGTCGGGGAAGGTGGCCTTCATGAAGGCCGCGGCGTCCTCGCGCGTGACCGCCTTGTGCTGCGTGTCGAGCAAGAAGCGGGTCAGGTCGTGCGCGAAATCGGCCGCCTGCTGGTAGCGGTCCTCCGGCTCGCGCGAGAGCGCCTTCAAGATGATGCGCTCCAGCTTCAAGGGAATCGAAGGCTCGACCTGCGAGGGCGGCGGCACCTTGGCCTGCTGCACCTTCTCCAGCACCGAGAAGTCGGAGGCGCCGGTGAAGAGCCGCTCGCCGGTGCACAGCTCGTACAGCACCACGCCGGCGGCGAAGATGTCGCTGCGGCCGTCGAGCGCCAGCCCGCGCACCTGCTCGGGGCTCATGTAGCCGAACTTGCCCTTCAGGATTCCGGCCTGCGTCTTGGTGATCTTGTTCGCCGCCTTGGCGATGCCGAAGTCGATCAGCTTCACCTCCCCTTCGTAGGAGAGGATGATGTTCTGCGGCGAGACGTCGCGGTGGACGATGTGCAGGTCGCGGCCGCTGGGGTCGCGCTTGCGGTGCGCGTAATCGAGACCGTCGCAGACGCGCGCCAGCACGTACGCCGCGAGCACCAGCGGCATGCGCTCCCCGCGCCGGTTCATCCGCTCGAACACGGCGCGCAGGTCCTTGCCCGGCACGTACTCCATCGCGATGTAGAAGGTGTCGTCGATCTTCCCCAGGTCGAAAGTCTGGGCCAGGTTGGCGTGGCTGAGCTGGGAAGTGATCTTCGCCTCGTCGACGAACATCTTGATGAACTCTTCGTCTTCGGCGACCGAGGGGAGGATGCGCTTGATGGCGACGATCTTCTCGAAGCCCTCCACGCCCACGGTCTTGGCCTTGTAGACCTCGGCCATCCCGCCCACGTTGATGCGCTCGAGCAGGAAGTACTTGCCAAAGGGTGTGAGTCGGTCGGCCACGAAGCCGATTACTCTATCATCGAGGGAGCCGGAGCGCCCCTGGCTCTCGCTCGGCGCCTGGCCTATGGTCGAGGCTTGGCACCGAGAGGGAAACGCGCGCCGATCCAGCTTCCGGCCGAGGCTCCCGCGGGCCTGCGCGTGGCGGAAAGCGAGGCGGTCTTGATCCTCAGCTACCCGCTCGGTGCGGGCCGGCTGCCGGCGGGGCTCACGGCCGCCGAGCACGGCGTGGCGCTGGCGGCGCTGCGCGGATTGAGCAATGCCGAGATCGCCCGCGAGCGCGGCTCGGCGGTGCGGACCGTGATCAACCTCCTGGCCAGCGTTTTCCGCAAGCTCGGCGTCCATTCGCGCGCCGAGCTGGCGGCTTTGTTGGAGGGCTGATGCGCTGCGATCTGGTCGGCGTGCTCGAGGCGGCCTACGACCTGCAGGGCGACGACGGCCCGTGGCTGGCCAAGGTCCTGACCGCGGCGCAGCCGGCGCTCGATCGCGGCATGGGCGTAGCGGCGTACTTCTTCGCCGTCGATCGGCGCTTTGCCATCAAGGTCACTGGTCATGTCGCGCGCGGAATCGTCGTTCCACCCGCGGCGGTCCGGGATTCGATCGAGGCCCTGCCCGCGGAAATGATCCGCAGCATCTATTTCGATGCCCCGCCTTGCTCCACGGTGGCCGCTGCGTTCCGCCACTCGCTACGCCGCGAAGAGACGTACAAGCGCGAGCTTCGCCAGCACGTGGACGTGCCCGATTTCCTTGGTTTGCGCGGAAACAGCGCGCCGCGGGAAGGAGCGATTCTCAACGCGCCGCTGCAGAGCATGGGCCCGCCGCCGCCGCGCGAGGCCATGCTGCTCAGCCGTCTGGCCTCGCACGTCGGCGCGGGCCTGCGGTTGCGGCGGCGCTTGCGGGCCGAGCAGGCGCGGCTCGACGACGCCGAGGCCATCCTCGAGCCCGACGGAAAGATCGCCCACGCGGCGGGGCCGGCTGAGCCGCGCGCTGCGCGCGGCGCGTTGGCCGGGGCGGCACAGGCCGTCGATCGCGCCCGAGGGAAGCTGCGGCGCGCCGACCCGGAAGAAGCGGTCGGGCTCTGGCGAGCGCTGGTGGTGGGCCGCTGGTCCTTGGTCGATCACTTCGACCACGACGGCCGGCGCTACCTGGTCGCGCACAAGAACCAGCTCCAGGATCCCAGCCTGCACATCAAGTCGCTCTCCGAGCGCGAGCAGCAGGCGGCCTCGCTCGCGGCGCTCGGCCACTCCAACAAGCTCATCGCCTACGACCTGGGCATCTCGCTCTCGGCGGTGTCCGACTATCTCGCTCGCGCCGCCAGAAAGCTCGGCACCACCTCGCGCACGGGCCTGGTGCAGGCCATGCGCGCCGTGCCGGAAAAATGACCATGGATCGCTGCGGCGCGCGGCCGCTAGCCTCGAGGGTGCGGCGGTTTGTCGCCGACAGGGAGATCCATGCGCGCGACCAAAGCTCTGCTCGCTCTGGGCAACATTGCCGCTCTTTGCGCTTGCGAGGCGGCGCCGGCGCGGAACGCCGTCACCTTCGCGCCGCCGGCCAGCACGGCCGGAGCGAACAACGGGCCCTCGAACGTGCTGGTGGTCAACGGCGCCTCTCAGCCGGTCCCGACCACTGCGGTCGGCACGGCAAGCGTCAACGTTGCCAACTCGCCGACGGTGAACGCGGCTCAGAGCGGGACTTGGAACGTCGGCATCACCGGCACTCCCGACGTCAGCGCGTCCCTTGCGTCGGTACAGGCCGGCGTCAATCTGCCCGTCACGGTATCGAACGCGTCCCTCGCCGTCACCGGGACGGTCGGTATCGACGGGACGCCCACGGTGAACGCCGCCCAGAGCGGGACCTGGAGCGTCGGCATCACCGGCACGCCCTCGGTGAACGCCTCGCTGGCCGCGGGAAGCAGCGTGGGCATACCGACGCACCTCGGCCGCAAGCCGAGCGAGCTGATCCGCCTCGGGAGCTGCGCCAACGGGAACCTGACCAGCCTCAACTACTGCCCGTCGGATGCATACGTCGTTCCCAGCGGAAAGGCGCTGGTTCTCACGGACCTCACATTCTACGCGTCCCCCATAACAGCGGGCTTTACGATCAGCCTCAACGTCTACGATTTTCTCCCGCCGCCGGCGGGCTTCGCCTATGGAAACTCCCTCTATGGTGGATTCGCAGCGGCGAATTCCGGCGGCGCGGTGATTTCCGAATCGCACCTGACGGGCGGCGCCGTCGTGCATGCCGGAAAGTCGGTGTACGTCGAGCAATACTACAACGCCGTCTCCCTCCAGGCGTTCGGCTATCTCACCGACGACATCTAGCCTAGCTCTCGGTCAGCGCCTTGGCCGGGTCGAGGCGGGCGGCGGCGCGGGCGGGCAAGAACGCGCCGAGCAGCGCGGCGAGGAGCGCCACCGCGATTCCGATCGCCAGATGGCGCGCCTCGAAGTGGAAGAAGCTGCGCGGCTTGAAGGGAAAGTCGGGCAACCCCGTGCGCGCGAGACGGTCGAGGAGCGCCGCCACCGAGCGCGCGAGCCCGACGCCGATGATGCCCCCGGCCAGGCCGGTGGCGGCGGCCTCGGCCAGCACCACCGCCGCCACGTCGCCGCGGGTGGCGCCCACCGCGCGCAGGATTCCGATCTCGCGCGTGCGCTCGCGCACGCTGGCGTAGAAGGCCTGCATGGTGTTGACCGCCGCCAGCGCGGTGATCAGCGCCGAGAGGATTCCCAGCGCCAGCGTCACCAGCTCCACTGCCTCGCCAATCTGCAGCGCGCGGTTGCGCTCGGTCTCGTCGATCTCCAGGCCCAGCCGCTTCACCGCCGCCGCCACTTCCGAGGTGGTCTCGGCGCTCTGCGCGCGGAGCAGCACGCTGGAGTACGTCTGCGCGTCGGCGCCGTACTGGCGGTTGATGCGCGCCACCGCCTCGAGCGGCATGGAGACCCCCGCCAGCGTGGCGCGCTCGGAGAACCCCACCAGCTGCATGGTGGTCAGCTGCGATCCCGGCAGCGTGCGCGCCGCCACCCAGCTGCGGCCCAGCTCGATGGGGATCTGGAAGCCGATCAACATCGACTCGGTGAGCTGCGGCAGCCCACGCTGCGGCGCGAAGACCTTGTTGTACAGCTCGAGCAGCCGCCGGTTCACCACCACCGGAATCGGCTTGTCGGGACCGGCGTCGGCGAAGTTCGCGCGCGCATCCTGGCCCACCAGCGCCGCGGGAAGCCCGATGGCCACCACCTCCAGGCCCGAGTGGATCTCGCGCCCGAAGAAGAGGCCGTTGTAGCGGGTGACCGCGGGGATGCGCAGCGACATCTTGGGATAGGCCGCTGCCACGCCGGGCAGCTTGCGCAGGCGCGCCACCGTGTCGTCGTCGATCTTCTGCTCGCCCAGCAGATTGCCGATGGCCAGCTGCGGGAGCACCGCTTCCACCTCGCGCGTGGCCACCGGGAAGACCTCGTCCACCACTCCGTGCAGCCCCGCGCCCAGGGCGAGGAAGAAGACCAGGCAGCCGATGCCCAGCGCCACGCCGCCGGCGCTCACCGCCAGCGCGCCCAGCTCGCGCACCAGATTTCCGCGCGCCAGGCGCCAGAGCTTGCCGCTCCTCATTCGGTCTCCAGCTTGGCGCCGCCTTCGCTCTGCAGCCGGCCCTCGCGCAAGACCAGCACGCGGCTGGCGGAGTGCGAGACGCGCGCCTCGTGGGTGACGATGAGCAGCGTCATCCCTTCCTGGTGCAGCTCGCGGAAGAGGCCGATGACGCCTTCGCCGGTCTGCGCGTCGAGGTTGCCGGTCGGCTCGTCGGCGAGCAGGAGCGGCGGCCGCGCCAACAGAGCGCGGGCGATGGCCACCCGCTGCCGCTCGCCGCCCGAGAGCGCCGCGGGCCGGGCGCCCGACTTGCCGGCGAGGCCGACGCGATCGAGCGCCTCGCGCGCGCGCCTTTGCGCATCGGGAACGCCGTTGCCGAAGAAGTCGGGCAGGAGCACGTTCTCGAGCGCGCTCAGCGCCGGCAAGAGGTTGAAGCTCTGGAAGACGAAGCCGATCTGCGTGTGGCGGAGCGCGGCCAACTCGTCGTCTTTCACTGCGCGCAGGTCGCAGCCGAGGACCTGCGCCTCGCCTTGGAAGTCGCGATCGAGCCCGCCCAGGATGTGCAGCAGCGTGGACTTGCCGCTGCCGCTCTGGCCTTCCACCGCCACGAACTCGCCGCGGCGCACGTCCAGGTCGAGCCCTTGCAAGAGCATCTGCGGCGGCAGGCCCGGCTCGCGCGGCGGGTAGCGCTTCTCGATTCCGCGCAGCGCGATCGCAGTCATGGTGCCGCGATCTCCAGGTCGAGCACGGCGCCGAAGTGATCGGGATAGGCCTGCGCGTCGACGGTCAGGCGCAGCGGCCGCAGCGGCTCGATCACCTGCGACACCAGCGAGCGCGCGACGTACGACTGCGGCCCGCTCCCGTACGCGCTCTCGGGCAGCGCGGCGAGGGCGGCGGCCAGCTTGCCGAAGTCGGCGCGCACCGACGCGCCGGCGTCCTGGTACAGGGCGGCGGCCTCCGGAGCGGCGCCGTGCGGGGCGCGCTTGAGATCCTCCGGCTTCACCGATCCGCCGAGCAGATACGCGATGGGCTTGCCTTCGATGTCGCGGATGCCGAATCGCGGGCCTTTGCCGCCGGGATAGTCGACCTGGAAGTCGTCGCCGGCGCGCGCGACGTGGGCGCCGAGCGACGGCAGCGACCTGGCGACGGACTCCAGCGCTTTCATCAATCGCGGCCTGTCGGTCACTTGCGCCAGCGCCACCACCTGCACCGTCTCGAAGGGGCTCCTGCGGCGGAAGTCGAGGCCGTAGTCGATGGCGGCGCCGATGTTGGCCGTCTTCTCCACGCCGAGCGAGATGACGACGCCGGGCGCGATCGAGGCCAGCGTCTCGAGATCGGCGCCGTGCAGCTGATCGAGGAGCGCCGCGAGCTCGGGCCGCCGCCGCGCGGAGGCGAGCAACCCTGCCGGCGCCAGTCCCAGCCGGGCGCGCAACGGCGCGTCGGCGGGCAACAGCTCCACCAGCGCCGCGCCGCCCCCCGGCAGCATGGCTTGCGCCTGGGCAGCGTCGGCCGCCGGCAGCTGCGCGAAGAGTCGCGTGGCAATGCCCTGCGCCGACTCCTCCAGCGCCACCGCCACGTCGGAGGGGAGGGCGCGCGAGGTGTAGCGCTTGGGCAGCTCGCTGCCCGCCGGCGCCCAGACGACGAAGTCCTGCGCGCCGAGCTGCGCGCGCGCCGCCAGAAGGCCGGCTGCGTGCGCCAGGCTCTCTTCGGCCTTCGCGGGCGCGGTCAGCCGCGCGGCCGGATCCGCTCCGCGCGCCAGCATGCCGTAGCCGCGCACCACCGCCAGCGCCAGCCGCGCGCCGCCCCGCTCGAAGATCCTGGCCGTCGATGGAGGGCCCGCGGCGGGCGCGAACCCGGCGCGCTCCACCAGCAGGCGTTGTATAGTCTGTATAAACAAGTCTGGCTTGGTGAGCGGCAGGGCGACCACCCACTCGGGCCGTGGCTGCGCTTCAAAGATGGCCAGCGCCGCGCCGCGATCGGGATCGAGCCCCGCGCTCAGGAGTCCCTCGCGAGTGAGCGGATCGAAGCCGAGCTGGCCGGCGACGCCCTGGCGCACCTGGCCCAGCTGCTCGCCGCCGGGGATGGACGCCGCGCGATCGGCCAGCGCGGCCAGGTGCTGCGCGACCAGGCCCAGAGGCGCCGTCACCACCGCGCCCGACGGATGCGGAGGCAAGAGCTCCTCCGCGCTGGCGGCGCTCCTGGGCCCGCCGCAGCGCGCGCACGACGCGGCGAAGAGCAGCAGGACCGCGCAGCCGGCCTTCAGCGCCCCCGCCGCGAGCGGACCACGCGCTGGAAACGCGGATTCTTGCTCATCGACCACAGGTACACGCCTTCCAGCGCCGCCACCCCGAGGAGCAGCGGACCGGTGAACGGCAAGAGCGACGCGCCGACCACGCCGATGCCCAGCCCGATGAGATTCGGCGGCAGGAGGAACGCATCCTTGACGAACGACTCCGCCATTTACTGGACGCCGACCTTCTTCCCCAGCGTCTTGTCCCCGGCCGCAGGCTCGGCGGCCGGCGACTCCATGCCCATCTCCTGCTTGAACTGCTTGAGCATCTCCTGGGCGCGGATCTTCTCCGCCTCTTCTTCGATCTTCGCGCCCGAGGTGTCGACGTTGGACATGGCCATGTCCATGCGCGCCTCGTTGACCGCGGTCTGCTCCTGGATCTTCTGCAGCATCTCGTCGTGGGTGGCATCGATGCCGGCCACCTGGAAGCTCTCCATCGCGTCGGCGACCTTGCTCTGCCACTTGGCGCGGCGCGCGTCGCGCAGGGCCTGCATCGCCTCGCCGGTCTTGCGGTCCTTCTCCTTCATGAAGGCGGCCTTGACCTGCATCGCCTTGTCGAAGGCGGCCTTGGCGCCGGCGAGCTGCTGCTCGTTGCGCACCAGCGCGCCCTTGATCTGCTGCAACTGCGTCGCGTAGGTGGTCGCGATGTC
>Ga0307479_10006005_pt1 | contig 11123 bp, 6 predicted proteins | sample atmos_gasesECM4C_FD_203743 | JGI IMG/M metagenome (GOLD analysis project Ga0307479, IMG submission 203743) | Hardwood forest soil microbial communities from Morgan-Monroe State Forest, Indiana, United States - atmos_gasesECM4C_515 | ecosystem: Environmental > Terrestrial > Soil > Temperate... | reverse complement strand
GAACTCCGGAGGTCAGCGTCTTCGCCGACTACCAGACGATTGTTCGCGCGATCAAGTGAAACCACGTAGACGGGACGGCCCGTGGCAAACCCCAGGCCGCGGCGCTGGCCGACGGTGTAATGATGCAGGCCGTTGTGACGCCCGAGCACTTCGCCAGTGGTGGTCACGATGTCGCCAGTCTCTTCCGGCAGCTTGCTTCCCTGCTCCTGCAAATAGCCCTCGATGAACCGGACGTAATTCCCGGTGGGAACAAAACAAATTTCCTGGCTCTCGGGCTTTTCGGCGACGGGAACCGCGAGGCGTCGCGCAATTTCGCGAACTTCGTGTTTGTTCAATTCGCCGAGGGGAAAATCAGTTCGCGCGAGCTGCTCCTGCGTTAGGCCAAAGAGAAAATAGGATTGGTCCTTGGATTCGTCGCGTGCGCGGAGCAATTCGTAGCGCTGCGTTACCGAATTGTAGCGGGCGCGCGCGTAGTGACCCGTGGCGATGCGGTCGGCGCCGATTTGGCGCGCGGTTAGGAGGAGCTGATCGAACTTCACGTGATTATTGCAGAGCGTGCATGGGATCGGCGTGCGACCCTCAAGATAATCGCCCACGAACGGGCGGATGACAGTTTCCTCGAACTGACGCTCAAAATTCACGACGTAGAACGGGACGCCAAGATGTTCGGCGACACGCCGCGCGTCGTACACATCGTCCATCGAGCAGCAGCGATGCTGCGCGGGACCGTCGGCAGCAAGTTCCGGCAGGCGGCGCTGATTCCAGAGCTGCATGGTGAGGCCGACAATGCTCTGGCCGCGTTCGTGAAGAATGGCGGCGGCAGTCGAGCTGTCCACGCCGCCGCTCATGGCCACTGCGACAGTGCCTGCGCTAGCTGAGATCGGAACACCGCTTCCGCGCAAACTTTCGAGTTGGGCAGTTGGCTGAAACACCGTTTCGCGCGCGCTCATCGGACGGCCACCTTGGCGGAAGCACGCGGCGAAATGGAGCGAAGGCGCTCGACTACGGCAGGGATGACTTCAATCGCATGATCGATTTCTTCCGTGGTTGTGGGGCGGCCGAGGCTAAACCGCAGGCTCGAGCGCGCATTGTCGGGCGAGAGGCCGGCGGCCAGCAGCACATGCGATGGTTCGACGGCGCCGGAAGAGCATGCCGCGCCGGTCGAGACTGCCACGCCCTGAAGATCGAGCGCGATGAGGAGCGCTTCGCCGCCCGCACCGGTGAGTGTCAAGTTCGTGGTGTTGCCGACGCGGCGAGTGCGGTCGCCATTGATGCGCACCGAAGGAATGGAAGCGAGAAGTGCGTTTTCAAAGCGATCGCGGTACGCCGTGAGGCGCTCTGTGTCGGCCTCTAAATACTGCCGCGCAAGTTCGGCTGCCTTGCCGAGGCCGGCAATGCCGGGAACGTTTTCTGTGCCCGGGCGCCGGTCGCGCTCGTGGTGGCCGCCATGAAATTGAGGCTCGAGCGGCGTGCCGGAGCGGACGAAAAGTGCGCCCACACCCTTGGGGCCGTAAATCTTGTGGGCCGAGATGCTCAGCAGGTCAACGCCGAGGCGGTTCACGTCGAGCGCCAATTTTCCGGCTGCCTGCACGGCGTCGCAATGAAAATGGACATCGGCCTCGGCGGCAATTTCTCCAATTTCTTCGATTGGCTGGATGGTGCCGAGTTCATTGTTGGTGTGCATCACGCTGATGAGAATTGTTTCCGGTCGCAGGGCGTGGCGAATGTCGTCCGGGTCCACAATTCCGTCGTGGCCGACTGGAACAAATGTGACGGCGACTCCCTGCTTTTCGAGAGCCTGGCAGGCATTCAACACCGCGTGATGTTCGATGGCGGTTGAGATGATGTGTTTCCGCGCGGCGGTTGAGGGGGCGGCAGCGCCAAAGATTGCGAGATTGTCCGCTTCTGTGCCGCCGCTGGTGAAAACAATTTCGGCGGGCTTGACGCCGATCAGGGCGGCGACCGAGTCGCGGGCGCGATCCACGGCAGCGCGAGCGGTCTGGCCGGCTGAGTGGATGGAGCTGGCGTTGCCGAAACTTTCGCGGAGGTAAGGCAACATAGCGTCGAGGACCGCGGGGTCCACGGGAGTTGTCGAGTTGTAATCAAGATACGCGCGCATGTGTTGCCCTTGAGTTACTCAGAATAGCGGTTGGCCGAGAGGGGGTCAAGCTGGCGGGTGACGGCCTTTCTGAGCCTGTGATGCGAACCCGGGAACCCCGGTTTTTGTTGCGATTAGAAATGACCACTGTCTTTTGTTTTGAATGAGTTACGGCGAATTCTAATCCTGGACTGTTGCGATTAGAAACGGGCTCAAGTGAGCCGTAAGGGCGCTCCCAGACACTGGATTTGTTTACGGCGCGAATCCACCTTGCCGCGAGTGGCGCCCCGAATTTATCGCCTTGTGTCATGGCCTCGGTTTCAGGCTATCAGGATGGGCGGGGAATGCAAGGGAACGCGGCTGTGGATGTGGGGCAGAGGCGCGGCTAGGAAGAGCAGAGAGAACGACGGGGAATCTGAAATTTAAGATTTGAAACTTAAGATGGCTTCCTTGATTTCGTTGTCACGTCCCGATACAGGGAAAAAAGAAGGTGCTCACCGCAGAGGCGCAGAGAGCGCAAAGAACTTCAGAGACGAAAGGTAAACAAACCAGATGAAAAGGAGAGGGTTCAATAGACCCATTTGATCTCAAATGTGAAAAGTCTAATTTGATGACGAGGGATGAGTAACTGATGGGTCCGGGCTGCCTTGACAGGGGTGCGAGCGTCCGTTAGCGTCGAGGGGTCGGTAAATTTGAAGATGCTGCCCTGAGAGGCGGCGCTGCGAACGAGCACCGGAGGCTGGGGAGCAAACCTTGGCACGGCCAATCATTACACTGACGACAGATTACGGCACGGGCGACCATCTGGTCGGCGTGATGAAGGGCGTGATCCTGAGCATCAACCCGGAAGTGCAGGTTGTGGACATCACGCACGGCGTGCTGGCGCACGATATTCTGGACGGCGCGATGACCATCAGCGAAGCCTACAATTATTTTCCGCCGAAGACGATTCACGTGGTGGTGGTGGACCCGGGCGTGGGGACGCCGCGACGGCCGATTCTGGTGGCGAGCGACCAACATTATTTTGTGGCGCCGGACAATGGCGTGCTTTCAGCCGTGTATGACCAGACCGAAGCGCTCTATGGCTGGCACATTACCTCGGAGCACTATTTCCGCAGCCCGGTGAGCAAGACTTTCCATGGCCGCGATATTTTTGCGCCCGTGGCAGCGTGGCTATCGAAATCGTGGCAGACCTCCGCGTTCGGCGACCCCATGACGGATTTTGTGCGCTTCGCGATTCCGAAACCGAAGGCATCCGGAAACACCATCAAAGCTGTGGTGCTGAAGGTGGACAATTTTGGAAATTTGATTACCAACGTGAAGGTGGAAGATGCGCCAGCGCTGGTGGCAGCGGACGGAAAGTTCACAATTAAAGTGGGCAATGCGGAAGTGAAGAAACTGGTGCAGACTTTTGCGCAGGGGGCGCCGGGAGAGCCGTTTGGCGTGATTGGCTCGAGCGGGTACCTGGAGATTTCGCTGAACAAGGGCAATGCAGCGCGGGCACTGGGCGCGGCGCGGGGCGCAGAGGTTACTGTAGAGCTAGGCTAGTGCTGCGAGTAGAGCCGAAAAGCATTGGAACTGCAGATGAACACAGCTAGACACTGATAGAAGGCAAGAAACAAAACCCTCCTTGATTTCTCCTTTGCGGTGGATCACACGGTTCCTTAATGTTCGACCAAGAAGCAGATCCCTCGCATTGCTCGGGATGACATACGCGCGGTCTGGCTATCTTGCGAGAGAGGTCACAATTAGGTAAGCGCGCATCTTTGGGTCAAGCCAATCGCGGAGGGCGTCGCCGAGTAGATTGAAGGCGAGGACGGCGGTCATGACGGCGAGCGCGGGAAAAAGGACGAGGTGCGGAGCGTCGAAGAGGTGGCTGCGCGCGTCGTTGAGCATGGCGCCCCAGCTTGGCATGGGAGCGAGGACGCCGACGCCGAGGAAGCTGAGCGTGGATTCGGCGAGGATGGCTCCGGCCATGGCGACCGTCGCTTGCACAAGAATCGGTTGCAGAATATTCGGGAGCAAGTGGCGAAGGAGAATGCGCGCGTGGGAAGCGCCGAGTGAACGCGCCGCGAGCACGTATTCCATTTCCTTGGCTTGGAGAATCTGGGCGCGCGCCAGTCGCGCATAACCCGCCCAGCCGGTGACGACTAGCGCGAGAATTACCTTTCCGAGGCCGGGGCCGAGGAACGCGGCGAAGGCGATGGCCAGCAAGATTCCCGGAAAAGAAAGAAATGCGTTGATGAGGACGATGTTTACGAGCCGGTCGAACCAGCCGCCGAAATAGCCTGCCAGCGAGCCGATCGCGAGTCCTACAAGCCCCGCACCCAAGACCACGCTGATGCTGACGAGCATGGAAACGCGCGCGCCGAAAATAATTCGGGAGAGGATATCGCGGCCGAGCTCGTCGGTGCCAAGCCAATGCGCACTGCTGGGAGAGGAGAGCCGCGCGGGAAGATTCTGGGCGGTGGGGCTGGCGGGCGCGATCCACGGTGCGGCAAGCGCGACGATAACGAGAAGCAGCGTGAGCGCCAGGCCCCAACGGCCAGGGCCCCTTCGCTTCAGGAAATCGCGGAGGGCGGTCATGAGGCGAGCTCCAGCGATAATCCTTCGACCGCGGGAAAAGCGCTTGGCACGAGTGAAAGGCGGAAGAGAGGTCCCTCAACTGCCCCCCGAGCCCGCCCAACAGCGGCGGGAAACAAAAGCGCGCGGGGTTCCGCTCGGGATGACAAATTGTAGCCAGAGTGGCTCATTCGAGGCGCACCCGCGGATCTACGAGGGCATACACCAGATCCGTCATCAGATTCACGAAGACGTAGGAGACAGCGATCAAAAGGATGCAGCCCTGCAAGAGCGGATAATCGCGCGCCTGGATCGCCTGCACGGCGAGGCGGCCGACACCGGGCCAGGAAAAAATCGATTCGGTGACGATGGTGCCGGCGAGCAACGTGCCGAACTGCAGACCGAGGATGGTGAGAATCGGAATCAGGGCGTTGCGGAAGGCGTGGCGGAAAAGGACTGCGGATTCCGAAAGGCCCTTGGCGCGCGCGGTGCGGACGTAGTCGCTGGAAAGTTCTTCGATCACCGACGTGCGCACCATGCGCGTAAGGATGGCAGCGAGCGCGGCGCCGAGCGTGAGGGCGGGCAATAATATGTGCGAGATTCCACCGCGGCCCGAGACGGGCAACCAGCCCAGATACACCGAAAAAATCAGAATGAGCACGGGGCCGAGCGCGAAATTCGGCACGGAGAGGCCGAAGAGAGTGAAGACGCCAACAGCGCTGTCGGTGGCAGAGCCGCGGCGCGGCGCTGCGAGCATTCCTGCGGGAATGCCAATCGCGGCGCAGACAAATAGCGCGACGATGGCAAGCTCGAGCGTCGCCGGATAGTGGGAGGCGACTACGCGAAGGACGGGCTGCTGGAAACGGAACGATTCGCCGAGATCGCCGTGGAGAATTCCGGCGAGGTATCGACCGTACTGCACGCCGACCGGAAGGTCGAGGCCGAGCGTGTGGCGAAGCTGATGCAAATCCTCCGCGCGCGCGCCTTCGCCGAGCATCTGCTGCACGGGGTCGCCGGGAACAATGTGCGCGAGCAGAAAAACCATTGTGAGGATCAGCCAGAGGGCTGGGAGCGCGAGCAAGATGCGGAACGAGAGAAAGCGCATCATTGTTCGCGATCACTTCCCCGGTCAGATTCCGAGCTGGCTTCCCGGCCAGGCTTCGCGCTGGATTCGCGACGACCTTTGGCGGCGGCCTTGGCTTTTGTGCGCGGGGCAGCGGCGTGTTTCTCGGCTGAGTCGGATTTTGATTTGCCATGCGCTGCTGGAACAGGCGCGGCATCGGCGGGGACAGGTTCGGGCGCGACACGGAGCGCCTTAATTTTCACGCGCGAGACGCGGCGGTGGTCCATTTCCATTACTGTGAAACGATAACCCTCGGCTTCAAAACTTTCGCCGCCGCGCGGGATGAAACCGAGGCGATTCAAGATGAAGCCGCCGATGGTTTCGTAGGAAGGATCGTCGGGAATGGAGACGTTGTATTGCATCGCGAGATCGCGGACGTTGAGGGCGGCGTCGAAGACCATCGAGCCATCGGGAAGGGTTAGGGGGCGCTCGACCACGTCGAATTCGTCGTGAATCTCGCCGACCATCTGCTCAAGGATATCTTCCAGGGTGGCCAGGCCAAGGATGCTGCCGAATTCGTCCACGACCATGGCGAGACCCGTGCGGCGCGCGCGGAATTCGAGGAGGAGTTCGCTCGCGGGCTTGGTCTCCGGGACGATTAAAACATCACGCAGCAGGGTGCGCAGGTAAAAGTCGGGCGCGGGGACGTGCTCTTCGGCGCGGCGGGCGCGCTCAAGAAGAATCCAGATCAAATCTTTGATATGCACGAAGCCGAGGATGTGGTCGAGCGTGACATCGTAAACTGGGATACGCGAGCGCTGCGTGGTGGCGAACATTTTCATCGTGTCTTCGAGGCTGGCGTTAGCCGGGAGGGCATGGACGTCGGGGCGTGGGACCATTACTTCGCGGACCTGCACCTGGCCGAGTTCCATTGCGCTCTGGATGAATTTCACTTCGGCCGCGGGGAGCAGCCCGCGATCCTGCGCCTGCTGGATCATCACCTGAAGCTCTTCGGTCGAGCGCACGAGCGTGTGGCTGTGCGGCGAGACAACACCGAGTGCGCGGACCATTTTTTCGGCGATGCCGTCAAGCAAGTCGATGGCCCAGCGAAAAGTGCCGAGAAACCAGCGGAAGGGGCGCGCGATGAGCAGGGCGACGCGCTCGGCGCGCGCGAGGCTGAGGCTCTTCGGCACGAGTTCACCGAGAATGACTTGCAAGACGGTGAGCAGGCCGAAGGATATGACTAGCGCGCCGCCGTGCGCCACCAATGCGGCCCAGGGGTGTGGGATCTGTGCGACGAGCGGCGCGATAATTCCTGAGAGCGTGATCTCACCGAAGTAGCCAAGCAGCAGGCTGGCGATGGTGATACCGACTTGTACTCCGGAAACGACGCGGCCTAGATCGCCGAGCAGTGCTTCGATAATTTTCGCGCGGGGATCGCCTTCTTCGACGAGCTGACGGACACGGGAGAGTCGGATGGCCACGAGAGAAAATTCGGCGGCAGCGAAAAAGGCGTTTATGCCGACAAGCAGGAGAACGGCGAAGAGGTGGAGCGCGATCATTGCCGAGCGTCCGTCACAGGAGCCAAATCTCGAGCGCAGATTTTGGGCGCTCGATCGGTTCGCGATGTGGGCGAGGCAAAGGATCAGGCAGCGAGGAGTCCTCTGCGCCTTCCGGGCAGATGAGCGGCCACACCTGCGAGTCGGGAGGTGGAAGGACCGATGAGACACCCATCGAAGGGGATTTTAGCAAGATGCGGGGCTGAGGAGTGAAATTCCCTCGCGGGGCGCCCGGCGAGGCAGAGGATCAGGCGTTCAGTCTTCGACGCGGACGCGCACGGGCCCGAAGGCGACGAGGCGCGCTGGGAAGTCGCGCAGATATGGAATGCGGAAAAAGGCGCGGACGTACCATGGGACACTAAGCATTTGTTGCGAGCGGAGCGCGTTGGCGATGATACCCTTCTGCGCCTGCGCCTGGAGAAACTGGATGATGCGAGTTGGCCATTCGCGCTTGCTCTGGACTTCTTTTAAATGTTCGATGGGCACCTGGCCGGAGAGAAGCGGCTTAGTCAGAATATTTGCGGCGACGACGGCATCCTGAACCGCGTAGTTGATGCCGACGCCACCGATGGGCGACATCACGTGCGCCGCGTCGCCAATCACAAGCAATCCGGGTTTGTACCATTGGGGGCAGCGGCTCGATTCGACAGACAGCAGCATGACCTGATGCCAGTCCTTGAGCGACTGCACATGCTTTTCGAGCTGTGGAACAATTTCAACGATGTGCTCGCGGAGTCCTTCGATACCCTCGGCGCGAACTTCCTGGTAGCTCCCCTTCAGAATCACATAGCCGGCCTGCCAGTAATCGCCGCGATCGAGGGCAATCACCAAGTGGCCCTTGCCGATTCCGGCAAAAGCGCCGCCCGGAGCATCAGGATCTTCCGGAAGCCGCGGGAGGCGAAACCACAAGACGTCCATCGGGGGCGAGGTTTTGACGGGCTCGAAACCGGCGAGCACTCGCACGCGGGAGAACCTGCCGTCAGCACCGACTGTGAGGAGAGCGCGAACCTCATGGGTCCCGTCTTCTGAACTGTATCTCACGCCACAGACGGCCCCGGATTCCGTGATCAACTCCGTCACGTTGGCGCCCATCTTGAGCTGACAATTCGGATACTTACAGGCCTCTTCGGTGAGGATTTCGAGCAAGAATTTTTGGTGCACCATCAGGATGTAGGGATATTTTGTTTTGAGGCGGCGAAGGTCAAAGGGAGCGAAGGTACCGTTCGCAGCCTGGATAATCGGTGCGAAGACTTTGCCGGCACGCAGGCTGTGGACTCGCTCCGCGAGACCGAGCTGGTCGAGAATTTCGAGAGTGGAGGGATGCACCGTGTCGCCGCGAAATTCGCGGTCGAAATCTTTGTGCATCTCGAGCAGCGTGACGCGGACGCCGCGGCGCGCCAGCAGCAGAGCAAGCATCGCGCCTGCCGGGCCGGCGCCTGCGATGCAGCAAGTGACCGCTGCGCGGTCGGCCGTGGGGTCGGCCAGGGTGCTCGGGGCAGCTTCGAGTGTTGCAGAGACCATGCGATGAATTCTAACTCAAGGTGTGTTCGATGCAGCAGCATTGGTGTGGTTGCGCGTTTCTGACGGACTGAGCTACACTGCGCGGCGCTTTGATTCAACGGACATGACTCGCACAACACGAATCGTTCGAAATGTCTTCGCAGGACTGCTGGTGCTGCTGGGGATTGCTCTGCTGACGGGATGGTGGGTTGTGCGGCGCTCGCTGCCCAGGCTGGATGGGAGCGTTTCGGTCGCCGGGCTGCGCGATGGTGTGATCGTGGACCGCGACCAATGGGGGCGCCCGTGGATTCGCGCGAAGTCTGCCGAAGACTTGTTGATGGCACAGGGATATGTGACGGCGCAGGACCGCCTGTGGCAGATGGATCTGTTGCGGCGCGCTGCCGCGGCCGAGTTGGCTGAGGTTTTCGGCGGCGTTGCACTGGAGTTTGACAAAGAGAACCGGACGCTCGGGATGCGCGAAGCAGCCGACCGGGCGGTCGTGGATTCGGTCCCTGAAATTCGCGCGCTGCTCGATTGGTACGCGCGCGGCGTGAACCGGTATATCGAGGATCGGCGCGACCGGCTGCCGATCGAGTTCATCCTGCTGGGATACAAGCCGCGCGAGTGGACACCGGTGGACACCTACCTGATCAGTCTTTATATGTACAAGACGCTGACGTCCACCTGGAAATCCAAGTTGAATCGCCAGTGGATTACGGAGCGAGTGGGCGCGGACCGAGCGCGCGACATGTTCGTCGTGGATTCGCCGCTGGACCATTACATTGTAGGCGATGCTGCCGTGGGAGAGTCGCACCCGTCGGTGCCGGTGCGTGCGAAGCCAGCCGCGCATGGCACCGCTCCATCGGTAAATGCGCCACCGTTTGCCTCAAAAGAGTGGGGGGCCGCGCGAGCATTCTTGGAGCAGTTCGAAGAGGAATCGTCCGAAATCGTTGGCAGCAACAGTTTCGTGGTCAGCGGCAAGCACACAGCTTCCGGCAAGCCGCTGCTGGCGAACGATACGCACCTCGGGTTGAGTGTGCCATGTATCTGGTATCTCATTCATCTGACGGCGCCGGGATGGAACGTCACAGGATTTGCGCTGCCAGGCGCACCACTGGTGGTTATTGGGCACAACGACCGCGTCGCATGGGGATTCACCAACAGCAATGCGGACGTGCAGGATTTGTACATTGAGAAATTCGAATCGGAGAATTCTCACGCCTATCGCGCGAATGGCGCGTGGGTGCAGGCGAGCGTGAGGCAGGAGAAGATTCATGTGCGGGGCAAACCGGATGTGGTCCTTGACGTTGTGAAGACTCGCCATGGGCCGATCATTCATCGCGATGCGCCGGGTGAAGGCGACCGCGCGTACGCCCTTCGCTGGACGGCGCTTGAGCCGGGAGGGCTGGATTTTGGTTTTCCTCTGCTCGGGCGCGCGAAGAATTGGGATGAATTCATCGAATTGACGCGCCACATCGCCGGGCCAGGACAAAATACGATTTACGCGGACGTGGATGGGAATATCGGCTTCACGATTCCGGCGAGAATTCCCATACGCGCGAGCGGTGGCGGTTCCCTGCCCGTTCCCGGCGATGCGGACGAATACGAATGGAAAGGCTACATTCCGTTTGAAGAGTTGCCGCGCGGATGGAATCCCGCGAATGGAATCATCGCGACGGCGAACGCGCGCACAGTTGGGCCGGGGTACAAATATTTTATCTCTGACCGCTGGGCGGGCCCATACCGCACGGCTCGCTTGTACCAACTGCTTGAAGGCCGCCGCGGGCTGCTCGCTGCAGATTGCAACGCGATACAAAACGACATATTGAGTCTGCCGAACAGATTTCTCGCCGAGCAACTCATCCTGGCTACCCGCTCGAACCGGCCGATGGATGCGCGGGTGAAAGTGCTAATTGAAAAACTGAAAGGCTGGGACGCGAAGGCTACGGCCGATTCGATTGTGACCTCGTTCGTGGAATACACGCGGCACGCGCTGTTTCACAATCTGCTCGCACCACTTCTGGGCAATGAAACCTCGAACTACGAACTCTGGGAGCCGCGCAGCGTTTACAACAATGTGTGGTGGCGCGACAAAGTGTTCCTCGAAAATATTCTTCGCACACGCCCGACCGCCTGGCTGCCGAAAGGGTTTGCGGACTACGATTCACTACTCATTGACAGCGCCAATGAAGCCGTGGCGCAGCTCACAAAAGCAACTCAGGAGAGCGATCCAGCGAGGTGGAGTTGGGGACGGCTGCACCCGCTCGAAATGAGCCATCCGCTCGGCCGCGGCACTGCGTTGCATTCGGCGCTGAGTATCGGCCCGTACGAAACTAGCGGG
>Ga0307479_10006003_pt1 | contig 11124 bp, 8 predicted proteins | sample atmos_gasesECM4C_FD_203743 | JGI IMG/M metagenome (GOLD analysis project Ga0307479, IMG submission 203743) | Hardwood forest soil microbial communities from Morgan-Monroe State Forest, Indiana, United States - atmos_gasesECM4C_515 | ecosystem: Environmental > Terrestrial > Soil > Temperate... | reverse complement strand
AACAAATGGCTCAGCCTCGAGATGCTCAGGGTACAACTGCTGGCAAGATCGGCTAGCGTGCGGGATGAGTCTTCATTCAAGAGTCGAACAGCTTTTTCGATTCGGGGATCGGCCTGAATAGCTTCCATAAATCTCATCCTAACTGACCTGGACTCGGCGGTACTGGCTGCATTGCAGCCAATTGAGAACTGCTCCACCAGCGAAGAAACTACGCCGGGCTGGACACTGGCATCAGGTGCAGACTCCTGCCAGTTTTATAAGGCATTTTGATCGCCATTTGCGGGAAGCACGGTATTCACTCCCTTGGCTACCAATTGCCTCCAAGCTTGCGAGCGCAGATCTCATTCTCCCCTTGCCTGCCACGCTTGCACACGAAGTTCACGTTTCCGAGTTCAAATTTTGACGCCAAGTCCCTATTTCGACAGAACAAGTTCGTCAGTCGGCCTCCTCAAGGTATCGTCTACCGAAAAAAGGGTTGGCCGGAGAAATTGTGGGTGAATTGACCCGGCTCAACGAGCTGATTGGTTGAGTAAACCGTGATCCTTCCAGTAGGTGTAATCAAAGGTTCTCGAACCGGCGCTTTGCCACTCGCCTGGCGAGTGTGATTCTGGAACCCAGTCCCTGATCCTCTTTGCCTTAGTGTTGTTCAGCGGGGTTGGTAGCCTGCATGCTAAGAACCTAGCTTGAGAGCGGGCATTTGAGTCAGGCCGACGCCGACGAGGAACTAGTCGAAGGAAGCAACTGCCTTGGTGGCACGATATCCCATGTCCGTTGCCGCTTCACTGAGATTCTCGTGGATGCAAGTCAGCTCAAATATCTAACGGAAGGTACCGACGAGGTGAGAGCCATGGCTACCAGGCGACGATTTCTCGGATTTGCAGCGGCAACCATGATAAGCGCCCGAATCGACAGGCAAGCGTGGGCAGCTGATGCAAAGAACAGCGTTCCGTCGCGGACCCTTGGGCACACGGGCGAGAGAGTCTCGATGGTGGGCATCGGAGGTTATCACCTAGCAAGACCTGGAGTGGGCCTCGAGGAAAGCATCCGCATCGTCCGGACCGCGATTGACCAGGGTATCAACTTCCTCGACAACTGCTGGGACTACAACGGCGGAGAGAGCGAACTCCGCATGGGTAAAGCGTTGCACGACGGGTATCGGGAAAAAGCATTCCTGATGACGAAAGTCGACGGCCGAAATCGCGCGACCGCGGCAAACCAGATAAATGACTCACTGCGACGTTTGCAAACTGACCGGATCGATCTTCTGCAGTTTCATGAGGTCATTCGCGACGACGACCCCGACCGCATCTTCGCTCCCGGAGGCGCTCTGGAGGCTGTGCTGGAAGCCAGAAAAGCCGGGAAAGTCCGGTACATCGGATTTACTGGTCACAAGAGCCCTGATATCCATTTGAAGATGCTGGCTACCGCATCCGCTCATCAATTCACATTTGATGCCGTACAGATGCCTCTTAACGTGATGGACCACCATTTCAACAGCTTCGAGACCAAAGTGCTTCCTGTTTTGAAGAAACAGAACATCGGGGTGCTTGCCATGAAGCCCATGGGCGATCACTTCATTCTTCAGAGCAAAACCGTGACCGCCGTCGAGTGCCTGCATTATGCCATGAACCTGCCGACCAGCGTGGTCATCACTGGATGCGATTCCCTCAAGATCCTGGACCAAGCTTTGAATGCGGCACGCAGTTTTCAGGCAATGGGAAAACCAGAGGTGGCCGCGCTGTTAGCAAGAACTGCAAAGGCTGCCCAATCAGGCGAGTTTGAAATGTACAAGACCAGCCACCACTTCGACGGCACCTACCAGAACCCGCGGTGGCTCGGATAGGAAAGCAGCGAACTAGGACCTTTGTGGGTGGCGCCCTGAAAGGCGATGTCATGCACACCGAGGGAACCTCAGCACCAGCTCGCCCGTGAGGAACTGTGCGCGTCCGTAGCCGAAGCTCCAATCAGCATCTGAGTTCGTAACGATGGAGACGATCATATCGTTTGGTTCGATACCGTAGCTCTTTAATTCCTCACAAAGCTTTGTATGGAGGTTCGCCTTCTGTTCCTGGGTGCGCTGCTGGCTTGTGATCCCGGTGAAAACAACTTTCTTCGTGTGGTCGATGCCAAGTCCGGTGTCCTGCACGATGAAGTTCGATTCGGGATGCTCCTGATAGACCTGATAACGATCCCGGTAGAGGTACGCCAAAGGCCGACACTATGGCCCGGTGGATTGCGTCAAGAAGCCCCTTGACCTGCTCCCTGGTGCATCCTGCTCCCTGGTGCATCCACTCGAAGAAAAGGCATTTGTATAGTCCTCCTGCCAGCGATCGCGTCCGGAACACCCGAGCAGTACGCGGGCAGTCTGACAGAGACGTTTATTTTGAACCTGTGCTGCTCACCAGCTTGCCGCAGCACTCGGGTCGCTCTGGCAGACTCGATCGGTCCCATCCGCCACCAAGAGCTTGAATCAGTAACACCGTGCTCGCCATGCGACGTCCCAGAATGTTGACTGCCGTTACCTCATCTGCGAGAGCCGCATTTTGCGCGGTAATGACCTCGAGGTAACTCGTGACTCCACCCTTGTAACGAGTGGTCGAGAGTTCTAACGATCGCTGGGCTGCCGCTACCGCTTCATCCTGTACTTTCGCCTCATTCTCCAGAATTCTGACGGCGGCAAGATTGTCTTCGACCTGTTGGAATCCAGTCAGCACATTCTCCCGATAGGCGGCGACTTGAAAGTCATAGGCGGCGCGTGCCTGGTCGCTAAGGGACCGGCGTCTTCCCACATCGAAGACAGTACCCACGGCAGATAGACCAATAGCCCACAAGCCGCTGGGTCCACTGATCAGGGTTGTGATGACGGAGCTTTCAAATCCTCCCGTGGCACTCAAATTGACCAGAGGATAATAAGCGGTCTTGGCAACTCCGATTTGCGCGTTGGCAGACGCTACGCGTCTCTCGGCGGCTGCGATATCCGGGCGTCTCTCCAGCAACTCGGAGGGCACGGAGATAGGAAGGTGCGGAGGCGGTGTGGTGAGAGGCAGTGGAGGGAGGCTGAACTCCGCCGGAGGTTTCCCAATGAGGATTGCGACCGCGTGTTCGTATTGCGCCCGAAGGACACCCACATCAATCGCAGCTGCCCGCGTCGTCTGCAGTATAGTTTTGGCCTGCTGAACTTCAACTTCCGACGCAATCCCTCCCTGGAAGCGACTTTCAGTCAACTCCAAGGCCTGCTCGTACTGCTTCGCCGTAGAGTTCAGGAGCTGTTCCTCGGCATCCAAGCTGCGGGCCTGAAAGTAATCAACGGCGAGATCCGCGTGCATGCTCAGATTAACCGTCGCCAGATCCGCCGCACTCGCCTGCGCCTGTTCTCGATAAGACTCCACGTTGCGACGAACTCGTCCCCAGACATCGGCCTGATAAGATACGTCGAACGGCAGCACAAAGTCGTTGTAAGTGATGCCATTGAAGATCGAATTCGGAGGAGGGCGGTTGACTGAATTGCGGGTTCGTGTCGCCGACAACCCGGCCGTCGCGGTTGGGTAGTAGTCAGCCCGATAGTAGCGCAGAACCGCTCGCGCCTGCCGATACTGCGCCTCAGCCGCCTTGAGATTTTGGTTGCCTACATTGATCTGTTGCTCCAGCGCATCCAGTTGCGGATCTTGAAATATGGTCCACCAGGCACCGCCAAGATTCTGATCATTTGGTTGGGCTGGCTTCCAGTCCCCTACCTCTTTATAGGCGGGTGGAGCCTGTACCGCCGGCGCGTGGTACTTTCGGCCAGCCACGCATCCAGTCAACTGGAGCGCTGCGATGGCCACCATAATCCGGTGGGCTCCTCTCCCTGAGCTCCTTAAAATCAGTCTTCGAGGTAGCTTCACTTCACATCTCCCGGCAGTGTTGCCTGGACAATCTGGACTTGCTGGCCAGAAACGATCGAGTCGGGTGGGTTGACAATAAGCTGATCATCCGCCTTGAGGCCCGAGACGATCTCTATCTGGTTGCCAAAATCGTGCCCCGGAGTGACTGCAGTCAGCACGACCTTCGCGTCTTTCACAATTCCTACGCGTAACCCTTCGGTGCGGAATAGAAGAGTGTTGACCGGAACCAAAAAGGTAGAGGCCTGCGTCGGGACCGCCAAGTGCACCTCTGCGTAGGAACCCGTGAGCAGTGTGCCTGCAGGATTTTCCACATCAACTTCAGTCAGCAGAGTGCGCGTTGTGAGGTTGATGGCATCGGCGGTGCGCACCACCTTTCCCTGAAATTTGCGGTCCGGAAATTCGGCTAGACTGAGATCCGCTGTCAACCCGACTTTGATCCCTCGCGAGTATTCCTCCGGGACATTTATGTAGACACGCAGCGTTCCGGGTTGAGCGATGTGAAAGAGATCGGTTTTCACATTGCTGCTGCTGCCCGAATTAATAAGGTCGCCAATATCGGTGTTGCGCGCCGTGATGACACCATCGAAGGGAGCGTAAACCTTTTCGAAAGATACCAGCGCCGAATACTGCTCTACGGCTGCCTTGTCTGCTTCGACGATTGCCTTATTTGCATTGTAGGTACCAACCGCGTTGTCGACGTCCTGTTGGGACACAGCATTGCTTTTTAAAAGGCCCTGATACCGGGTCTTAGTAATGGAAGCGAGCTCAAGATTTGCCTGCGCGGTTAGCAGGTTGCTTCGGGCTTGCTGGAGTTGCTGATCCACTTCCGGTGTTTCAATGACAGCAAGAAGTTGCCCCTTCTTAACGTGCGCCCCTATATCGAAATACCACTTCTTTAGATAACCATTCGTCCGAGCATAAATGGGTGAAGTGATGTATGGCTGCACGTTTCCAGGCAGGATGATTTCATCGGCCGGCGCAGTTTGTTTCGGCGAGACAACCGACACCGCTGTCAGCGCCGCCTGAGCCGTCTCGGTGTTTAGGTTGGTGCGCGCTCGAACGCGGGACCAGATGCCCGATATGAGGAGAGCGGCAACCGCGATCAATGCAGTGGCCAGACCCAGCCAATGTTTGGCCGAGCGCCCTCCTGTTTCCATGTTCAGTGGCGCCGTTTGACCGCCACTTCGCGTTGCATTATCACTTTGAGGCAACATAAGTAACTCCATACCGCCTGGTATCTACTGCACTTTCTCCGCCTCGGCTGAATGGTGGCGTGAACCCCGCAGAACGCTGAAAAATGCTGGGACAAAGAACAGCGTCGACACCGTTGCGAAAAGCAAGCCGCCGATGACTGCCCGGCCAAGGGGAGCGTTTTGTTCACCGCCGTCGCCTAGTCCGAGAGCCATGGGCACCATGCCGATGATCATGGCCAAAGCAGTCATCAGCACAGGGCGAAAACGCGTAAATCCTGCTTCCAGTGCGGCAGCTAGGGAGTCCATTCCTTCCATCATTTTTTCTGTTGCGAAACTCACGACCAGGATGCTGTTCGAGGTTGCGACGCCCATACACATGATGGCTCCCATCAGCGCTGGCACGCTCAGAGTCGTGTGCGTTATAAACAGGAACCAGGCGATCCCAGCGAGTGCGGCAGGCAACGCGGAAATCATGATGAAAGGATCCAGCCAGGACTGAAAGTTGACTACGATCAGCAGGTATACGAGTACGATCGAGAACGCCAGCCCACTCAGAAGACCGATGTAAGATGCTCGCATCGTCTGAACCTGGCCGCGGATAACGACTCGAGAACTACGCGGCAATTGCTGGCGCGTGGCGTCGATGATCTTGGTGATGTCGCCGGCCACCCCACCCAGGTCACGTCCCGAGGCGGCACCGAAGATATCAATCACTGGCGCCACGTTGTAGTGAGAAACCACGGCCATGCCGGCTGCCCGTTGCACCGATACCAGGCTTGCCATAATCGACGGAGACGCTGTTGGGTTCGTGCCTGTGATCGGAATGTTCTGCAAATTCTGCAATGTGTCCGCCCGGTACTGGGGCGTCTGGGTTGCGATCTGGTAACTGACATGGTTCTTCGGATCAACCCAGAACGTCGGCGACGTTTGGAAGCTGCCACTGAGTGAAACCAGAAGATTTTGCGCAATGTCGTGCGCGGTAAAGCCGAGTTGTTCCGCTTTCGTACGCTCCACTCTGAGGTTCAGATATGGCTCATCGAAGGGCTGCTGGATTCGCAGATCAGCCGTTCCCGGGACATGTCGCATTTTCTCGAGCAGCGTGGCTGCGTAGCGCCGGTTTCCCTCCAAGTCGTTTCCTACGACCTGAACATCAAGGGGAGCTGGTAATCCGAAATTCAAGATCTGGCTGACCATGTCAGCGGGCAAGAAAGCGAATATAACGCCGGGGAACTGCTTCGGGAGGGCCAAACGAAGCTGGTGAACATAGTTGTCTGTGGGATGGTGATTGGCGGAGAGGGTCACAAGAATGTCGGCATCCGATGTGCCGACCGGTGCCGAATTGCTATAGGAGAGATTGATGCCGCTGTAGGGTAAGCCAATGTTGTCGATGACGGTCTGGACTTCGCTCGCCGGGATCTGCCTTCGAATCGACTTCTCAACCAGGTCGCACAGGTTGGCCGTTTCTTCAATACGCATTCCGGTCGGAGCCCGTAGATGAAGTTTGAAAGTGCCGCTGTCCACGCTGGGGAAGAAGTCGCGGCCCAGCCAAGGAATAAGAATTAACAGTGAGCCGAGGCAACTCGCGAAGAATGCTGTCAGGAACATCCGCCGATGATGGAGACACCTCTGCAGCAGGCCGCGATAGGTCCCACGGAATCTCTCGAAGGCTGCCTCAAAGCGCTGTTGAAATTGTACGAGTGGATTGCGGGCGGCCGCGCCTGCTTCCTTTTTTTCTCCGCGCAAAAGATACTTCGCCATAGTCGGCACGATCGTCCGGGACAGGAGATACGACGCCAACATTGCGAACACCACTGCTTCCGCGAGCGGTACAAAGAGATACCGTGCCACTCCGCTCAGCAGGAACATGGGAGCAAACACAATGCAGATCGAGAGTGTGGATACGAAGGCAGGCGTTGCGATTTGCGACGCACTGTCGAGGACAACTTCGTCCATGTCCTTGTCGGGTTCTGCCTCGCGATTGCGATTGATGTTCTCGACTTCGACCGTGGCATCATCCACCAGGATACCGACCGCCAGAGCGAGCCCGCCCAGGGTCATGATGTTGATGGTTTGCCCGATGGCGCTGAGCACGATGATCGAGGTCAAGATTGCCAGGGGGATCGAGGTCGCGATGATCACGGTACTTCGCCAACTGCCGAGAAACGTGAGAATCATGAAGGCGGTCAGGCATGCGGCAATCAGCGTCTCCCTGACCACTCCGCTGATCGCACCGCGAACGAAAATCGACTGGTCCGCCAGGGGAGTGATCTTCAGCTGGGCTGGAACTGTTGTCGCAATTTGCGGTAATAGGGCCTTGACACCTGCGATCACGTTCAGGGTTGACGCATTTCCCGCTTTTTGGATCGTCAACAAAACTGAACGCTGCCCGTTTACGCGTACGATGTTGGTCTGCGGAGGAAAGCCATCGCGTACCCACGCGACATCCCTCATGTAGATCGTCGTACTACCAATCGTCCTGATCGGGATCCGGTTCAGGTCCGCGATCGTCTGCGGGGCTGCGTTGAGAATCGAGACGTCGTATTCCTTGGGGCCGATCTTCGATGTTCCTGTAGGCAGGATCAGGTTTTGCAAGCTGATCGCATTGACCACGTCCAGTGCGGACAGACCCTTCGACTGCAGGGCGGTTGTGTTGAGATCAACTTGCACCTGACGTTGTTTACCGCCATAGGGATACGGCACCGAAGCTCCAGGTACGGTGATGAGCTGTGTTCGAATGAAATTCAGGCCGTAGTCGTTCAGTTCTTGCTCGGACAGATTCTGGCCCGAGAGAGCCAACTGAAGTACCGGCACGCTCGATGCGCTGTAGGCAAGAATGAGCGGCGGCGTCGTTCCCGCCGGCAACTGTCTGAGTTGGGTCTGGGAGACTGCTGTAATTTGTGCAATCCCCTGTTGAATGTTAGCGGTCGGCTGCAAGAACACCTTGACGACAGCTATTCCGTACAGAGACTGCGATTCGATATGCTCGATGTTATCAACAGTAGTGGTGAGGGCCCGCTCCGTGACACTAACGATGCGGTCGCTCATGTCCTCCGGGATGAGACCGTTATAATTCCAGATGATACTGACGACGGGAATATCAATATTTGGGAAAATGTCGGTTGGAGTGCGAACGATCGCGAGTCCACCCATAATCAGGATGAGTATTGACGCCACTACAAATGTGTAGGGCCGGCGCAATGCTAGTCGAACAATCCACATAAAATCTTCCCTGGTCAGTCTGTCGCAGACGGTCGTCGGTTCGCTAACCGCAGTTTTGTTTGACTTCAGTCAGATACGTTTCAATCCTCTGCCGCGGTCATGACCATTGCCCAGCTAAAGTCGGAGCATAAAACTGATTCTTGTCGCTTACCTGTCTTCCGCCACCGGCAAGGCAGAACGGCTGAGAGGCGAATAGGTGCGTGCATGAAGGGACCGTCGCATAAGCCGCCGCAGTTTCGCGCGCGCCCTTGCGAGCTGGGCCTTCACCGTTCCTTCCGGCTCGCCCAGAATGCGGGCCGCCTCGCTCGTGGTCAGCCCATCCAGGTCACGCAGCTGGAATGCCTTGCGCAGCGGGGGCGAAAGCTTCGCTGCGAATTGCATGAGACGCCCACGCAGTTCGGACCTCCAGCACTCATCTTCAGGACTTGGTCCGCGGTCCGCCAATCGTTCTGACCAGCAATATTCCCGCTCGCCCTGAGACTGCTCGTCGAGCGACAACTGGGTCTGGCGGGACCGTCTGCGCAGTTGCATCCGCGCACAATTGGTGACAATCGCTGTTAACCACGTCGACAATTGTGCCTGGCCCTTGAATTGGTCCAGGTGGTTATAAGCGGAAAGAAGTGCGTCCTGCACCGCGTCCTCAGCGTCGGCTGCGTTGCCCAGTTGTCGATAGGCCGCCCTGTGAAAAGACAATCGATAGCGCGAGAGAACGTCCTGCATTTCCCGAGCTTCTTTTTCCTGAATGCGGACTTCGGCGCACTGTTCGCCACCGACGTATGCCTCTGGCGCTTGCATGTTGTCTATCCCTCCCAGTCCCGAGCACAAAATGCACGCCGATTTCCAATCGACTGCCAGGCAGCTTAGCTGGCTTATTTTCAGCCGGGTGAGCCAAGTTGTGGTTAGCGAGCGAGTTATGAGACTCAATTCACGCGACGGGTGGCTGACACAGCGTCCGCATTTGGACTGGCCCAGATTTTCGAGTGGTCAAGCCCCGGAACTGTGCTGAGGAAGGTCGCGCCTCGGCTTGAGCGCGGGTTGGAAGGCCCCGCGAAGCACCTTACCATTGCTGGAACGTCGCTTCTTCTTCTCCAGTGCAGAAAGCGTGAGCCGCCTTGCAGCGGAATGATGAGTCTAACGAGGCAGGACTGCAACAGCGACGGGAACTCATGGCGCATTTTCAAGTGCTGCTCTGATGCTCCGGTCCACAACTCAATTGCGCTTACGCAAAACGACGTTCCGAATTTAGAACCAACCACCAGACTCTCTGATTGCGTTGTGGAAGACGACATGCATTCGCCAGTTGTGTGATTCAGCCTGCAACCACAGCAATATCCAACGAACGATTCGCGAGGTGCGTATGCAGTTCATAACGTTGACCACCGACCGGGCGAGTGCAGATGTGATATCCGGCATTCTGAATGGCGTGTGTCCCGAGTGTGCGGAAAAATGGGTGGCCCGGGCAAGGAGTTCAAGTGCCAGGGCGAGTGTCAGAAAGATTGGCGTAAGGTTTGGGAGCGAACCCTTTCGGCCGGACTCGATCGGCGCTCCGACAGGCGACCACCTCCAGTCATGGGTTAGAGCCTAAAGAACGTAAGTAAAGGCTTTCTGAGAAGCTTGGCCGCGAACTCCACAGCAATCTGACGCACGCCTCTCGTGGAAGACACTCGGGCCGCTGGAGACTGGAGAAACAAAGTAGTGTCGTTATTGATCCCGTGGTCGTAGCAGCGACCTGAGTGACAGACCATATGCCGACGCACGTGTCCAATGGCGGTCACCATTCGCCTCCGTTCGCAATAGGATACCGACGAACCGAGCCCTCTTGACCCGCAAGATTGGTTGTGGCTGTGTCTGATCGACCCCACTTCACTCGCACATGCAACTGGAATCTGGCTTGCTACCAATTGGAGAGAGGATAGAACCGTGGTTAACGTTGCCATTGATGGTGTCGTTCGAGAAGCCCAACCCGACGAGCTTCTCATCGATCCGACACGAGAGTACGACTACTCAAACCCACAGCAACCTATGGAATGAGAACATGATGAATCGCTGGACTATTGCCATCGCCGGAGTTGTTCTGCAAGTTGCGTTGGGGGCTGTATACGCGTGGAGTGTATTTCGCACCCCTCTCACGAAGCAATTCGGCTGGAGCATTTCCGAAGTCACGCTGACCTTTACAATCAGTATCTTTATGCTTGGCATCGCGGCTTTCTTCGGCGGTCTCTGGCTTAACCGTGTAGGACCAAGAATCGTCGCCCTCACGGGCGGATTTCTGTATGGCCTCGGAGTTTTTCTGGCGAGCTTCTCCGACCACAAACTGTGGTGGCTATATCTAAGCTACGGAGTGATCGGTGGAATTGGGCTGGGCTTCAGCTACATTGTGCCAGTCGCGGTCCTAGTGAAGTGGTTTCCAGACCGCAGAGGGTTAATCACCGGTATCGCGGTCGGCGGATTTGGAGCAGGGGCGCTCGTAACCGCGCCGGTGGCCACACGGCTCATCCAAAGTGTGGGTGTCCTTCAAACGTTCGCCTATCTTGGTGTCGTATTTCTCGTCGTGACAGTTGCCGGCGGCTACTTCATGCAAAACCCTCCTGAGGGTTGGAAGCCGGAGGGCTGGGTCCCGACCGTGTCGCAGGCCTCCCAGCGATCAAACCGCGACTACACGCTCGGGGAGGCGCTTAGAACCTGGCAATGGTGGGTCCTCTGGCTGCTTTTGTTTTTGAATACTTCCGCGGGGATTTCGGTGATCTCCCAGGAATCTCCATTGTTCCAGGAGCTTGCCCGAGTGAGCGCTGCGGCAGCTGCCGCCATGGTCGGAGTAGCCAGCATCG
>Ga0307479_10006002_pt1 | contig 11125 bp, 9 predicted proteins | sample atmos_gasesECM4C_FD_203743 | JGI IMG/M metagenome (GOLD analysis project Ga0307479, IMG submission 203743) | Hardwood forest soil microbial communities from Morgan-Monroe State Forest, Indiana, United States - atmos_gasesECM4C_515 | ecosystem: Environmental > Terrestrial > Soil > Temperate... | reverse complement strand
CGGCGCGTCGCGCCATTGGAGGTGACCCAAGCGGCTAATTTTTTGCTTTCGGAAAGTTTCAGAAGAGTGGAGCGAAGCATGCGCGCTACATTATGGCAGTCCGCCAGGAATGAAACTAGTGCCCGAGCTAGTGTTTGTGTTCTTCCAGGAACTTTTCCGCATCCAGCGCCGCCATGCACCCCGACCCCGCGGCGGTGACCGCTTGGCGGTAGCGGTGATCCTGCACGTCCCCTGCAACGAACACCCCCGGAACCGCCGTCAGGCTGCCGTGCTTGGCGATCAGATAACCGTTCGCGTCCATCTCCATCTTGCCCTTAAACACCGTGGTGTTCGGTACGTGGCCGATAGCCACAAAAACCCCATCGACAGCTAGGTCGCGCTCTTTTCTCGTCTCGCTGTTGCGCAGGCGCACGCCTTCTACCAGCCCTTTGGGAGCGACAATCTCTTCCACCACGAAGGGTGTCATGAATTCGATTTTCTCGTTCTTCTTGACGCGCTCGAGCATGATTTTCGACGCGCGAAATTCGCTCCGCCGGTGCACCAGGTAAACTTTGCTGGCATATCGCGAAAGAAAGTTGGCCTCTTCCATCGCGGAGTCGCCTCCGCCCACCACGGCGATGGGTTTGCCCCGAAAGAAATAGCCATCGCAGGTCGCGCAGGTGGAAAGACCGTGGCCGATCAGCTCCTTCTCTCCCTTGACGCCCAGCAGCCGAGCGGACGCTCCCGCGGCAACGATTAAGGCTTCCGCTTCATAAGTGTGTTTTCCCGCGATGATCTTGAACGGCCTCTTGGTAAGGTCGACCTCGGTCACCGCTCCGGCTTTGAACTCCGTCCCGAATTTGTGCGCCTGCTTGCGCATGTTTTCAATTAGCTCGGGCCCCAGGATGCCGTCCGGAAAACCGGGATAGTTTTCGACGTGTGTGGTCAGAGAGAGCTGCCCCCCAGGCTCATGCCCGTCGAGAACCAGCGGTCTCAGGTTTGCGCGCGCCGCGTAGATTGCGGCAGTAAGACCTGCGCAGCCGCTGCCGATGATGACCACGTTGTGCATTCCAATTTTCTCCCGCTATTAGATTCCGCACTGTGCCCGCCGGATACAACTCCACTATTGTAGCATTCTCTACTTCGCGCTTCCGGCACCGCGGCAAGGCCAAATTGGAGACCGTTTTCGTCTAGAACAAAGTTGACCAGGGTAGAAACGCTTTCGTATATTTCCTGGAAAGGTTGTCGCCCGAGGGAGAAGGAAGACGAATGGATCCACGCTACCCGATTGGAAAGTATGAGATGCCCGCCGCAATTACGCCAGCGCGGCGCCAGCAAGCCATCGACGAAATTGCATCATTGCCCAGCAAAATGCGCGCCGCGGTCAAAGGACTGAACGACGCTCAGCTCGATACGCCGTATCGCCAGGACGGCTGGACCGTCCGCCAGGTAGTGCATCACGTTCCGGACAGCCACCTAAACGCTTATGTGCGGCTGAAGCTGGCGCTTACCGAGGACAAGCCGACCATCAAACCCTACGACGAGGATGCGTGGTCCAAGCTGGCCGACTCGAAATCCACACCCATCGAAGTATCGCTGACGCTTCTTACGACGGTACATGACCGCTGGGACCGCATCTGGCGTTCGATGAAGCCGGAACAGTTCACGCGACCGCTTATTCATCCCGAGAACGGTGAGCGCACGATCGATTGGCTGCTCTTCCTATACGAATGGCATGGGAAGCATCACACCGCGCACATCACCGAACTCCGCAAACAAAAACGCTGGTAAGGTGGGAGTTTTCATCGCGCTCACCTTGCAGCGGTCCCAGCCCCCAAGGTTTTTCTTTTCGGGATTGTACGCCGGGTTGAGAACTACCATTCCTGCCACGCGAACTGGCATGCCACGCTCGCCCTCGTGTACCATGTTGCCGTTCACAAAGGAGAACGCATGAGCCGACCGGCAGGAACATACGCGATTTTTGAGACTTCGCAGGGGAACATTGTGGTGCGGCTGCTCGAAAAGGAGGCGCCGAAGACGGTGGCCAATTTCGTGGGGCTGGCCGAGGGCACGAAGGAATTCACGAACGAAAAGACCGGGCAAAAAGAAAAACGGCCATTCTACGACGGACTGATTTTTCATCGCGTGATCCCGCAATTCATGATTCAGGGCGGCTGCCCGCAGGGCAGCGGCATGGGCGGGCCCGGCTACAAGTTCGCCGACGAATTTCATACTTCGCTGAAGCATTCGAAAGCCGGATTCCTTTCCATGGCCAACTCCGGCCCGAACACCAATGGCAGCCAGTTTTTCATCACCGTGGCGGCAACGCCGTGGCTGGACAATCGCCACACCATTTTCGGCGAAGTGGTGGAAGGCCAGGATGTGGCCAACAAGATCTCCAACCTGGCGCGCGATGGGAACGACCGGCCGCGCACGCCAGTTTCCATCCAGAAGCTGCGCATCGAACGCGTGGCCTAAACAAAAGGCAGGGTCATGCTCACGCCGGAGCGGATGCTGCGAGTCACCATCGAACTGATTTTTGTGCTGCTCGGGGTGCTGGTGGCCTGGCTGGCTTTGCGCGGGCGCATCTTGGTCGACCGCCATGGCCGGGCCTGGTTGATTCTCGCCATCGTGCTTGTGTTGTGGGGACTGCGCGTGCTGTACCAGCCGGGCCAGTGGTGGCTCCGCTGGGAGAATTGGACGCGCGGCCTCTCTCTGGCGCTCGTGGGCCTCCTGATGCTTGCGATTATTCGCGCGCCTTTTGCGTGGGTGGGGCCGCTGCTTGCCGCGGGAGGCGCGATTCTGGCACTGCGCGGCATCGTAGCCTCCGCGCTCATCCTCCGCCCGCGCTGAATCGCTTCCCTTCCCTGCGAACGCGTTCCTCCACTCCGCCGCTCTGTGCCTTGGGCAACTCCCTCTATTCTTTGCGCTCTTCTTGGATATAATCCGCGCTATTGACAGCCCTCGGAGGGTCCAGGGGTCATTCGAACAGAGCTGTCATGCACTTCCTCAAGAAAAAAGGAGAAAGAACGTGCTGAAGGAATTCAAAGAATTTGCCATGCGCGGCAACGTAATGGATATGGCGGTCGGAGTGATCATCGGCGCGGCCTTCGGCAAGATCGTTGGGTCGCTGGTGGAGGACGTGATGATGCCGCCCATCGGCCGCTTGCTGGGCCATGTGGATTTTTCAGGACTGTTTATCAACCTGGGAGACAAGCCTTACGCAAAATTGGCGGACGCCAAGGCCGCCGGAGCGGCCACGCTCAACTACGGCGTTTTCTTGAACACCGTGATTAATTTCCTGATTGTGGCATTTGTGGTGTTCCTGGTGGTGCAGCAGGTGAACCGGTGGACCACGAAGCCGGCCGCGGCGGCCGCGCCCACGACCAAAGACTGCCCGCAATGCGCGATGACCATCCCCATCGCCGCCAAGCGCTGCGGCCATTGCACCACTCAACTAGTCTAAATTGAACTAGTCTAAATAAGAATAGTCAGGCCTGAATAGTCTAAATAAGAATAGTCTAAATTAGACTAGTTCGGGGGCTATCTGGGAGACGGCCCGGAAGGAGCGGTTCGCGGCCCGTGGCACGAAATGTTGCCGTCCGCCAGGACCGGCAGGACGGCCACCCCTACGAGGGCGGCTTGCGTTTCTTTAGGTTGGTCTCCAGATGCGTGCGCAGGCGGCCGACTACGCCCTCCTCGCCCCCTTCGTCCAATTCCTTCTGGACTTCCTCGAGCGAGAAGTGCACCAGGTCGTGGTGATGAAACTCCAGGGGAGCGACGGAGTCGCTAAAGCGCAGCCAAAGCCGGTGGAGAAGGTTGATCTCGTTGGCGGTGAGGTTCGGGGCGTGGGGGCCAAGGACCTTGTAGAGCTTGTCCCCGTTGGGCATGTGAATTTCCAGGTTGAACTGCGGCTTGGGATCGGGCAGCGTCTCCCAGGCCTCGCCGACCTGCCGTGCCTGTTCCTCCGAGCTCCCGCGCGAGGAGTGGCCGAAAACGATGGTGCTGGATTGCAATGACGTCGCGGCGCGCAGGATGCCCTCCGCCAAGTCATTCGCGGCCACCACAGCGAGGCGGATGGATTTGCCGCGCTTCTCGGCCACGGCCAGGGCCTGTGAAAATAGCTGCTGTTCGATGCCGCCGAAGAGCTGCTCGGCTTCGAGCTCATATTCGCCGGAGGCGGAACGGCGCAGCAGGCGGACGTGAAGGACGACGACGTCGCGGCGGCCCGGCTTGACGCGGTCGAGAACGTTGCCCAAGTGGTAGAGCGAATGAATGTTGCTGACGGGCACGAGGATGTTGCCCGGACGAACTCCCACGGCCGCCGGAGTAAGCTCGCCCTCCATCTCCAGATGGAATTGATCCATTTCCACATGGGCGGCTGAGCCGCGCCGCCGGTGCGTGACCTTTTCTGAAATCGTAAAAACGATGAAGAGAAGAATGGAGAAGGTGACTCCGGCGATGGTCGCGTCTTTCTTCGTGAACAGGTTGATCACCGCGATGCCCAGCAAGGTCAGCGTGATGAGCCCAAGGCCAACGGGAATTTCCACGCCAAACAATTTGAAGTTCAGTGGCACACGATATTCGCGGTCGCCCGGATGGGTGTACCGCAAAACGAGAACGGCCAGCCCCTTCATCGCGAAGCTCCAAATCACGCCAAAGGCATAGAGGTTCGCAAGAAAAGTCACGTTACCGCGGCTGATGAGGATGGTGATGATTTGCAGCGCGGCAATAATGTTGATGATGCGGTAAGAAGTGCCGAAGCGGCGGTGGGGCTGGCGAAACCAGTCGGCCAATACCCCATCCTCGGAGACACGGTTCAGCACGCCGTTGGATCCGACGATGGCGGTGTTCACCGCGCCCGCCAGAATCAGCGTGCCCACCACGACGACGAAAGCGTGGAAGATGAGCCGGATGAAGAACGGCCCTTCCAGATTCATCGCCAGTCCGCCAATCAGATTTTCGAGAAAATTCTGGCGAGCATTGTCGGGAATGAGCATGACGGCGAAAAAGGAGACCAGGGAAGTGAACACCAGGCTGTAGATGAAGATAACCAGTCCGGTTTTCTTGAGGTTGGGCAGCTTGGGGCTTTCGATTTCGCGGTACACCTGGGCGAGAGACTCTTCGCCGCTCATGGCCAGAACGGAATGGCCAAGCCCGACGAAGACGGCAATCAGGCCGGCAAAATGCGCGAAGCGTACGCCGTAGAGCCAGCCCAGAGCGTTCGGCTCGAGTTTCAGATTTCGCGGATGAGGCAGGGGAGGAAGGGCGGGATGGCGGAGCCAGACGGTGTACAGGCACCAGCCAATCAGAATCACGACCATGACGGTCGTGAGCTGCATAATACGCATGGCCTTCTGGCTGGATTCGGGAACGCCTTTGACGTTGTACCACCAGAAGTAGACGGTCACCAGGATGGCGAAGAAAGCGGCGCCTGCGCCCGGGGTGATGTGCAAGGGGATGTGAATGTAGTCAAAGGTTTCGTTGAAAAGTCCGACGATGTACTGGCCCGCGGACACGCCGCTGATGGGCCCCGTTAAAATGTAATCGAACATCAGGGCCGAGACGCTGAACTTGGCCAGCGTTCCGCCCATAGCTTCCTTGACGACGCGGTAGACGCCGCCGCGCACAAACATGCTGCAGCTCTCGACGTAAATGGCGCGCACCGCATAGGAAAACAGCATGATGCCGAGGATGAACCACGGTGCGGCCTTGCCGATGTAGCCTTCGGCTTCGCCGCCGGCGTAATACGCGGAAGAGGCCAAGTCATTGAGGACAATGGCAGCTGCGCGCCAGAAGGAGATGAAGCTGAGGAGCGCGGTGGTGGCCACCAAGACGCGTGGAATACCGTTGCCCCGGCTGCCTGCGGCAGCAGGGCTGTTGGGGATGCTGCTCATGTGTGGATTGCGCGACCTAGCAGGCTAAAATGCTCGCATTTTTGGGCGGGGAAGTCTAGCGCGGAGGAAATTGGGTGTTTCCGGCAAGCGAGCGGAGAACAAGTTGTAATGGAAGATGCGATAAGTGCTCTAGGATTTGCGAGGCCATCCCAGACTCTTCAGCTTGAAGGGGGAGGTTGAAAGGCAAAGGCGATAACGGTCTTAGACGTAATCGGTTTCTCGTTGAATGTTGCTGGTTGAAAACTCCACTTCTCCAATGCATCCGAAACAAATTTGTTAAAGCTTTGCATTCCGTGAAGAAAGTCAACGCCCTCCACGTGACCTGAGCTATTCACTGTGAGCTGGACCACCACAGATCCCGAGGCGACACTGTTGACCGGATACTCGGGATAAGCAAACGACAAAACGCCGATGGGCACGTAGTTACTGTGCTTAGAGGGCTCTGATTGATTGGGCGGCAATACGGGAGAAAAATACTTCGGAGGAACCGGGCTTCCGACACCGTAATTCGAGGGACAGTAAACAAAGCTCACAGTCATGCGGGAACGCGCGGCCTTGCCATCTTTAGATGCCGGTTGGAATTTCCACTGGCGCACGGATGTCTTGGCAGCGCCAAGCATCGCCCCAGGGTCCCTCAAAGCGTCGACCTTCCGTATCGTGCCATCCTTGTCGAGGGACACATCGAGAACGAACAACCCATCAAGAACCACTTGGTAGGGAACATACGCATCACCTGCCGAAGCCACTTCAGGCGGTTTATACGTTTGTTGCGCGGAGGCTGGCCGCGAGAGGCCCAGCAAGAGAAAGAAGCCGATTACTAGACCCCTTTTCATGGTTTTATTCTACACGCTTGGTTTATGTTTGTTCCCGCAATCGGCGGTTGGCCCCATTAGCTGGCGATCTGAAACTGAAGCACTACCGGAATTTGCCACACTCGCCTGCTTGATGGAACTATGCTAGCCGCGCCATGCCAGCGCCGGTGGTTCTGTTTTCCACAATGCTCAATCCTGCTTGCGCCTATCTCGGAGATGATGACGAGGCGGCTCGCGGCGCAGCGGGAAGTTCAACGGCAGGCAGGCGGTAGAAGCTGGAGCCGGGCATGCGGATAGCGTCGGCTGCTTCCGTCATCGTTTGGTAAAAAGAGCGACCGTCGAGGCCGGAGGGATCCGAGGCGAGCCACACGGCTTTGCAGTCCGCCAGCTCCGCGTCCGTAAGACCGAGGATGCGGCCAGCTTCCAGGTCTTTTTGTGCAAAGCCGCCGGCTCGGAGCCTGGCTTGCGAGGCGCGGGCTTGCGAGGCAGAAAGAGTGACGTCCGGCAAACCCTCTTCGCGGTCGGTCTGGACGAGCGCGTCGAGGCGCGCGGCGAGAGTAAGCATCGCCAGACCCGCAGCTTTCTTGTAGTGAACAACGGCAGCTGCCTGGCGGACGGTCCAGGCGTCGTCCCTCGCCTGCATGGCCCCGCCCAGGCGATCCTGGGAAATGGCCGCGGCGCGCAACTGCGCGAGCGCGTCGAGCGCGGCGGCCATCACGTCATTGGCTGCCTGGGCACGCTTGGAGGAGACCCCCGCACCAGCGGTAATGCGCGGAATGCCCGCGAACGTCTGGGGCATGGCAATGAGGGTGTAGTCCGAGCGCGGAGGATCGCCGGAAAGCGCTTTGACGATGTTCTCCATGGTGTTGAAGTCGAACTTCATAATGCGATCAAAAATGTTGGAAGGAGAAACCGGGTTCAGTTTATCGGCGATTTGGCCCTCAGGGTCCGTAATGAACTGTATGGCATCGATTAGCTTGTGAAACGACTCGTAGATTTTCTTGTTGCGTTCAAACTCCTGAAGTCCAGCTTTGCGATTGCTTTGTCCGAGACGCTGGCTATTACCGCTCGGCACAGCGGCGCCGGGTTCCACGTAATTCTGCAGAGTGATTTGCGAAGGCCCAAAATCTTGCAAACGGCCGGAAGAACCTGTCTGCGGCGAAAAAGAGGCAAGCTGCAAGCGCGGTGGATCGCTCGAGAGCATTCGGGAATGGGTTGACGATGAGGCCAGAGAATCCAGCCGGCTCATCCAGGCCAAGGCCGCGAGTCCAGTGTGGGCTTGCGGGCGCGCGCTGGAGCCGGAATCGGCGGGCAGGCGGCTCAGCGCGGCGCGCAATTGCGCGATTTCCAATAAGTCGTCCTGGCCGCCCAGCGGGCTTCCCAGAGCCGCATTTCTGCGCAGGGTTGCGGCCAAAGCCTGCGTCTGCGCCAGATAGGTGCGCAAAGCGCCATATCTCGCCGGCGCGTCTTCAAAGCGCGGCCCCGAGGAACCCACGCGTCCCCTGCCACTCGCGCGGCCGAACCACGCCCAGCCGACGTTCGTCCAAGAAGCCTGGCCGATGGCTCCCGGAGCAGAGACGCTTTCCGGAGACGTGAACCGAACAGACTTAAAGGCCCATCCGCGAAGCGCCTCCTCGCCGGGGACAAGGAGCGGAGCCACGGAGTCGTCGTAAGCCACTTCGATGCGTTCGCCGGCGTCACTGGCAAGAAGCGTGATGCGGCCTTTATCATCGCGCTCAAGATGAAAGCGCTGCGGGTAGTACCGCTGCACAGTGGTCAAGGGGTAGCTATGAGGGAAAAACCGGAGGAACACGTGCGCTCCCGGATCATAGTTCCAACGGCCCGCTGGGATTCCCGACGATTCTGCAATGGGAATCCCGCTCAACATGGCGGCTTGCTCGAATTGCGCGTAGTCCGGCATTTGAGCCTGCGAAAGCAATTGGCGCAGCTTGGCGTCGGCCTCAAACGTAGCGCGCGCGGGTTCCGGAAGACGCGCCGTGATTTGCGAGCGCACATTGTCAGGAATCAGTCCAAGAGCGCCACCGTTCAAGTCCCGAATTTCCGCTTCGGAGAGTAATGCGTACGCGGCGTTCTTGACCGACGCAGGCATGTCCGCGACCTTGGCTTTAGCGAGAATTCCCCAGAGGAGCAGCTGGATATTTTGCTGGGCGATTTCCGGGTGGCGAACCGACTCCCGGAGAATCTTGGAGATGACCGCCGCACGGGGGCCCTTGAGGGGCGCGTACACGAAGCCATCCCCCTTGCGCGGAGGATAGGTTCCTGCATGAAGGCAGTAGCTTTGCGCCGAAAATTCGAAAAGGCCGGGCACCTGGAGAAAGTTGCCCTGCAAATCCCTGGGAACTTCGCCGAGCGGCGCAAGGATTTCCGGGTTTAAATCATCAAGATAGGGAATGTCGGGATAGGCATCCGCAAGCTCTGTGGTAAGTGGGGGTTTGTCCTGCAGGAATTGATCAAAGCTCGGGACATGAGGAATCGGCGGCTTACCCTTTGGAAAGTTGGGAATCTGCGGCAACTGCGCACAGGGCGAAGCAGCGAGAAAGCCGCACAAGCCAAGTGCGAGCACTGCGACACCGCGACGAAACCATGCGACGGCAGAATGCCTCATATGTTTTTTCCTCCGGAATCAGGGCCAGCACGTTGAACCGCAGTTGTTGAGCCTTACCTGGCTGAATCTTGGTCGAGTCTCAACAAATCGTAGCATCCTGCTGCGAGGAGCCGACCAGCCACTTCCCTTCCGTGTTCCCTTAGGCAAAACAGTGTTTAGACACGAAGGCGAAGATGGAGCAGGCTGCGCCCCTACAACAAGTCGAGTGCAGCCACACTGATGGAAGAAATTCCCGGGAAAGAAGGCTAGCCTGCGGAGGCGGCGCGGAAGGCTTTGGCGCATTCTTCGCAGGGGCAGATGCTGCGCAAATTGTCGTACGCATAGATGCCGGTGGAATGGCCGTCGGTGAACGTGATCTGAATGGCGTAGTTGCCGACCTGCGTGGCGGCCTTGGCGCGGGTCTTGGGCTTGAACATGGGCAGCGCTGGAGAAGAGGCCATCCCCGGCGAAAGAGATTTCATGGCTTCTTTTTTCTCGCGTTCGTCATTGCAGGTGGCGCAGGGGCATTCGTCGCGCAAATACGCGAAATCGTAATGGCTGGAGTGGCCGTCGGCCCAGGTGATGTCCACGCCCGCGCCGCTCGAGACGTGAATCTTCACGCTGGTGGGCTTCTTGCGGGGATCGGGAGGTGTGGGCATGGTGAAAGTTTACGTGGTCAGTACTAAGTTTTCAGTTCAGAGAAAAAAGCCCCAGTGTCGGTATCTGACTCCATTTACATAAGGAAATCACTCTCTCGAAAGTTCATTCTTGTTGACGGCAACGGCTGATCAAGATTTTTGCTTTCCGTCGCAGCAGGAGCCGGGGGGAATGGGGTTGCCGTGGGGGCAAGTCTTGGGGTGGCCGAGGAAGGTGCAGATGCGCGCATCGAGCTCCGGGCTGATGATGTGCTCGAATCTGCAGGCCTGTGTTTGGACTTCGGTTTCGTCGACGGCAAAAGTGTCCTTGAACAGGCGCTCGGCCAGGCGATGGCGGCGCACGACGTCGCGCGCGCGCTGGCTGCCATCGGGAGTGAGTTGCGCCTCGCCGTTTTGCACTGCAACCAGACGCAGGTCCGCCATGCGCGAGAGGACACGCGCGGCAGGCTCCTCCGGCGCGACCGGTAGACTTCCCGCGGGCCCGGAAGCGTGCAGGCGCTCAACCTGGGCGGGCTTGCCTTCTTCGCCGCAAACCCAAATTTGCTCGAGGAGATGATCGAAGCGGATTTCGTCGTCCGCGGAAACGGGGGTGCAGCAATCGCCGGTGTCGGCGAGCGGGCAATTCAGGGGATGGCCCGGGCCATGCACCGCGGAATCGAAGTGCAGGTGGCCGTGCGCGAGCTCGATACGTCGGTTGGCCCGCCGGGCGATGTCCGGGTCGTGCGTGACCATGACGATGGTGTGGCCTGAGGCGTGCAGCTCCCGAAAAATTCCGAGCACGATGGCTTCGTTGGCTTCATCCAGGTTGCCGGTAGGCTCGTCGGCCAGGATAAGTTTGGGGTGGTTGATGAGCGCGCGCGCGATGGCCACGCGTTGCTGTTCGCCGCCGGAAAGCTGCGCGGGAAGATGCGTGAGGCGGTCGGCGAGGCCCACGCGGCGGAGCGCTTCGGCGGCTTCTGTCTCGTCCGTGACGCTGTGAAAATACTGGGCGAGCATTACGTTTTCGAGCGCCGTGAGGTAAGGCACGAGATGAAACTGCTGGAAGACGAAGCCCACTTTTTCCGCGCGGTAGCGAACCAACTCGTTTTCGGTTCGTTTCGCCAGATTTATGCCATCGACGATGACGCGGCCGGAGGTCAGCGTGTCCAGGCCGCCGAGAATATTGATGAGCGTGGT
>Ga0307479_10006001_pt1 | contig 11126 bp, 9 predicted proteins | sample atmos_gasesECM4C_FD_203743 | JGI IMG/M metagenome (GOLD analysis project Ga0307479, IMG submission 203743) | Hardwood forest soil microbial communities from Morgan-Monroe State Forest, Indiana, United States - atmos_gasesECM4C_515 | ecosystem: Environmental > Terrestrial > Soil > Temperate... | reverse complement strand
TCCACAAACATCTGGGCCAGGATGAAATTGTGTTGTTTGAAACGGGCACCGTTCACGTCCACCTCGGCGGCCAGGAACGCGACCTCCATGCAGGTGGCATGGTGTTCATTCCCGCCTACACCTGGGTGAGTATAAAGCCCGTCGGTGACGACACCGTCAGCATGGCCTTCGTATTCTCAGCCCCTGGCTTTGAAAATTACATGCGCTGCGACTCCGTACCCGCCGGCGAAAAGCCAACACCGATAACCCCCCAAGAGGACAAGAAATGTAGCCACGAAGGCCACGTCATCTACAAAGACCTCGAAGAATCCCCTAAGCCCTGAGGAGCAAGGGCGCCTGGGCTTAAACGCTGCGGTGCCGCAGCCTTCGGCTTTAAGGCTGCGGGTGTTGACTTCTCCGGGGCCACCCTAAATCCGCGACAAAATCACTATCCGACGAGGATAGTCATCGTGCCGGCCCCGTTCCTGACGGGGAACGAGCCTACGAGTGAAGGATCTCTCCGCCAGCAATTGCAGGTGCGGAGTTTACCCCGACCTGGTCGGGGCGACCCTTCACACTGAGCGAAGTCGAAGTCGCTCTTCTGCAATTCCTCGCCTCCGGCTCCTACCGGCTAGGCTAAGCGACATCCACCTCCACGGGCTGCACCTGCCGTTCAATCTGCGAGCTCTTGCCCGCCCGCCGCTCGCGCTCCAAATCGTAAAAATTCTGCAAATTCAGCCAGAACTCCGCGTTCGTCTTGAAGTACCGCGCCAGACGCAGCGCCGTCTCCGCGGTGATCCGCCGTCGCTCGTGCACGATTTCCCCAATTCGCGTCGCCGGCACATGCAGCTCCAGCGCCAGCTTGTTCACGCTCAACCCCAGCGGCTCCATGAAATCCTCCCGGAGGATTTCCCCCGGATGCACCGGCGTCATCAATTTTTCCGCTTTGCCCATCTATCCCTCGCCCTTCAGTGATAATCGACGATCTCTACGTCGTAGCAATGCCCGTCCCGCCAAACGAAGCAAATCCTCCACTGATCGTTAATCCGGATTGAGTGCTGTCCCTTCCTGTCGCCCCGTAATCCTTCTAGCTGATTCCCAGGTGGCGAGGCCAAAATACGCAATTCCGTGGCGGCATGAAGTTGCAGCAGTTTCCTCAATGCCACGCGCTCAAAGGCCCGGAAGCGCCGAGAATGCTGATAGTGAAAAAGCTCCTCGGTTTCCTTCGACGCGAAGCTCTGAATCACCCCTAAAGCATATTACGTGTCGCGTTATACGTCAAGCGTTCCTCTGCAGCCTCCATGCCATCTGTAGTACGTCCGTCAACACCTCATAGACAGCATGCGCGACCGGGCGATCACTTGCCTCCCCTCACTCTCCAAGAGTACCCTTCCCCCACTATGCCCAACATCGAAAAACACGCCCACGGCGACTTTTGCTGGATCGAGCTCGCCACCAACAACCAAACCGCCGCCATCGACTTCTACCCCAAAATCTTTGGCTGGACCTTCAAGGACTATCCCATCGGCCCCGGCCAGGTCTACACGGTTTTCCAGCTCCAAGGACGCGACGCGGCCGCTGCGATGACGCTTCGTCCCGAAGAGCTCTCCCACGGCGTTCCACCCCACTGGAATCTTTACGTGTCCGTGGAAAGCGCGGACGCTTCCGCCGCCCGCGCCGCCGAGCTTGGCGGCACCGTCCTTGCTCCGCCCTTCGATGTTTTCGATTCTGGCCGCATGGCCGTTGTCCAAGACCCCACCGGCGCGGCTATTTCGATCTGGCAAGCCATCCACCATCCTGGGACCGGAATCTCTGCATCCCACGGAACGCTTTGCTGGGCGGACTTGAGCACGCTCGATCAGGCCCGCGCGGGACAGTTCTACTCCGATCTCTTTGGCTGGCAGATCATGAAGGAAGACGAAGATCCCGCCCACAACTACTGGCACATCAAGAACGGCGAGGAGTTCATCGGCGGCATTCCCCCGTCAGCTCACCACAAGCCCGGCGTTCCGGCTCACTGGCTTGCGTACTTCACCGTTTCCGATTGCGACGCCACCGCCGCCGCGGCAAAGAGTCTCGGCGCCACGCTTTACATGCCGCCCACGGATTTTGAAGATGTCGGCCGCATTTCCATCCTGGCCGATCCCCAGGGCGCTGCGTTCGCCATTTTCAAGGCTGCCGCGCGCGGAGCCTCCGCCGCCTAGCGTGACCAACGTAGTTTATGGGGTGCGCCGGCTTGCTTGCACTGAGCGAAGCGAATGTGCCGCCGCTTTTCCGGCAAGGTACATCTAGGGAAGACCCTCCTGTCGATCCGCTGCGGCGGGTGGCCCAGAGTGGATCCGTAAGATAGGTTTTGGGTGCCCCATACGCGTGTTTTGCGTGTGGGGTCTTTGACGTTTCCAGCCTTCGGTTTAAGAGACCGTTATTTTTCCCTTTCCCCCTATGCTGAGCGCCGGGCCTTCGCCCCTTTCCTCCGTACCAATTTGATCTCCACCCTGCTGTCCAGTGCATGCGCGACACGGATCAACGTCCCAATCGTCAGATTCCGCGGCTCATTCTCCATCGCCGAAATCTTCGGCGCGCTCATCTCCGCCTTCGCCGCCAGTTTCGTCTGGCTAAGCTTTTCCTCCGCCCGTAGCTTCGCGATCTGGACTCCCAATTGCAGATTTTCCAGCTCGCTTTCCACCAACTCCTGCAGCTTCGCATCCTCTATTTGCTTCTGATAGAACCGCTTCCACCGTGTCGTCATTTTCTTTTCCCTTCCATCCGCCGCCCATGCAGCTCCATCCGCACCTCCGCAATGCGAATCTCTTCTTCCGGCAATTGCGCGCTTCGTTTCACGATCCCGTGCAGCAGAACGAAAACCCTTCTTGCGTCTCCAAAATATAGGATTCTCAACTTCTCCTTCCCTTGCTGCGTTCGCAGCTCTCTCAGCTTGCCCCGAACCTGCGAAGAGTAAGGAAACGGCAGACTCGGCCCTTCCCGCTCCAGCATCTTGATGAGTGCCAGCACCTTCGCCCGGTGCTGAACCGGCAGGCTCGTCAGGTATTCCTCCACGGGCGCGCCGCCGCGCTCGTCCACGAAGAAATCAACCTGCCATGTCATCTCTTATAGAGTATTCCTTATAAGGTATGATTGCAACGCGACCGCCTGCCTCAGGCTTCGCAGCGGGCGCTACTGACCGGACGGCAACACCCCGGACTTTTTCTTTTCCTCGACGTTCTTCAGCCAGGCCTTATGTTCGGCATCGCCCCAGTGGTGGATGTCGATGATGTAGCCGTCCGGGTCGCGCAGCGAGAGCGATCCGCTGGGCATGTATCCCGGATAGCTGATCGCCGGTGCCGCGACCCCGTTGGCCAACAGGTGCTCGCGGAACGCAGGTAAATCCGGCGTGTACATGGCTGTGAGCAGGGCGTGTTTGGTTGGGTCGAAGGGCTCCTCCGCCAGCAGGAACATCACCGCGCCGCCCTCGCAGTGCATGCGCGCCCAGCCCGGACACGACGGGTCGCCCTCCAGGTCAATGAGCTCGAATCCCAGTAATTCGTAGAAGCGAATCGAGCGCCGCACGTCCATGACGTGCAGCAGCGGCGTGAAATATCCTGCTTTCGGAACCGTGGCCGGGACCATGGCCGCAGATTGTACGGTGGGAAATCGAAATTGGAAAATGGAAATTCGCAGTCCGGCAACCGCTGCAGATTCTGTGAGATAGCGAGCTAGTGGATTTCCTGGGTGTAGGCTCTTATTGGCCCGCTGCTAACCCACTCCATACCAACGACTTATATTTCTCCTTGACAAATATTACTAATGTGCTATACTAGTTTTGTTGCCCGGCACGATTTCGTGCCGCTTCGATCATGCTCGGCCTCTGCGGCGTACCTCTAACAGACCTCAGGCTGCTTCTTACCTCCCGGCGCACTCGGCCTAAGTCCTTTCCTTGCCACACTTCCACGATTTTCTCCCGTAACTCCTTTGCTTGCCACAGATCCAAAAACCCCTTCCCGTAACCCCTTTGCTTGCCACACTTGCGAGACCCCCGGGGGCTTTTACCCAACAATCTCTTCCCCTACAGAGGTTTACGCCCACAGGACGATTGTCTTGCAAATTCTTAGGCGTGTAATCAGAATTCCTGCCACGGAGTCGCTATGAAGCGAACGGCTACACGCCCGACAATAACGCGCCCCACGGCTATGCGCCCGACAACTACGCGCGCGGCGCACGGATTTCTTTTCGTTGGCTTTGTCCTGGCGATCGCCGTAATGGCGGTCTACGCGCCAGCAGCTTCCGGGCAGGCGTGTTCCTCCCAGCCTCTTCTGCAGGGACACGTTTGCAGCAAGCCTGGCGCGCGATGCAGCCCACTTACAGTGGGCAGCGGAAGTGTGGGTAAGTGCACGACCGAAGGTTTGCATGCGGAAGCCCTTGCCTGCGAATGCCAGGGCGCGCCGACTCCCAGCTACAACATGATCCTTACGCCTCTGGCGCCTGCCGACATGGATACCGGCGTGGCTACTTCCACGATCACGCTCGTTCCATTTAACGGTTTCACAGGCAAGGTGGACTTCACCTGCGCCGTCTCCGGAATGACCTATCCCGCGCCCACCTGCACCACTCCCGCTCCGGCTACCGTGGCCGGCGGAGGCTCGGCCACTTCTCAGTTGACGCTTTCCGTGGTCGGTTCTACGGCTCAGGGAACGTACAAGGTCACAGTCACCGCGCTGGACGGGCATGGCCGGGCGCCGGACAACGGAACACAAACTTCGACTATGTCGGTATCCCGTGTGCGCTGGACCATCGGGAGCAGCTTCGCGGGCGTGGGCATTGCCCTCCTGGCCTTTTTGCTTTTGCTGGCGCTCTGGGGGTTCGCACACTGGTGGCGCGAGAAGCAAGCCTCTTCGCGGTGAAAAAGCCGCGACTTGGCGAAACGCCGTAAAAGAGAGAACGGAGGAACCGAATTCAGTGCCCGAGGAGGCGCGGAGAACACACAGAAGAAGGGGAACATGGCGCAGGCTGTCACGAAGGGCCAGGAAGAGAAGGCCGCGCCAAGCCGCCATACTCCAAATAGCGTCTGCAGGATGCTACAATCCGCGAAACGAGGGCATCACCCTCGCCCTAACCTTTAACGGAGGAACTGAATGCATCGCCGTCCCTTGATTGTGCTTGCCCTCGCTTTAGCCTTGTCCGCTCCGTCCTTCGCGCAAGAGCATGCCAACCACGCCGCTCCCGCGAAGCCAAAGGCCGCCACGCTGATGACCGGCTACGGCAATTGGCATCACCCCGTGTCGACAAAGAACCCGCAAGCTCAGGCATTTTTCGACCAGGGCCTGCGACTCATCTACGCCTTCAATCACGACGAAGCCGCGCGGTCGTTCCAGCGTGCGGGCGAACTCGATCCGAAGCTGGCGATGGCCTATTGGGGCGTCGCGGAAGCCGTCGGGCCGAATTACAACGATCCCGCCAGCGAAGACCGCTTCGCGAAGGCGCACGAAGCGATCGCGAAAGCGCAGGAGCTCTCGGGTGATGCTTCCGAAAGCGACAAGGCGTACATCAACGCTCTGGCCAAGCGCTTTCCCGCCGATGCGAAAGCGGACCGGCGCGTGGCGCTCGAGCAGTATCGCGACGCCATGCGCGAAGTAGTGAAGCGCTTCCCCGACGATCTCGATGCCACAACGCTCTTTGCCGAAGCCGGTATGAACCTGCATCCCTGGGGACTGTGGAAGCCCGACGGCACGCCGGAAGAGGGCACCGAGGAGATTGTCTCTTCACTGGAATCCGTAATGCGGCGCGAACCGAACCATCTCGGCGCGATTCACTACTACATTCACTCCGTCGAAGCCTCCAATTCACCGGAACGCGCCCTGGCCGGTGCAAACCGCCTGGCTGCGCTTGCCCCCGCGGCCGGACACATCGTGCACATGCCCGCGCATATCTACATCCGCACCGGTGATTATCAATCCGCAGTGACCACCAACCAGAAGGCCGCGCTGGCCGACCAGGCTTACCTCCAGGCCACGGGCGCACAAGGCATTTACCCGATGATGTATTACAGCCACAACCTGCACTTCATCGCCATGGCCGCGGCCATGAACGGCAATTATGCGGAAGCGCGGCGCGGCGCACAGTTGCTGGCCGCTAATGTGGGCCCGCACGTGAAAGACATGCCCGCTCTCGGCGGATTTATGACCGTGCCGCTGGCCGTGGAAGTGCGCTTCCACAAGTGGAATGAAATCCTGAATACACCGCAGCCGGATTCCAGCGCGAAAACTGCCACCATGTTTTGGCATTTCGCCCACGGCATGGCCCTGGCCGGCACTGGAAAATTGGACGAAGCCGAAGCTGAGCACAAGATTGTTGCCGATGCGGAAGAGAAGACCTCGCCCGAGGAGATCTTCCAGATGCCCATCAACAACAAAACCAAAGACATTCTGAAAATCGCGGAAAATGTCCTGGCGGCAAAAATCTCGCTCGCGAAGAACGATATGGACGGTGCGGTAAGTGCGCTGCGCACCGCCGTGGCCACGCAGGATTTGCTCAAGTACGACGAGCCGCAGGATTGGTTCTTTCCCGTGCGCGAGTCGCTCGGTGGCGTGCTTTTGAAAATAGGCGACGATGCCGGAGCCGAAGAAGTCTTTCGCGCGGACCTCGAGCGCAATCCGCGCAACCCGCGCTCACTCTTCGGCCTCGAGCAGGCGCTCAAGGCCCAGGACAAGGCCTACGACGCCGGCTTTGTCCGCAAGCAGTTTGACGCCAACTGGAAGGGCACAGCCCGTCCGACGATCGACGACCTGGTCTGACCGTCATGGACCACGAAATACAAAAGCAGGCCGGGACCGCCAGGTCAACGCTCAACAAGCTCAGCGCGGTGCCCGTCCCGCAATTGTTTGATTCGGGAGGAACAGCTACTTAGCGCGGTAGCGCGTGATGCGCGCCATAAAATCGCGCCGGCTGTCCGGAACCACACTGCCGAAGAGGGCTTCGCGATCCGCCGCGCTCGCTCTGCCCAGCGTGGCGCTGACGGCGGTGGCCCACTTGTCCATGCCTTCCGCATTGGGATAGGTGACCACCAGGCAGTTCAAGGAAGGCGCCGAGTTATTCACATATTGCGATTCCAAGCCGACATAGTTGGCCGTACCGTTCTTGAATTGTTCCTCAAATGTCGGCCACAGAACCTTCTTGATCGCCGCGGCATAATCGCTGGGCCTGTCTGCCTTGGCCAATTGGCAAACCACGCGCAAATATCCGGAGTTTCCACTGCCGCCCTTTTCCATGCGCATGGTGGACTGCATGAGATAGTCTTCGTGCTTGGTGGCCGCGATCTGGCCGGCCTGCGGGCCCGCTTTGCGCAGTTCGTCGAGCACCTTGGTGAGCCCGGCGATGGAGGTAGACGTCCAGGCCGCTCCGTGCGTGTACCCATCCGGCGTATGCACAATGGCCTCGAACGTCGAATAACTCAGAATCGTCCCGTCCGCCACCATTTTCTCGGCGATGGGGACAAATGACTTCTCCGCGTTCTCTGTATATTGCGCCCAGTTGGCGCGCGGGACCTGGAACTGGCTGACATAGGTATAAACCACTTGCGCCGGCTCCATCTGGGAAATGGCAATCGGCGCAACCGCTATCGCTGCCATTACTGCAATAGCCACCACAACTAAGATTCGTTTCATCATCAACTCTCTCCTTTAGGATTGGTGAGCCGCAGGCCGCTGAAGCGATATTGGATTCTTTCCCGGCACCTCTCGAGGAATCTCCCACGAAGCGCCGATGGGACACCATGTTTTGCACAAGGCTTGCCAGGAAGGGCTTCGCGACCCGGGCTCTGACCGATGTGTGGTGACGTTATGCCTCGCGCTGCGACTTGTCAAGCAGTTTGAGAACATGGCCGAAGAAGTTGAAACGGATCTAGAAGCGGTCGTGCGAGGGCACGGGCTTGCGGAAGGAGACGCCGTAGCGGAAGAGCTTTTGTTCAGGCAGCTCGTGAACAAAAATGATCTGCGCGGGCATGAAAATGGCGGGCTGGCCGGAGCTGTAGGGCGCCGCAACTTCTACGAGAGCATCCAGGAAATACTTGATGCGGCTCCTAAAGCGCAAGCCGCCGCGAGAGATGTCCTCGCAGTGCACAATATCTTCGTTCTGCCCGTACAGGCGGACCAAGGCCGTGTAATTGACTTTGACGCGCGGATGCTTGCGACGATTAGCGAGCGGGGCCGAAGACTTCGCAGCCGGGGAAGGCAAAGCATGCACTGAAATTTCGGGCGAGGGCGGCGCGGCCGAAGGAGAATCGGAAGTTTGCCCGGATGCTTGCGTGGAGCCAGGGGCCGCCGTCATTGCTGACGCCCGTAGATGACTGCCGGAGAGGCCTTCAGGAGGTGCGGAAGAGTACGCCCCGGCGCGCTCCGGATCGGACGGGAAAAGCTCAGAAGAGTAGGCACTACCCCTCCGCGCAGGAGTTCGAGAAGCAAGCGCAGGCGTGGCGGCCCTTCCTTGGGCAACCGCCTGCGCGCCGGGCTGCGCGAGCTTCCAGACCGTTGAGCAGCCGCAGTGCTGGCAGTACCGGACGAGTCCGTCGTTGGTAGCGCATACGTCTACTTCGATGCTGGCATCGTCGATTTTTTCGGTGGCCTGACACCCATTGCAGACAAGGGAGAGCACACCAAACTCCTGTTCGGCCGGAGAGAGCGGAGGGTAGGTCGCCTCCCAAAAATTCTCCGGAGAATCGAGAAAAGCGACGCCATAGGTAAAGCGGCCTGAGCCCACGCCGATCTGGCCGACCACGCGGATTTCCACTTCCCTGTCGCGCTCGGGCCACCGCAGGACAAGCTCCTGCTCGGGAGAGAGCTTGTGTTTGGAGACGATGCCGGCCCCGTGAAGACTCAGAAGAACGGTATGGGTAGGCTCGGAGAAGACGTCACCGTCCAAATCCGTCCCGATAAGGAGGATGGGAACTTCCTTAGAGATGCGGCCACTTCTGCGCACACCCTATGGTGGCAAGGGAAGGGCCAAATGGGAAGTAAGAGTAAGACGGGTTAGTGCCAATTAGTACCAATTCTGTATGCAAAAAGTTGTGACCACCGCATTTTCACAGTACGAGGAGCAGAAAAAGCCGCGGGACGGCAGTCCGAGCGAAATTGAAGAGTGTGCTACTGGGGCAGCAGATTTCGGTGCCAGGAAAGGGCTGCTAGCTTCTTCCGGGAAAAGAAAAAGGGCAGCCCGGTGAGGAGCTGCCCTTTGTCCGTCCCAGGGGGACGGCCGCAATGGCTGTCCTGGACTACGGGATGTAGTAGCGGAACGAGGTGAAAATCATGTTGTCGATGGCTTTGCCTGTGACTCCGGGATTGCCGACCGGGGTGTTGTTGTTATTGCCCGACCAAGTGTTCTTGAAGATGTAGGAATACTGAATGCCCCAGCGCAAGCTGCCCTTGGGCCCATTGTAGAGTTTGTGCCAGAAGCCGAGAGTGCCTTCCTGGATGGTCCGGATGTCGCCCGTGCAGCCGGCGGCGGAAGAGGGGTTAAAGCCGGCCGGGGCTGTCGTGCCCGCGAAAGGCCCCGCGCCTGTGGGAAGCGGCGGGGCGGCTTCGCAGCCAGACTCGTTGAAGAGTGGCGAGCCGTAGCCAACAGCCACGGTCGCGCCCGCGGCATTTGTGTAGGTGTAAGCGGTGCGGTAGGCGTACTCGATTCCATAATTAAAGTAAACATCGAGTTTGGGATTCGGATGGAATTCCAGGGTGCCGAGAGCTGAGCCGCCGCGGATCAGAGCAAGCGTCCCATTGGGGCGAACGGTCACATCCGCCAACTGCGCCGAACTGTAGCGGCCGACGCCGTCGCCACCGAAGAAGTGGACACCTACATCCAGTTTCTTGCCGGGATCGACAGGGGCGCGAAGGTTAACACCAATGCCGCCGCCGGTCCGAGTGTCGTTGAAGACGTTGGCGGCGGATGGTGCAGTTCCGGGGCAACCAGTTGGCAAAGCGACTTGTGCGATAGGAGCGCCGCAGGGGTAGACTTGAGCGCGGAAAGTGCTGATAACTCCGAAAACTTCGTAATGTCCGCGGCCAGGCTCTGCGGCGGCCTTGACCACGAAGTCCGGGGTATAGTTGGCCGAGTAACCGGTGGTGTCGGCAAAATTGAGCAATCCGCCGCCAGCACCAAGCCCGCCGACAAGGAACGGTGTTGGGGAGTTGTGGTTCGTGAGGGTGACTTGGGGATCCTCGACCGAGAAACCGACCCACGCTTTATCGTTGAAATTCTTGACTACGCGGAAGCCGTACTGGCGCGCCCAAGTGAAGCCGACGTTATACTGAGAGTCGACGGTGAGCGGAGGTGCCTCGGTGCGGTTGTCGAGTCCTTTCCTTGTTTCCGTGGCTAAGCTCCACATTTGACCACCGGTAATGGTTATTCCGTTGGAAAAGGCAGCCTGACCCCAAATCTGCCGCTGGCGCATCACGTAGCTGTTGCTCTGGCGGTTGTTGGAGGTTACGCCAGTGCCCAACCAATCCAGTTCGTAGTAACCGGTCAACTTGACATTGTCGGCCTTACCCTCAAATAGGAAAGTCAGGCGGGACTGGCGTCCTGAGGCATTGAATTCGGAAACCTTGCTGAGGTCGTTGCCTGGGAAAGGAATGCCGGTGAACGGAGTGTTTATGTCCGCCTGCGCCGACTTGGTGCGCGAGATCGACTCTGCTGCGAGGAAGCCACCTGGAGTGACGGTGATGCCTTTGAAGTGGATAGAGGCGGGAGATTCTTCGGCATTGGCTTCTTGAGCGGCTTCAGCGACGGTGGTCTTGAGGGTTTCGTTGCTGGCCTTCAAGTCGCTTACGGTGGTGGTGAGCGCTGCCGCCGTGGACTTGACCTCTGCGGTACTGCTCACCGCTTCAGCCGCCTTGGTGCTTGCCTCAGCGGCCCGCGAATTTGCGGCGGCTGCGGCCTCGCGCGCTTCGTCAATCTGGCGATCGCGCTTGGCCAGCTCTTCCTTCAGCAGTTGCAACTGCTCCTGCTGGGACTGCACGGCCTGGCGGAGCTCTTCGATCTCGGCGGCAAGAGAAGCGCTAGACTTTTCAGCACTCTTGGCCGCTTTAGCTTTAGCAGGCGCGGAGGCTTTAGCCGGTTCCGAGTTGGAGTCCTTCGGTGTATCCGCGACGGCGACGCCCATAATAAAA
>Ga0307479_10006000_pt1 | contig 11126 bp, 7 predicted proteins | sample atmos_gasesECM4C_FD_203743 | JGI IMG/M metagenome (GOLD analysis project Ga0307479, IMG submission 203743) | Hardwood forest soil microbial communities from Morgan-Monroe State Forest, Indiana, United States - atmos_gasesECM4C_515 | ecosystem: Environmental > Terrestrial > Soil > Temperate... | reverse complement strand
CTCTAATTCGCGTTTCAGGCGCTTCAGGTCCGCGCGGAGTTCCGCCGCACTTTGGCAGCGTAGCTCGCGGTCCTTTTGTAGTGCCTTATTAATGATCCGCTCCAGCTCGGGCGGGATTTCAGGATTCAGGCGCACGGGAGCGACGGGCGTGCGGTTCAGAATCGCTTCGAAAATGACCGCAGAAGTGTCGCCGCGGAAGGGCAGCGAGCCCGTCGCCATTTCATACAGAACCGCTCCAAATGAGAACAAATCCGTGCGAGCGTCCAAGTCCTTGCCGCGGGCCTGCTCCGGCGACATATAAGCCACCGTACCGACTGCTGTACCCGGGCTCGTAAGCTGGGCCTCAGGAACGTCTGTCGATGCCGTGGATGCCGCCGACCCTGACACCGCTGGAGCAGAGTTCGGCTGAATCGTCAGCTTGGCCAAGCCAAAGTCGAGAATCTTCGCGTGGCCCCGCTTCGTTACGAAGATGTTGGCGGGCTTGATGTCGCGATGCACGATTCCCCGTGCGTGAGCGGCATCGAGGGCATCAGCCACCTGCACTCCCAAATCCAGAACATCTTCCATGTCCAGCGGTTTGCCTCTGATCAGATGCTTGAGCGTCTGTCCTTCGAGCAACTCCATGGCGATGAAGTGCTGACCATTCGCCTCATCGATCTCGTGAATCGTGCAGATATTGGGGTGATTCAGCGCCGATGCGGCGAAGGCTTCGCGCTGAAATCGTTCACGGGCAGCTGGATCGTTCTCCATTTCTAGAGGCAAGAACTTCAACGCAACATGCCGGTGCAGCTTGAGATCTTCCGCTTCGTACACCACACCCATGCCGCCGCCACCGAGCTTCTCCAGGATGCGATAGTGGGAGATGGTTTGGCCGATCATGACTGAGTCACGTTGGATTGATCACTTTCTTTGCAGCAACGGGCGCTCTGGCTGCGCGTCCCGGAAACACTCCTTCGACGAACTTTCCGTCTTTTATCACTAATGTCCCGTTCACGAGCACGAATTCTATCCCTTGGGAATATTGCAGCGGCTCTTCGTAAGTCGCCTTGTCGATGATCTTGTCGGGATCGAAAACCGTGTCTGCATCGGCTCCGACCCGAATCCTTCCCTTGTTGCGGAAGATCGGAGCGCGTTTCTCCAGCCTTTGGGCGGGCATCAGGGTCATCTTGCGCAGCGCGGTCATCAAATCCAGAGCCTTTTCTTCTCGCACATAGTGACCCAGCACCCGTGAGAATGTTCCTTGTCCTCGCGGATGAATCTTCGGCCCGGTCATCGGCACTCCATCGCTCGCAATCATGACAATTGGATTCGCCACCGCCGCTCGTGCTGCCTCGTCAGGAATCTCAAAAATCACGACCTCTCCACTCTGCTTCCGGTACTTCGCAAAGGTCTCTGCCGTCAGCCGCTCCCCGGTAGCCGACCATTGCAGATCCTTATACGTAATCCCCATTTTTTCCTGCCAGCCGTCGTCGAACAGAGCCGACGCCAACTCCGTGCTCGCCGCCGTGTAGGGATAGCACTCAGTCGTGACATCGAGGCCCCGCTTGTGCGCATCGGCTACCATCTCGATCAGTTGTGGCGTGTACTTCAGACCCATGCTGCTGATGTGCACAACATGTAGAGGCGCACCCGTCACCGCTGCCGCCGCAATCACTTCTTCGATCCCCGCAACACCTGTCTCCGGCTCCTTTAATCCCGCGTAACGAAGATGAACGTGGACCGACGCACCGTACCTGGACGCCAGTCGAAACATCTCGACTATCTCCCAGCCGGTCGCCGCTGGCGTGTAAGTTATCCCCATGCCTACGGCCAGCGCGCCTTGTTGTAGACCCGTTTCTATTCTTCTCTTCATCTCGGCGAGCTGCTCAGCTGTCGCTTCACGGTGGGCAGCATCACCTCGGGGAAGGAAGTCCCCTGGATCGCCTATGACCTTCATCCGCACAGGGATGTGGCCGATGCTTACGCCAAAGTTGATCAGTGTTTTTCCTTGGCGTTCCGTGTACCACTTTTCTACGTCATCTGTTCCGACCTCGAGTTCTAGTGACGTTGTCACGCCATCGTGCGCCTGATAGTTGTAACTTTCCGGTGTCTGAGCATGTTCGTGCAAATCAATGAAGCCAGGTGCGACGACCAAGCCTTTCGCATCGATTCTGGTCTTGCCCATCAGCGGCGCGGCGGAGATCGCTCGAATCTTCCCGGCGACAATCCCGATATTGCGTACCTCATTAAGTCCCGATTCCGGATCCATCACGCGGCCGTTCGAAATAACAACATCAAAGTTGCTTTGGGCGCCGATCGGCACAGCAACAGGTAGTGAACATACGAGGAGAACTAGGGCCACAAAGACCGACGTGCCATAGGTCGGAAATTTCATAGCCCACCTCCTAGATTTCGACCTTGACGTGCTTCGATGGTAAAGGAACCCTTCACAAGGTAGGGATCAAACGCTCCATACACCATCCCTATCTCACCCATCCCCGAGCTTCTCCAGGCGATCATGCCTTCATTTTCCAGGCGGGACTTTGCGGCGAATCTCGTCGAAGAAATTGAAGATGAAGCTCACCTTGTTCACCGCTGCGCCCTGTTCTGTGCCCGGCGCCTTCAATACGGCGAAGCGCTTGCCGTCGGGATGCAGGTCAAAGTTATAGTTGCCCAGCCCGCGCCCGGTGAACTGGCCAGGCGACCAGAGCTGGGGTTTGTCGGCGTGGAAGGAGTCGACGGAAGCCGTGTAGCTGACCACCATGATCTTGCTGTCCGTCGTACGATAAAAAAGTTCCTTGCCGTTGCGCGACCACATGGGAAAGACGCCGCCACCGGTAGAAATCTGCCACTTGCCCCCCGGGCCCGGGAACGGCCGGACGTAAACTTCATTGCTACCGGATTCGTTGGACTCGTACGCGAGCCAGCGGCCATCGGGCGAGAAGCCGGGATCCCCCTCGGTGAAAGTGCTGTTCACGAAGGGCTTCGGCTCCCCGGGCTTCCAGCCGGACTTGTCGTCGCCTTCGATGGGGAGAGTCATAATGTCCCCACTCGTGCTGGGGTTGAGTTGGCTGAAAGCCAGGACCTTGCCATCGGGCCGCCAGGAGCCTGCGGCTTGCAGATTCCTACTTTCCGTGAGGCGCTGGGCATCCCCGGCACCATCGGCGCGTATCCACCAGAGGTTATACGCAATGCTTTTCTCTTGGGAGGAATAAACGATCCTCTGGCCGTCAGGAGTCCAGATGGGGAAGGCGTTTGCCTCGCCGGCAAATGTCAGGCGCGTGAGGGTGTCACGTTCCCACTCGTACACCCAGATGTCCCTCCGTTTGCCGTCAAAGATTTCCAGAGCCAAACGCTTCCCGTCGGGCGAGAAAGCGGGATTGTAGTAGGCGGCGGGAGTCTCGCGCAGGGGCGTGAATTTACCGTCTCGGTCCATCCAGTAGATGGAGACGTTCTGAACTGCGCTGCCACCTGCGACATACACGAGGTTTCCGGTCTCGGAGAAGGAGAACTGCGCCCCGCCAGTGCCGGGGTTGGCTCCCACGCCTTCGAGGATCGGCGTGGGCTGCCCATTGACCTCCAGCCTCTTCAGATCGAACGGCACGGCGAACAGCGTGCCTTCGTGCATATAGACCATGTGCCCGCTGGGCAGATAGCGGGCATAGAAGCCGCCGCGCTGCACCGTCTTTCGCTGCCCGGAGGCCATCGAGTACACAACGATCTGTGCGTCTTCAAAGCTTGCACCGGCCACGCCGGTGCTAGACGTGAACAACACGGCCTTCCCCCCGGGTAGCACCTGGGGCCAGCGGTGCGTGAATTCGCCCGCTTGCTTATCGAGCGTGGTCAGCGTTTGGGGCGTTCCTCCGACCGAGGAGATCTTGGATAAGGCCACAATATTCGGTGTGAACACGATTGTTCCGTCGTCGCCCCAGCTTCCGCCGAAATCAAAGGGAGCATCGCAGAGCGTGAGCGCCGCGCCGCCCTGCACCGAAATCTTCTTCAACTTTCCGTCGGCGAAGAAGCCGATCCACTGGCCATCCGGCGAAAAGAAGGGATTGTCGGCATTCTCCGTGCCCGAAAGCGCGGTGGCCTGCAATTGGTCGAGCGAGCGAACGTAGATGCGCCGCTTCTGATCGGAACCAGTGGCAATGAGAGCCAATCGTATACCGTCGGGCGAGAGGATCGCAGAGGACCCGTTGGCGGTGTACAGGCTGGCGTCCGCGCCGATCTCCGCGCTCAGGCGGATCGCCTGCATCGGCTGCGCCGCCTTCGGTGGGCGCAGCACAAAGCCGATGGTGGATGCGATGGCGATAAGCGTCATGGTCGCCGCTGTAGGCCATGCCAGTCGCTCGCGCCAGCCTCTCGTCGCTGGAGCAGCCTGCATTGCACCCGCATCTTTCGGTGCCGCAATCGCATCCTCAATCTCAATGCGAACGTCGGTTGCATCTGAGATACGCTGACGCCGATCTTTCCGCAGGCAGCGCTGCAGCAGGACACGAATGGACGGAGAAATGTTTGCGGGCAGCGCGGTCCAATCCGGTTCAGACTTCACAACGGCAGCTAGAATTTCAGTGATGTCTTCGCCCTCGAACGCCTGTCGTCCGGTGAGAAGTTCATACAGCACGCAGCCAAAGGCCCAAATATCTGTTCGCTTGTCCACCGCCTTGCCCCGCGCCTGCTCTGGACTCATATAGGCCGCCGTGCCTAGGAGCACGCCTTGCATAGTGGCCACGGCACTCAGCGTTGGCGATTGGGAGGGGTTGCTATCAGCCACATCGCCTGCAAACGCCTTTGCCAACCCGAAGTCCAGCACCTTGACCTTTCCTTCGGGGGTGACCTTCACGTTCGCCGGCTTCAGGTCACGGTGAATTATGCCTTTCTCGTGTGCCGCCTCCAGTGCCTCCGCAATCTGTTTCGCTATAGCCAAAGCTTCTTCGATTGGAACCGCGCCTTCTCGCTTGACTCGCTCGGCCAGGGTCCCGCCGGGCACCAACTCCATGACCAGATAATGGGTGCCGTTCGATTGTTCCAGCCCATGAATTGTGGCGATGTTGGAATGGTTCAGCGACGCCAGCATCTTCGCTTCGCGCTGAAAACGAGCGAGTCTCTCGGAATCGTGCGCGAAGGCTTCAGGTAAGACTTTGATGGCCACATCGCGTCCGAGTCTGGTGTCGTGTGCCTGATACACCTCGCCCATGCCGCCTGCGCCAATTTGGGCGACGACTTCGTAGGAGCCGAGACGTGAGCCCGCCGGCATCATTTCTTTAGGTCTGCGGTCCAGTTGACAACAACGGTGATCGGCGTTGAAGCCGTCTGTTCCGGTGCTCTGATGATTAGAAACCGCTGCCCGTCCTTGGACACATCATAGTCAATCAGTCCTAACGCGGCCTCAAACAGCGGCTTCACGAGACCGACTTCAAAATTCGCCCCTTTGCCATTCACCGTCGCTGCCGTCAGTTTGTTGTCAGCTTTATAGAAGATTTCCTTCCCATCGCTACGCCACTGTGGCCACTCGCCCCCAGCCGTTGAGATTTGCCATTTCCCGCCGGCCCCGGGGAAGGGGGCGACATATACCTCATATTTGCCAGACTCATTGGACGAATAGGCTACCCACTTTCCATCCGGTGAAAACTCACCATCGGGCTCATTGAACTGCGTTTCGAGAAACGGAAATGGCTTTCGATCGCCGGAAAGCGGCAAAACCCACAAACTGGTGATGTTGCCTACGACCCTAGTGTAGAGAATGAACCGGCCATCTGGAGACCAACTGGTGGGGTACTTGTCAGAAGTGTCTTCGAATAACAACTCGTCGTTCCCTGCTCCGCTCGAAGTTTTCTGATATAGGTCCAGGTGACCCTTTCGCCGTGAATTGAACACCAGCTTAGTGCCGTCCGGTGACCAGATCGCTGAGAAATTATCTGACGTGTCGAACGTAAAACGCGTCCGCAGGCCGCGTCCCAAGTCGTAAAGCCAGATGTTCCGCTGTTTGCCATCTGAAACGAGGACCGAAGCGCGCTTCTCGTCAGGAGAAATCCCAAGACCACCACCGTAGTACGGGCCAGGATCTCCAAGCGTGCCAATTTGCTTTCCACTGCGGTCAACCCATTCAAGACTGTAAGCGGATCCAACCCCCGTCTCGTATGCCAGCACTCCATTCTCTGAGACTGAGAAGACAGCGTATGGCGGATTGGTTCCGGTAGTCGGAATCTGGTCGGCAATAGGGAAAGCCTTACCTGTCAGCGCGAGACGACTTGCGTCAAATGGCTGTGCCATCAGCGTTGTTTCCCTGAGAAACAGCAGGTAGCCCCGGCTGTAGAAGACGTTTTGAGAATCGGCTTCCAACAACACTTTCCGTTCATCCGAATCGAGTGATGCCAGGTAAATCGGTCCTCTGACCGGACCTGTCAATGCGCGGTAGAGAAAATGCTGGCCGTCAGGCAGAAAGCTCGGCCGCATGTGAGCGATTTCACCGCTGCCTAGCATTGTCGCGGCGGTGGGAATGCCGCCCGATGCGGATACCTTCTGAAGCGGTACTATGTTCCCGGGATTAAATACGATGACGTCGTCTCGACCCCATGCACCGCCACGACTGTTTGGTGCGTCGCATAGCGTAATCGGCGGTCCACCCGAGACCGCGATCTTCTTGAGCTTGCCAGCGGCGAAGAATCCGATGAATCGACTGTCTGGAGACCAGAACGGCGATGAGGCGCCCTCAGTGCCTGCCAACGCCTCGGCAGTGAGCGCATCGAGCGAGCGGACCCAGAGTACATATTTGCCATCAACATTCTTAGCGACAAAGGCCAGCCTTTGCCCATCGGGCGAAACTGCCAGCGGCGCCGTCGTACCTGAGGTGGTTGTGCCGAATCCCGCCAAACTCCCTGGCGGCGAAACGAAAAAACGGATGGAACGTGCCCCCGGCTGCGCGGGCGCCAGTTTCAGACTCCACACGGCGAGGCCAACGACGATGCATGCCGCCAACGCAGCTGCGACCCACAGTGCCTTCTTGAGCCGATTTCTTCCGACCGGCGCTGCGGTTGCCCCTGCGCCCCCTTGAGAGCCGCGGGATTCGGCAATCCACTTCAACTCTCGGCACAGGTCGCTGGCTGCTTGCCATCGGTTGTCAGGATTCTTTTCCAAGCACGTCTTGACTGCACGATCCAGTGTGGGCGGTGTCATCGGTTGGAGGGAAGCCATCGATGGCGGCTCGCTCTCGAGAATCTTGGCCATCACGCTGGCCTGGCTCTTGCCCTCAAACGCCTTCTTCCCGGTCGCCATTTCGTAGACAACCGCGCCCAAGGCAAAAATATCTGTGCGCGCATCGACTTCGCCGCCTTCCAGTTGCTCTGGCGCCATGTATTGCAGCGTGCCAAGAATGGTCCCCTGCGCAGTGATGCCGTCATTTGCAGTGGGAAGCTGTGAGAGGGGGCTTGCTGTGGGTGAGGCCTTGAGCTTAGCCAAGCCAAAATCGAGCAACTTCGTACCCGATTTGGTCAGCATGATGTTGCCGGGCTTCAGGTCCCGGTGCGTTATTCCTTTGCGGTGAGCCTTGTCGAGTGCGTCGGAGATCTCGATTGCGTACTGCAATACCTGGGCGACTGGCAGCGAACCTTTCTTTAGCCGCTCAGCCAGCGTTTCTCCGTCGAGATACTCCATAACCAGGAAATCAGTTCCGTCCTGCTGTCCAATGTCGTAGAGAGTACAAATGTGGGGATGATTCAGGCTTGCGACGGTCCGTGCTTCGCGCTCAAATCGCTCGCGCAATTCGGCTCTATCGGAGAGGTGATCGGGCAGGATTTTGACGGCTACGGTGCGCTCCAGGCGGGTATCGCGGGCGCGGTACACCTCGCCCATCCCGCCTGCGCCAATGGCAGAGAGGATTTCGTAGGGCCCTAGTTGGGTTCCGATACGCAGACCCATCGGGCCACTCACTCCTCAAGTGGTGATGCGCATTGTAGCGTCGATTACAGACTTGGGAACAGCGATTCCGTTTCAGGAATTGCGTTAGCGAAGTTATGGCTAAGCCGTCAGGACCGACCGGACGCGGTCTACTAACTCCGTGCCCGCTTGGCTCGCTTCCGCGGTCGAAAAATCGGAAGGAAGAAGCAAGACCTGCACATTCGGAACGCTCTGGCGGAACTTCTCGATCGCTGATTCGCCCGTTTGCATCCCGGAACCATAAATTACGATACGGGGCTTGATCGCACGTATGAGGATCATGGCATCGGACAGGTATTTGGTCGTGAAGACTTCATAGCCTGCCCGCTTCAACAGAACGTTCAGGTAAGCCAGTAAGTCATTGGAACTGTCGATGCAAACGATTTTGGTTGCCGGTGTTCCAGATGTCTTTTCGGGAGGTGCCAGCGCCCGAAAAAATGCTTCAATCGCCTCTTTCTCCGATGCATACGTGTGGAACACGTCAACTAACTTCGTGGCTGTAAGGACCTGGAGATAGCTTGGTCAAGGCGACGAACAGCTTTGTCCCCGACATGGTCAGCACGACGTTATCTGGCTTCAGGTCGCGATGCGTGATGCCTTTGCGGCAAATCAATTGATAGTTGATTGACACGGCGCTGTGGGCGCGCTTCGTATTGCCCCTTAGCGGGCTGGACAATCTATAGCGGATTGATTTCACGCGTGTGAAGTAGTGCGTCTCCAACACGAAATTCTGGTGAGCGGAATTTCTTCACATCGGGTTTTGCAAATCTGGAAATGAAGGAGCCTTGTGATGGTTTTAGCAATATTCGGAGAAGCGGATTCCAGTTACTACGGTGGTATGGCCCAGCGACAATGAGTTGAATCGGCGCGACGTAGCCAGGATGGAGAAATTATGGAATAGTACGGCGTTGTGTATGAAGGATTCTGAGGAGAGATTATGCGCAGAGGGGCTTTGTGCGGGGCGGCGATACTAGTCGCGGCGATCAGTGGGTTGGCACAAGAGACTCCCACCGAGCGCGACGCGGCGCGCAGCATCGTGAAGCAGATCGAGGATCTGAGCGGAAGTCTGAGTGTATCGTCAATGGTGACAAAGCTGTCTGCGCCGGACAAAGGACGCGATGAAGTAATTGCGCGGGTGAAGCAGTTGATGCAAACGGAGCTTCTGCCGATGAGCGATTGGATTACGCAGCATCCGGAGATCGGCTTTCAAGAGATGCAGGCGGTGGCGAAGCTTACCTCCTATTTGCAGGCACACGATTTTGATGTGACATTGCCTGTAGCCAGCCTTTCGACCGCTTTCGTTGCTAAATACAAGCGCGGGACTTCCGGGCCGAACCTCGGCGTCATTTTGGAATACGACAGCCTGCGCGGGACGAAAGGGCCGTTTCACGGGGATCAACACAGTGCCCAAGGTCCTGTGGGAATGGCGGCGGGAATTGCCATCGCCGAGTTTCTGACGCGCACTCACACACCCGGCACGGTGATTTTCTACGGCACCCCGGGCGAAGAGATGATGCCGCCCGAGGCTAAAACGCAAATGATGGAAGCGGGGGTGTTCAAGGGCGCGGACATTATCGTAAGGAGTCATTCAGCGCCGGAGACCTCGCGATCGGCGGCAGGATTCGGGACATGCTGCATGAATATTGACGGCGTGAAGTACACATTCTACGGCGCGCCAGCGCATCAGTTGACGGCATGGAATGGGCGCAATGCGCTGGAGGCGGTGATCAAACTATTCAACAACATTGACAGCGTGCGCAGCAACATCCGGCCCGAGGCGCGCATTCAGGGAGTCATAACCGAAGGCGGGGCTGCGCCGAATGTCGTCCCCGATAAAACATCGGCGGATTTTTATATCCGTTATCCCGATGCAGTCTACTTGGAGCAGGTCACGAAATGGGTGGACGACGCCGCGAACGCAGCGGCACTGGCCACAGGCACGAAAGTGAAAATCGATCACTACGGACATGCCCGCGACGGGATTTCGCTGGCGTCGCTGGAGGAGTTGTCGTTCGCCTACATGAAACGATTCGGCGCAACCGGAGTGAAAGTGGAGCCCGCAAAGCCAAGTGGTTTTGAAGAGACCGGAAGCGTGTCGAGCCAGATTCCGGGAATGGGGGTAAGGGCGAAATCTTCGAACTTTTCAAACCACACCTATGGGATGGAAGCTGATGCGCTTACCGACGTAGGACATCAGGGCTTTATGATAGATGCGGAGACGATGGCGGCGATTCTCTATGATTACGCTACGCACGCGGAATTGCGCGAAGCAGTTAAGACGGAATTCACCAGCATCCAAGCTCTCTTTGGAGAATACCGAGCCGCCCTGCAAAAAGCCTATCCCAAACCCGAAGTCCCCGAGCCGAAATAAATCCGGATAAGAGCAAATCGGAACCTCTCTGAGGAATTTGTCAGTGCCCTGGTCCAATCAAGCCCTGAAATGGTCCATGCCGCTTCAGAACGCTTTTCTCCGGAAATGAGACTCACAACGTTTTCCGTCCTACCCGTCTACTTCCAACGTTTTCGGGCGATTCACACCTGCCTCGAAGAAATCATGTACGGCGTCATCATGTTTTCCGAAGACTATAGCGATGACGACGCCGCTGCTTTCGTGGTTGCCGCAGATATTCCGATTATCTGGGAACTGGTTTACGCGTGAAGAGCTAGACTCTGATCCCGAGACTAGTTGGCTGCCGGAAGGAACTTGGGCCATCGATCCGGCTGACAAGCGGGTGCTCGATTTCCGGCTAAAATAAGCTTAGGATCGCGGCCGTCTGCATGCGGCTGCTGCGCTCGGCCGCCTTAGGTCTTGTTGATGTGTTGCCATTCGATCATTCGCGTTCGAATGATCGGGCACACAGCACCTAGTTCAAACTTGAAGGTCAATTTTAGTGTAGAATCCGCGCCACAGTTGGCCAGCAGAATTCGACCGCGGATCGGAGGGAAAATAAGCATCCTATGAAACCGCACAATGCCAATTCAGCACTGGTTCTAGCCGTGCTCATCGTTATCGCCAGCACGCTAGTCGCTCAAGACGTGTCCAGAGCTATCGGCAAGTTCTCCGGCACTTGGCAACAAAACGAGGCGAAAAGCAAGTTCGGATCGAATTTAGATTTGAGATTCCGACTTAACGCCAAAGGAGAAATGGAAGAACTCCGCGGACCTGAGTCTCGTCCGATTGTAGAGCCGGTCATATTCGACGGCAAAACATA
>Ga0307479_10005999_pt1 | contig 11127 bp, 16 predicted proteins | sample atmos_gasesECM4C_FD_203743 | JGI IMG/M metagenome (GOLD analysis project Ga0307479, IMG submission 203743) | Hardwood forest soil microbial communities from Morgan-Monroe State Forest, Indiana, United States - atmos_gasesECM4C_515 | ecosystem: Environmental > Terrestrial > Soil > Temperate... | reverse complement strand
CGGAGATGTCTGTACTGCTAAACAAGACATAACTGTAAATGGGCGGGTTTGGCGAGTCCAAACTATTTGGGATAACGCCGTTGGTAGTTGTACTGTTGGGGATGTTTCTATTCCTTCTCCGCCAGTTAAAGGTTCACAGAATGCTAACATCGTAATAGCGAATCTATTTATGTTAGGATTAGGGAAACTTCTGGGAAAGGTATGAAGTCAGAAAACCATAAATTAATTGAGTTGTCTCCCGCGCAATCAAATCCATATCTTTGCTTACCAGAAGATTTCGTAGTTGAGACGGTTATTCCTGGCGGTGGGCAGCGTGGGAGTTCAGTTTCCGAACACCGAAAGCTTATATTAGAAACGCATGAAGACCCCCTATTTAGTAAATGGAGCGGGAAGTCTGGTCGGGGTAAAGATGGCCGCCAGAAATAACTGGCTAATCGGTTTAAAGGTTTCCTACCAGCATATTTTAGGCTATTCTCCCGTAGGAATATTGGCTTGGTATTATCCTAAAATTTCTTTAATAGGGTTAGCAGTAGTTCGGGCGGGAATGGAAATTCGAGATGTCATAATTAAGAGTGATACGCCCGCGAAAGCCGCGATTGATTTCGCATCTTCTTTCGTCGTACCCATAACTGTAGTCTTATTAAGAGGAATATGAGCGTACTTTCAAATTTTATAAATAACCTAAAACTGCCTAATTGGCTACAAGCTGTAGGAGTTATTATAGCTTACGGCGGATTAATTCTACATAACTATAAACTAGGTATTCCACTATCTTTCGTGGGATTATCTATAGCTGTTATAGGACGACTCTACGATTTTGTATATAAGGAATAAAAATGAACGAAGCGATATTGAGACAGTATAGAGATTCACAACAACTAGAACAAATAGACGCGCATCTTGGCGGGTTAGGTGAAGACGCTCTCAGAGATTTAGCACGGAATGAATCTGCCCGGCCCGCATTCCGTAAAGAAGCAGTTAAACGTTTAGTAGCGGTGGGTAGCAGGCATGTTAATCACCCGGATTTGGCGGTGATGGTAGAGCAGTTAAAAGCCGAATCTCCGGTGGAGAAAGCTGTGGAGAAAGAAGAAGTTTCCGCAGTAGACAGTCCGGAAAGTGAACCTTCCGTATTTAATACTTCCGTAAAAGTAGATAGCCTTCTACAAGATGAAGTCGGATGAATACAATGGGAACATATAGTGTTTATATTATTGTAGAACAACTAGAATAATTTAATGAGACCTTTAGGCAGTAAACGCCGCCGCAGTAAAAAGAAATCTAAGCGAAAGTCTGTCAAGATGGCGATTAAGATTAAAGGAAGTCCTACGCAAGTAAAAACTGCGATGAAGAAAATGGTAGGAGAGACTGCCGGGGATGTTCTATCTGGGAGAATGTAATTGCAACTCGACGATTCAAAAATTGTCGCCTATTTCGTTCGTCATGGTACAACCGATCTTAATCAACAAAACGCATTTAGGGGACCGATTGACGCTCCGTTAGATGCGGCTGGAATTCGTGATGCTAATAAAGTTGCCACCCTTTTCGAACCGATAGATATATCCTATATCTTCCACTCAGATAAAAAAAGAACTAGAAAAACCGCAGAAATTATATCCGAACGTAAACCAGACGTTGAAGTATTTTCCAACCCAAATTTATCCGCTTGGAACGTAGGAGATTTAGGCGGAGAACTAAAATCAGAAGAGAATCTTAAAATAGTTGAGTATCATGTTCATAATCCGGATGTGGCTATCCCTGGTGGAGAAAGTTTTAACGATTTTAAATCTCGTATCCGACCTTTACTTCAAGACGCGATAGAAATGGGATTACATTCCGGAGTTCCGCCACTATTAGTTGTTCATAGTAGTGTTATACATGAACTGGGCAGTATGATTGGTGGGCACCATGAATATACATTAGTTGAACCGGGCGGAGTTGCTGCCGCGTATGTAGATAATGGAGAGTTAGACGCAGAACCGATTTTTCGTCCAAGAATTGAATCTGGTTCACCGCGCCATGAAGTCGTGACCTAATGTACTATTTATATAAAATAACAAATGGTATAAACGGAAAAGTTTACATCGGACAAACAAGAAAGTCAGTAGAACAGAGATGGAAACAACACTCTAAAAATTTATCGAGACCTGAAAGATATCTTTCTCGCGCTATTAAAAAATACGGTAAAGATTCATTTTCTATACAAACATTAGTTATTGTTGAAAATAAAAAACAAGCGGATTATTACGAACGACAACTCATATCTATAAAACAATCCAATAAAGAAGCTTTTGGATATAACTGTACATCTGGGGGCGATTATTGTTTTCTTTCAGAAAGTTCTAAAAAAAGAATGAGTGATGCTAAAAAGAAGTGGTGGGCGGACCATCCAGAAACAATTGGTCCAGCGTTAGGTCATAAACATTCAAAAGAAACACTCGCTAAATTTAGTTTACAAAGACGTGGGAAAAATAATCCTGCCTATAGACACGATGTAAATACAAATGAGATTCTTTTCTTAAAAAATAAAGGCCTGCTATGGGTAGAAATAGCTAAGATACTAAACATACACCGAGACACCATTCGTAATCGCATCAAAGCACTTTTGCCAAAACACGAAATAGTAACTTAGGAGGTATCTATGAACAGCCTTATTTGTAAAGGAAAGATAGCCTCAGAAATAAATCTCCACGGAAGTACTTCGGGACTTCCGAAAGCGACATTCCTACTCGAAGTTAATAACTCCGACCCCATTCCGTTAAAACTTTATACAATTTTTATGGGAACAAACGCGGAAAAAATCCGCGAATTAAAACCCGGAAGTTTCATTTTGGTAACAGGACGATTAGCCGCCAGTTTAAAAAAAGGCGGTCAGTATGGTCTGTCACTTATCGGTTCGTATTACGAAGTTTTTACATCAATTTAAAGGAAAATTAACAATGAACTCAGATTCTCTTTATGGTTTCCCTTCACTGGCATATCCGGCGGCGCATCCACTATCCCTTCCACCGGCAGGAGTAACTGCTACTGGAACAACTCAGACAGCATTTTTACTCGCTAACGGCCTACCCGCCGTAGTTAGCGTTCCGACGCAAACCGCGATTCTTGGCAGTCTTACTATGCCAGACCCTAACCCAAACCCAGTATTTTCTGGTCCAGCGTCTCCGTATAATCCTAATGCACAGGTAATGGCTCCGTATTTCAATTCTGGCAGTTTTGATTTCGCGCGTCCTTTCCGTATTCGTGCAGTCGGAACCTTTACTAGTGGTAATGCTGCGAATACACTACAAATAACACTAGCTAACGGCACGTCCGCGACATTTGGTTCGGATACTTCCTTCTACGCTCCATCAGCGTCTACGGCTATTGCTTCTGCCGCTGTTGGACAATTTCAGATGGAAGTTAACTGTTTCTGGGATTCCGGTTCCGGTAAGTTAGGTGGAATTGGGGAATTCTGGACATCAGTAGGAACTGGTAACCTTCAAGCCCGCGCAGCTATCGCGCCTATTTCAGTCGCTGCTTACACCAGCCTTAACTTTGTGGCATTTTACACATGGGGTGTTGGTGCATCAGCGAATACAATTAAACTAGCAGAATTGGCGATAGAAAGGGTTTAATTTAACTGCTCCCTGCTAAGGAGGAAGCGTGTTTCAAGAAGAAGACATACTTAAATTGGGTGGTTCGCCTGTCAGTACGAAAGTACTTGACCAATCGGACCACTCTATTTATTGGAAAGAGTGCCAATGTTGTGGGCGAATAAAACCCTTCTCGATGTTTCCCCGCGATTCGAGTTATAGAGAAGGTGTTCGCAATCAATGTAATGACTGCGAATCTTCTCCGCGATTAAGCACAGAAGAACATCTTTACCGGCAAAGAGAAAGAAATTTTGCTGCCGCAAGCGAACAACGTTGGGGTAAAGACCAACTTGATTTTATGAATGATGATGCTCGCCGGGTGAATTATCTACATCATTCAGACTTCATCCGGAAACTGAACAACATCGTTCCATATAAATTATATATACGAGATGGAAATTTCATCGGAGATTTAGTTCTATATAAAGTTTGGGATAGACTAATCTATCAGTACGGGATGTTTCGATCTGCACCGTTTAACGCAGACCTCCCAACATTCCAGTATTTATGTTTTATGCCATTAGGCTATTCGCCAGAATTTAGTGTTTTAGAATTTGACCATCGTGCTGTCCCAGTTAGAGAGTCGCAACGTGGATACCGGACGGTTTTGCTCAAACTTATTAAAGCGGGTATAGTAACCGAAGAAGATGTAGATAAAGAATTTGGAAGGGCCAGTGGTCCCGGCAGCATAGCGTACCGCCGCTATCTGTATAGATTTCGTAATAGAAGTTAACTAGTGTAAGGATTCTACAAGTTAGGAGAGCAGAAAATGTCAGAAGAAGTAAATGAAGTATTAGGTAGTAAGAAAAAAGAAGCGAAGGTTGAAATCACCGTTTCTGAATTGACTAGTTTAATTAAGTCTATTCAAGAAAATAGTGACAACAACTTAAATAAAGCCCTCGATAGATTCGCAGAAGCTATGCTAGAGGCACGTAAACCTTTCGTAGACCCCCGGCAAGTAGAGAATGACGCTACTATGCGGGCTAGTATGAAAGAGCAGCGCGAACGCCAGATGGCTCAGATTAAAGAAAGCCAGCAATGGTGCGAACATCTACAAGGTTCGAATGCGCTAAGTAAAATCCCTGGTCAGCTTACTTGTATCGTTCGTCATCGGTTAGATACTGGCGAGATAGTTGGTATTTGTACTAACTGCCAGCGAATATTCCGTGAAGGCGATGAAGATTATTTGAAACAAATGCGTCGGGCTAGTGGGAATGAACTATCTTCTGCGGGTCAGAGGTCGTTTTTGGACCCCACAAGTGTGAAAAGAGCCGGTAGATAATAATAAATTGAAGTTGTTCGGAAAGTGAAAAATTGCCAAGTACAAACTCGCTCAATCGAACCATTAATTATGCCAGTATACATGTAGGAACTCGTCCAGTTATAGGTGTTGGAAATTTCACGAACGAACCGGCGTTTACTATTGGCGATTGGGTAAGACAGTTTATTCTCGCCCCGCCGTTTGCATGGAGATGGAATAGAAATACTACGTCTATTCCTATCGTAGCTAACACCCAAGACTACTCTAAACTTCTAGTTGATTTCGGATGGTTAGAAGAAGCCAGTATAAATGACGGTTCCGGAAATATATTTCAGTTAAAAAATAGACTGAATTTATCGGAAGAATCAGTACAAAACCGCCCTATAGAAATAGCCGCCAGACTAGACGATGACACCGGAAATATCACTTTTCGGCTATTCCCGATTCCAGAAAAAAACTACACCCTTAACATCTCCTACCAAAAATCCTCTCCAATATTCTTAAACCTAACCGATACTTGGTCTCCAATTCCAGATTATTTCTCATATCTGATAAATCAAGGCTTTCTTGCGAAAGTATATGAATTTTGTAACGACGAGCGATTTCTTCCGACAATGCAGTTATTTGTTCGGCAGGTTGTAGCCGCGAATAATGGATTAGACGAAACTCAACTTAATATATTTTTAGCCGATACTATAATTAATAGCCAAAGAAATCTACAATCAGTTGCGACAGCAGAAAAACCACGGAGTAGATTCTAGTGTCTAGTACATATAAATGTACGCTTTGTAAACAAGAGAAAGACATATCCTGTTTTCATAAAAATACAACTAGAAAATCAGGTTTGCAAAGCCGATGTAAAGATTGCCAAAAAATAACAGGAAAAGAGTGGTTTAAAAACAATCCAGAAAAGATTAAAGAATACGATAAACGACGATATCCTAAGCATGAAGGTTGGCGGCGTCAAAGACGATATGGAATATCTCCAGAAGAGTTCGAGAAAAAATTCGAATCGCAAGGTCGAAAATGTGCAATTTGCAAATCTGTTGACCCCGGATGGAAAAATTGGTGCTTAGACCACAATCATGTTACGGGAGAAAATAGAGGAATTTTATGTAATGGTTGTAATGCCGCAGTAGGATTTTCTAGAGAATCTGAAATAATTCTTCTATCTATAATTGATTATCTTCGTTCCTATTCTAAAGTACTAGTAGCAGGAGTATAAAGTGGCCTCATCGTATCGCGTGCAAGATTTGGTAAGGGATGCCATGTCATATCCCGAATTAACTCCTACGTTGGGAGAGTCGGGATGGAGTCAGCAACCCGCATTGCAATTTGCTAATACGGTTATGCAAGCATTTCTCGCACAAACTTTAGACTGGAAGTTCAATCGGGCGAATATTCCAGCCTTTCTAACCGTAGGATTACAACAAGATTATGTTACGAATATAACTAATCTTAGTTGGTTAGAACAAGCGTGGCGGATAGATATTAATAACTCCATTAACGCCGGAAATCAAGGGCCGAAACCAGTTTTTGGAATGGAGTCCGTCCGCGATATGGCGCAAACTTCCTACCAAGGCTATCCGTTTAATGTATCGTGGATACCTAACAACCTCGCCATTATGGGACAGTGGACGGCAAATACAGTTATTCCCGCCGCTTATGGTCAACCTTTCACTCCGGTTTCGCCCATCCAACAGTTTATAGATAAAAATGGAAACATCTTATATATTGATAGTACGAAACTCGGTTTAACTATTAATAGCCCCGGTTTTACTAACACTCCCATCCCTCTTCCAATCCCCAATCCCTACGGGACTACTGGTGTAGTCGCTCCGTTCGCCGCCGTAAATGCCGCTCCCGGCACGCAAATCCCCGATAATACTGTTACTTGGACTGTCGGTGACCCTAACGGCGTAGCTATGCGTCTCGGCCCTCTTCCCTCTTTAAACGGACTGGCGTGGTTAATCCAACCAGTTTACCAAATGAAACCGCCCATTCTAACTACTCTCCAGCAAACTCTTACACCAATTCCTGATGAATATATTTATATGTTTAGGGAAGGATTTATTGCATTGTGCTACGAGCACGCTAATTCTAAACAATTCGCCGGAAAGTTTATACAATGGAAAGACGGGCTAACTACTGCGCTTCGTTCTGGAGATAGAGAACGCGAAGATGCTATTTTCTATCCTAGTGAATCATTAAGTGGCGGGGGACCGTGGAAATATGGTCAGCCCATCGGGGCTGGATGGCCCTACGAATATTGGGGCCAATAATGAATAAAATTTGTAGTATAGGAATGGTTAGAGATAGCATTCCCACCTTATTGAATATGATAGAATATTTAAAAAAGTACCTACCTAAAACTAAGGTGGTAGCTGCCTAATGCCGAAGGTAATTACAGGCCAATGGCTGTATCCTAACGGATCGCAAGTTAGCAATGGTATTTTAACTCTCCAGTTAAGCCAGGATGCTACTGCCTCCGGAACTGGACAGGTCGCCCCGTTAGTTATAAAAATAAATCTTAACTCTGCGGGAAGTATCCCGGTTAGTACAAGTATTTTTGCAAATGATGAACTATCCCCGGCGGGAACTACTTATATAGCAGTTGTAAACGAACCGGGCGGTGGACGAGTTTGGGGACCGGAGATTCTTCCAATAACCGGCGCGTCTCCGATAAATCTTAATAATATAACGCCAGTTAATTCCAGTCCCCCAGTTACAATCATAAATCAGAATGTTAATACTGGGTTATTTAATCGTCTTTCTGCCGGGCTAGGAACTCCGCTTTCTTCGGGGGATTTTTCACTTTCCGGATGGGGTACTGGGGCAAGTATTAGTAGTATTCTTGGCTCAGATAGCGCGTTTCAAATAACTATCACTGCCGGAACAACCCCGTCTGTAGACCCAACATTTATTCTTACTTACCATGATGGGGCGTGGCCGCAACCGCCGATGGCAGACGTAGAGATGTCTGGCGGAACTGGCATCGTAACTGATATTTCAAATTCCAGCACCGCGACACAACTAACCGCAGTTTATCTTGGCCTGCCCGTATCAGGAAAAACCTATATAATTGATGTCGTAGTTATAGGAACTGGAGTTGGAAGCGGCTCTCTTCCGCCATTTAGTACTACCGTCGGAACATTAAATTTTACTACTTTAATCTCTAACGCCGCGAATCCCGCATCTATCGGAACGATGCGATTATCGACGGGAGACACAATCGCTTGGCGGAATAACGGTAACTCCGGCGATCTTACATTATCAAAAACAGCAGGAGATAATTTATTATTTTCAAACGGTATAATAGCGACTGCCGCTATGGTAGGACAGTTTTTTTCAACGAATACCGCTAACGTTGCTGCTTCGGGAGCGATAAGACTCGCAAGTTCCGAATCTATAGCATGGCGGAATAACGCTAATTCAGCAGATATTTTATTATCCAAATCTGTTAGCGATATACTTACTTATGCGTCTGGTTTACAAGCAACATTCTTTCAGTCTCCAACCGCAAATATTGCCGGAACTGGACAGGTTAGGTTAGCCAAGACGGACAGTATTTCTTGGCGGAATAACGCTAATTCTGCCGACCTTCCGTTAACCATAAATGGCTCGGACCAGTTAACATTTAATTCTTCTGTTTTAGGCGCTCAATCATATAAAATAGAGAATGTAAACGTATCTCCGGTTGTTATTTCAAATAACAATACCGAACAAACCTTAATGACTTTTACTTTATCTGCTAACGAATTAGTTGGAAATCAGGCACTTCGTCTGTCGGCTCGGGGAACGGCGACAAATACCAGTGGTGGAACTGTAAACTATACACTTCGATTATATATTGACGCCAATCAGATTTTTAACGGCGCTAATACTACAGGCGCTTTAACCAGTGGTGGAACAACTGGTTGGCATATAAATGGTTTATTTATTCTTGTTAGCGGTGGAGCCGGAGGAACTATTGAGGCACAAGCAGATACAGTATTTTCTACTTCTGGATCGCCATTAGCGCCTTTAGTTGTCGAAGATTCTATTAATACATCTACATTAGGATTTGATACGACAGTTACACACGTTATGAAAGTTACAATTCAAATGGGTACGGCTAATGCAAATGCCAGTTGTACACAACGCCAAATGCTTATAGAGAGGGTCGGTTAAGTGAAAAAATTTCTATTTATATTACTTTTTATGATTTCTATCGTTCGTTCAGTTTCCGGACAAACATCCTCGACTGGTCGAATCACCGAAGGCACACTGGCTTTACGACCTACTGTTTGTACTCCCGGCGATTATTACGTCGCAACCGACCAAAATCCAGTAGTTGAATATAAATGTAGTATTGGAAACGTTTGGAATGCTGAATCTGGTAGTGGAGGAAGTCCCGCTGGTAATAACGGAGATGTCCAGATAAAAAACGGCGGAAACTTTGGTGCGGGTAGTCTAAATGATAATGGAGCGGGAGTAGTTACAAATAGCGGATCATTAGTTCAAAAGGGCAACGTCACCAACTGTGGACAGAATCCATATGTTGATATTACCTGTCCTGCTTACGGCGGGCGTGCAGTCTCTCTACCAGAGCCTCAGACCACCTGCACGATTACCGCAGGACAAACCTCTGCCACTATCGGTTCCTCTACCGGATTCGTGAACGGGGACGGGATTGTGTGCTATGGGGCAGGAGCTACGAACACCAGCACGACGCCAAGTGCTCCAACAGTCACGCCACAAGTTGCTAATGGTGGGATGAATACAGGAGTTGTTTCTCCTGCCGCAAACGGGGCCACCACCTTCAACTATGTGCTCGTAGGAATCCGCAATGGCGGTGGATTGACGGCGGCGAGCGCGGTAGGATCAATCACGACTGGGAACGCCCTTGGAGCCACAAGCTACACAATTAGCACCCTCGCCAGAGCTAACAACACCGTCACGGTCACAACTTCCTCGGCGCACATCCTGAATGTTGGCTGTGGAGCATTAGCGTGCGGGCTAGTTTATATCCATGATTCGACGAATGCGACCTTTAGTGGATACTTCCAAATTCAGTCGGTACCGGATTCGACGCATTTCACTTATATTCAGGGACAAGACACGCGAGCCGGAGCCACAACATCAGCCACAGGCGGAACAGCGCAGATTTATCCTTGCAATCACTTAGTATTACCTACTTTACCTACAGGCGTCAGTCGATATCTCGTTTATGGGCGCACAGGCGCGACAGGGACGCTGACGAAGCTCCACGTCACGCGGATCGGCGAGTTAACGTGGGATGATTTCGGCTCTCCCTATCAGGACGGAGAGACTTTCTTATCGTACTATCCAACAAATCCGCCCGGCGCGGCTACCAACGATAATCTATCAACCACCATCGTTTCCGGTCTGCCGTCCACATCAGTAGTGTTGGCGAATACGGCTTCCAACTCAGTGACAGGCGCGGTGATGAAGTTTGATGATGGACCTGCTGAAATAGCTGCGGCAGCAACAGGACAACTGCGCTTTCCAGCCGTAGCGAACGGTTCGCTGTTTTACGTCAACAACTCTTATGTTACGCTTCCCAGTAACGTTAGTATATGGCAATCCGGCCCGATTAAACTGAACGAAACTCTCCAGTTAAGCAGTCAAACCACTTGGTTCGGAGACATCGGTGAGCAAACTGGTAGCTGCCCACAATTCTGCTGGATGAATGCGCAGCAAGTTGTAGTGAACACAGCCAACCCTGGGATTTATATACCTAGTGCGAATGCTACGATGATCCGTGGACTCGCATTCTCCGCCCCGAATCAGGGTTTGATTGGAATTATAGACGGCACTAGCGGAACACCATTCAATATCACTATTAGGGAGTCTAGCTTCCAGGTCGGTTCAGCCGGAGCTGATTACATGGGCATGGGTCTTGCCCTGCGAGGGACGGCGAACAACACTATTGATCGCACATTGTTTTCGACCAGCGACCCCGCCGCTTTCGGTTCGTCGCTTACACCGCTATTGTATCTCCGCAACGATCTGTTGAACGCCGCCGGTCCCGGCTCCCTGACGATGGACAATCCTTTCTTCGTGGGGCGGGGCATTGTGGTAGACAGCACTCCGAATGTAGGAGGTGGAGTTCAGTATTACCTCCATCGTCCATATTCCCAAGCCCAACGAATGCCAATGCTATCGTTTACCACTGGAAATCGTGGTAGCTCCTTCCATATAGACAATGGAACGCAGGATAGCAGCACAGCA